>Ga0073932_1001111_pt1 | contig 54401 bp, 43 predicted proteins | sample DewCreD2012metaG_FD_76967 | JGI IMG/M metagenome (GOLD analysis project Ga0073932, IMG submission 76967) | Hot spring sediment bacterial and archeal communities from British Columbia, Canada, to study Microbial Dark Matter (Phase II) - Dewar... ...
CGCCCGGGTGGGGCCGAAGCGGGCGGGCATCGATCCCGTCTCCAGAAACGCGGAGACGTCGTCGAGCAACAGCGGCACGAACTCTTCGCCGCAGAAGCCGCGGACCCGGCGGAACAATTCCCGGCCCACGTTGGAACGGCAGAGGGCATCGCGGGCAACCGAGCGTTTCCAGTCCTTCCCGGCGAGCACGCCCATGGCGCGGCGCAACCATCGCGCGATCCGCCGCTGGAGTTTGAACAGCGGGCGTTCCTCCCACGGGAGGAGTCCCTCGGGGTAGTCTTTTGCGCCCTCCGCGATCGCTTCGCCCAGCCCACGGCGGATGGCGCGTTGCCAGTACGTGGTGTAAAGCGTGGCCAGGCCGGGGTTATGTCCCCTCCCCCCCTGCGCTTCTCCCGCTTGCGGAAAAGAGCAACCGGGGCGTTCGGCCAGGCAGCGGCTCCAACCGTCGGCGTTCACGCAGAGATACACGCGGCCGCCGGGCCGGAGAACGCGCTGAAACTCGGCGAGCGTCCGCTCCACGTGGGTAAACATGATCACGCCGTAGCAGAACACGGTGTCGAACGCTCCGTCGCCGTAGGGCAACTGCTCCAAAGAACCGAGACACGGCCAGACGTTCGAGACTTCCATCCGGCTGGCGACCGCGCGAAGCACGCGGAGCCGCTGGTGCTTGAGATCCACGGCGTCCACCTGCCCGAACCGTTGCGCCAGCGCGACGCTCCATTGGCCCGCCCCGCAACCGGCGTCCAGCACCCGGCTGCCGTGGAACAGGATCCGGTCAAGCCGATCCAGGTAGTAATCCAGGCCTGGCGCGAACTCGGCGCGAAGGAATTCCCGCTCGTAATCCGTGTCGGCCAGGGCGACGATCGTTTCCAGGTCGGGAAACCTCATGGCCGCACCAGGATTCGCTTGAGGGCCCTCTTGGAAGCGTCGGGCAGAAGACGGCCGATGGCTGCCGTCACCGACTTGACGGCCGAGGCGCCGGGCAGCGGCAGACGAATCGTTTCCAGTCGCCCCAGCCCGCCTGCCTGAACGACGCGGATCCGGTAGCTCGGCAGCGGGCTGGCATAGAGGTTGCGAGGAAAGAAGCCGAGGGCGAATTCCCCCTCGGGCAGCGAGACGCGATACCGTTCGCCATCCAGCGGCGCGTAGTAGCGGCACTGCTGCACCTGCCGATCGACCACCGGAAAGAAGCCGACGAGGACTTCGCGCCCGAACTGCTTCCAGCAGTTCCGCACCATGCGGGGCGGCACCGCCCCTTCGACCCGAAAATGAGGCCGCTGGAGAATCTCCCACGGGATGGTCTGTTGGAGGACGTCGAAATGGGTGTGCGGCGGCGGCAGAACGCCGAGGAGTTCCCCCGAGAGCCGCTCGTAACGCTCCCTGCCCTCGGCGATCGCCTCGGGCCAGCCGGCGGTCTCCGCCGCCGGATCGTTGAAACACGTGAGGCTCTGGTCCACCGGCATCGAAATCACCGGCGAGAGGCCGAAGGGAATTCCGCGCCGCATGGCGAATTCGACGAGGTTGGGAATGTCGCGCACATTGGCCTTCATCACCGACATGGTCACCGAAACGAACGAAGGCGGGCCCTTGCGCCGGACCAACGCGATCATTCGATCGATGTTCGCCACGACCTGCTCCCAACGACCATTGACGCGCACCGTCTCGAAGACGGCCTTGGCGCCGCCATCGAGCGAGACGTTCAGCGCGAGCCGCTTGAAACGGGCGAGGCCGGCGAGGACATCGTCCGCCACCAGGGAGGCATTCGTGGTCGTCGAAAGCTGAAGGTACGGATTCGAGGAAATCTCCGCCCGGGTCAGAAACCTGCGCCAAAGCGGGTGCAAGAGCGGCTCGCCCCCGCCGGGAATGATCTGGTCCAAGAAGGGAATCAAAGCCAGCACTTCCTCCACGGCGGATTCGCGCCGCAGACGCAACCCCCGCGCCGCGTCCTGGTAACAATGGATGCAGCGGAAGTTGCACGCATAGGAAGCCGTGAGCGACACGACCGTCGGTTTGGCCTGAAGGACCGCGTCGCCCCGGGCGATCTCCTCGCGGAGCAGGTGCAGATTTCTGGCATACGGCGAAGCGGGCGGGACTTCGGCGTCGGCCTGCGGATCGAATTGAAGGCCCATCACGTTGCCCTGCCTGAGCGCCAGGCAGCCGGCGCACCCGGCCGCCGCCAGGTCGCCCCGCGCCATGTTGCGCCGCAAGTTCTGGTAGACCGGCCCGTTCCAAATTTCCAAAAGCGGCGTCTCGTTCAAGTTTCCGCAGGCCGGGTTCAAGTTCCCGTAGGCCGACCAATAGCAGCACGGGTTGACCGTCCCGCTGGCGTCGATCACCATCTGCTGCCAAGGAACATGGCACCGAGGAACCATGATCGCCCCCTTTAAGCCGCCTTTTCCCTCGCCAACGCCCTCGGCTCGTCCCATGCGGCGAACGCGATGGGGGGCGGCGTGCGCCCGGCCACCGCGGGCCGCGCGCCCCGCCGCGTCGCCCGCCGTATCGTGAGCGAACAGAAACGGCCCAGCGAACTGCCTTCGATGCCTGGCGACAAACCCTTCCCCGGCGGATCCCCCCAGGCATCCCCGCAGGCCGAACCCACGAGCGCCCCGAGCCGCCTCGGCGCGAGGGTTGGATCGCCGAGACTCCGGGTCCAGGCATCAGCGATCGGCGACTCCATCGCCATGCTCGTGAATCTCCGTAATCATGTTTCGCGTGATCTTCCGGCCGCTTGTCCATCCCGTTTCGCTGACGTGGGCCATCCAAATGCCGCAGCCTTCGCAGGCCGGCCAGCGGCCAAGCTCGTTCAGGACCAGGTCGCGCCGCAACGCCCGGAACGCCTCGCCGCGCCAGATTTCCTGAAGGCCTTGATCCGGGTAACGGCCCATGCTTTCCAGCGCCTCGAACGCCAACTTCGAGACCGTCTCGCAGCAGTAATACACGCGCCCATCGGGCAGCAAGTAGATTTCCTGCCACGGGTTCAGGCAGGGCCAGCGGCGACCGGCCTCGCGCACCTTGGATCGGGCAACCTCGTGCACCGCGGCAAACCGGCTGTTTCCGTCGTCGTAGCGGGCGAGATGGTAGAGGATCACGCCGTCGGTCCGAGGGAACCACCGGGCGATGAATTCCTCTTCCTCCTTCAACGAGAGTCCCTCGTTGCGGACCAGGGAAACCATCACGCGGCACGCAAACCCTCCCGAACGACGCACCTCCAGAAACGCTTCCAAGTTCCGTTCCACCCGATCAAGGTCCGCTTGCCGGACTCGTTGATAGGTGCCGGGCCAGGCGGCGTCGAGGCTGACGTACACGCTCGTCAATCCCGCCTCCAGCAGGCTTTGGCCCATCTGCGGCGTCAGCAGCGTGCCATTCGTGGTGATGTGCACCGAGGGCACGCCCGACCGCCGGCACTGGCCGACGAAGCCGACGATCCGCGGATGGAGAAGCGGCTCCTCGATGTTCCCGATCTTGACCGGCACGCGCATCGCGCCGCACTCCGCGGCGATCCGCTCCATGACTTCCCAACTCATCAGGCGGCGATGCCGGAAGAAGTCGGTGCGGTGCGTGGGCCGAATCTCGGGGCTGTGGTAAGGGCACATGACGCAGCGGAGATTGCACGTATTGCTGACGATGACGCTCACCTGGATCGGGCTCGGACAGATTGCCGGGTAGTGGTCGACGAAATAATGGATCTGTTCCTCCCGGCTTGTCAGTCCGATGCGTTCGCATTGTCCAAGATCCTCGGCCGATGCGTCGCGTCGGCCGCTGCGGCGAGCGAAGAGCCGCCGCGAAAGGGCTCGCGTCCAATTGCCCCAGGATGGCTGGCCTGGAAACCACGCCAAAACGGGCTCCCAGCGGGGCAGTCCCAGTTCCGAACTCACCGGAATCTCCGGCACGAAACACGTCGGGCGGTCCCTCCTTGAGGCCGCCACCGCGGCGAGGGACGCCGGATGGATGGGCACGCCGCGGTCGGGGACGAGGAGCGTGCCGGGGCCGAGGCGGGCAAGCGTTGTTGCGGCGTCCGGCGGGAGTCGGCCGGCCGGGTCGTCCACTCGAAGCGGAGTGCGATCCCCATGCGCGCCGTCGAACCGCAGCCCAGCCCGACCGTCACCCGAGACCGCGAACGCAGCCGACAACGGCGTGGCGCCACGCCGACCCGTTCCTTTCCACCCAAGCCGGATCATCGTCAAAACCTCGATACGTGGAGGGCCATGGAAATCTGCGGACCCATTCGTCGACGCCCAGCGCGAGGACCTCGCCGCGGGTCATGCCCTCACGCCACGGCTTCCCAATCGGACGGCAATTCCGTGGTCACCCATTGCTTCATGTCGCGGCGCAGGACGGCGATCCGCTGGCAATCGATGGCCTGGCACAACAGCTCGCTGACGCAATGGACTTTCTCGTGCGGCGCGACGAAGAGGTTCACCTTGTACACGCCTTCGCCGAGATTGAGCGATGGGATGCGGACGCGCAGCCGATTGACGCCGGGGCGCAAGTCCAGGCGGCATGAGGCCTCGGAGAAATCCGGCGCGAAGGCGAAGCGGTTGTTGATCGAGGCCACGATCACGCCGTCCTCGTCGCGCACAAGGTTCAGGCAGACCACGGCGTTTTCGTAAAGCCGATCGGATTCCAGTTCCACCTCGAACGCCACCTCCCGGCCGACCAGGGCCACCCCGTCGCCGACGATCGCCGGCGAGGTCCAATCCAGACGCCGCAATCGCACCGGCCAGTCCGCCGGCGCGACGCCCTGCCCGTTCCGCTTGGAGCTGAGCACCTGGGTGTCGTAGCGGTTGGCGATCACGTCGGGCGGGCCCACCTCGCGGATTTCGCCCTGGTCCATGAGCACCCCGCGCGTGCAGACCCGGGGCAAAAACCCGCTCCAATGCGTCACCAAGAGCACGGTCGCGCCCGAATCGCGGATTTCGCGGAACCGCCGGAAGCACTTGGCCGCGAACGCCGAATCGCCGGTGGCCAGGGCTTCGTCGACGATCAGGATGTCGGGCGAGACGCTGATCGCCACCGAGAAGGTGAGCCGGGCCTTCATTCCGCTGGAATAGGTGCGGAAAGGCTGGTCGATGAACGGGGCCAGCTCGCTGAAGTCGATGATCGCGTCGATCCGCCGCTGGATTTCCTGGCGCGACATGCCCAGGCACAGCCCGCCCATCACGATGTTCTCCCGGCCCGTGTATTCCCCGTGAAAGCCGGTGCCCAATTCGAGGATGGCGGAGACGCGACCGTGGATCTCCACCGTGCCCGACGTCTTGTCCAGCGTGCCGGCAAGGATTCGCAGCAACGTGCTCTTGCCCGACCCGTTGCGCCCCACGATCCCGATGACCTCGCCCCGCTGAACCTCGAGCGAGACGTTCCTGAGGGCCCAGAACTCCTTATGGCGAGGCTTGCGCGTCACGGCTTCCCAGAACATGTCCGCGGGCCGCGCGTAGACGCGGTACATCTTCGAAAGGTTCTCGACACGGATGGCAAGGTCGCCGCTCATGGGCAATCACCGGTCAGGCCGGGCAACGCGGTTTCCCTCTTCCGTCCCACGGGCGAGGGGAAACGATGTCGCAGCACGCTCCCCCCTACAGCACGCTCCCAAAACAGACCTTCAGCTTCCGGAACACCCGATACCCGAAATAGAACGCCGCCGAAGATCCAGCGAAAAACGCGGGCCACGCCCAGGGGTGCTCCAGGCGGCCAAAGTAGCAGGCGTCCTGATAACACCAGGCCATGTAGCTGAACGGGTTGAGGTAGAGCAGGGGCCGGAACGCCGCCGGCGCCATGTCGGGCAGGTAGAAGACCGGCATCACGTACATCCCCCCCAGACAAAACACCTGCACGAAATCCTTCAGATCCCGGAAATACACGCTGACCGAAGCGAGGACATAGGCCGCGCCGATCATCGCCAACGCCTGGAACCCCATCAGGGCCGGCAAAAGCAGGTACGTCCAAGGCAGACCGCCGTGACGCGCTAAAACGTAGGCCACGAGCACGCCGGTGGCCACGAACTGCGTGCCGAACGAGGCGATCACCGTCTTCACCGGCAGCACCTCGATGGGAAACACAACCTGCTTGACCAGGTTTGCGTTGCCGAGGATGACCGTGGCCCCTTTGTTCATCGATTCCTGGAAGGCCATCCACGGAATCAGGCCCGCCAGGAGATACGTCGTGTAGTCCAACGGCAATTCGGCCGTGCCGCCGATCTTGACTTGGAACACCCGCGCGAAAACGAAGACGTAGATTCCCATCAGGGCCAGCGGGTGGCCTACCGCCCAGAACGTGCCGAGAATCTGGCCCGCGTAGCGGTCGGCGATTTCGCGCCGGGTCATTTCCCAGGTGAGCTGCCGGTTCCGCGTCAACAGCCCCAGCACCTCGCGAAACGCAAGCCAGTGCGTCCGACCGCTCAGGAGCGACACATCACACCTCCCTGCCCGCCCGGGGCGAGCCTTTCCCATCGGCCCGGCGCGCCGTTTTCCGCGGCACGATTGTCCCGGGCCGGGCCGAGGAAGTGCGGAGGAGGCGCGGGCGCCACGCGACCCGCGCCCCGCCCCGCCGGCTGGTCGATGAAGTGCCGCTGGAGCAGTTCGAAGCTCAACAGCGACCAGATGAGCAATCGGTGATTCCGCTTGCCCTCGAAATGCTCGGCGAGCTTCGTGCGAATGAATCGCTGATCGAACCACGGCCGCTCCGTCGTCGGCTTATCCAGAAGAATGGAGCGGATGTAGTCCATCGAGGGACCGCGATACCAATTCTCGTCGGGCGGCGAAAAGCCTTGCTTGGGCTGCTGCGTGAACTCCTCCGGCAGATAGCGGCTCATCGCGCGCCGAAGGATTCGCTTGCCGTCCACGGACTCGAGCGGTTCCGGGCCGCCGCTCGCCAGCCGCTCGGTCGCCACTTTCATCGAGGCGGGCAAACGGAACGCCAGATCGGCCAGATGGTTGTCGAGGAACGGGACGCGGGTCTCCAACCCGTGGGCCATGCTGATGTGGTCGTCGGTGATCAACAGGCCGTGGAGGAACGTTTTGAACTCGAAATGCATGGCCCGGTGGAGCAGATGCTCCGCCAGGTTCGCGCCGGGCGGCGACGGGGGCGCGTCGGCCCAAACCCGCTCGAAACTCGCCCGCACCGCCTCGCGGTGCGCGCCGAGTTCCGGCGCGAACAGCCGCGGAAGCTCTTCCACGTCCAAGAGGCGATGCCAATATCGGAAATAGCGTTCCTCGAATTCCCCCACCGTCCGCGCGGCCAATCCTTGGCGATAACGCCAAGGGTAGCCGCCAAACAGCTCGTCTCCGCCCGTCCCCGCCAGGCAGACCTTCACGAACCGGCTCGCCAGCTTGGCCGCGTACCAGTTCTGATGGCACATGCCGACGCGCGGGTCGTCCATGTGCCAGGAGATTTTTTCCATGGCGGCGGGCATGTCGCCCGCGTGGAGCACCACGTCGTAGTGCTCCGTCTGGAGCAGATAGGCCAGCTTCTCGGCCTGGCGCCGTTCGTCGAAGCCCTGCTCAATTCCGCTGACGTTCGTCAGGTCGAACCCGGCGGTGAAGGTCATCAGGCGCGGGATCGTGCGTCCCGCCACCGCCACAATCGAACCGCTGTCCATCCCGCCCGACAGATACGAACCCACTTCCACGTCGCTGACCAACTGGCGCCGGATGGCCTGCGAAAACGCCTCGGCCACCATTTCGGCGGCCCGCGTTTCGTCGTCGAGCGAGGCGTCGGGCGAGGGAAATCCGGCGTGGTAGCGGCGGGGCGCGGGGTCCGCGGGCGAGGCCGGCGTGATCTCCATCATCTCGCCGGGGCCGAGCAGCTTCACGTTGCGAAACAACGTCTGCGGCGAGTAGATGTTCTGGAACGTGAAATACTCGGCCATCGCCACCGGATGGATGCTCGGCCGCAGCAGACCGCTCGCCAGGATCCCTTTGATCTCGCTGGCGAACACCACGTAGCCGTCGGCCGTGGCGTAGTACAGCGGCTTGACGCCGAAGCGGTCGCGGGCCAGCGTGACCGCGTTGCGGGCCCGATCGTAGATGGCGAAAGCGAACATGCCGTCGAGCATGGGCAAGCAATCGGGGCCGTGTTCCTCCCACAAGTGGAGCAACACCTCGGTGTCGCTGCGCGTGCGGAAGACGTGTCCCCGCGCGCGAAGATCGTCGCGCAGCTCCGGGAAATTGTAGATTTCCCCGTTGTAGGTGATCCAGTAGCGGCAGTCGGAACTCGCCATCGGCTGGTGGCCGTAGGGCGTCAGGTCGATGATCGCCAGACGGCGATGGCCGAGTCCCACCGCGAACGCGTTTTTCGACAGCTCCTCGCGGCAGTACGAGCCGCCGAAGACCGGCAGATGCTCGTTGAGATGGCGAAACTTGGCGTCCGCGAAGCTGCACCAATAGCCCCCCTCGCCGTTGCCGCCCTCGCCCAGGCGGAAAAAAGCGTAGCCCGCGTCGTCCGGCCCGCGGTGCGCCAGCGCGTCGCACATCCGCTGGATCCATTCCGGATCAATCGGCCGACCGTCCAGACTGATGACTCCGGCAATGCCGCACATGGGGTTCAGGGCTCGGGTTTGGGAACATGTTTCCCTCCTCCCGTTGGACGGCGGAGGGAAACCACAACGCGCCTTTCAAGCGGCCGCGATCCGTTTGCGCTGGAGGGCCGCGCCGTTTTGCCGCCGCCAGGCGATCAGCGACTTCATGCCCTCCTCCAGGTCGATCGTCCAGCGGTAGCCCAGGTCCTTCTCCGCCCGCTTCACGCAGCCGACACGGTTGGTCACAAACGTCAGCCCGGCGGGCTCGTAGGCGATCGGCAGCTTGCTCCCCGTGAGCCGCAGCAACAGTTCGGTCAGTTCCTTGATCGTGGTGCCGATTCCCCGGCCGACGTTGTAGCACCGGCCGCTCGCTTCAGACTGCATGGCGAGGACGTTCGCCCGGGCCACGTCGACCACGTGGACGAAGTCGTACTGCTGGCTCCCATCCCCGTAGACGACCGGCGGCTCGCCCCGCTCGATGCGGTCGAGGATTTTGTGCATCACGGCGATATAGGCGCCCTTGTAGTCCTGGCGAGGGCCGTACACGTTCATATAGCGCAGGCCCACCCAATCCAGCCCGTAACGCCGCCCAAGGCTCTTGAAGAAATGCTCGCCGGCGATCTTGGACGCGCCGTAAAACGTGTCGTTGTTGTAGGGGTGGTCCTCGGTCATCGGGATTTCGATGGCGTCGCCATACACCGAGGCCGACGACGAAAACACCACCCGCTTCACCTTGGCCCGGATCGCCGCCATGATCACGTTGAACGTGCCTCGCACGTTCACCTCGAAGGCGGTCTCGGGGTACTCGTGGCACTGGAGGATCCACAGGGCCGCCAGATGAAACACCCCGTCCACGCCCTCCATCGCCTTGTCGAGGATGTCGCGATGGAGGATGTCGCCGCCGTGGGGAAAGATCGAGACCCGCCGGTCCCGAAGGGCCTCCTGGAGATTGTCCAGGCTGCCCCGCGCGAAATTGTCGTAAACGACGACTCGCCGAACCTTGGTCTTCAGCAGCTCATCCACCACGTGGCTGCCGATCAGCCCGGCGCCACCGACCACAAGAATGCTCGCTCCGTCGAGATCCACGTCTGTTGGGCCCTCCTGGCTAGTGTCTCCACGGGCCGGCTGGATGACAGGTTGCGGGATTCCGGCCCGTAGGCACACGATCCTATCCCACCCCACGCGTCCAGGTCAAGATTGCTTCAAAATCACCCTCCAAGGGGGTGGGGGCAAAAGAATTACGCGGAGAGCCGGGGGCGAGAAAAGGCGAAAAGAGTCGTCAACCATTGGGAGATCTTCTGGCCCCTTTAGTGGAAGCTGGGGAACCTGGGAAGTCCCGGCGGCGCATTTCCGCGTGCATCGAGCAACGACGATAGCTGCATGGAAGATCACGGACAAGGAATGGGCGGTCTTGGACGGGATTTCACAGCCGTCGGAAACCGGCCTGAAACCTCTGCTGGAGGGGGGACCTGCCCGTTGGCAGGCGGCGGGTCACCGGCTCGGACGCTTCGTGGCCCAAGCAGCCACGGAACGGCGACCCCCTTGGTCAAGCGGACCGGCTGGCGAAGCCGCAGCCTGGTCCGATTTGCGCAGCCTCGTGACCGCGATCAAGGAGATGAACGACCGGGCAAACGGGACGGAGGCATGATGAACGATAATAGACGACCGTCACGAATGGAACTGTCGTTACACGCGACGGACCCAATATGTTGTGGTTGGGCTCCCGGCACAAACGCAACATCGGGCGCCTCAAGAGCCTCGCGGCAGTGCCATGCGTCACCGTCCCCGATTGTTTGCGTATCCGGAACAAAAGTGGAAACCAACGAGGCACGGGTCTGATCCCCCACTCCCGCCCGACCGCTTCCTGTCCTCGACTTCGCGCGGTCGAGTCAATCGCGAGCGATCACCCAAGCGCATGGATCGTTTCGTACAAGGCGACGATGTTTTCCGTGGGCGTGATCGGCTGGAGGTTGTGGCAGGGGGCGCAGATCCAGCGGGCGTGGCGGTAGATGGCCGCGCTTTGGCGGACTTCGGCCACGACGTCGTCGACCGTGCCGAACGCCAGCGTCTGCTGGTTGTCGATGGAACCATGAAAGATCACGCGATCCCCGAAGTCGCGGACCAGACCTTCACGCTCCATGCCGGGACACCGCCATTGGATCGGATTGAGGATCTCGATTCCGACGCGGTCGATCAGGTCGGGCAGAAAGAGCCTCGCCGCGCCGTCGGTGTGGTACATGACGTGGACGCCGAAGCTGCGGGCGAGTTCCGCCATCTTGATCTGGTTGGGCAGGAGGAAGCGGCGGTAGGTGGCGAGGCTCATCAGCGGGCCGGTTTGGGCGCCGAGGTCCTCGGCGACCCACGTCAGGTCGATCTTCCCCCGGCCGGCCTCGAAGATCCGGCGGTGGTGTTCGTAATAGAACTCAAAGATCCGTCCGAGAATCGCCTCGGCCAGTTCCGGCCGGAGCACCAGGTCCTCGAAGGCCGTCTGGAGCCCTCGCAGGTAGCCGTAGAGCAGGAACGGCTCGAAACATCCCGCATGGATCGGCCAATACCCGTCCGACTCCTCCACCGCCAGGGTGACGGCGGTATAGTCGAAATCGTCGGGGCTCGGCCACGCGTGCGCATGGACGTCGTCGACCGTCTCGGCCTGGGCCAACGGATGATGCCACGGTTCGTCGTAGGCCCCAGATCCGTAGTCGGCCTTCCGATAGCGGATGCCCCACAGATCGGCCTCGGGATCCAGCGGATGATGGGTCCGCCGCCACCGCGGTTCGACCACTTTCCGTTTGTCGATCCCCAGACGAAGCCAAAGGGCGTCTTCGTCCTTGCAGCCGAGGTCGCGGAGCAGCCGGCTCGTGACCTCGGGCGTGGCCTGATAATCGGTCGGGATCCGATCCGGCGTCTGCCCGGCCAATAGGGCCATCCAGCGTTCACGCGGAGTCATTGCCATAGTCCCTGGACCTGCCCAAAGTTGCAAGAGTTCCCCCTGAAAGTCCCAGCGCAGCAACGGCAAGGATAGCGGGCGACGGCAAGAATGGGTAGCGGCCAACCGGGACGAGCGGGCACGCTGTTTGCCACGGGGGATAGTCGACGGCTTTCCCGGCGGTTCACGAACTCCACCTCCAGTCCACCCCTGCTTCGAGGGGAGGTCTCGCCTGGGCGACCGTTGGCAGGCGGCCATGGACCCCGTATAACGAGATCCATGCTTGTTCAAAGGTCCGGTCCCTCATGGCGCTGGATTGGATGAGAATTCCGCCTGCGAGAGATCGGCTCCAAGCAGCCGTTCACGGGGACTGTCCCGATTTTCGCGGCGAAGTCGCGAAAATGGGACCGTCCCCCTGGCCGGTGAGGGGACATGCACATTTTTCGGCGCGAAACGGCCCGAAAAACGAGCCACTCCCCGGCCTGTGAACGGTTACGGCTCCAAAGCAACGGCCGAGGAGCAATCGTGGGTCAACTGCACAAGGAACCACATCATGCGCGCGAATCATGAACTGCGAAGGGCATTAGGCGGCCTGATCCTGTTGGCGATCCTTGCCTGGGCCGAGACTCTCGTCGCGGATCCAGTTCGGGTGCTGCCGCCGGGGCAAACGCCTCACGACCGACGGCTGGGACCGTTGAAGGACTTGAACGGCTACTTTCCGTTTTCGCCCCCGGCAACCAAGGAGGCCTGGCTGGAGCGGGCGGAGCGGGTGCGGCGCCAGGTCTTGGTTGCCACCGGACTTTGGCCCATGCCCACCAAGACGCCGGCCAACGCCGTGATCCACGGCCGTGTGGACCGCGACGGCTACACCGTGGAAAAGGTCTTTCTGGAGAGTTTTCCGGGCCATTTCGTCACCGGCAATTTGTATCGGCCCAAGGGCCGGGGGGGAAAACTGCCGGGCGTGCTGTGTCCGCACGGCCATTGGGCCAATGGCCGCTTTTATGCCGCCGACGAGAAGAAGCATCCCTGGGACCTGGTCCAAGGGGCGGAGCGATTCGAGATCAGCGGACGCTACCCGCTCCAGGCCCGGTGCGTCCAGTTGGCCCGGATGGGTTGCGTGGTGTTCCACTACGACATGGTCGGCTACGCCGACAGCGTGCAACTGGCGCACGGGCCGGGATTCCGCCCCGCCATGAGCACGCCGGAGAACTGGGGCTATTTCAGCCCGCAGGCCGAGGTCCGCTGCCAGAACATGATGGGCCTTCAGACGTACAACTCGATCCGCGCACTGGACTGGTTCAGCGAGTTGCCGGACGTTGACCCGCACCGCATCGCCGTGACCGGGGCCAGCGGCGGGGGCACGCAGACGTTCATTCTCTGCGCCATTGACCCGCGTCCGGCCGTGGCGTTTCCCGCCGTGATGGTGAGCACCGCGATGCAGGGGGGCTGCACGTGCGAGAACGCCTGCCATTTGCGGGTCAACACGGGCAACATCGAGATTTCCGCCCTGATCGCCCCACGCCCCCTGGGCATGACCGCCGCCGACGACTGGACCAAGGAAATCATGACCAAGGGCCTGCCCGAGCTGAAGCAAGTCTACAAGCTCTTTGGCGTCGAGGACCGGGTGATGGCGAAGCCGCTGCTGCACTTCCCGCACAATTACAACTACGTGTCCCGGGCGGTGATGTATCTCTGGGTCAACAAGCATCTCAAGCTTGGCCTCCCTGAGCCGATCGTGGAAGAGGATTTCAAACCGCTTTCGATCGCCGAGATGAGCGTCTGGGACGAAAAGCACCCGAAGCCCCAGGGCGGCGACGACTACGAGCGGTCGCTCCTGAAGTGGATCACGGCCGACTCCGATCGGCAAATGCAGGCTCTCGTGCCGCGCGACGCCGCGTCGCTGCCCGAGTTCCGCCGCGTGGTTGGCGGGGCGGTGGAGGTGATGATCGGCCGCGGCATCCCGCCCAAGGGAGCCGTTCAAGCCGCGGTCCAAGGCGAACAAGACCTTGGCGTCTGCCGGCTTGCCCGCACGCTGCTGAGGCTTCCGGCCGCGGGCGAAGAGGTCCCGGCCCTGCTCCTCGAACCAAAGCAACCTGCACGCGAAGCGACCATTCTGCTCGATCCCCAGGGCAAGCAAGGCCTGTTTCAGCCGAACGGGGCTTTGCGCGAGGACGTGGCAAGGCTCTTGGCCGGCGGGTCCGCGGTGCTGGGCGTGGACCTCTTCGGACAAGGCGAACTCACCTTGGAAGGAAAACCGTTGACCAAGGCCCGGCTGCTGACCTCGAACAACTGGAACCGCTATCTTGGGTACACGCTGGGGTACAATCCGTCGCTTTTTGCCCAGCGCGTGCACGACATCCTGACGGCCGTCGCCTTCCTCAAGGCCGCGCGTCCAGCCGGGCAGAAGGTCCGGCTTGTGGCGCCGAAGGGGACGGGCCACTGGGCAGCCGCAGCCCGGGCGATCGCCGGGGACATGATCGACCTGGCGACGATCGATACGGGCGGGTTCCGCTTTGCCAAGATCACCGCGCTGGACGACCCCGACCTGCTTCCCGGCGGCGCGAAGTATCTCGACTTGCCGGGCATTTTGGCTCTGTCTGCCCCATGCCCCTTGGAGCTGCTCGGCGAGGGAGATCAGGCCCCGGCCGTGGTGGCCGCGGCGTACCGCGCAGCCGGACACGCGGAAAACCTGAAAATCGCGGGAACGGCGGCCAGGTAGCCAGCGCCCTGGATCGCCTGTCCGGCCAACCCGGGCACGTCGGCGTGGTGAAATCGACGTGTTTGCGGACGCGCTTGGGCGCCATGCGTTGCCACCGGAAGCCGAGCTTCAGGAAGGACAGCGTTTGGGCACGGCCGAGACCCCAAAGCGTCATGGCAGCCTGGGCGAGGCGTGCCGTCCCGCGAAAGTCGCCGCCTCGAATTCCTTGCGCCCGGCGCACCCGGCTCGACGCGGATCCCTGCCACTCGCCTCTGCGCTTGGGAAAGGATAAGCTGATCCTTCGACGGGTAGCCGTTCACGGGGGGTGGTCCCGATTTTCGCGGCGAAGTCCGTGAAACATGGGACTATGCCCCGAGCCGGCGAGGGGGCTGGCACGTTTTTTCGGTCCTGAACAACCCGAAAAACCAGCCAATCCCCGGCCTGTGGACGGTTGCTTGGGCGGTAATCGTCGACTGCTTTCCAGGGGACCGTTTATGACCTCGCGCGCCGAATTGGTTCGTCAAGCGATCCGCTTCCAAGGCCCGGAGCGGATTCCCATCTGGTACGTCAACTGCGACCAGACGGACGGCGACGTGATTGTCTACCATCTGTCGCTCGACATGGTGGACCGGCCGGGGACCAACGAATGGGGATACCACTTGGAGAAACTGGGCGACGGGACCATGGGGCACCCCACCAGGCCGTCGCTTCCGGACTGGGAAACCGCCGAAGCCCTGCGGCCCCCGCCGCTGCGCGAAGAGGCTCGTTTGGCCGGCGCGGCGGCGTACTTCGACCTTTGCGAGGACCGCTACCGGTTGGCAAGCCTCGATCTGTCGGGCTTCACCGTCTACACGCTGATGCGGGGCTTTGAGAACAGCATGACGGATTTCCTGGTCGAGCCGGAGCGATCCGCGCGCCTGCTGGACAAAATCTTCGACTGGGAATGCGAAGTGATCGAGATGGTGGCCCGGCGGGGATTCCACGGCATTCATTTTGCCGACGATTGGGGCACCCAGACCGGCCTGATGATCTCCCCGGCCTTGTGGCGCAAACTTTTCAAACCGCGCTACCAGCGGCAATTCAGCCTTGCCCGGCGCGTCGGGCTGGAGAGCTGGTTCCATTGCTGCGGCAACTTGACGGAGATTGCCGAGGATTTCCACGAGATCGGCGTGGACGTGCTCAACATCGCCCAGCCGAACGTGGTCGACGTGGACCGGGTGTCTGCCCGGCTCCGCGGCAGACAATGCTTCCTCATCCCCATGAGTTATCAAACGGTGTCGATCTCCGGCACGCCGGAAGAAATCTACGCCGAAGCCGAACGGTTGTTCGGCCTGCTCGGGACCAGCCGCGGAGGTTTCATCGGCTACGTTGAGGAGTACGGCTGCATGGGCATGTCGGAGGAGAACTACCGGGCGTGCGGCCAGGCCTTCCGACGCCTGCGGCCCACGCCTGAACCGAGCCACGGTCCGCACCTGCGATGACGTGAACAGGAGAGCGGACCGGGGCTATCGCACGTGAATTCTCTGGCGTTGACGGGCCGCGGCAAATGAGCGGGGTGCGCACGCCTCCGGCCCCTTAACGTGTCACCCAGAGCCTCGCGGATCGCGTGAACAATCGTTTGGTTCCGCGGGCTAATACGATGCACCCATTTGCAACTGCTTGCGGCTTAGTGCGAACCCCCCAAATGACCCCGACGGGATTTGAACCCGTGTTGCAGGCTTGAAAGGCCTGTGTCCTGACCTGGCTAGACGACGGGGCCGGCGGCGCGGTCGGGCCGCGCTCGAAGGGCTTTGTATACCCGGCGGACCCTGAGTCCGTCAAGGGACCCGAATGGCAGAAGCTTGACGAACCAGAGGGGGCGGAACGTCAAAGAATCCTGCGCGACAAGCATCACGTCGCGCGTCCGAATCGAGAGTCAGGCAACAATCCGTTTTCTGCCAGCGGAGGCGGCGGAATTCTCAATCACCCTTACGGTTCGCCCACGGTCTTCGCGGCGTCGGTTGCGGCGGCGTCTTCGGCGCCAACGTCCTTGGCCTTGCCCGCCGCGCCTTCATTGCGGCGAATGGCATCGAAGACTTCTCGCCGATGGACCGGGACCTCTTTCGGGGCCTCGACGCCCAAGCGGACCTTGTCTCCTCGAATCTCGACGACGACGATCGTAATGTCATCGTTGATGACAATACTCTCGTTCTTCTTACGGGAAAGCACCAACATCCTACGTTCCTTCGACACCGCGCAAAACCTCCCCGGGGGAGGGCCGATGCGCATGCGGCAAACAGTCTGCGCAAAGGAACCGCCTTATTCCAAAATACGCACTGAAGGGCCTGTAGTCAAGAAAATTCACCACCGTTTGCGGGTTTTGGGTGGGGAATCCGAGCGATGGGCATCATAAGCGATAAACCCCACTAACAGGGGTCAAAAGCCAAATTCTTTCCCAAACCGTGAAATCGTTTATAATGCCCACAACGTCCTGATCGCGGCCATCGTGCCTGCATATGCATCATGTTCCATCCAAAGGAGGGGAATGCCGTGACTGGAAGGCATAACGAACCATCCGGTTTGGTGGGATGGTTCGCCAACTTGTTTCAGGCAATTGGCACGGTTGCCCGCGCTCTCTGGGTGACTGTGCGGTATTGGGGAAGGACTTACCACCCGATCCGCAAGACGTTTACGGAGCACTTCGAATACCCCGAGTTGCCCCTGGCGCCCGCTCCGCGCTATCGCGGCTTTCATCGTTACGATCTGACCAGTTGCATTGCGTGCGATCGCTGTGCCCGGGATTGTCCGGTCGACTGCATCTACATTGGCAAGGAGCGCGTCGAGGGGCGCAAGGGGTTCCGCGTCACGAGTTTTGTGATTGATTACACGAAGTGCATGTTCTGCGGCATATGCACGGAGTCGTGCCCGGTGGATTGCATTTTCATGGGCGCTACCCATGATTTGAGCTGCTATAGCCGCGACCATTGCATCGTCGATTTCTCCCGAATTCCGCCGGAGATTGCATGGGGCAGGGCAACCTTGAATCCAGCGGCCGTGGTCGCGTCGAAATACGTGCTTGAACCGGTCCACGGTGGTCCCAACCAGTAGGCAAGCAGGTCGCATGGGCGAAGGAAAACGCAGTCGGGGGCCTGGCCACTCGGACCACGCCGTTTCCGCCGCCGGACGCACGTTCACCGTGAGCGAGGCCAATGCCGCGCTGCCGCTGATTCGGGCGATTGTGTCGGATCTCGTGGAGTTGGGTCGCGACGTGGCCCAACGCCGCCAACGTCTGCTCAGCCTTTCCCGCGCCGGCCGCCGCCGGGGTGAAGACCCCTACGAAGAGGAGCTGATTCACATGGAACGGGAGCTGGAGGCGGATGGGCGGCGGATCTTGGAGTACGTGGAAGAACTTCGCCAGTTGGGGGTCGAGGCCAAGAGCGCTACCGATGGCCTCGTGGATTTTCCGGCGATTCTCGACGGCCGGATGGTTTATTTGTGTTGGCAGTTGGGAGAGCCCGAGGTCGCCTATTGGCATGAACGCGACGCGGGCTATCGCGGCCGCCAGCGGATCGACTGGTTTGGGCCCCAAGGGACGGAGGCGGAGGGGGGGCCGGGATGAAGGCGAGAATCCGGATGGGTTGCAAAACGCTTGGCTCGGTTTAGAATGAGCGGGCCATTCGGACTTTCCGACACGACTCCCGGGAACATCCGCACGCCATGAGTCCGACCTCCGTGGTGGCCTACCTGGTTCTGTTTGCCTCGGCGGGCTTTTTCGTCGTGTTGGCGGCCCTCTTCTTGGGGCGACTCTTGCGGCCCCAAGCCCCGAGTCCCGAGAAACTCGAGACCTACGAGTGCGGCGAACGGACGGTGGGCACCAGCTACGTCCAATTCGACCTGCGGTTCTACGTGGTGGCGCTGGTGTTCCTCATTTTCGACGTCGAGGTTGCCTTCTTTTTTCCCTGGGCGACGGTTTTTGGGAAGGCGGCGAGGCTTTCCTCGCCCTCGGCCGTGGTAGTGCAGGAATCGGCCGGGGGGCCAACGGCCGCAGCCGAGCTGTCGCCTTGGGCGGCCGAGCAGATGCGTCAACTAGGCGTGCGTTCGCCCCATGCCCCCGTTCCCGCCGCCGGTCCGGCCGCGAATGCCACGAGGATCGGCGCCTCCGCGCGGCAATTGGCGCGGGCCGCGATGGTGGACATCGCCGTGTTCTTCCTGGTGCTCATGGTGGGCTTTGCCTATGTTTGGAGCCGGGGGGACCTGGATTGGGTGCGAGCAATTCCGCGGCGCCCTGGCGGTTCGACCGCCGAAGCCGTTGTGGAGGAGGGGGCGAGCGTTCCGACCGCGTGAGGGGCGCGTCGCGCCGGCGGCGCGCTGGAGATTCACCGTATGGAATTCAGCGAGATCGTGAAGCTGGTCGCCGAGCGATTCGGGGAGCGGATCGTGGGCGTGGTCGCCGAGGCGATCGATCCGTGGATCGAGGTCGCGCCCGCCGCGACCGCCGAGGTCGCTCGATTCCTCCGCGACGAGCCGCGCCTTCGCTTCGAGTTCCTCCATTGCATCACGGGCGTGGACTATCTCCAGACGGATCCGAAGCGAAAGATCGAGGGCCAGCCGCGGATCGAGCTGATCTATCACCTTGGCAGCCTGGTGCACAAGCATCGGCTCGTCGTGAAGACGACGCTGCCGCGCTGGAAGGACGGCGTCGAGGGCCAGCTTCCGGAGGTCCCGTCGGTCAGCGGCGTGTGGAGCACGGCCAATTGGCACGAGCGCGAGGTGTACGACCTTGTGGGCGTGCGCTTCCTCGGCCACCCGGCTCTGGAACGGATTCTCTGCCCCGACGACTGGACGGGCCATCCGCTGCGGAAAGACTACGTGATGCCGCTGGAGTATCAAGGGATCCGCGGGAGGTGAAGAGGATGACCATCGAGCGCGTGGATCCCGAGCTGGCGGAATTCGACGTCCGCACGGACGAGATTCTGGTCAACATGGGCCCGCAGCACCCCAGCACGCACGGCGTGCTCCGCGTGGTCCTGCGAACGGACGGAGAGGTCGTGCTGGACGCGACGCCCCACATCGGCTATCTGCATCGCTGCGCGGAAAAAATCGGCGAGAACGTCAGCCCGCGCCAATGGATCCCCTACACCGACCGCATGGATTACCTGGCCGGGATGAACATGAACCTCGGCTGGGCGCTGTGCGTGGAGAAGCTCTTGAAATTGGAGGTGCCGGAGAAAGCCAGGCACCTTCGCGTGATCATCGTCGAGCTGAATCGGATCGCCAGCCATCTGGTGGCGGCCGGCACGTACGGGTTGGACCTGGGCAGCTTCACGCCGTTCATGTACGCCTTCCGCGAACGCGAGAAGATTTACGACCTGTTCGAGCTGGTTTGCGGCGCGCGGCTGACGTACAGCTATCTCACGATTGGCGGGGCCATGGCGGATTTTCCCGCCGGATGGCTGCAAAAATGCGAGCGGTTCCTGGCCGAATTCGAGCCGGTGGTCGACGAACTTCACGCCGTGCTGACGGACAACGCGATCTTCATCCGCCGCACCGCCGGGATTGGCGTGTTGCCGGCGGAGATGGCGATCGACTACGGCTGCACGGGACCGGTGCTCCGCGGCAGCGGCGTCGATTGGGACCTGCGGCGCGACGGCGACCCGTGGTACACGCGGATGTACGACGGCTACGAATTCCACGTGATCGCCGAGACGGACGGACGTTATCCGATCGAAAGGCCCGGCCATCCCGTGCCCCGCGCGGCCGTGCTGGGCGACTGCTGGCACCGCTATTATGTTCGGATGCTGGAGTGCGTCGAGTCGATGCGATTGATCCGGCAGGGAATCGAGAAGTATGCGCGGGCGCAAGGCGGCATCGGCGAGCCGATCAAGTTGACGCAGAAGCTGCCCAAGGGCGAGGTCTACCTGGAAACCGAGGCGCCCAAGGGCCAGATGGGGTTCATGGTCGTCAGCGACGGCGGGGCCATTCCCTGGCGCGTTCGGGCCCGAAGCAGCAGTTTCTGCAACCTTTCGGTGCTTTCGGAACTTTGCCGCGGCGGCCTGATCGCCGATGTGCCCGCGGTCCTAGGGTCGCTGGACATCGTGTTGGGAGAGATCGACCGTTGAAAGCTGGAACCATGCGAAATCGGCGGCGCACGATGGCGGCGGGAGTTCCTTTGGCCTGCTTCGCGGGGCTTGGTTGGCATTGCATGTTGTTTTGGCTCGGGACGTAGGCCGCGTCCGAGCGTAGCAATCGGGGTTGGCGCACCGTGGCGGATTTTTTTGCAATCTGGTTGCCAGACTGGCTGGCGCTTTCGCTGGCGGCGCTGGTGCACGTGACGTTGATCCTGGCGCTGGCGCTGACCGCGGCGGCGGCGTTCACGTGGGCGGAGCGCAAGGTGGCGGGCCGGATTCAGGATCGACTGGGCCCGACGCGGGTGGGCGGGCGATTCGGCTGGCTCCAGGCCGTGGCCGACGGACTGAAGCTCGTCAGCAAGGAGGACATCATCCCCAAGGACGCCGACCCCCTGTTGTTTCGCGCCGCTCCCTATGTCAGCTTCTGCGCCTCCTTCTGCGTCTATGTGGCCATGCCGTTTGCCAACGGCTGGGTCGCCCTGCACCTGGACACCGCGGTGTTCTTCATCCTCGCCGTGGCGGGTTTGGAGGTGCTGGGGGTGATTCTGGGCGGTTATGCCTCGGGTTCGAAATGGTCGTTGTTCGGGGCGATGCGCGAGGCGGCCCAAGTCGTCAGTTACGAAGTCCCCTTGGCCCTCTGCGCGGTCATTCCGGTCATGGTCGCCGGGACCATGGACCTGGTGGCGATCGGCAACATGCAGTCCGGTTGGGCGTGGAATTGGCTGATCTTTCACAACCCTTTCCTTTTCGCCACGTTCTTCATCTATTTCACCTGCGCGGTGGCGAGCGTGAATCGCGCCCCGTTCGACCTGCCGGAGGCCGAGAGCGAGCTGGTGGCCGGGTTTCTCACCGAGTACTCGGGCTTCCGCTGGAGCGTGTTCTTCATGGCCGAATACGCTTCGATGTTCGCGGTGAGCATGTTGGCGTCGATCCTGTTCTTGGGCGGATGGAATGGGCCGGCGCCGATCAGCTTGTGGCTCGGCCTGGCCCCCGACCCGGCGACCGGCTACGAACCCCACGCGCTGTTGGCCTACGTCGGCAATTTTCTGGGCATGGTGAACATCCTCACGAAAGCGACGCTGGGCGTGCTGGTCATGATGTGGGCCCGCTGGACGCTTCCGCGTCTGCGGATCGACCAGGTCATGACCATGTGTTTGAAGTACTGCATCCCGTTGGCCGCGGCCATGTTCGTTGGCGCCATGGCCTACACCTACGCGTTCCCGGCCGGCCTGATCTTCCGCGTCGGGGGAGGCGGCTGACACGATGGGCATCGATTTCCACACCCTGTTTTTTTATCTGCTGGCGATCCTCGCCTCGGGGTTCGCCCTGGCCGTGGTGTTGTCGAACAACATCGTGCGCATGGCCTTTTATCTGGTGGCCTCGCTGGGGGCGGTGGCCGGGCTGTTTTTCCTGGCCGGGGCGGATTTCGTGGGCGCGCTGCAACTGATGATCTACGTCGGCGGCACGCTGGTGTTGCTGATCTTCGGGGTGATGCTCACGGCGCGAGGGCCGTTGGTGAACATGGGGACAAGTCCGGCGCAGTGGGCGATGGTCGGCCTGATCGGGGCTTCGCTCCTGGCCGTGTTGCTTTACGCGGCCTTCAGCGTCGGTCGTTGGACCGATCCCGGGCGGATCGCCCCCTGCCGGCCCGACCTGATGGCCCCGACTTCGACCCCCATCGGCCTCGGCCTGCTCGGGGTGCGCGTCGACCGCCTCGATGCCGACCGGGCGGCCCCGGCCCTGAGCGAGGGAATGTCCGGTTACTTGCTCCCCTTTGAGATTGTGTCGGTCCACCTGGTGGTGGTTTTGATCGGGGCGGCGTACCTGGCCCGGGCGAGGCGCCGCGCAACGATCGGGCCGGCGCCGGCGAACCGCGCGACGGCCACCGATTCGAGCCCTGGAGATTGAATCGTTAAGAGACGCCAAGCGGCGGGCCATCCGTTTTTCGGCCCGGCGGCGGCGGAAATCTCGCCGCTTGACCGAGAAAACCCGCCCCTCCCTGACCCATAACGATTGCAACTGCCATGAATCCCCTTGCCGAACCGGTCACCCTGACGCATTACCTCGTGGTCGGCGCCATCCTGTTCGTTTGCGGCGTCGTTTGCATGACCGCCAAGCGGAACGCGATCGGCGTGCTCATGGGGATCGAGTTGGTGCTCAATGGGGCGAATTTGAATTTCGTGGCCTTCGGCAGCGAGTACCTGCGTTCGGGCAGCACGGAGTCGATCGGGCTGGACGGCCAGCTCATGGCGTTGTTTGTCATCGTGCTGGCCGCGGCCGAGGCGGCCATGGCCCTGGCGATCGCCTTGTGCTTCTACAACGCCCACGCCACGGTCGACGTGGACCAAGCCAACGAGTTGAAACGGTGATGGATCTCGAACAACTTTTGCCGCTGCTTTTGGGGCTTGCCTGGCTCTTGCCGCTGGCGTCGTTCGCGGCGATCGTGTTTTTCGGCCCGCGCATGGGCCATGGGGGCCGGGGCGCCGGCTACGCGGCCATCGGCGCGATCGGGGCCTCGGCGGTCCTTTCGATCGTGGCCTTGGCCGCCTGGCTGATCGCCCACCCGCTGGGCGGCGAACACGGCCCGGCCCACCCGGTCGAGGCGATCGCCGGCGACTGGTACCCCTTGGCCGTCTTCGGCCAGTTGAAGATCACGATCGGCTACTACATCGACGGGCTGACCGTGGCCATGTTCGCCATGGTCTCCGTCGTCGCGTTGTGCATCCATGTCTACAGCCTGGGCTACATGCACGAAGAGCTGCACGAGGTGACCGATCCGCTGGTCACGTTGTCCAACGGCCAGACGCTCAAGCGGCGCGGCCGCTTCCACCGTTTTTTCCAGTATCTGTCGCTCTTCTGCTTCAGCATGTTGGGCCTGGTCGTCGCCGGCAACGCGGCGATGGTGTTTGTGTTCTGGGAGCTGGTGGGCATCTGCTCCTACCTGCTGATCGGGTTCTACATCGAGCGCAAGAGCGCTTCCAACGCGGCGAACAAGGCGTTCATCGTCAACCGGGTGGGCGATTTCGGGATGATCATCGGCCTGATGGCCCTTTTTAGCGGCCTGGGGACGTTTTCGTTCGACGAGGTGTTCCAGCAGGTGCGACCGGCCGGTCACGGCCCGGCGGCCCACGCCCACGCCCTGACCGTGCCGGACGGCATGGTTCGCGCCGCCGCCCGGGAGAGGATCGCCGAGATCTATCGCGCCTCGCCCGACGCCCGCCAGGCAGAAACCGCGATCGGGGAGCGGCTGCCCGCTTGGCGCGGGGAGGGTTTAGGCTACGGGCTGCTGGTGGTCGCCGGGCTGGGGATTTTTTGCGGCTGCGTGGGCAAGAGCGCCCAGTTTCCGCTGCACGTCTGGTTGCCCGACGCCATGGAAGGCCCCACCCCGGTGAGCGCCTTGATCCACGCGGCCACGATGGTCGCGGCGGGCGTGTATTTGGTGGGCCGGTTCTATCCGGTCTTCACGCTCGAGGTGCTCCTGGTCATCGCCATCGTCGGCTGCCTCACCCTGCTCATCGCGGCCACCATCGCCCTGACGGCCACCGACATCAAGCGCGTGCTGGCCTATTCGACGGTAAGCCAGTTGGGCTACATGATGCTGGCCCTGGGCGTGGGCGGCTGGGTGGCCGGGCTGTTTCACTTGTTCACCCACGCCTTCTTCAAGGCCCTCTTGTTCCTGGGCTCCGGTTCCGTCATCCACGCCACCGGAACCAACGAGATGCCGAGGATGGGCGGATTGTTGAGGAAGATGCCCTGGACGGCGGGGACCATGCTCGTCGGCTGCCTGGCCATTTCCGGCGCCGGGATTCCTTTCGTCATCGGCTTGAGCGGCTACTATTCCAAGGACGGCATCCTGGCGCAGCTTTACTCCTTTGCGGGCCAGAATCCGCCCTACGCGTGGCTGTTCTACGCGGCGGCCGGCGGGGCCGCGCTGACCGCCTTTTACATGTTCCGGCTCTGGTTCATGACCTTCCTTGGCCCGCCGCGCGACGACCACGTCCATGCCCACGCCCACGAGTCGCCCCGCGTGATGGTCGTCCCGCTGGTCGTCCTGGCGGTGTTCGCGGTGATCGCGGGCTGGAACGTGCCGTGGACCGCGCTGGGGCTGCAACCGCTCTTGGAACAGGCCCGACCGCTGGGCACGGCGGAAGGCGCGTCGCACGGCCGATTCCTGCCCACGCTGACGATGCCCGCGGAACACCTTGCGCACGCTCCTGAAATCCACGTCCCGGTCACGCTGATCGCCTTCTCGGTCGCGCTGGCGGGGTTCCTCCTGGCCGGCGCGATCTATTGGTGGCGCATGCTCGACGCGGACGCGATTTGCCGGACGTTTTGGCCGGTGCATGATTTCCTCCGCAACAAGTGGTGGTTCGACGAGTTGTACCAATTCCTTTTCGTTCGGCCGGTGCTCGGCTGCGCCGCCTTGGCCGCGGCGATCGACCGGGCGGTCATCGACGGCCTCGCCCACGCCCTGGCCGGGGCCGTCCGGCTCTTGTCGCGCTTCGACGACTGGATCGACCGCCTCTTGGTCGACGGAGCGGTCAACGCCACGGCGAACGTCGCCTACGAGGCCGGCCTGCGACTCCGCGAGGTCCAGACTGGCCGCGTCCGCCACTACGTGATGTGGGTCGCCGCCGGGACCGTGGGCCTGTTCGTGCTGGTGATGTTCCTGTGGAGCTACACGCTCGCCGGCCCGTGACGAAGGAAACCTGGAATGGCCCCCTGCCACTCAAGCGGGCAGGGGGTCTTGGGAACCCCAATCCTTGGAAACATACGTCATGCCGCACGTCATTCTCAGCCTGATCGTCTTTCTTCCGGCCGCGGGGGCCTTGGCCATCGCGTTTCTGTCCAGGGACCGGGAGGATTTCATCAAGCTCTTTTCGCTCATGATCACGATCGCGGTGTTCCTCCTCACCGCCTGGCTCGCCATTCCCAGCGGCGGCCGAGGCGAGCCGTCCACGTTCGTCGTCGGCCAGAGCGCGATGCAGCAGGTCTTCCGCATCCCCTGGATCCCGGCGTTCGACATCTACTACGCGATGGGCATCGACGGGATCAGTTTTCCCCTCGTCCTGCTCACCTCGTTCTTGTCCATGCTCGCCATGGCGGCGAGTTGGAACATCGCCAGGCACGTCAAAGGGTACTGCATCCTCTTCTTGCTTCTGGAAACGGGGATGCTGGGCGTGTTTATGGCGCTGGACTTTTTCCTGTTCTACGTGTTCTGGGAAGTGATGCTGCTGCCGATGTACTTCCTCATCGGCGTTTGGGGCGGGCCGCGGCGGGAATACGCGGCCATCAAGTTCTTCCTCTTCACGCTGGTCGGCAGCGTGCTCATGCTCGTGGCGATGCTGGCCCTCTACTTCTCGAGCGACCTGAGCCGGCTGAATTCCAGCCAGCAGACCGCCGCGCGGCTGCGGCCGGAGGAGCTGCGCGCCATCGCCGCCTCGCGCGCGGCCACCACCGCCCGACCTGTCCACACCTTCAACATGCTCGCCCTGGCCGAAATGGGCCAGATGAAGCAGTCGCCGTTCGACGCCCCGCTGCTTGGGGGCAAGTCGGTGCAGTGGTGGGCCTTCGTGTTGCTGTTGATCGGGTTCATCATCAAGGTGCCCTCGGTCCCCGTCCACACCTGGCTCCCGGACGCCCACGTCGAGGCCCCAACTCCGATCTCGATGCTCCTGGCCGGCGTGTTGTTGAAGATGGGCGGGTACGGGATCATCCGCTTTTGCTATCCGATGTGTCCCGACGCCGCGTATGACCTCGCCTGGCTCGTCTGCGCCCTGGGCGTGGTGAGCATGGTCTACGGCGCGCTGGCCGCCATGGCCCAAAAGGACTTCAAACGACTCGTCGCCTACAGCTCGGTCAGCCACATGGGCTACGTGTTGCTGGGAATGGGGGTGTGGACGGCGACCGCGGGCCATGCCTACGTGAGCGATTATTGGAAGATGGGAATGAACGGGGCGATGTTCCAGATGATCGCCCACGGGCTGAGTTCCGCGGGCATGTTCTTCATGGTCGGGGTGTTGTACGACCGCGTGCATCACCGCGACCTCGACCAATTCGGCGGGATGTTCGCGCGGATGCCCGTTTACAGCGGCCTGGCCGTGGGAATCTTCTTTGCGGCCCTCGGTTTGCCCGGCCTTTGTGGTTTCATCGGCGAAGTGCTCGTCGTCCTCTCGGCGTGGAACTACGACATGGCGCTGGCCGTGGTGTCGGCTTCGGTGGTGATCCTGACGGCGGGATACATCTTGTGGACGATCCAACGGGTGTACCTCGGGCCGGAATACAAGGGTCCGTACCCCGAGGCGCTTACCCCCATCACACCCCGCGAGGTGGCCGTGGCCGCGCCCTTGCTGGCGCTGGCGATCCTTTTCGGCGTGTATCCGCAGGCGTTGTTCCGCTACATGTCGCCCAGCGTGGACCGGACCGTCGCTCAACTGGCCCGCTGGACCAAGGAGGTCAAGGCCCCCCGCCTCGCCGGGACCGCGGCGTTGCCGGCGCCGGTGGCGATTGCCGGGCCCATCGAGTCCGAAGCCCCTGCCCCGCCCGCGCCTCCGTCCGCGCCCCATTGATCTTGAACCTCCGGATCGAAGCCTTCCATGAACTTCTACGACCTGATCCAGACCGCGGTTGACGACACGCTCGGCAAGTCGCTGCCGGCCTTTGCTCCGGAAATGGCCCTTTGCGCGACGATCGTCGCCTTGCTGCTGGCCCGCATGATGTCCCGCGCCCGCGGCGGTTGGGCCTTCGGGCTGGCGCTGATCGGCTCGCTGGCGGCCCTCGGACTCGCCGCGCCGTGGCCCTTGGGCGGACTGGGCGGCGCCGTCGGAGCCGATCCGCACGCGGCCACGCCGATCTTCACCGGGATGCTGGTCCACGACCCGTTTTCGGTCTACGTGCGCAGCGTCCTGTTGTTGTTTTCGGTCCTGTTCGTGCTGATGACGCGGATTTCCGGAGTGCCTGCGGACGAGGACGCCACGGAATTCTTCGTTTTAACGCTCGGGGCCACGTTGGGCATGTGCCTGATGGCGGCGGCCAACCACATGCTGATCGTGTTTCTGGGGGTGGAAATGGCGAGCGTGCCGTCCTACGGCCTGGCGGGAATGCTCAAGACGCGCCGCGCAAGCAGCGAGGCGGCGCTGAAGTTCGCCGTGTTCGGCGGGGCCACGGCGGGCGTCATGCTCTACGGCATCAGCCTCTTGGCCGGTGCCCTCGGCTCGCTCCACTTGCCCACCATGTCGGCCCAACTCGCCGGAATCGTCTACGACGGCATGGGCGTCGAGCGCGGCCTGGTGCTGGTGCTGGGCGGCCTGATGCTGGCGGTCGGGCTGGCGTTCAAGCTCTCGGCCGTTCCCTTCCAATTCTGGGCGCCCGACGTGTTCGAGGGAGCGACCGCCGAGGTCGGCGCATTTCTCTCCGTGGCCTCGAAGGCGGCCGCGCTGGCCCTCCTGGCCCGCGTCTGCCTCGCCTTCGCCGCGGTGGAATCGGCGCGGGTGTTCATCACCGGGCTGTTGGTCCTGATCTCCGCCGCGACCTGCCTGTTTGGCAACCTCGCGGCCTATGGCCAGTCGAACATCAAACGGCTGTTGGCCTATTCCACCATCGCCCACGCGGGCTACATGATGATGGCCATGGCCGCCGCCACGGCGCTTGCCGGAACGCAGAAGGCGGACGCGTCGTGGGCCGTGGCCGCCATGACGTTCTATATCGTCGTCTACCTGTTCATGAATCTCGGCGCGTTCGCCGCCGCGGCGTTTTTGCGCAACGCCACCGGCAGCGAGCAGATCGACGACTATGCCGGCCTCGTCCGCCGCTCGCCCGGCGTGGTCGTGTGTTTCGCGATCATCCTTTTCAGCCTGGTGGGGCTTCCGCCGCTGGCCGGGTTTTCGGGAAAGTTCGCCGTATTCGCCGCGCTGTACCGGGCCGACCTGCTGGGGCTGTTGGCCGTCGGGGTGCTCAACACCGTCCTCAGCCTGTTCTACTACGTCCGCATTGTGCGGATCATGGTCCTTGCCCCGGAGCCCGCCAATCGCCCCGCCCCGTCGGTGCCCCTCGCCTCGCCTTCGGGCCTCTACTGCCTCGCGATCGCCGTGGCGCTGGGCGTCCTCTTCGTGTGGTGGGGTCCGCTGGAATGGGCCCAGACCGCCTCGGCCCCGTTGTTCCCCTGTCCGCCGTTTTGCCATCGCTGACGTGGCAAGAGGGTGGTTGGGCAGCGCGGCGATTCGGCACGGCGATCTCCGCCTCCCAGGACAGATCCCTCTCGCCCGCCCGGGCGTCCGCGAATTGACCACCGCCTGCCTCTCCGGCATACTGAGGGCTCGATGCGGATCGGCTCCTGGCCCGTCTTGACTTCGCCGTCTGCTTGCGCCAGAAGCATCCCTCCCGCTTTGATGGAGGCCAAGTCATGATCACCGCCCAGCGGACCACGCGACGATGGGTTCCCGCGGACTCCCCGCTCTGGACGGCAGGCCTTCGCGGGCCGTGGAGGCTTGCCTTGCTTGCCGTTGTTTTCTGGATGGGCTTCTCACGCCCGGCAGAAACGGCCAACCGTCCCGGACCACCCAACATCGTGTTCATCCTGGCCGACGACCTGGGCTGGGGCGATCTGAGCTGTTATGGCCACGCGCGGCTGAGGACGCCCCATCTCGATCGGATGGCCCAGCAGGGAACGCTGTTCACCCAGTTCTACGTCAATGGCTCCGTGTGCTCCCCCAGCCGCTGCGCGCTGATGACCGGCCAGTTTCCCGCCCGGCACCGCATTCACGGCCACTACGCGGACCACGATCAGAACGCCGCGCGCGGGATGTCCGATTGGCTCGATCCCGCGGTGCCCAATCTTGCGGCCTTGTTGAAATCGGCCGGCTACGCCACGGCGCACATCGGGAAATGGCACCTCGGCAACGGACCCGGCGCGCCCGACCCGACCGCCTACGGCTTCGACGAGGCCAAGACGCTCGTTTCCAACCAGCGCGCGTGGACCGAGCCGGCCGATGTGTTCTGGCCCAAGTCGACGGCCTTGTTCGTGGACGAGGCCCTCCGGTTCATTCGGGCCCATCGGCAGCGGCCGTTCTATGTGAATGTCTGGACGCTGCTTCCCCACGCTCCGCTCAACCCCACGGACGAGCAGATGGCGCCTTACGATCGGTTCAGTTGGGGACGCGGGGTGCGCCACAAGAGCGCCGAAACCATCTACTACGCCTCGGTGGGCGACCTGGACCAGCAGGTGGGAAGGTTCCTTCGCGAGTTGGACGCGATGGGATTGGCGGAAGACACGCTGGTGATCTTTTCCAGCGACAACGGCCCGGAGGACATTCACGTCGTCAATGCGGGACACAGCGGGGTGGGGTCGGCCGGCCCGTTCCGCGGACGCAAACGAAGCCTCTACGAAGGAGGCGTGCGAACGCCGTTCATCGTGCGCTGGCCCGGCCGGGTGCCTGCCGGCAGAATCGACAAGGTCTCGGTGCTCTCGGGCGTGGACCTCTTGCCCAGCGTGTGCAAGCTGGCGGGCATCGAGCCGCCGCCCGGCCACGTCTTGGACGGCGAGGATGCCAGCGACGTGCTGCTGGGGCATGCCCGCCCCCGGCGCACGCCGCTTTTCTGGGAGTGGCGTTTCCGCGTCTTCGGCGAGCCGTTCCACCGCAGCCCGATGCTCGCCATCCGCGAGGGCGATTGGAAGTTGCTGATCAATCCAGATCGGGGGCGCATCGAGCTGTACGACATCCCGCGGGACCCCACGGAGCTGAACAACGCCGCGGCGCAGCATCCCGAAATGGTCGAGCGACTCGCCGAGCGGGTCCTGGCGTGGCAAAAAACGCTTCCTCCCGGCCCGATCGAGCCAGCGGCCGGAAAGGCCGACTATCCCTGGCCCGGCGAGGCGAAACCCGCCCGACCAAAGCCGAAGCCGGCCAAAAAGCCGAAGCCCGCGGCCAAGGCTGCAAGCTGAAGCGGCGGAAACGTAGCCGTCGACCGCGACTGGCCCCATTTTTCGCGGCCAAGTCCGCGAAAATCGGGACAGCCCCCGTCAACGGTTACAGTCGCGTCGTTCGGCGCGAAACGGCCCGAAATGCGAACCAGTCCCCGGCCGGTGAACGGTTGCCAATTCCCGGACGCCGTGGTCCGACTGCCACGAGGCCACCGTACCTGAATCGCGAGGACCGCAAGGACCGGGAACTCTAGACGATCCCGTGCGCCCGCTCGTAGGCCGCGATCTTGTCTTCATGCTGCAAGGTCAGGCCGATGTCGTCCAATCCGCCCAGCAGGCATTCACGCCGAAACGCGTCCACCTCGAACTCGAGCCGCAAGCCGAAGGCGTCTGTCACCAGGCGACGCTCCAGGTCCACGGTGAGTTGATAGCCGCGGTGCTCGAACGCTCGGGCGAACAGGTCGTCGATCGTTCGCTCCTCGAAGCGGATGGGCAGCATCCCATTCTTGAAGCAGTTGTTGTAGAAGATGTCGGCGAAGCTGGGGGCAATGAGCACGCGGAAGCCATAGTCCTCCAAGGCCCAGGGGGCGTGCTCGCGGCTGGACCCGCACCCGAAGTTGCGCCGCGCCAACAGGACGCTCGCGCCGCGGTACTCCGGCCGGTTGAGGATGAATTCGGGGTTCGGCGAGCCGTCGTCCAGGTACCGCCAGTCGAAAAAGAGGAACTGGCCGAAGCCGGTCCGCTCGATCCGCTTGAGGAACTGCTTGGGAATGATCTGGTCGGTGTCGACGTTGGAGCGGTCCAAAGGGAGGACCAGGCCGGTGTGCACAGTGAAGGGTCGCATGATTACCGATACTCCCATTGGCGGATGTCGACGAAATGGCCGGCGATGGCGGCGGCGGCGGCCATGGCGGGGGACACGAGGTGGGTCCGCCCGCCCTTGCCCTGCCGTCCCTCGAAATTGCGGTTGCTCGTGGCGGCGCAGCGCTGGCCGGGCTCGAGCTTGTCGGGATTCATCGCCAGGCACATGCTGCAACCGGCCTCGCGCCACTCCAAGCCGGCGTCGAGGAAGATGGTGTGAAGCCCCTCGGCCTCGGCCATGCGTTTGACCAGTCCGCTGCCCGGCACGACCATGGCCGCCACGCCCTTGGCCACGCGGTGGCCGCGGACCACGGCGGCCGCGGCGCGCAGGTCCTCGATCCGCCCGTTGGTGCAGGAGCCGATGAACACCCGGTCGATGGGAATCTCGACGATCGGGGTGCCAGGATCGAGTCCCATGTACTCCAGGGCCTTCTCGGCCGCCTTGCGGTCGGTTTCGTCGGCGAAATCGGCGGGCGAGGGGACCTTGCCGCCCACTTCCACGACCTGGCCCGGGTTGGTGCCCCAGGTCACTTGCGGCTGCACGTCGGCGGCCGAAAACCTCTCCACCCGGTCGTACTTTGCCCCGGGGTCCGTGGGCAGTTTCTTCCAGCGCTCCACGGCGGCGTCGAAATCCTCGGGCGCAAACGGGCGGCCGCGGAGGTAGTGGTAGGTCTTTTCATCGGGCGCGATCAGCCCGGAGCGGGCCCCGGCTTCGATCGTCATGTTGCACACCGTCATCCGCTCTTCCATGCTCAGTTGGCGGATCGCCTCGCCGGTGTATTCGATGCAATAGCCGACGCCGCCTTGGGTGGAGAGCCGGCCGATGAGATAGAGAATCAAGTCCTTGGCCGTTACGCCGAAGGGGAGCCGGTCATCCACGCGGACCTCCAGGGTCTTCGGCTTGTATTGCAAGAGCGTTTGCGTGGCCAGCACGTGCTCGACCTCGCTCGTGCCGATGCCGAAGGCCAGCGCGCCGAACGCCCCATGGGTCGCGGTGTGACTGTCGCCGCAAACGATCGTCATGCCGGGCTGCGTCAGGCCCAGTTCCGGACCGATGACGTGGACGATTCCTTGGTTCTTGTCCGTCAGGTCGAACAGTCGAATGCCAAACTCCCGGCAGTTCTGCCGCAACGTGTCGATCTGCTGCTTGGAAACCGGATCGGCGATGGGAAGCCGCCGATCGGTGGTGGGGACATTGTGATCCACGGTCGCCACCGTTCGCTCGGGCCGACGCACCCTGCGGCAAGCAAGGCGCAGTCCCTCGAAGGCCTGGGGGCTCGTGACCTCGTGGACCAAATGAAGGTCAATATAGAGCAGGGTCTGTTTCCCCTCCTCGGAGTGGACGACGTGATCCGACCAAATCTTCTCGAACATCGTCCGGGGCGTGTTCAGGCGGGTCATAACCGTGGCTGAAAAAAATCGTGGTTTGAAGCGTTTGGGAGGCAGACACGGGAAGCGAGGCGGCGTCCACGCCATGCCAGAGCCCAGCGCGACTCGCCCTACCCCACGTATGGCTACCCCCGACACGGGGTGAACACGTCATTATACACGATCTTGCCGCCCGTGGCGATCCAATCGCAACTCGAAGCTGCCGGGCCGCTTACGCCCCTTGAAGATGGCGTGCCGCCGGGCAGGAGGACATGCGCCGCGAGGTTGCCGATCAAAATATGCTGGCTTTTTGGGATATTCCGTCGATAACGATATTGATGGTGGGAGTGCCTGGATGGAGATTTGGCGATGAATGTCTGGAAACAATCTCTTTTGGGCGTTTGGGTGGGCCTGATCCTCGCTGCGTTCGCCGGGGGCGAAACGCGGGACGAGTCGGGGTACCTTTGGGTCTCTGGATCGGATGAATCCGGGCGCGTGGCGAGTGCCGCGGACCCCTTGGAAAGCAAGGTGAAAGGCGGGCAGGAGAGACCCGCCGAATCGCCAAAGCCCCCGGCCACCGAGTGGCATCGGCGGAGCGAGGGCAAGCCTGTGCAAAGCCCCGCCTCGGGGACGGCCCCAAGTCCGCAATCCCCCAAGGGAGTCTCCCCTCCCTCTCGACTTCCGGAAGACCCTGGCTATCGTTTGCCCAAGGCCGGCGCCGCGCCGGCCTTGCCCCAGGGAGTCTCGGGCGCGCCGGCCCCGAACCGCTTGGAGCAGGGAAAGCCGCTAGCGCCCTCCTCGGTGCCTGCGTGCGATCGGACACCCTGCGACTGGTGCGGCGATCCGAACTGCGTCGGAACCTGCGCTGCGGCGGGCCGTGCCCGCGCCTGTCGAGGCGCGGTCTCCTCCGAGCCCGCGTGCGACGAGCCGTGGCGCCTGTTCGGTTGGCCCGCGCTCCGGTCGCGGGGCTTCAACATCCGCGGCTGGGTCGACCAAGGCGTGACCATTCCCGCCCAGTTCCCTTCCGACCGCTTCAACGGCCCGGTGACGTTCAACGATCGGGCCGACGAATACCAGATGAATCAGTTGTATCTGATCGCGGAACGGGAGACGAGCACGGAAGGACAGGGGTTCGACGTGGGCGGGCGGGTGGACCTGCTTTATGGGACCGATTCACGGTTCACCTTGGCCAACGGGCTGGATGACACGTGGAACGGCGACAAGCGGTTCTACGGCCTGGCCATGCCCCAGTTGTACGCCGAGTTCGCGCTGAACGACTGGACGGTCCGGGCGGGCCATTTCTACTCGATCCTTGGTTACGAAACCGTGACCGCCGTGGACACCTTTTTCTACTCCCGCACTTACAGCCGCCAGTACGGCGAGCCGTTCACGCACACCGGCATGTTGGCCAAATGGCAGTTCAATGACCGGCTCTCCCTGAGCGCGGGCTTCCATCGCGGTTGGGAGCAATGGGAGGACAACAACAACAGTCTGGGATTCTTGGGCGGCGTGACGTGGACCAACGAGGATTCGGGCACGACGATCGCGTTCGGCATCACGGCGAGCAACGAGCAGGTCGGGTGGTCCAGCTCGCGCACCGCGTACAGCGTTGTGGTGCAGCAGCGCCTGGCCCAGCGCTTGCGGTACGTTCTGGAACACGTCGGGGCCTACGAGACCAACGCCCTGCTGCCCGACGGCTCCGTGGCGTCCGCCGAGTGGTTCGGCGTCACCAATTACCTGTTCTTCGACCTGAACCCGCGGTGGAGCTTCGGACTCCGCTACGAATGGTTCGCCGACAACGACGGCGCGAGGGTTCGGGGCCTAGGAGCCCCGCGCGGCTTCAACTTCCCCCCGGCCGGCCAAGTGTTTCCAGCCTATTGGAACGAAATCTCGCTCGGGGTCCACTACAAGCCGCATCGCAACGTGACATTGCGATCCGAGGGGCGATGGGACTGGGCCGACCCGGTCGGAACCAGCGACATCTTTCCGTTCACCGACCAGACCCGCCGCAACCAATTCCTCTTCGCCACCGACCTGATCCTTCAGTTCTGACAACGGGTTGACCGGGCATCGGACGGCAAGCGGGCGGCCCAAGGGTAACCGTTCACGGGGACTGTCCCGATTTTCGCGGCGAAGTCCGCGAAAATGGGACTGTCCCCCTGGCCGGTAAGGAGACAAGCCCATCTTTCGGCGCGAAACGGCCCGAAAAACGAGCCAGTCTCCGGCCTGTGAACGGTTACGCCCAAGGCGTGGGTCAACTCGCGGAGAACGGGCGGAGACGGCCCCTGCGCCGCGGAGCAGGCATGGGGCAAGCCAGGCGAAGCCGCGGCCACGGGGCGTCTCGTTCGTCAAGATCGGCGGAAGGACGGTCGTGTCGATTCCTGTTGTGCATTCAACGCCCGACGGGCGACCCCTGCTCCGCCAGATTTCCCTCCCCGGCAACGCGGCGATAGAGGGCGATCATGTCGCGGGCCATCCGTTCGGCCGTGTAACGCGAACGCACCGCCGCCTGTCCCCGGCGGCCGAGGGCGACGGCCTCCGCGGGATCGTTAAGGATACGGCGGATCGCCGAAGCGAGTGATGCCGGTTTGTCGGGCTCGACGAGCAGCCCGCCGCCGGTGTCGCGCACCAGTTCCGCCAGGGCCCCGTGATCCGAGACGATCACCGGCACGCCGCAAGCCCAGGCCTCAAGGACCGGCAACCCCTTGCTTTCCGGCAGCACCGACGGCAGACACATCACATCGAGCGACTCGAGAAAGGCGAACTTCTCTTCGCGGGTAAGGCATCCAAGGTACTCAAACCGCGATCCCAGACCGCGAGCCTCGAGGCGAGAAACGGTCTCGGCAAGGTACGGCCGATCCACGTCGGCCAGGTAACCGGCCGCGACCAGCCGCGGCATCCCCAGCGACGGGGAATCTCTTTCCCCTTCGGCAGCGACTCCGCAGCTTGAATCCCCTTGGCCCGAAGCGGAGAAGTCTCCTTGCTCGTTTGCCATCGATTGGAAAAGCAACGTGAAGGCCGCGGCCAGGACGTGCAGGCCCTTGTCGGGGCAGATGCGGGAAAGAAAGCCGATCGTTGGCCCGGCCGATCGCATGGTTTGCTCGGCCGACGCCGACCGCGGTCGCGTGCCCACCCCGGCCAGGTGGATCCCCGGCTCGATCACGTGAATGCGTTCCCGCGCCACGTTCAAATAGGAAGCCATGAAATCGGCGTAGTAGCGGTTCAAAGCCACCAGGGCCGCCATCTGCCGGCATCCGCGCCCCATGGCGGCGCGGGCTTGCGAGGCGTAGGGCTCCGGAAGCCGATCGACGAAGCCATCTTCCCCGGCAAGCGTCGCGACGACGGGCACGCCGAGCGCGCGGGAGATCGGACCCGCCATCCCGGCCAGCAACGCGGTCGAAAGGTGCACCACGTCGGGCCGAAGGTCGCGCCGCAGCCAGTCGATCACCTTGCGCAGCTCCCTGCGCTGGCGTCCTTCCTCGCCTTGGAGCATGGAGACGCACAGCGGGCCGAGGCGCTCCGGGCGCGTGCTTCCACTCCACCGTCCGAGCCAACGCAGCAACGCGGGATGATCCAAGAGGCGATCGAGAATCCCCGGCGCATGTCGCGCCAACGCCCAATTTTCTTGCAAGTAGACGTTCAGCCCCCCGAAGACGATCCGCCGGGAAGCCAACGCCTCGTCATCCGTTTCCATGCGCACGGGAGTGTAGGCGGGCACGAGGAGGGCGTCTTCCCCGGCCCGACGCAGCGCCGCCACCAACGCGCTGGAGTGCAGACACGCCCCGCAATACATCCCCCCGGCGCCGGCGACGATCGAGACGATGCGCATGGTTCAGCACGATGGAGGATGGGAGCGAAGAGATCGGAGGTGGAAAGACGTAGCGTCGCCACGTTGCCACGATGGGCTTTACCGGTCATTGCCTCCTGGCGTCGGCGCTTTCCATGCATCCTCCCGTCTTGGCTTTCTTCATCCCCGTGTTGGCTTCCTTCATCATCGCTTATCCTTCCAGCACCGTGTCGGCCAGATAGTGAAGCAGTTGGGTCAGCGAGGCCGGGCGGAGGGCGTCGGAGAGTTCGCGGGCCCTTTCGCGATGCTTGGCGACCAGCGTCCTCGCCTGTTCGAAGACGCCAGCTCGCTGGTAGAGGGCCCGCACGGCCTCGACCACCTCGGACGGCCGCTCCAGCGCCCGCGACGTCAGCAACTCCAACTCGCGACGGCCGCCGGGATCGAGGTTTTGCAGGGCGAGCGTCCACAGCACGGTGGGGCGGCGCCCCAGCGTGTCGCCCCCGCCGCTTCGCTTGTTTGGCTGGTGATCGGACCAGTCGTCCAGATCGTTGAGAATCTGGAAAGCCACGCCGATGTGGCGGGCGAGCCGCGCCGTGGTTTGCCGCGGCGTCTCGACCGGCCCCGCCAATCGCAGTCCGGCGAACAGGGCCGCCTCAAAAGCCGGGGCGGTCTTCAAGGCGTAAATCCGCAACGTCTCCTCCGGCGGCAGCCATCGGTGCTTCCCCTCGCGCCACGCCAATTCCGCGCCTTGGCCCTCGCAGAGCCGCGTGTGGGCCTCGCCGAGGCGGAGCAGCACGTCGGTCACGGCCTCGGTGGGCAGCCACAACCGCTGTTCGGCAACGAGGCAATAGCCCAGCCCAATCAGATAGTCGCCCACGTTGATCGCGATCGGCACGCCGTGCTTGCGGTGCAAGGTGGGCTGGCCGTAGCGGAACGGATCGTCGTCTTCGATGTCGTCGTGGACCAGCGAGGCCTTATGAAAGACCTCGATCGCCAGGGCAATGCGGCGCACCGGATCGGGGATGCGGCCCGCCCAGAACTCGCCGCTGGGGCCCATGGCCTGGCCGCCGCGCATCGCGTCGTAGGCGGCCAGGGTGATGAACGGCCGCAAGTGCTTTCCGCCGCGGCAGAGGAAATCCCGAGCCAAGGTCTCGGTGAGGGCCGCCGGATGAAAAGACGACGCTGCCTCGGTCCGCGGCCCGGCGCCAACGCGACGCCGCGGCAGGAGCCGGGCCATTTCGGCCGGTTCAAACATCTGCCGCGCAACCCGGAGCAGGTGCATGTACGTCGGCGCCGGCGCGACCTGGGGACGGTGCGGCGTCTCGATCATCTCGCGGACCCAATCCTCGTCGGTGGCCGTGTCGCGGCAGGAATTGTGCAACAGCGGCACGGCCATGCAAGGAATGCCCGACAGGACGATCTTGCCCAGCGCCTTCTCCAGCGAATCGAGGCATGCGGCCCCCAGAATCGCGTCGGCCTCCCCGCGGAGAATGATGTCCATGACCGCAGGCGAACCTTCGGCGATCAAGACCTGGTAGCCTTTTTCCTTGGCCACCGCGCGGAAATGGCTCAAGCGGCACGCACCGCAGTCGCGGCAAGCCAGGCCTTCCCGATCGTACTCGGCCGGACACACGGCGCTGTTGCGCAGGCAGTGGGGCAGCAACAAGAGGCGGCGGTGGAAGGGAACGGCCTCGACCTGCTCGCGCCAATAGGCGCTGGCGACCGCCACCATGGCCCAACCCAAGTAACTTTCCGGCAGCCGCAGTTCGGCGAGTATCGCCCGACCGCACGATTCGAGCCAAGGCCGGACCACCGGCCGCGTTCGATCCCCGTGACGCGCCAGCTCGAAGGCCCGCCGGCGGATCTGTTCCCGCTCCCATCGCCCCTGGGGAACCACCTTCAGGTGCTCGCTCGACGAGGCTTTCCGATCATCAGGGGGCATGGCGTGTCGTTGGGCCGGGGCGAGCGAAATCTTGACGCGGGAGTCGGCTTTCCCAGGACGGGGTTCAAGACCTCTTGCTTGAACGCACCGGCACGCGAAACCTATCCCGCACCGCAGGTGGCGGCGGGCCAGCGGCGAACCGCGCGGCCCAGGGCCGATACGGCAAATATCAGCGGGTACAACTCTTCATAATACCACAGTCTGGCGAAGTATAAACCGATGGGCGCGGCGCGGCGGTGGTCCCCTGATTCTACGGCCCGAACAAGCCAATCGACACCCCTTGAAAGAGCCGCATCCCACCGCCCGGATCCCCGGGGGGCGTCGAGCAGGGCCTCGACGGCAATCGCGGTCTCCTCGACGCTGGCCACCCCCGGTTCGGCGGCCGAGTCCCACCGGGCCGGCCAACCGCCGTCCACGTCGCATCGCGCAGCCAACCAGTCGAATCCTCGCGCGGCGGGCGCCGTGGACAATTTCCCCAAGTCGCGATAGGCCAGAAGCACGCGGGCAGTGCCGTAAACGGGATTCTCCTCGTCCGGATGGTGCTGGTTGCCAAACCACAGCGGAATCCAACTGCCGTCGTCGCGTTGCCGCCGCTCCAGATACCGCAAGCCTCGACGAATCGCTCCCTCGGCGCGGTGCTTGAGAGGGCGACTCCAAGCCGGGGACTTCGGTTGCCGATCTCGGCTCGCTTGTTGGTCAACGACGCCTGCGTCCGTTGTGGCCTGGCTGGACATCGGCGAACGCCCGGCCTCGTGCCCTTCGCCAAGCCAAGCGTGAATCGCGCGGATGGCGTGCGCGGTCAAGTCGACGCCGCTGCGGTCAAACGGCAGCGTTCCCCAACCGCGGCAGAAGGTGGGCCAGCCGCCGTCGGAGTTTTGCAGGTCCAAAAGCCATCGCAGTCCCGCCGCAGCGGCCTGATCAATGCGCCGCACGTGCTCGACCGAGCTGACGCGGCGCAGGGCAGCCAAGGCGAGCAAGGCCCCCGACGTGTCGTCGGCATCCGGCACGGCGCCGCTCAAATCCGTCCATCCCCACCCGCCAGCCGCCGTGCCGGTCATCGGATGCCGCTCGCGGTGCTGGCAGGCCAGCAGCCAGTCCAACGAAGCCCAATTCGAAAGCTTCTCGCCGGCGCCGTCCAAGGCGTTGATGGCCAGGGTGGTGGTCCAACAGGCCAGATTGGTGTCGATCGGCCACGACCCGTCCTGACGCGCCGAGCGAAGGAGAAAATCCAGTCCCCGCTCCGCTACCGGATGGCCAGCCCGGCCGCTCGCCGCCAGGCTCATCACCACAAACGCGGTCAGCGGTGTCGCTTCCAGGAAGCCTCCGCTGGCCGGTTGCATGCGCTGGAGGATGGCGAGCGTTCGGGGGATGGCCCGCCGCCGCAACCACCGCACGAACGGATTGCCCGGCGGGCCGTGATGGAACCTTGCCTGGCCGATGGCCACCAAGGCCGGCGTCGCATAGCTGACCACCGGCATGTGAAGCAATCCCCAAATCGCTTGCGGCAGACACGCCAGCTCGAAGGGAAGGGGCGCGACCTCCTGCCAATCGACCATCCCCGCCATCGCAGCATTGGTGAGGATCGGGACGGAAAACGTCCTGTCCTTGCCATAACGCCGGCGAATGCCCTCCACGCCGCCGGCGCGATCGACATAGGCCAGACCGCGGGCCAGCACGCCGGCGTACTCCTCCTCGCCTCTCCCTAAGCGCAAGGCCGCGCACGCCAGCATGGTCGTGGCGATGTTGGAGAAGCTCTTGTCGGTGTCTCCCCAACCGCCGTCAGCATTTTGGCGCGCGGCCAACCAGGAGAGGGCGGCGTGGATGCGCCGTCGAATCGGGTCGTGTTTTTCGGGGGGACAACCCGTGTCTCGCAGGAGGACGGCCATCGCGCTGGCGGCGGTCGCTGTGGACAGGGCCGAGGATGCCAGCCGCCCTACCCAATGACCCGACGCCCCGAGTTCGCCCAGCAATTCGTCCCGGACGGTGCGGTATGCGCGAATCACTCGTTCCTTGTCAGCCATGGCCCTTCTCGGAGGGAGGAGAGGGTTTGGATTGGGCGCGACCACGCGAGGCCCGCCTCGCCGCTCTTCGGCCGACCGGCCGGGGCGGGATGACCAGCGGCGGCTTGCCGAAGCGGGCCCGCAGCCAATTCATCGTCCCGTGGATGCTCTTGCGACGCACCAAATTGCGCGCCAGGCGGCGCTTTCCAGGAAACTCGACCAGCGTGACGCCAAGCAGAATGAGCACCAGGCCGGGACCGGGCACGCCAGGGAGCGTGAGCAGGGCCCCCACCACGACCATCAGGCCGCCCAGCGCGTTCTTGCCGATCCGAAGGGCGCCATAAAGGATCGTGTGATGTTCGCGGAGGCGTGAACGTCCGGGCGGGTCGCAGAAATAGGTGTCGGGCAGCCGGACGACGAGATAGACCACCACGGCGTTGGCGCCCAAGAGCAACACTGCGGCGGCCAGCGCGGCCCACGTCGCCGGACCCAAGGTCAACCCGATGAGCATCATTCCGCGCGTCATGGGAGCACGTCATCAAAGTTCGACGGATCGGTAGCGACAAATGCCCGCCGCGCTGGCCCGCTTCCCTGTCGAGTCCTGCTTCCTCAATTCCCGATTAGCCGTTCACGGGGACTGTCCCCGGCCTGTGAATGGTTGCCTTCCCCGACAGCACCGGGGCGGTGCGGCCTTGGCCGCATGCGGCGATTCGGCGACGCCATCGGCCAGGGAGTCACCCCATCGCGTCGCCTCGCAGGCGGGCGACTTCCGCGGCGTCCTTGTCGCCCCGGCCCGAAAGACACACGACGATCGCCGCGTCGGCCGGCATCGTGCGCGCGGCCTGGATCGCCTTGGCCACGGCGTGCGAGCTTTCCAGGGCTGGCAGGATGCCTTCGGCGCGGGCGAGGATGTCGAACGCTTCGAGGGCCTCGGCGTCCGTGGCGTAGGTGTACTCGACGCGACCAATGTCTTTCCAATAGCTGTGTTCAGGACCCACGCCCGGATAATCCAGCCCCGCCGACACGGAGTGCACATCGGCCGTCTGGCCGTCGTCGTCCTGGAGCACGTAGGTGTGCATGCCGTGCAGCACGCCCGGCCGGCCGAATCCAAGCGTCGCGGCGTGGTCGCCCGGCCGGCTGGAACGGCCGCCCGCCTCGACTCCCAAGAGCTTCACGCCGACATCCTCGACGAAGGGATGGAAAATGCCCGCCGCGTTGCTGCCCCCGCCAACGCAAGCGACCACCAGGTCCGGCAATCGCCCGAGTTGCTCCAAACACTGCCGACGGGTTTCGCGGCCGATGACCGACTGGAAATCTCGAACCAGCCGGGGAAACGGATGCGGCCCGACGACAGACCCCAAGCAATAGTGCGTGGTCTCGACCGAGGTCATCCAGTCGCGGAACGCCTCGTTGATGGCGTCGCGCAGGGTCCGCGAGCCGCTGGTGACTGCCCGAACCTCCGCTCCCAGGAGTTTCATGCTGAACACGTTGGGCCGTTGCCGGCGAATGTCCTCCTCGCCCATGTAAACCACGCACTGGAAACCGAAGCGGGCGCACGCCGTGGCCGTCGCCACCCCGTGCTGGCCGGCCCCCGTTTCCGCGATCACCCGGCGTTTGCCCATCCGCAAGGTCAACAAGGCCTGACCGAGCGTGTTGTTGATCTTGTGCGCGCCGGTATGGTTCAAATCCTCCCGTTTGAGGAAGATTTGCGCCCCCCCTGTTTGGAGACTCAAACGCTCCGCGTGGTACAACGGCGACGGCCTGCCCACGTAATGCTTGAAAAGACGTTCGAGTTCGGCGTGGAATTGCGGATCGGCCACCGCCGCATCGTAGGCCGTGGAAAGCTGTTCGAGGGCGTGCACCAAGGTCTCGGGCACGTAGCGACCGCCGAACGGACCGAAACGACCGAGGGCATCGGGCACGCGATTGGTGGTAGGCATGAATCCCTCATGATGATGGTTCGAGGACAAGGCTCACCCTCTGATTGTGGGGCGACGCCCATTTGGGGTCAAGGCTCGGCGAGGCGATTTGCCCCGCGGCGCATCGTAAGGTACGCATGAAGAGACCCCACCGGATTCCTCCAGGTTCACCCCATTGACGCAGAGGGCTGGCCCCGAACCCTTGCGAGCACGCATCCATGCCGCACGTTGGAAGCGAGATCGACGCCAATTTCTATCGTCTGATCCATCAGATGCTGGGGAGTCCGCGCGAAGGAGTCGCGGAAGATCGACGATCCGAGAAACGCCGTCCGTTCCTTGCGGCGCAGCGGATTGCCCGGTGGGATGGCTCGCGATTTCCCGACGCGGACCAGTTCATCCCCGTTCAGTGCCGCGACCTGACGCGGAGGGGTTTCTCGTTTGTAGTGTCTGGCGAACCTCGGTTCAGCGCCCTGGTCGTGGAGTTCGGTGTTCCGCCGCACGCGCTGTATGTCGCCGCGCACGTCGTGCGAACGGTCCCCGTGGTCCGGTTTCCCTCTGGACAGTTGAAGCCCGTGCACCGCTTCGACGACCCCGCCGAGAGAATCGGCCCCAACGGGGAACAGGGCGTGCCGATGTACCTGGTGGGCTGCCGATTCACCCGCCGCCTCCGCCGGCCGAGCTGACACGCGCGACGGCGCTTTCGCTCCGGCGTCAGGAACCTTTCTTGGGGCAAGGTCGGGAAGGTCAGAACGGACCCTCGATCACGCGGAACACGACGGTTCTCTGGTCGAGCATCTGGCCGCGGGCATCGCGGAGGCCGAGCCGGGCCCAATAGGTTCCCGGGGCAAGGACGCGCGGAAGGGCCAGCGAGACCTCGCCTTGCCGGTTTGCCTTGGCCTGGGCCCGAGCCAGAGGATCGCCAGGGTCGCGGCCGATGGCGAACTCAGCCACCACGTCGCTCCCCGTCTGGCGCCCGGCGAGGCGGTAAGCCGCCGTCAAGACGGGATCGCCCGCATACACGACCTTGCGGCTCAAGGCGAGTTCGGCCACCACCGGGGTGGCAAATCGGGTCAGGGCCATGTCGTCGATGTAAAAATCAACCCGGTCGCCGTGCTTGTAGTCGGCCTCGGAAATGTTGAATTGGACCCGCTGCACGTCTTTGGGATCCGCCAGATCGGCCACGGGAATGACAATCTTCACCCAGGCGTCCTTGGCGACTTGTTTGAGCGGGATGTGCGTGCTCTGCTTGGGACCGCTGTGGTAGAAGCCGACGCCCAAGGGCACGCTCGGAAGCGACTCCCGCCTGGTCCGCGCGTAGATCCAGCACTCGAAGTAGTCGTAGCCGGACCAATCCGTCTGCCGGGCCTTGGCGAGATCCTTGCCCACGCGGGGCCATCCGACCGGATAGTTCTTCTCGCCCTTGGTGTGGTCCACCACGTTGGCGAACTTCAGCGAGAAACGGCCCTGCTTCACATGGTCGGCGCTGGACGACAGCGTGGTCTCCTCCGGCGAGCCGTTGTACCACCCAGAAGCGTCTTCGCCGTCGTCCAGCACCAGGCGCTCCATGACCACGTCGGGCCGCATCGGCGCGTCGGCGGCCACCACCGCCCAGGACGAAGCCAAGGCGGCCATCCAGAAAACATTCCACCACATGCTTGCTGTTCCCATCGGAGGAAAGGATCGCACGACGCGAGGGTTCGACGCCAGGCCGTCGCCCAAAACCCTCGCCAGCGCAGGCCGGGCCAAGCCCCCTACGGCAAGAGATCCGCCGCGGGAACCCGCCCCGTCTCACGCCCCTCGATCACCACGGGGATTTCGTCGTGGGGACCGTATTCCCGGCGCACGGCGTACGTCGGACGCTCCGCCTTCCCGGTCGGCTCCTCGTGGACCTCGATCCGGCGGTCGATCAGGTTCACAATCCAGTACCCGGCGATCCCTGCCTGGGCGTAAATCGCCTTCTTCAACGTGCGATCGGCAAGCAGCGAGGAATCGGCCACCTCGACCACCAAGGCGACGTCCGCCGCCGCGGGGTGGCGGTCGCGATAGTCCCGCAACTTGCCTCGCACCACCATGCCGTCCGGCTCCGGCTCGCTGGCGGCCAACGTCAGGGGGCTTTGTGTTTGGACATGCCAGCCTTCAGGCAAGACGCGGCGAAGGGCCTCGTCCATCAACTGGGTCGCGAGCCGATGGGGCGGCTTGTTGGTCATCTTCGTCACCAAAAGTCCATCCAGGAGTTCCAGCCGATCCTCCCGCGTGAGAATGCCCTGGCGGATCATCTCGTGGTATTTCTCCACGCTCAGTCGGCCCACCGGCACGGGAAGGACGGCGGCGTCCGCCAGCGTCACCTCAATCGTTTCCGCAGTGACCGACATGATCTTGGCTCCCCGACCGCACGGCGCGGGCCCTGCCTTCAACGCTCCCCCGCCCCTGCGTATGCTATTGTCGATGGGAGGCGACGCAGCGTCAAGTTGCCAAGAGGACCTTGCCAGACCGCGAGGAACCAGCCGCCACCATCCCGGCAACGAACCGCCTTGGGCCGCCGCGAGACCACCCCGGCGACACAACACGCCTTCCCTGAAGGAGAACCCTCATGCATCGCAGCCTGCTCGGTCGTCTCTTGGTCCTTTCGCTCCTGCTTTCGGCACGCGTCCCAAGCGCGATGGCTCAGGCGGCTCGCTCGCCGAGCAAGGACTCCGCCCAGGGGCCGACTCGCGTCCTGGTGGTCTACTATTCCCGGCACGGAACCACGGAAGCAATGGCCCAGGCCGTGGCCGAAGGGGCGAGGCGAGTTGCGGGCGTGGAGGCGGTCCTGCGCAAGGTCGAGGCCGTCACCAAGGACGATCTGGCCGCGGCCGACGGCATCCTGCTGGGCTGCCCGACCTTCTTCGCCAATATTCCCGGCGTCATGAAGACCGCCATGGACGATTGGAACTGGAAATGGAAGGTCGACTTCACCGACAAGGTGGGCGGGGCGTTCGCCACCGGCGGCGGTCAAACCGGCGGCAAGGAACACGTCGTCGCGTCGCTGTTGTTGTTCATGCTCAGCAACCGCATGGTCGTCGCCGGCCCCCTCTACTCGGACGCCGAAGGCAAGGACATTTGGGGCGAGCCCGGCTCGTCGGCAATGACCGGGCCGTTGGACCCCGGCGTGGGCCCTGGAGAACTCGACGCCGCCCGCCGCCTCGGCGAACGCGTCGCCCGATTGGCGAAACGGCTCAAGGCCTCCTGAAGCCTCCGGGCCCTACCACGCAAACTCGAGGCCGGCATGTGGACCGTGATAGACCACGGTGCCGCGCAGATCGATTTGGGCCGGACCGTTGGAAAGGATGCCCACGTCGGGATTGAAGTTCCTCGCGGCGATCGCCGCGCCCGTCACCCAGATCGCCTGATAACCGATCCGCGTCGTCAGATGGGGCATGGGGCGGCAAACCAGCGTCACCGCCAGGTCGCCGATGAACGACGTGCCGTCCTTGCTGCGCGTGCCCGTGAAACTGGTGGTTGCCCCGCCGATCGTCTGCGTGTAGACCGTTTCCTGGCCCGCGGCGTTGTTGCAGATCGCGCCCTTCAGTTCCGTGTTGACCCACCACATGCGATCGACATTGAACTCGAACAACTGCCCGATCTGGAATCCGTACAGCTCGTTCCGCGCCCGAACCCGCACCAGGTTCGTTGTGGTCGGCGTGGGCTCCTCGGACTCCGAATAATAGCTGAACCGTTCTCGAATGCCCATGAATCGAGCGCCGATGAGGAATGAGGTGCTGAGGATTCCCGGCGGCATGGGCAACTGCCGGCGGAGGTTCAACTCCATGTTGTGCATGAAGGAGTATTCGCGGATCGAAACCAGGTTGTTGTAATCCAGTCCTACCGTCGGCGTGGCCCCGAATCCGGTGAACGGCGAAAACAGATTTCCTTGCGAACCCTCGCTGTTGGACGAGTTGTCTCGAACCGACGCCGCCTCGTCCACGTCGTTCAGCCAGAAGTACGAAAACTCGACCTGGTAGGGCGAATCGCCAAACGTGTGTCCAACCAGAAAGCGCGGGCCAGCGCTGAAGGGCATGTCCAAGTCGCGTGTGGAAAGCACGACGTTGTCGGTCGTGTTCAGCGTGGCTGCGTCCGTGGCCCCGTGCACGTCGCGACGGAACATCACCGCGTCGGCCTGAAAATATAGGGGGCATCGCGGGGGATAGAAAAAGCAGTCGTCGTCGCAGGCCGAGGCCGCGGGAGTCACGCGGACATTGGCAGCCACCGGCTCCATGCCCTCGCCGAACGGCTCCTCCGCCGTCGCCGACGATGCCGAAAGCAGTGCGAACACCGGGAGAAATGCCACCCAAATTCGCCATTTTGCCTGGACACTAATCATCATGTCGGCTTCCGTTCCTCGAAAAGCTCCAGCGCGGTCCGTGAGGGGATCACCTACACTATTCGGCCATCCCAACCGGCAACATAAGAATATCCGTTACAAACCGCACGGTCGGAATGAAATACTAAGACTGCCTAGAACGTGCAGAGCCCCCATTTTCCTGGATAGGGACGGGAAAGCGCCATCCTCGGACCCGCTTTCGCCGGAGTCGCGGCGGAAAAGCCCATCAGGCTGAGGTTTCCCGGCCAACACTCACTTGGACCGGCGAATCAGCCGCCGATCGAGGAGGTCGAGGATCTTCCGGGCGACGTCCTCCTTGCTGCCGCTGAATGCGGCGAGCACCCGGCCCGTGGGGTCGATGATTTCCGCGTCGGTGTTCGGACCGTGAATCGAGGCGGGACCGTTGAGCACGATCAAATCGCACTTCTTGCGTTCCAGTTTCTGAAGGGCCCGCATCCGTTTGTCCTCGGTTTCCAACGCGAACGCCACCATCCAACGTTCGCCTTTCGACCTGGCCAGCGTGGCCACGACGTCGGGGGTCTCGACCAGCTCCATGCGAAGCGGCTGGCCGCTCTTGCGGAGTTTGTGCCGGGCGACTTGGACGGGCCGATAATCGCAGGGCGCGGCCGCCGCGATCAAGCCGTCGCACTGGGGAAACCGTTCCTGGCACAGCCGAAGCATGTCCTCGGTGGACACCGCGTAGACGACCTCGGCGCCGGCTGGATAGGCGACTTCCACCGGCCCGCTGACGATCACCACCTCATGGCCGAGGGCGACGGCCGCCGCCGCCAGCGCGCTGCCCATGCGCCCGCTCGATGCGTTGGTCAGATAACGCACCGGATCGAGGTACTGCCGCGTCGGTCCGGAGGTAATGAGGATTCTCGCCATCTCCGCGAGCCTAGCGGGCGACGTCCTTGTTGTTCAATGCGTGCTGGATCGCGTGCAAGATCGTCTCGGGCGAGGCCATGCGTCCGGGACCGAACTCGCCGCAACTCAGGCGGCCCTCCTCGGGCGCGAGGATCGTGAAGCCGTCGGCCGCCAGTTGCGCCAGGTTGCGTTGGACGGCGGGTTTGGCCCACATCTGGGCGTTCATGGCGGGAGCGAGAAGGATGGGACCCGAGAACGACAGCAGGATCGTGCTCAGCAAGTCGTCGGCCAGTCCGCAGGCGGCCTTCGCCAACAGATTCGCCGTGGCCGGGGCCACGCAGAGGACCTCCGCGCGTCGAGCCGCCTCGATGTGAGGATGGGCCCCGGGGCCGAACACCTCGAGCCCCACCGGCCGCCCGGTGAGGGCCTCGAACGTCTTCGGCCCCACGAGCTTTGTGGCGCAGTCGGTCATGACGACCGTCACCCCGGCCCCGGCTTGCACCAGGCGGCTCACCAGGTCGGCGGTCTTGTAGGCGGCGATCCCGCCCGTCACGCCGATCAATACTTCGCGGCCTTTCATAAGCTGGTAAAATCCAGTTCCGGCGGACCGACGCGCCCCGGCTCGGTCCCGGCGACGCGGACGTTCGATCCGCTGTCCAGATAGATCTTGTCTTGGAGGATTTCCTGAATCACGATCTTCATCTTGTCCTGGGTGTCCAGGTGAACCAGGGGAGCGGCGCCCTTGTTCAGGGCGACCAGACGTTTCTGGATCAACGTGGACAGCTTGAACCGGCCGCCCACCTTGCGAACGATTTCCTCCTCGCGGAATTCGTCATACATCCCGTGACTCTCCCATGTGCATAAGGATCTGGCATATCTCGCGCACGGCCCGGTCGAGATCGTCGTTGATCACCTGGTGGCGATACCAGTCGGCCAAGGCCATTTCGTTGCTTGCTTGTTGGAGCCGCCGTTGGATCGACTCCTCATCCTCGGTTCCCCGGCCGCGAAGTCGCCGTTCTAGTTCTTCCAGCGAGCTGGGGCGGAGAAAAATCGTGATCGCGTCCGGATATTGATCGACCACGGAAAACGCCCCGTGAACGTCGATTCCCAAGACCACCCACTGGCCGGACTCCAGGCCCGAGGCCACTTCGCCCTTCAACGTCCCATACCACCATCCCGAGCCGTACACCTCGTAGCATTCCAAGAACTCGCCGCGCTGGCGCCGCCGGTGAAACTCCTCCTCGCTCAGGAAGTGGTAATCCACGCCGTCGACTTCGCCGGGGCGTGGAGGCCGGGTGGTGGCCGACACGCTGGCCCGCAAGGGCAGCGGGCACTCGGCCAACAGCCGCCTCAACACGGTCGTCTTGCCCACCCCCGAGGGCCCCGACATGACCACCAGCTTGCCTCGCGCCGCCTCGCTCATCGGGGCCGTCACTCAACGTTCTGAATCATCTCGCGGATCCGCTCCACGGCGGTCTTGATGTCGATCACGTGCCGGGCGATTTCCACGTCGTTGGCTTTCGAGCCGATCGTGTTGGCCTCGCGGAGCATCTCCTGGGTCAGGAAGTCGAGCTTTCGGCCCGGGCTCTCCTCGTGTTCGATGAGCCGATGGAACTGCTCCAGATGGCTCCTCAGGCGAACAATCTCCTCGGAAATGTCGCAGCGATCGGCGAACAGGGTCACTTCGCGGACCAGGTCGGCCGGATCGAGCGTGATCTCGAACTCGGCGATCGCCTTCTGGACCCTCTCGGCGAGCCGGGAACGATAAGCCTCGGCCACCAGCGGCGCGCGCTGGGCGATCTCCTCCACGCGCGACGCCGCGGCCGCGGCGTTGGCCCGTAGGTCCGCCGCCATCGCCCGCCCTTCCTCCTCCCGCATCCGCTCCATCCGATCGATCGCCGCCTCCAGCGTCTCCTGGATCGCCGGCCAGTCCTCGGTCGGATCATGCGCCGCGGCGACATTCTCCACGACGACGCCGGGCAGCATCAACAGGCTTTCCAGGGGCACGGATCGGCCCGGCTGCCACCGGTCGCAATACGCCTCGATCTGCCGGCGATAACTGTCCAGGACCTCGAGGTTGAGCCGACACTCGTCGCCCGCCCGGAGCCGGTCCACGCGAATCGTTACCTGGACCGTTCCCCGGCGAATCCGCTTGCGAACCAACGCTTCGATGTGCGGTTCCAGGGAGCCGTATCCCTCGGAAATCCGCGTGGAAAGCTTGAGGTAGCGGTGATTCACCGTGCGCACTTCCGCCGAGATCGTCAAGCCGTCCCGATGGCAAAGCGCCTCGCCGAAGCCGGTCATGCTGAGCAACAAAGGCACCTCTCTCCGATACGCTGCCGTTCCCAAATCGCGGAACCCCGGCCCCGGGGCAAGCCAGGCTGGAAATCCGGGTTCTCGACCGAACCACGCGCTGTCGCCAGCGCGTCCCGACACGACAAAGGCCTCGAACTCGAACGAGGGCCGATCGTCGCGCTGGCCCAGACCCTTGGTGCTTCCGGGATTCGCGGATGGTGTTCACTTCTGCGGCGACGCGTCCGACGGGCCCGGCGCCACCGGCGAACCGCCCGGCCCCGAATCCGCGCCCGAGCCGCCAGAGGCGTCCGAGCCGGACGAACCGGTCGGATCGAAGCCGCTGCCAGACGGCGAGGACTGCTGGCTCGAACTGCCCGGCCCGAGGTCCAGTCGATCGCCCGATACGCTCAAGACCCTCACGCTGATAATGCACAACACGATCCAAACCGCGGCCACGCCGATCGTCACTCTCGTGAAGACGTCGCCCGCCTTGGTTCCGAACGCGCTTTGGCCGCCCATGCCGCCCAACGCGCCCGCCAGGCCGCCGCCTTTTCCCCGTTGAATCAGCACCAACACAATCAAGAAGATGGCCAGCAGGAACAACGCCATCATCAGCAGGAACTGTAAAAACCCCATGGTTGAACCGTCTCCCTGTGTCTGGTGCTTCGGGCGACACTGCTTCCGGGGCATGGCTCGACGGCGTGGCCAGCCAAGCCTGCGGGAACCCGACCCCGCGGCCCATGCCCTCGCCCCTCAGGCCGGGCTCCCTTCGCCCTAGGCCAACGCCCCGGCCACGATTCCGAAAAACTCGTCCGCCTTGAGGCTAGCCCCCCCGACCAGGGCACCGTCTATGTCCGGCTGACAAAGCAGGTCGCGGGCGTTGCTGGCCTTGACGCTTCCCCCATACTGAATGCATACGGACTGGGCAATTTCGCCATTGTAACGGTCGGCAAGAATCTTGCGAAGGGCGAGATGGACCTCCTCGGCCTGCGCTGGGGTGGCATTCTTTCCTGTCCCAATCGCCCACACCGGCTCGTAAGCAATCACCGTTCGCCGCATTTGCCCACCATCCAGCCCCGCCAGCGATCCATTCACCTGGGACTCGATGACTTCCATCGTCCTGCCGGATTCCCGTTCTTCCAGTGTCTCGCCGACACACACAATGGGGATTAATCCCCCGTCGAGAACGGCGTGAACTTTCTTGTTGACCATTTCGTCGGTTTCGCCGAGGATGTGGCGCCGTTCGCTATGGCCGAGGATTGCGTACCGGCAGCCAAGGTCCTTCAGCATGGCGACGCTGATCTCCCCGGTGAACGCACCGTTCGGCTGGTGGTAGACATTTTGCACTCCCCACGCCACGCGAGAACCGGACAGCACCTGCGCCACGGCATCCACATAAAGGCTGGGGGGAAAAACGGCCAAGTCGACCCCCTCAATGCTGGAGGCGCGCTGGGCCACCTGTTGGGCTAGGGCAATGGCCGAAGCGCGGTCGAGGTTCATCTTCCAGTTGCCGGCAATGAACTTGCGTCGCATGAGTCGCTCCTGCTTAGACGGACCAGATCGCCAAACGGACGATGATCGTTCAAAACTGCCTCTACTGCAAGGGGGGCGGAAAATGCGTCCGCCACTGACCCGTATTTCTCACCAGGCGGTACCGTGGTTGGTCTCTTGGGCGCGGAGGCACGGATGCAGCGCCTGGAACATCTCAGCCGGGCCGGAACGCGTTGCGGCACCCATCGGTACACGGAAATGGAACGACTGCAAGAAGAGCAACAGGTGCAACAAGCGGCGAAAGCCGGCTAATCGTTCCGACCGGACTTGGCCCGCCGCAGGGCAATTAGGGAACCCTATTCCCTGCCGCCGAATACTCAATGTGTTCGCACCGACAAACGGAATGTTGCCCGCGTGGGCAATGCGCGTTCGCCTCACGCGCTACCTGATTTACTCGCCTCCGCCCGCCAACCTCAGCCAAAAAGCTCCGCACACCATCCAGCAGGCGGTACGAGCAGGCGGGCGGCGATTGCCGCCCCCCCACTTACGCCATCTTGACACGCCACTCGATCATGGTAGACTCATTACTGTGGGAGCAAAGGAAACTCTATCCTTTGGCCTTCCCTCCCATGTGTGGTCTCGATCTTAACGCCTAACGGCGCGGGCCACGGTGCGACTCGGCAAAGGAAACCTCCCGGTCGGCCATCGGCCCAGCCTTACCACAACACCAAGTGGGGAGCCATTCTGTCAATTGTTTTTCCAACCTGCCATGGAGCAGCCATGAGACGCATCGTGTTCACCATCCTGGGCCTGCTGGAACTGGCCGTGGCCGTTGTCCTTGTGGTCTTCAGCTTCCAACTACCGACGGCGCAGGACGTGGATGCCGAGTTCGGCAAACTGGAGCGCGTCACCCGCAACACCAGCCATCAGGTGACGTTGATTCGCGACCGAGTCCACGAGCTGCGGCGGCCGGAATCGCAGGCTCTTGCTGCCCACTTGCAGACTCAGATGAAGCGCGTCGCTGAGACTCTGCGGTCGCAAACGATCGACTTCGAGACTGTCCGCGCCATGAGTGACGCCCTGCGAGATGTCTCCCAAGGGCTGGACAACCTGGCCACCACGCTTGACGCCGAGCGAATCGGCAAACTGGGCGACGGGCTGCTGCTGACCGCCAACTTTTTGGAGGAACGCGTCGCAATCGCCGCCGGCCGCGCCGCCGATCAGCTTGAGGCCTCCACCAAGGTGTTGAAGGACAACGCCCTTGGCTTGGCCACGCAGCTCCGCAACGCCCCGCTGGACCTCGGCGCGCTACGCGGAATCCACGATGGCCTGAAGCGGTTCAACGAGGGTCTCGAGGGGATGGGCGAACTCTTGAAAATGGAGCACTTGGACACAATGCGCAACGGCGTTGATGGATTGGAAAGCTCCTTGAACACCGCAGCGAACCAGGTGGAGCGACTGGTGAATTACACCTATCCGTGGATAACGTTCGACGGCATTAAACCGGTCGTCGAGTGGGAACCACTCTGGCCGCAAGGGGCTGACATCGCCGAGGGCTTGAATAAGGCCGCCGAGGGCGTCGCGGCCGTGGGCAAGGAAATGGATAACGCGAAACAGCAACTGCCCAAATTGCGAGCGTCATTGGCCGAAAGCAGTAAGGTCGTGAACCGCGTCCGTGAAACGCTGGCCCTGGTGCTCGACAAGCAGAAAGAAGTCGAGTCGCTGCTGAAGGAGGTTCCCGAAATTGCCGCCCGCCTCGCTGAGGAACTACCCCGCTTGGGGACCGATCTAGCTGGCATCCTCCGCGAGACTGACAAGTTCAAGCAGATCGCCGTGCAGATTCGGGAGGCGCACAAAGCCCTGGAAGGAGCGTTGGCCCGCTGGCCCGATCTGCGCAACACCATCATGGGCTCGGCTCGGGTGTTGAAGGCGACCCAGATGCAGTTGGCCCAGGTGGTCGAGCGGCGCGAGGATTACGAGAACTTCCGGGCCAAAACCGTCGAACTCACCGAACAATTTGCCGACGGGCTGCCCGTCTACACGGCCCACATCGACGCGCAGTTGCAGCAGCATGAGCAATCCTTCGACGACTTGCGGCAAAGCGTCGATGAGGTGAGTAATGCGCTGCCCACCTATGCGCAAACGGCCGGCCTCATGCTCCAGACCACGCGATGGCTGTTGTGGTTCCTCGCCGCCGTCGTGGCCTTCCACGCCGGGACTTGGTGGTTTCCCTCCGGACGGGAGCATGCTAATCCCCTCGACGCGCAGCCCGCGCCACCGCCTCAAACGGTCGGCTCCTAATTGAGGTTCTCACGCTCACGATCACCGTGGCTGGCATCGGTCGGGGAACCTCGGCTGGGATCCATTCGGTCCTGGTTGGGCTGCACGCATTGCGAAACGCCCCCACTACTTGGCGGCGCCCGGGGACAAAGACGTGAATCGACGCACAATCCACGCTGCTCTTGACAGGGCCGACTCCTTGTCGAGACACGACCGAGGTCGGGCTTTTTCTCCACCGGCGGTGCGCGATGCGTGCTAGCCGAGCGAGGGCGCCGCGAAGGGTGGTTTGGCCCGGTGCCAGTCGGTGGCCTGCTGGAACATGTGCGCCGCCCGCAACAAACGCTCTTCTTCAAACGGCGGGGCTTGAAGCTGAAGGCCAATCGGCAGTCCCGCGGAGCTGAACCCGCAAGGGATCGAGATGCCGGCGATGCCGGCGAGGTTGGCGCCAACCGTGTAGAGGTCAAACAGATACATGGCCAGCGGATCGTCAATCCGCTCGCCGATCTTGAAGGCCGGCGTCGGGGCGACCGGACCGGCAATCACATCGACTTCCCGAAAGGCATCGTCGTAATCCCGCCGGATGAGGCGTCGCACCTTCAAGGCCTTCAGATAGTAGGCGTCGTAGTAACCGGCGCTGAGGGCGTAGGTTCCCAGCATGATGCGGCGCTTGACCTCGGGCCCGAAGCCCTCGGCGCGGGTGCGGCGATACATGCGGACCAGGGGGTTGTCCAGATCGGCCAACGCGTCCGCGTCGCCCGCGGCCGCGAGCTTCCTCCGTTCCAATTCCAACTCGGCGGCCATCGCCCGTTCGTCGGTGCGATAGCCGAAATGGACGCCGTCGTAACGGGCCAGATTGCTCGATGCCTCGCAGGGAGCGATGATGTAGTACGCGGCCACGGCGTAACGGCTGTGCGGCAAGGAGACCTCACGGACCACGGCCCCGAGCGACTGGTAAACCCGGACCGCTTCACGCACGGCCGCCTCGACCTCGCCGTCCAGCCCGGGGCCGAAATGCTCCCGGACCAGGCCGATGCGCAGACGATCCAGCGGCACGCGCACGGACTCGGCA
>Ga0073932_1001112_pt1 | contig 54355 bp, 55 predicted proteins | sample DewCreD2012metaG_FD_76967 | JGI IMG/M metagenome (GOLD analysis project Ga0073932, IMG submission 76967) | Hot spring sediment bacterial and archeal communities from British Columbia, Canada, to study Microbial Dark Matter (Phase II) - Dewar... ...
ACAGCCACTGCCCTCACCGGATGGGGGTGAGCTCCGGTCCCTGAAGCCGGCCGCCGGGGGTGAGCAGGCGGGGGAGGCCTCCCAACTTAAACAAAACAAAGAGGCAACCGAAAACAGCAACCAGTCCAGTAAGGAGTTGAACAGCAGAAAGAACAGCCCAGAAGAACCAACCGATCAGCAACCACAACCAAGAAGCCCCCCCAAAGCGCAGGCGTGGAACCCACCTTGCGCCTCAACTCTGCCCTCAACGCCGACCTACCTTCTGTCCCTTCCTCTTGCATTGGATCGGTATTTCTAGTATGATCGAAAACTATGGAGAGCACACGCAGCGATTCCCGTCTGAAAAGCATCGTAAAACAGAAGTACGGAGAGGCTGCGCTGCGTGCGGCCGCAGGCAACGCAACCTCTTGCTGTAAATCCTCCTCTTGCTGCTCCGAAAAAGACCCGATCACCCGTGATCTCTATGACGCCTCCCAGATTGCGAACTTGCCCCAAGAGGCCGTTTTGGCTTCGCTCGGTTGCGGCAATCCAACTGCGCTCGCTGAGCTGAAGCCCGGCGAGGTGGTTCTGGACCTCGGTTCCGGAGGCGGCATCGATGTCTTGCTTTCCGCGCGGCGCGTCGGGCCCGAGGGCAAAGCCTACGGCCTCGACATGACCGATGAAATGCTGGCCCTGGCGCGCGAAAACCAGCGCAAGGCCGGCATCCAGAACGCCGAGTTTCTTAAGGGTGACATCGAGAACATCCCCCTGCCGGACAATTCCGTGGATGTCATCCTTTCCAACTGCGTCATCAACTTGGCCGCGGACAAGGACCGCGTGCTGCGCGAGGCTTGGCGCGTTCTGAAACCCGGCGGTCGCCTCGCCGTCTCGGACGTCGTGGTGCGCGGCGGCGTTCCTCCGGAGATCCGCCGCAGCGTCGAACTCTGGATCGGCTGCGTCGCCGGCGCGCTGGAGGAAAGTGAATATGGTGAAAAGCTCGCCGCGGCCGGCTTCGAAGGCATTGAAATCGAGCCCACCCGCGTGTATCGCGCCGAAGACGCCCGGGAGTTTCTCTCCTCAGCGGGAATCGACGCCGACTCCGCCGCGGCCCAGATCGACGGCAGGTTCTTCAGCGCCTTCATCCGCGCCCGCAAGCCTGACCTGGGCGTCCGTTGATTCCAAGCGCCCGCTCCGCTGCTGCGAGCCGCTTGCGGTGTTGCTAGATTGGTGAGCGGACTCTCCGCGCATGAAACTGCACCGCAAGTGGTTGCGGCGCATGCTGCCGCCGCGTCTCCTGAACCGGCTCAACGCCTGGTCGCATTTGGAGGACCGCCTCTACGAGCTCGAGGCCCGCTGCGCGCGCCTTGCCGAAGCCTGCCTCCGCCCTCGTTACCCAACTCTGTTCGCCGCACAAGACCCGCGCGAGCTCGCCATCTTCTCGCAAAACGGCGAGGACGGCCTTCTGCTTTGGCTTCTGGATCAGACCGGCGCCTCCTCGAAAACCTTCGCCGAAATCGGCGTCGAAACCGCCCGCGAATGCAACACCGCGATCCTGGGTTTCGTGCTGGGTTGGGACGGCACGTTGTTCGAAGCCGATCCGCTCGGCGCCGCCGCCGCTGAACGCCTGGTGCGCCGGATGCTCAAGGACCGCCCGAACCGCATCGAGGTCCGCTGCCTCACCGTAAACCCGGACAACATCGACGCGCTTCTCGGAGACGGCGAACTCGGCGTGCTCTCGATTGACGTCGACGGCCCGGACTACTGGCTCTGGAAAGCCGTCCGGCGCGCCCGCCCCCGCGTGGTGATCATTGAATACAACGCCTCGCTAGGCCTGGAGCGGCCCCTCACCATCCCGTATGTCCCCGGATTCTCCGCATCGGCGGCCCACCCGAGCGGCTACTACCACGGCGCGTCTCTTGCGGCTCTCGAAAAACTCGGCCGTGAAAAAGGCTACGACCTTGTGGCGGTTTGTTCCTCCGGAGTCAACGCCTTCTTTGTCCGGCAAGACATCCGCCCGGCGACCATACCGGCGCGCACCGCGGCGGAGATCTACAAGCCCCATGCGGCACGCTGCCGGATGCACTCTCCCAGCCAGCAGTGGGAACTCATACGGAATCTGCCCTATGCAGAGGTTTGAACTTCGGGCAGGCCCCGTCCTCTTCTGGTCCGGGTGCTTTGTTCTGCTCGCCGCCGCGCGGCTCTGCCATAGCGGCGTGCTCTGGGCCGACGAGGCCTACGGAATGGCCGGAGCGCGCCGCATCCTGGAAGGCGCGGCCCTCTACCGGGAGGTCTGGTTCGATAAACCGCCGCTCTACGCCTGGGTTTATCTTCCATGGGGCGCTCAGGCGGGCTGGGTTTTGCGGTTTGCGGGGGCTCTGTTCGCGCTGCTCTGCTGCTGGCTGGCGGCGCGGACGGCCAAAGAGCTGTTCGGTCCGCGGGAAGCCTACGCGGCCGCCGCCGCAATGGCGTTCTTCTTGAGCTTCGATCATCCGGTGGCCATCCTGTCTCTGGCGCCCGACTTTCTTCTCATCCCCTTTGCACTCGGCTCGGTGTGGGCGATTGCCGGCGGCCGGGCTGGGCTGGCCGGAGCCATCGCCGCCTCAGGCCTGCTGGCTCACACCAAAGCTGCAGTCCTGCCGCTGCTGCTGCTGCTCTGGCAGCCGCGCGGGTGGAAGCGCCTGATCCCGGCTTATGCTGTTACGGCCACGGTTGTTTGGATTCTGGCCCGGGGTTGGGAAGAACCGGTTTGGATGTGGGGATTGTTCTACGCCGGCGACACTTTTTTGGAGCACCCCTTTGCCGAGGGAATTCGCCGGACAGTCAATTGGGCCGGTTTCCACGCCGCACTGGTGCTCGGCGCCGCAGCATTCCTCTGGAAAGCGCACCCGCTGCGGTGGCGGCTGGCGCTGTGGCTGCTGCTCAGTTTCGCGGCCGTGTGCGCGGGCGCGCGCTTCTTTCCGCGCTATTACTTGGCGCTGCTGCCGGCGCTCACCGTGGCCGCCGCTCGCGGGTTTTCTCGCATCCCGCGCCGCTGGTTGACCCCCTTGCTGGCCGTGACTCTGCTCATCCCCGCCGTCCGCTTCGGGGTGCGGCATGCGGCCATCTGGAGAAACCATCCGGGGGCGATGCGTGACCTCATCCTATCCGAAGATTGCCATGAGGCGGCTGTCAGAATCCGCGCCCTGGCGCGCCGCGGCGACACGCTATTCGTGTGGGGGTACCGGCCGGAGTTGAACGTCTTGGCCGGACTACCCGGCGCAACGCCATTCTTGGATTCACAACCACTCACGGGCGTCCCCGCCGACCGGCACTTGATGCGATCTGAGCCCGCGCTGCCGGAGCTTGCCGCCCGGAACCGGGCCCGGTTGACCCAGACCACGCCCACCTTCGTAGCGGACGGTCTGGGCCCGCTCAATCCTCAACTCGCCATCGATCGCTTTCCGGATCTCTCGCAGTGGTTGGCGCGCTATGAGCTGGTGGAGAGGACTGCGGCGACCGCCGTCTACCGGCTGCGGCCGGCTCTCCGCAGCGGCTCAGCGCCTCGCGAGCGGAAGCTGTCGCACAGTCCGGGTCCCTGAGGAGCCTATCGGCGGCCCCTGGTGCAGATAGACTCGCAAAGAGCCCGGAAAATTGCATCCGGCCCGGCAACGCGAGAAACTCGCCGCCAGCCGCCATTCATCCCGGTAAGTCATCAGCGTTTCCTTGACCAGGCGGTGGTGGATGGGAGTCCAGTACGGCGCTTCGTCGTAGACGACCGCCCTTACCCCGGCGCGCCGCAGCAGCGCTTGCACCTCCTGCGGACTGGAATACAGCAACTTCTGATTCCCGCCGGTCCAGTCGCTCGACGACAGCACCTTGGTTGCCCTCAGAATGCGGTGTCCCAGCCTGTTTTCACGCATCGCCATTTCAGACACCAGCGCGCCTTCGCCGGAGCTGTCGGAAGAGATCAATACCACCCCAGACCGGCCGGCCGGATCGGCCATCAAGTACCCCGCTACTAATCCGAACCCGGATTCCCGCTTGGGCGGCAAGCGCTTCTGTCCGGCCAGCAGCAAGCAAGGCAGCAGCAAGGCCGGCAGCCATACTCTCAGCCCGCCAGGGACTCTGGCCAGCACCCGGAGGTCAAAGACGCAACGTAGTCCTCGCACCGCGAACAGCAGCAAGGCTGGCAAGATCAGCATCATTTGCCGTGGCTCACGCGAGGGCGGTACAACCTCATACATCAATACCATCGCGGGCAGGGTAGAGGCCATCACGGCCCACATTGGCTCCAAACGGCGGCGCCGCCACAAGGGAACGGCTGCGTGCAGAATCAGGCCGGCAACCAGAAAGGGCGCTACAAACGGCCCTATCGCCTCGAACCAGCCATGTACGCAGTTCCCTAGATACCGCAGATAGTTGTGCGGCGAGTACACGAAGCCGACGGCTCCTCCTGGCAAGGATCGCTGGTACAAGCTGTCGGGGGCGAAAAGGTACCAGGGAGCAGCCCCTCCGGCGGCAATGGCGAACGGCAGCCAGAATCTCCCGCGTCGGAACAGCCGGCTGTTTCCGCTCAGAGTCGCTGCAATCGGCGCCGCCGTCAGGATCAGCACCGCACTGCCTTTCGTCAATAGCCCGGCCATCGTGGCCACGCCGAACCCCACGGCGTAACCAACTTCCTGAGTCTCTAGAAACCTAAGAAGGAGCAATAGCGCCGCAAGTACGAGGGCTGCGACTAGACCGTCTGACATCACTTCCCGGATCGATTCCACGGTCTGGTTCAATGCCAGCGCACTCAGTCCGGCTGCCAGGGCGAGCGGCTCGGGCGCCACCCGGCGCGCAACCTGAAACAGCAGCACTGCCCAGCTCGCCGCAATGACTGCCTGTAATAACAGGACCGAGACCCGGGAAGGGGACCACAACAGCATCCACGCCGCCGCGATCAAATAATACACGGGAGGCCAGTGCCCCAGTGCTATCTTAGGATAATGCTCGTAATATGTCTCGGCGAAGCGCATCGGCGGCCATGGGAAGCCTGCCGCGGCATAGTCCCGCACCATGAGTGCGGTTACAAAATGCGCCGCTTCATCCGGGCTCTCCCCAAACTCGCTGCTATAAGCCCCGCCCGCCCATTGCAACAGGACCGCTTCCGCCAGAAAGACCGCCCAAATCAGTGTCGTCCGGCTCCAAAGCAGGGAGTGCGAGGTCACAGGCCAGAATATATCTTATTAAGTCTTTGGGTCCCCTGGCCTAGGACGGCCCTCAAAATGCCCGCAGGGCGATCAGAATGTTGCCCATGTTCCAGACCACGAGCAACGCAAATCCGTAGTTCACCCAGCGGATCACCCGCCGCCGGTTGAACCAGTAGCATAGCCCCAGCAGCACCAGAGCCGTGCCCTTGCACATCGCCATCCCAGCCGCGGGGCCGAATGACAGCATCCAGCGCACCGCCGGGCTCAGCTCACTCAGCCCCATTCTAAGTCCGATCAGCGTCGTCAACGCGTCCAGTAGCTGCAAATACAAGAACAGTTGAATCTGCGCCATCTCACTCCAGACGTTCACTTTGGCCAGGCCAAAGCCGCCAAAAACACTGCGCATCCAATGGCGATCACCAAACCACGAGGTAAGGTCAACGCCTTCGGATTCGTCACATCCAATGCCTCCCGGCGCATGTACGGCGGTCTGAAGTGCACAAGTTCATTCAACAAATAGGCGAGGTTGAAAAGCGTGCTTCGCACCCTCCCCCTTATCAACAGCAAGACCACCGCCACAAGGCCGCCCATTACGCTGCTCACCAAGAAGAACCCAATCCAGTTGACCGGTCCGAGCAACGCGCCAAGCGCTGACATGAGCTTGACATCGCCCGCCCGCGTGAACCGCAGTACATAGAGCGGGAAATGGATGGCAAACGCCAAGCCCAGCCCAGCCAGCGCCGTCGCCCAGGTGAAACCTGCGTACCAAAACTCTCCTTTCAAATTCAGGAATGAGTTCAGCGCAATCCCCACCAGCACCACACTGAGCGTGAGCCAGTTGGGGATACGCCGGAAGCGTACGTCGTAAACCGCCGCAGTCAACGCCACTGCGGCCAGCAACACCTGATGAGCCATCGGCAGAAAGAACATCTTTCTTGAGCCATTCCTTGTGCAGTGTAGTCTGTGGCACGGGTCGGGTGGAACCATCTTCCGGACAGTACTAGACGGATTTTCTACCAGTACCTTTTCCGCACCACCCGTCCAATATAATTCATCTGTGTGGATCTTCGGGTTGTTGATGCTGGTGTGGCTGGCTCCGACGGGGGCTGAAGTGGCGGAAATTCATGGGCGGGTCGTCGACTCCAGCAGTGGCGAACCGCTGGCCCGGGTGCTGGTGGAATTGACTGGGACTCCGCACCGCGCCATCACCGGACCGGAGGGGCTTTTCCGGATCGACGGCCTGCCGCCCGGCGACTATGAGTTGCGGGTGGCCACCGTCGGCTACCGTTTGGCCCGCCGGACCTTTTCGCTGGGAACCGGGGAATCGAAAGAATTCGAGATCATCCTTAGCCCGGACACGTTGCGACGCAGCGACTCGGTCGAGGTCACGGCCGGTCCCTTCGAGCCCATCCGGCAAGAGAGCCCCTCTGAGCTGACCCTGAACGGGGTCGAGGCGAAGAATCTGGCGAGCGTCCTGGCCGATGACCCGCTCCGCGCCGTCCAGACCCTGCCCGGCGTGGTCTCCAACGACGACTTCGACAGCCGCTTCTCCCTCCGCGGCGCAGACTACTATCGTGTCGGGCTCTACCTCGACGATATCCTTCTGCACAACCCCTTCCATATGGTGGCCGGCGAACCGGCCACCGGCAGCCTGACGGCCTTTAATGGGGACATGCTGGAAGGGATCTCCCTGCACGGCGGCGCCTTCCCAGTCCGGTACGGAGACCGCACCGCGGGGGCGCTCGACGCCACCGTGCGCCAGGGCAACCGCGAGGCGTTTAACCTGCGCGCCACCGCCAGCGCCTCCAACTCCGGCCTGCTGGCCGAGGGGCCTCTGGGCCGCCGCGGATCATGGCTGGCCTCCGTCCGCAAGAGCTATCTGCAATACATCATCCGGCGCACCGCCCCCGACGCCTCGCTGGCGTTTGGATTCGTTGACGCTCAGTCGAAACTCAGCTACGATCTGACGCCGCGCCATCAAGTCAGCCTGACCCTCATCGACGGGCTGTCCGATCTGGACCGCGCCCGGGCCATCCCCAAGCTCGGCATCAATGCCCTGATCTGGAGCAAGTACCATCTGAGCCTGGCCAGCGCCGGGTGGCGCTACGCTTCCGCAGGGACCCTGCTCACTTCGAGCCGCGTGGCTTACATCCGCGAGCGGTTTAACAACCACAACCGCGATTCGCTGCCCCTGGCCGCAGGCTACTATGGCGAATGGGTCTCCGAGAGCCGCCTGAGCTGGGTGTGGGGCGGCGGCCGCACGCTGGAGGCCGGCGCGTCCTTGCGGCGGCAGCGGGATGACGGCTTTGTACGCCGCTACCAGTCCACGCCCTTCGCCATCCGCCTGGTGGACAGCTACGCCGGCAACGCGCTCCGCATGGGAGGCTTCCTTCAGCAGTCCTGCGCGGCCGCCGGCGGGAGGGTCTACCTGGCTGCGGGTGTCCGCTGGGACCGCCATTCCACCAATCAAGTCCAAGTCCTGTCGCCGCACCTCTCGATGGCTTTGGCCCTCTTCCCCCGCACCACCTTCCGGCTGGGCTGGGGGCAGTACGCTCAGTTTCCAGAGTTACAGTTCCTGTACTCTTTGGCTGGACGCCGGTCGCTGATTCCGGAGCGGTCCATTCACTGGCTCGCCTCCGTGGAGCACCGGCTCGGCGAACGAACCCGCCTGCGGGCCGAATTCTATGACCGCGAGGACCGGGATCTGCTGGCCCGTCCCTTTTATGAGCCAAGGCTTATCAACGGCGTGGTTTTCAATCCCCCTCAGACCCCGCCCATCCGCAACTCGGTGCGGGGATACGGCCGCGGCTTCGAAATCTTCGTGCAGCGCCGCACCGCCAACCGCCTGATGGGTTGGGCGTCTTACAGCTACGGCCGCGCCCGCCTGCGCGACGGCGAAGCCCGGGTCTCCTATCCCGCGGACCTGGATCAGCGCCACACGGTGAACGTTTTCGCCAGCTACCGGATCCGGCCCACGGTTAACCTAAGCGCCCGGGGGTTGTACGGCAGCGGCTTCCCGATCCCCGGCTTCTACCGGTTGGTGGGCAGCGACTATTACCTGGCGGAGTCTCGCAATCAGCTCCGCCTGGACGCCTACAGCCGCATCGATGCCCGCATCAACAAGACCTACCTTTACCGGCGGTGGCGCATGACGCTCTACGGCGAGGTGGTCAACCTCCTGAACCAGTCCAACTACCGCTTTGATTCCTTCAACGGCTACAACTCAAAAACCGGCCGCGTGAGCCTCACGCTGGACCGCATGTTCCCCATCATTCCCTCGGTGGGCCTCATGCTGGAGTACGCCCCATGACGGCGGGCAACCCGCCAGACGGCTCCGCCTACGGTATGGATTCGAATACGCCTTTTTGCCGGTTCTTGCGCACGCGGTCCCAGGGGAAGAAACGCCCGTTCATGGCGATGTAGACGCCGGGCGGGAGCGTCTGCACGAAGGCCAGGGCGCTGCCCAGGTTGAACATCCCATCGGAGCTGCCGAACTTGTAAGGCACCATGGCGCCCGTGAGGACAACGGTCTTGCCCGCAACCAGGCGCGCCAAATGCGCGGCCGTCTCCACCATCGTGTCGGTGCCGTGGGTCACCACGATGCGCGCCTCCGGGGCGCTGCGGCATCGGGCGGCGATGCGGTCTCGGTCCTCCGTGGTCATCTCCAGGCTGTCGATCATCATGACTTTCTCGACCGCCACCTCGAGCAGGCAGCGCCCCAGCGCCAGCATCTCCGGCACATGCGTGTCATGGAAGTAAAGCTCACCGGTGAGTTCGTTGTATTCCTTGTCAAAGGTTCCGCCTGTCACCAGGATGCGGATTGGCTCTTGGTTCATAGCGAGAGTTCTCCGGCGGTTTGTTGGGCCAGGGCCTCGAGAATCTCGCGGCGGCTGGCGTAGCGGCGGGCCTCACGGCGTTCCTGGAGCATGCCTCGCAGCCGCCGGAAAGCCCGCGTGTAGGTTGTGCGGCGCAACCAGTACTGCGCAGCGGAACGCGACTTTTCCAGATCCAGCAGCCTCTGGTAATTCTCCGGCAACCGGCGGGCAGGGGCGGGCTCGCCTCCGGGTTGAAACAGGCCGTAAAGGTTGCCGCCGTCGGGGGAGGCTTCCAAGCGAATGGTCGAAAAGCCCGCACGCGAAGCGCAAAGCTCCAGGGTGGCGGCGCTGAAATAGAACAGGTGCGCCCGGTGGAAACGGTGTGCGGGATGCTCGAGCGTGGAGGCAAAGTTGGGCACCTCGATGGCCAGGAAACCCTGCGGCAGCAGCCAGGGCCGGATGTGAGCCAGGGTGTGCACGGGGTCCGGAAGGTGCTCCAGAACGTGAAACAAAGTGATGCCGCCGAATGAGCCGGCCGGGAACTGCTGGTCTTCGATCAGGCCGATGCGCACGTCCAGCCCGAGCTGATCCCGGGCGTAGGCGCCGTAGCGAAGATTCGGCTCGATCCCGGCCGTCACGCGGCCCGCGGCGCGCAGCAAGTAGAGTAGCTCGCCGCCGCCGCAGCCAATGTCGAGCACCCGGGAGACGCCCGCCAGTTGCGGCCCCAGCCGCAGGAGGCGCTCCCGCGCCACCCTGGCCGCGCGCAAAACATGGTACGGCTTGGGCTCGTAGACGCCCTTGTATTCCAGACGGTACCGCTCGCGGTAGAAGACCGCCAGTTGCTCGCGTGACGGCAGCGGTTCGACGCGCGCCAGCCCGCAGCCCTCGCACAATACGGTCAGAAGGGGCGCGCCTTGGCGGTCCTTGCGGCTAATCACGAGCGCCGACGGCCCGCCGCACAGGGGACAGGCTGATGGGATTTCCGGAAACGGGGCAGGCACCGAACCGCAGTATAGCGCGCCGCGGATGGTAGACTGGAATCTTATGGGCGCTCGTCCAAAAAAAGAAAAGCCGCCGATGCCGCCCCTCAAGCAATGGGCGCCGGTGGTGGCGCTGGGCTGGCTGGTGCCCGGCGGCGGGCATTTTCTGCTCCGCCGCACCTGGCGCGGCGCGTTGATCCTTTTCTCGGTCACCTCGATGTTCTTGCTGGGAATCATGATGCGGGGAGTCTTGTTCCGGCCGAGAACGGGCGGCATGCTGGAAACGATCATCCACTGCGGCGGCTTTTTGAGCGACTTGGCCAACGGCGTTTTGTACCTGTTGACGGTATGGCTGGGCTACGCGCAGCCCGATATGGCCGGCCATGCTCATGATTATGGGACGAAGTTCCTGGTGACGGCCGGTCTATTGAACGTGCTGGCCATGGTGGACGCTTACGAGATCGCCGCCGGGAGGAAGAGCTGATGCCGAAATTGACGCTGACGCATTTCGAGGCCTCCATCCTGTTTGCTTTCTTCGTTTCCATCGTGCTGGGGATTGTCAGCAAGAAGACAGACCAAGAACGCCTTCGCTACGGCCTAAAGTGCTTCGGCTACTTCCTGCTGGCGCTGTTCGCCATCGGCTGGGTGATGCGCCTGGGCCACGGCTAGACCCGCCCCGCGCCCCAATTCCGTCCGGGTTGTCGCCGCTGTTCCTATAATGGAATTAACCCCTGCATGAAGCGTTTCTACATCGAGACATTCGGCTGCCAGATGAATGTCCACGATTCTGAGAAGGTGGCCGGCACGCTGGCGGCGCTGGGCTACGAGCAAGCTGGGTGCCCCAAAGAGGCGGACCTGGTGTTGTACAACACGTGTAGCATCCGGGACAAGGCGGAGCAGAAAGTTTACAGCCGTTTGCAGCAGTTCAAGAAGGGCGCCAATGGCAAACAATTCGGCGTTCTGGGCTGCGTGGCGCAGCAGGAGGGGCTGCGCATCTTCGAGCGGGCCCCGCATGTGAGCCTGGTTTGCGGCTCCGCCAGTTACTCCCGGCTGCCCGAGCTGATTTCGGAGCTCGAAAAGGGCAACCGCCGCGTGACGGGCCTGGAGCTGGATGCGAACGAGACCTTCGAAACTCCGTATACGCGGCGCGACAACCCGCACCGGGCCTACATCACCATCATGGAGGGCTGCGACAAGAGCTGCGCCTATTGCGTGGTGCCCTACACGCGCGGTCCGGAGCGCAGCCGCACGCGCGAGAGCATCTTAGAGGAGGCCCGCCGGTTGGCCCAGCAGGGCTGGACCGAGATCCAACTCTTGGGCCAGAACGTGAACAGCTACCGGGATCCCAGCCGCTCTGGCTATCAATTCGCCGACCTGCTGCGTGAGGTGGCGGAGATCCCCGGCCTCCGGCGCGTGCGCTTCACCACTTCTCATCCCCGCGACTTCGGCCCGGACATCGTCGAAGTGATCGACGCCAACCCCGTCCTCTGCGATCATGTGCATTTGCCGGTGCAATCCGGATCGACCCGGGTTTTGGAGCGGATGCAGCGGCAGTACACCCGCGAGGAGTACCTGCTCCGGATCGAGTGGCTGCGCAAAGCCAGGCGGACGATCGCCATCACCACGGATGTGATCGTAGGTTTCCCCGGGGAGACCGAGGAAGATTTCCAGGCCACGCTGCGGCTGGTGGAGGAAGTGGGCTACGACTCGATGTTCAGCTTCAAATACTCGCCGCGGCCCAACACGGCCGCGCTGCAACTGGACGGGCAGGTGCCCGAGGAAGAAAAGGGCCGGCGGTTGACGATCCTCCAGGAACTTCAGCGCTCGATACAGATCCGGCGCAACGCGGAGCTGGTGGGCACGGTTCAGGAAGCCGCCGTGGAGGGTTACAACCAAGCCACCGGCCAGTGGATCGGCCGAACTTCGCAGAACCGGATTTTGAATTTCAGCCATCCCGGCGGCGCCGGGGCGGAGTTGACGGGGAAATATCTCCGCGTCCGTGTGACGCGGGCCGGACCGAACTCGCTCGCTGGCGAGAGTCTTGATCTGGTCTAATGGGGGAGGGGGACGCCATGGAAGTCGAAATGAAGATCCGCGGGCTGATGATGGACCCGGTCACCAATATGCCGATTGTCATCCTCAAGGATGTCAAGGGCAGCGCCATTCTGCCGATCTGGGTCGGCATGTACGAGGCCAACGCCATCGCCCTGGAGATCGAGAAAATCACGACTCCGCGCCCGATGACTCACGACCTGATCCGCCAACTGCTGGCCGGGCTGGAGACGGGAGTCCGTAAGGTGGTCGTCAGTGAACTCAAGGACGACACCTTTTATGCGGTGATCTGGCTGGAGAAGGATGGCAGGCTGATCAGCGTGGACTCGCGGCCGAGCGACGCGCTGGCGCTGGCGCTCCGGGTCGATTGCCCGATCTACGTCGACGAAGCGGTGCTCAATTCGTCGAAGGCGGCGGCCGCCGTGTCCGAAAAGATCGACAACGAGCAGCTTCGCAGGTGGCTCGAAGGGCTGGGCGACGAAGACCTGGGCCGCTACAAGATGTAGCGGTTTTACGCTGATTTAGCATCTTTTTCTAACAACAGGGGCTAGCCGTGCGTCTATACGGTTGTAGGGGAGGACGCATGAGGCGGCAAACCCGATGGTTTACAGCAGCGGCGGCGGGGGCGCTCGCACTACTTGCACTGGGGCGCGGCGTTCCTCTGCGGGAGTTTCCTGGGCCGGCTCAGCGCGTCGTGTCCTACTATAAGGCGCTTGGCGCTTCTTCCGAACAGATGGGGGCTTGGGAAAAGCTTCTCTATAGTATTGCGCTTGCGGGCGCCCCAACCGGCTCTTCTGCGGCCGGAGCCGGCGCGCGCCCGCAAGCCGTGGACCAGAACCCTACTGCTTTTTAGCCGCAGGTGCGGTTTTCTTAGCAGGCGCCGCTTTCTTGGCTGGGGCGGGCGCCGGCCAACCCGAGATCTGACCCTTTTCCACCTCGAACGTCAGATTGAAGGGATCCGAGGAAAAAGCGGTAGCGACCCCCTCGAACTCGATCTGAGTACCCTTGGGCGCGCTGCCAACGAGGGCCTCATCCAGCACCAGCGTTGCCTCTGGAGTCTCTGCGTCCCCGATGGCTACAATGAGCTGCTTGGGGTTCTTGGCGGGTTTGGCTTCGATCAAAGTGGCCTTGAACCGCTTGACGTCGTTGACGCCGCCCGGCAGCAGAGCGCCCTTCACGCTGCTCTCGAAATACTGAGCGCCGCCGGGTCCCGTGAGTTCCTTCTTCACGGTCATCCACAGAGCCAGCATCGGATTGCTTTTCCGGAACTCCTCTTCCTTCATCGCCGAGACTTCATAGACGCTGAGAATCTTGAACCCCTCGGGCGGGAAGGCGCCGGCAGAGGCCAGCTTGCGGATCTCGTCGAAGCCGTCCATGGAGCCGTGGAATTTCGAGTACAGTTGGGTGACGTACTTCTCCACCTCCTTGCGGCCCTGTTCGGTGAGCGAACCCGGACCGCTGTGGAAGGCCGCGCGGGCATAGTGGAACAACACGTCGGACTGCTTGTCGGGATCCTTTTGCTCGCGGATCACGCCGGCCAGCCAATAGGAGACCTGGGAGTTGTTGGGGTTGGCCTTGAGGCTGGCCAGAAACTCCTTCTCCGCCGTCAAGAAATCCTTGCGCTGGCTCGCCACCCATGCCAGCGTCGTATGGCCCGCCGCCATCAGGTCCGGCTTGCCCTTCTCCCAGTCTGCGTCGGACATCCCCGCCGGTTTCAGCTCATCGAGATTCGAGACCAAGGTCTTGGCAACCTTTTCGGCCAGGGCAAGCTGTTCCGGCGTGGGATTGGTCAGGCGAAGGGCATTGGCGGTCATCAGGTAGATCGTCCGGATGTCCTTTGGGTTGGCGGCCAGAATCTCGTTGCCGGTCTGCATGGCGCGGTCGACCTGATTGGTCGCCAGGTAGGACTCCATCATCAGCGCCAGGCGTTGCTCTTTGAAAGCGCTGTCAGCATATTTCTGCTGCCATTGGTTCAACAGCTCCAGCTTCTTGTTGTGGTCGGCAGTCTTGGTGATCTCGACGTAGAGATCGTATTCCGCCCGGTCTTTCCACTGCGGCTGCTGGCCCTGCTGTCCCTGAGCTTGTCCCCACAGCACAGTCGCCACGAGCAGGATGGCCGTCACCAAGGCAACGATGTTGATTTTTGAGGTTTGCATTCGCGGTCAACCCTCCTCAGTCTAGGTCGTTCTTTCATGCACCGCCAAGCCCCCAGCCTGCGGCGGTCCCGCCGGTGAGGAATCCCATCACTCGACGTGCAAGAGCGGAGTATATCCAATCAAATGCCTTCCCGCAACTTGTTGGACGCCTTCCGGCCTGCCTGTGTTCCAGAGTACTTGGCGGGGTTGTGCTAGAATCCCCCTTTTCCATGCGCTGGCTGGATCTGGGCATCGTCGTAGTCTACCTCATCGGGATCACCTGGTTCGGCGCCCGGTTCCGCAAATCCCAAAAGAGCTTGCGTGACTACTTCCTCGGCGGCCGCCAGGCCCCGTGGTGGGCGATCGCGCTTTCCATCGTCTCCGCCGAAACCAGCACGCTGACCATCATCGGCACCCCCGCCCTGGCGTTTGCGGGAAATATGGGCTTCCTTCAAGTGGTGTTCGGCTACCTGCTGGCCCGGGTGGTGATCTCCACTGTTTTGCTCCCGCACTATTTCCGCGGGGAGATGTACACCGCCTATGAACTCATTGAGCGCCGCTTTGGCCAGCGGACGCGGCGGCTCACGGCGGCCACCTTCCTGGCGCTGCGGGCGCTGGCCGAAGGGGTCCGGGTCTTCGCCATCTCCATCGTCATCGGCATCGTGCTCGGCACCGGCGAGCTCGCCTCGATCGCGGTCATCATGGGCCTGACGGTGTTCTACACCTTCGAGGGCGGCATGACCGCCGTCATCTGGACCGACGTGGTGCAGATGATTCTCTATGTGACCGGCGCCGTGGTCAGCCTGTTTTGGATTTTGCAGCATATTCCGGGAGGTTGGCCGGAAGTATGGGCGCTGGCCTCAGCTTCGGCCAAGTTCCAGGTGTTCGATTTCCACATCGGCCCCCTGCCGGAGTTCTTCTCCCGCACCTACACGTTCTGGGCAGGGATCCTCGGCGGCTGCTTCTTGACTACGGCCAGCCACGGCACCGAGCAACTCATGGTGCAGCGGCTGCTGGCCGCGCGGTCCAAGGCAGAGAGCCGGGCCGCGCTGTTCGCCAGCTGGGTTGTGATCTTCACCCAATTCAGCCTCTTCCTCGTCATCGGGGTGATGTTATACGTCTTCCACACGGTAACGGGAACGTCCGCCCCGCAGCCGGCCGACCGGCTCTATCCGGACTTCGTCTGGCGTTATCTGCCCCCGGGTGTGGCCGGTCTGGTGGTGGCCTCCATTCTGGCCGCCGCCATGTCCAACTTGAGCGCCGCGCTGAATTCGCTGGCCAGCACCAGCATCATGGATTTCTACAAGCCGCTGGCGAGCAAGAGCGGCGTTGCCCGATCCGACGCGTCGTACCTGCGCCTGGCGCGGGCGGCCACTCTGCTATGGGCCGCGGTGCTGTTCGGCATCGGCTATTTGGCGCGGCTGTGGGGACCCGTGCTGGAGGCCGGACTCTCGATCGCCTCAGTGATCTACGGTTCTCTGTTGGGCGTGTTCTTGCTCGGCGTGCTCACGCGCAGGGCCGGAGAGAAGGCGGCTCTGGCGGCGATGATCGCCGGACTTGCGACAATGCTCTATGTGAAGGAGTTCACCTCGATCGCCTGGACCTGGTACGTGTTGATCGGCACGGCGGCGACGTTTTTGACCGGCCTGGCGGCTTCCCGGTTCGAGAACAAGGAGCCGCATGCCTGAGACGGCCGCTCGTGCGGAACTGCGGCGCGTGCTGGGGCCGTGGAGCGCGGCGGCCATCGTCGTCGGCACGATCATCGGCAGCGGCATTTTCCTGGTCCCCAAGGCCATGGTGGCCAGCGTCGGCTCGCCGGGCGCCGTCTTCGTGGTCTGGATCGTCGGCGGGCTGCTGTCGCTGTGCGGCGCGCTGTGCTACGCCGAGCTGGCGGCGGCGATGCCGGAGGCTGGGGGCGAATACGTCTACCTGCGCGAGGCCTACGGCCCGGTGTGGGGATTCCTGTGCGGCTGGACCCAAACCTGGGTCGCCAAGAGCGGCTCGATCGCTTCGATGGCGACCGGCTTTTTCTACTACCTGGCGAACTTCGTTCCGGCGCTGGAGACGACGGCTTTCCTCATCCGGCTTCCGATCGGGCCCGGCGGCGGCCCGCTGGAGATCCGCTACGGGCAGTTTTTGGCGGTGGCGGTTATCCTGTTTCTCGCCCTCTTGAATTACTGGGGCACGCGGTTGGGAGGCGGAGTACAGGTTGTCACGACCGCCGCCAAGATCGGCCTACTCGGCGCCATCATCGCCCTGGGATTGTTTTCCGGACGTGGTTCATGGACGAACCTGCAAACGCATACAAATGCGGCGGGCGGCGCAGCGGGCTTTTTGGTTGCCCTGGTGGCCGCGCTGTGGGCCTATGACGGCTGGAACAACCTGGGCATGGCGGCCTCCGAAGTGCAGCGCCCGCAGCGGAACCTGCCGCTGGCTTTGCTGGCCGGAACTCTAACCGTGATCGCCGTCTATCTGGCGGCCAACTTGGCCTACTTTTTCGTGCTGCCCGCCGGTGATGCGGCCGCCAGCGACCGGGTGGCGGCGGAGATGATGCGGCGCGTGGCCGGACCGGCGGGCGCCGGCGCGGTCAGCATCGCCGCCATGATCTCGATCTTCGCCGCCTTGAACGGCGCCATTCTCACCGGAGCGCGCATCCCGTTCGCCATGGCGCGCGACGGAAGATTTTTCCGGCAGATGGGCCGCGTCAGTCCTGCACACGGAACGCCGGGGGCCGCCATCGTGCTGGTCTGCCTGTGGGCCTCGCTGTTGGTCTTCAGCGGCAGGTTCGAACAATTGTTTACCTACGTCATCTTCGCCAACTGGCTGATCTTCGCCATGGGCGCGACGGCGGTCCTTGTACTGCGCCGGCGCCGTCCGGAGCTTCCCCGTCCCTATCGGACGCCCGGCTATCCCCTGTTGCCCGCCTTATTCGCACTGGCCGCGCTCGCCGTGGTGGCCGCCACGCTGGTGAACTCGCCGCGCGAGTCGCTGATGGGCGCGGGCGTGATCCTCACGGGGTTGCCGTTTTATTTTTACTGGAAACGCCGCGAATTGTGCTAACATAAAACTCGCCATTGGGCTGAATATTGTCAGATAATCCTTACACGCTCCGGAAACTCGGGGAGGGGTTTTCCGGAAAAAGGCGGGCGAGGAATTGGGAGCGGTGGCATGAATATCGAGAAAATCCTCGAGGAACTGCGTCTGGAACGGATGCAGATTGAAGAGGCCATCCTCAGCCTGGAACGGTTGGCCAAGGATCGCGTCAAGCGGCGCGGCCGGCCGCCCAAGTGGGTGGCGGAAGCGAAGAAGCGAGTGAAAGCCCAGGCTCGCAAGCAACAAGATTCTTCCAAGACGGCGGCGGCCTGAGGCAGCGGACCGGTTTCAGCGGTACAGCAGGTATTTCTCGCGAATCTGGAGAAAAGGCGTTAGCTTTTCCTGATTTTCCTGCTCGATTTCGCAGGGATCGCGGCCGTCGGTGAGCGCTCGCAGCACCGCGCGGCTGCCGATCAACCGCAGGTTCGCCTCCAGATTCAGCTTGCCTGGGAACAGGCGCAGCAAAGCCGAGGCGATCTCCAGCCCCAGCCGCTGCGCGCTGAAGGCTTCCCGGTCCGTCACCACCATGCGCACGCCCCCAATCGTTCGTCCCGCGAAGACTGAGCCGGACGGCGTGAACCGGACCGGGTAGAATCGAACCCCGGGAACAAACCTGGCGTTGAGCGCCGCGGCCAGTTGCGCGCCGTCGATCCAATCCGCGCCAGCCTGCTCAAACGGCGCGTCCGTTCCGCGGCCCACCGAATAGTTGGGCGAGTACTCCAGCATGGCGGCCCCGGGGTAGAGCAAAGCGGCGGTGAAGCTGCGCAGGTTGGGAGAGGGGTTCACCCAGGTTAGCCCGGTGGAGTCGAACCAGTCGCCGCGCTGCCAGCCTTCCATGCGCACCACGTGCAGATCCGCGTTGAGCTTCCTTTCCGCGTTGAACAGGCGCGCCAGCTCGCCCACGGTCATGCCGTGGCGCAGCGGCATCGGCATGTAGCCCACGAAGGAGACCGCGTCTTCATCCAGCATTGGCCCTTCCACGCGGACGCCGTTGATGGGGTTGGGGCGGTCCAGCACGTAGAACGGGATCCGGCGTTTGGCCGCTTCCTCCAGGCAATAGCCTAGCGTGGTGATGTAAGTGTAGAAACGCGCGCCCACGTCCTGGATGTCGTACACCAGCGCGTCGACCTCGCGCAGCATCTGCGCCGTTGGGCGGCGGGTTTCGCCCGCATAGAGGCTCCAGATGGGAATCCCTGTGGCCGGGTCCTTGGCCTGTGCCGCCGAGGCGCCTTCTTCGGTTCCGCTGATCCCGTGCTCCGGGGAGAAGAGCGCCGTAACTTGAATCCCCGCTTCCCGCATCAGATCCACGTTGCGCCGTCCCTGCCGGTCCACGCCGGTGTGGTTGGTGATCAAGCCCACGCGCTTGCCGCGCAGCGGCGCGAATTGCTGGGCGGCCAGCACATCCAAGCCGGTCCGCACCTGGCCGTTGCGGGCGGCCACGCGCCGGACCCCCGCCAAGGCTTCGTTGTAGCCGGTCAGCGTGATTCCCGGCGGCTCGATGTTCAGCGCCGCTGCCACCGCGGTCGCCACCCGCGTCCGCAGGCTCACGATGCCCGTGCGCTGCTTGGGATGAACGCTGTTGGAAAGCAGAATGACGAAAGTCTGCGTGGCGGGGTCGATCCAAAGAGAAGTTCCGGTGAAGCCCGTGTGGCCGTAGGACCCGACCGGAAACAGCTCTCCGCGGTTGGTGGAATAAGGCGAATCGATATCCCAGCCCAAGCCGCGCAAAATAGGCTGGTCCGGAGGAGACTGCGGCGTGGTGCACTTCTCAATCGTCAGCGGGCTGAACAGCCGCTTGCCGCCCCAGCGGCCCCGGGCCAGCATCATGGCGGCGAACCGAGCCAGATCGTCCGCCGTGCTGAAGACGCCCGCGTGCCCCGCCGCTCCGCCCATGAACCGCGCCGTGGGATCGTGCACCACGCCGCGCAGCGGCTCTTTGGCCCCTGGCAGCAGTTCGGTGGGCGCGATGCGCGGGCGCAGCGCGGCCGGTGGACGGAATTGGGTGTGGGTCATCCCGAGCGGCCGGAAGACCACGCGGGCCGCGTAATCCGCCAGATCTTCCTTGGCCAGACGCCGCACGATCTCCCCGAGCAGAACAAAGTTGATGTCGCTGTAAATGAACCGCTCGCCCGGCGCCGCCACCGGCTTGTCGTTCAGGGCCAGCCGGATGCCGGTCTCATAGCCGCTCCAGGGCGGCTCCAGATCCAGGTCCGGCCGCAGGCCCGAAAAGTGAGTGAGCAGGTGGCGCACCGTGATCTCGCTCTTGCCCCCCTGAAACTCGGGCAGGTATTGCGTGACCCGGTCGTTGAGGCGCAGCTTGCCTTCCTCGAAGAGTCTCATCACGGCGGGAGTTGTGGCGACGACCTTGGTCAGGGACGCGATGTCGAAGATGGTGTCCAGCGTCATCGGCTCGCGCTGCGGCGCAACCGAGCGCAGGCCGTAAGCCTTGCGGTGAACGATCTGGCCCTTGTGCCCAACCACCAGCACCGCGCCGGGAATCTGCTCCTGGCGAATCGCCTCCTGGATGATCTCATTCAGCGCCGCCGAGCCGCCGAAACTCTGCCAAGCGCCCAGCGGCCATGCGGCCAGCGCGGCCAGAACCAGCACGCGGATCATAGCAATCTCGAGGCGAGCGACTCCAGCTTGGCCGCCAGCTCCACGTCCTTGCCCGTGATGCCGCCGCTGTCGTGGGTGATCAAATCAATCGAGACCCGGTTCCAAACGTTGCTCCACTCCGGATGGTGGTTCATCGCTTCGATGGCGATGGCGGCGGTGGCCATGAAGCCGAAGGCGTGAACAAAGTCGGCAAAGGCATACTCCCGGTGCAGCTTGCCGTTTTGGACCGACCAGCCCGGCAGCTTGCCCAGCGCCGCCTGAATTTCGGAGTCAGTGAGAATCGGTGTTCGCCCCATAGGTCCATCTTAAACCGTACTCTGGACCGCGGGCCTGTAGAGACAGCGCCACTCCAGCGGCGTAGCCCCCTGCTGTGGTGCATGCCGCTAGGCTTGCCACGCCGGCAGTCCTGCCGGTGGTTGGCTTCTGAGGATCTCTCCTGCCCTGCTGTGGGGCAGGCTGTTTTCGTAGGGCAGGCCTCCAGGCCTGCGGCCGACTCTTGTGGGGCAGACATTCTTGTCTGCCGGCCGACATTCCTGCCGGCCTTGGCGACCTTTACCCACCGCCCTCTACCCAACCCCCTCGTGCCTTCTGTAGGGGCGGACCGGCGTGTCCGCCCCAGCCATGAGCAACGCCCCCCTACTTCAGACTCAGTCCCCCGTCCAGCGCCAGGATCTGGCCCGTGACGAAATTCGAAGCCTTGAGGAAATAGACCACCGCATCGGCCACCTCTTCCGGCGTCCCACCGCGGCGGGCGGGCGTCTCCTCGATCATCCGCAGCCCTTCGGCATCGATGTCCTCGAACGGGATCACGCCCGGCGCCACCGAGTTCACCGTGATCTCGGGCGCCAGCGCCTTGGCCAGCGCCTTGGTCAACATGATCACGCCCGCCTTGGACGCCGAATAGTGCACTCGTGCGGCCCAGGGCCGGATACCTCCGAGCGAACTCAAGTTCACGATGCGCCCTCCACCCTGGCGCCGCATCCGCAAGGCTGCTTCCTTGGCGCAAAAGAACGTGGCCTTCAGGTTTACGTCCACGATAAAATCCCAATCCCGCTCGGTGATCTCCAGCGCCTCCCGCCGCATGAAGCGCGCGGCGTTGTTCACCAGCCCGTAGAGCCCGGCCAGGCGCTCGTCCACTTCCCGGAACATGCGCTCGATCTCGGCCACGCTTTCCAGATTGGCCCGGAACAGCGCCGCCCCTCCGCACTCCTCCGCCGTCCGCCGCGCTTCCGCCTCCGAGCGGAAATAGTGGATGCCCACCCGCGCGCCTTCGCGCGCCAGCCGCAAAGCGATGGCCCGCCCGATGCGCTTGGCCGCGCCGGTGACCAGCACGGCCTTCCCCTCCAAACTAGACTGTGGGCTCTCCATGCACCTCCACCTCCCTCGGCTCCACGCCCTCCCGCGGCGGCTCCGGCAGCCTCCCCGCCAGATTCAGCCAGCTCCAGACGATGGCCGTCGATCCGCTCAGAATGCCGCTCCAAAGCCCGATCTGCCGCGGATCCCAGTACTCGGAGGCAAATCCGGCCGCGGTCATGGAAACCATCATAACGGACCAGGTCATCGTCTCCATGGTGGCGAACACGCGGCCCCGGTACTGATCCGGCGTGTGGCGCAAGAGCTGAGCGAAGTTCAGCACGCTGGTTACTCCCACCCCCGCCCGCGAGAGCGCGATCCACAGGAGCGCCATACGGAAATCCCGCGCCTGGCTGAACAGCACGTAAGCCCCGCCGTGAATGACGTAACAGATCGCCACCGTCCACTTGTACGCCGGGAAGCTGAGTCTGCGGCCCACCAGGTAGGCGAAGGCGCCGCCCGCCAGCAGCCCCAGGCCGGCGAAACTCCAGATCACGCCGATGCCGGCCGCCCCGCGCCGGAACACAATCTCTCCGAACAGGCTGAACAGAATCTGCGCCGCTCCGCCGCCGCTGGCCCAGCCGATGTTGATCACCGCCAGCCCCACCACCAGCGGCGTGCGGCTCATGTACCGCAGTCCTTCAGCGTACTCGCGCCAGGGACGGACCACCTCCGACTCGGTCAGCGCCGTGCGCTGCGCGCGGAACGCCCCGCCGGGCGGCTTCAGCCGCGAGATGCACCAGGCAGAGAACAGAAAAGACGCGGAGTTGACGGCGAACGCCCAGCGCCAGCCCAGATGCGTCACCGCGCCCGCGCCCAACAGCGCACCCAGCGTCAGCGTGGTCCACTGCGTGGTCTGCGTGAGGGCGTTGGCCGCGTGCAGCTCTTCGCGGCTGGCGATCGTGGGCAGGATGGACGCGCGCCCGCTAGTGAAGAACGGCGAAGCGAACATCAGCAGGGCGCTGAGCAGATACAGGAGCCACGGCCGCCGGTAGGAGACGGTCAGGATGAACAGCGCCGCCATGACCGCCCGCACCAGGTCGCTGGCGATCATGATGCGCTTGCGGTCCAGGCGGTCCAGCAGTACGCCCGCCAGCGGCCCGGCCAAGACAGCGGGGATCGCGCGCGCCAGCATGATGCCGGCCACGACCAGCCCGGAACCCGTGGTCTCCACAGCCAGGCTGAAGACGGCGATGTTGTTGAAGTGGTCGCCGATTTCGCTCACCACCTGGCCGGTCCAGGTGTAGCGGTAATTGCGGTTGGCCCGGAGAAGCTGGAGGAACGACGGCGCGGCCGCCTGCTGGCCGGCGGCGCTCATGGCCTCTGCTTGGCCTCTTCCCACAGCCGGTCCATCTCGGCTAACGAGGCCTCCTTCAGCGACTTGCCTTCCGCCGCCAGGCTTTGCTCGATGTGGCCGAACCGGCTCCGGAACCTGGCGTTGGCCGCCCGCAGCGCCTGCTCGGCGTCCACCTTCAACAGCCGCGCCAGGTTCACCAGCACGAACAGCAGGTCGCCCAGCTCATGCTGCACCTGTTCCGGTTTTCCGTCCCGGCGCGCCGCCGCCAGCTCCCTCAACTCCTCTTCCAGTTTGGCCAGCACCTGATCGGCGTTCTCCCAATCGAAACCCACCGACGCCGCGCGGCTCGTAAGCTGCTGGGCCTCCATAAGCGCCGGCATCGCGCGCGGGACCTTCTCGAGCAACCCGCGGTCGTCTCCCCTTTCGTCGTGCTCCGCCTGTTTGATGACATCCCAGCGCTCTTTGACCTCTTCGGGAGTCTTGGCGTCGCCGTCCGCGAACACGTGCGGATGGCGCCGGATGAGCTTCTCCGCAATCGCCTCCAGGCTGTCCTCGATCGTGAAGCGGCCCTCTTCGGAGGCCATCTGCGCGAAGAACACGCTTTGGAGCATCAGGTCGCCGAGTTCTTCGGCCAGGGCCCGCCAGTCCCGGCGGTCGATCGCGTCCAGGACCTCGTAGGTCTCCTCCATCAAGTACGGCTTGATGCTCTCGAACGTCTGCTCGCGGTCCCAAGGACAACCTTCGGGGGAGCGCAAGCGCGCCATGATTTCGACCAGCCGCTGAAACTTGCGGCCGGCTTCGGAAGGTTCAGATCCAGACATGAAGTTTGGTGAAAACGGATGAGCGCCGCGGCGCCTCGCCCCGGCCCTACTAAGTGATTATAGCGGGCCGGCGCTGGCGGCGTTGTAAAATGGAGAATCGGATGAGCGAGATTGAGACCAATGCCGCCGCCGGCCACGAGGAGCGGAGCGTGCCTCTTCCGCCGGCTTCCTTCAGTTTGCTGGTTCTAAGCCTGCGAGCGCAGGCGGAGGTTCAGCTCGGCCTTTTTCCGGTGGGGGATGAGAAGGATTCGCCGGAACCCGACCTGGAGGGCGCGCGCCATGCGATTGATCTGCTCGCCATTCTACAGGAGAAGACCAAAGGCAATCTTACCCTGGAAGAACAGCGCCTGCTGGAGAACTCCCTGACCGAGCTGCGTTTCCGCTACGTGCAGGCTGCCGAAGAACACAGCAAGGCCAAACAATCCTAAATGCCATCAGCCAACCTTCCGGTGACCATCACCGTGCTCGGCTCCGGCACCAGCGTCGGCGTGCCCACGCTGGGTTGCCACTGCACCGTCTGCCGCTCGGACGATCCCCGCGACAAGCGCCTGCGCCCTTCCGTGCTGGTCCAGTACAACGGCAAGAATGTTCTGGTCGACACCACGCCGGACTTCCGCTACCAGGCCATCCGGGCCGGTCTGGACCGGCTGGACGCGGTTCTGTTCACTCACGCCCACGCGGACCACATCCTGGGACTGGATGACATCCGGCCGCTCAACGCGTTTCAGGGCGGGCCGGTTCCCATCTACGCCTCCGCCGAAACCCTGGACGTCATCCGCCGATGTTTCTGCTACGCATTCGATGGAAAAGTGAAGGAATCCTCCTCGCCGGAGCTGACCGTTCACCAGCTCGACGGCCGCCCCTTTGACCTGTTCGGCTTGACGGTTCTCCCCGTGCCCGTGCGCCACGGCAGCCAGACCATCTACGGCTACCGCTTCGGACGTCACGCGGCTTACATCACGGATCAAAGCGACATCCCGGAGGATTCGATTGCGATGCTGCGCGGCCTCGATGTGCTCTTCCTGGATGCGTTGCGGCACCGTCCCCACCCCACCCACACGACGGTCGAGCGAGCTTTGCAGTTTGTGGAGCGAATCCAGCCGCGCAGGGCTTTCTTCACCCATATCTGCCACGACCTGGGGCACGCCGCCACCGAGGCTGCGCTGCCCGCGCACGTGCGCTTGGCTTACGACACGCTCACCATCGCCGCCACGGGAGAAGCGGGTTGACCATGGGGCTACGGATCTGCCGCAGCCTGCAAGAGGCTCAGCGGGGCATCCCCCGGGCGCTCAGCATCGGCAACTTTGACGGCGTTCATGCGGGCCACCGGCGCATTCTGCGCCGCGTCGCCCAGTTGGCCGGGGAAAACGGCTGGCGCCCATCGGCCATGACCTTCGAGCCCCATCCCGCCGTGGTCGTCGCCCCGGAGCGCGCGCCGCGCCTGCTGACCACGCTGGAGCAGCGCGCCCGGCTGATCGCCGAAGAAGGCATCGAGGAAATCCTCATCGTTCCCTTCCGCCCCGAGTTCTCCCGGCTGACGCCGCGCCAGTTCGTCCAGGAGGTGCTCGTCGAAACGCTCTCCGTTCGGGCGGTCCAAGTAGGCGCCAACTTCCGTTTCGGCTACCAGCACAGCGGCGACATCCACGCCCTGGCGCAGCTCGGCGAAGAGTTCGGTTTTCTCACCGGCGTAGTCCCCGAGGTGGTCTTGCGTGGGATCCGCGTCAGCAGCAGCCGCATCCGCTCGCTGCTCGAGGCGGGCGAAGTCAGCCGCGCCGGCCGGTTGCTCGAGCGCGCCTTTTGGATTGAGGGACGCATCGTCCCCGGACGTAGGGTCGGCTCTGCCAAGACTGTGCCTACCCTCAACCTGGAGCCGCCCGCCGGCCTGATCCTCCCCGCCGAGGGCGTCTACATCACCCGCACCTTGGATTTGGACGCCGATCGCCGCTGGCCTTCGGTCACCAATGTCGGCTGCCGCCCGACGTTTGGGGGACGGGCGCTCACCATCGAAACCCATTTGTTGACTCCTCTGGAAGGCGGGGACCCGGGCCGGATCCGCCTGGAATTCCTCCTGCGCCTGCGCGAGGAGCGGAAGTTCCCAGACGCCGCCGCCCTGCGGGCTCAAATCCTGCGCGATGTCACCCGAGCCCAGCGTTACTTCCGGCTGCGGGAGCGGCTGCTATACTCAAGAAGTACCCCTGTCTGATCAATCATTTCAGGAGATCTATACATGCCTCTCGTATCGATGCGTCAGATTCTGGACGAAGCGGCCAAAGGCGGCTACGGCGTTGGCGCTTTCAATGTCAACAACATGGAACAAATCCAGGCCATCATGGAAGCGGCCCGGGAAACCAAATCCCCCGTCATCATCCAGGCCAGCCGTGGCGCGCGCTCCTATGCGCAGGACCGCTATCTCTATCACCTCATGCTGGCGGCCGTCGAGTTGTATCCGGAAATCCCGGTGGCCATGCACCAGGACCACGGCAACAGTCCGCAGACCTGCATCTCCGCCATTGACATGGGCTTCACCAGCGTCATGATGGACGGCTCGTTGATGGAAGACGGCAAGACTCCCTCCACGTTCGAATACAACGTGAAGGTCACCAAGGAAGTCGTCGAATACGCCCATGCGCGCGGAGTCACCGTGGAAGGCGAGATCGGCACCCTGGGCGGAATCGAGGACGGCCACGGCGCCGGCGGCACCGGTCTGGAGCATCTCACCGACCCCGAGCAAGCCGCCGAGTTCGTGAAGTTGACGGGCGTGGATGCCCTGGCCATCGCCATCGGCACCAGCCACGGTGCATACAAGTTCACCAAGAAGCCGACCGGCGAGACGCTCAAGATGGACCGCCTCATCGAGATCCACAAGCGGATCCCCGACGTGCACCTGGTGATGCACGGCTCCTCCAGCGTCCCCAAGGAACTTCAGGACATCATCAACCAGTACGGCGGCAAGCTCAAGCCCACCTGGGGCGTGCCCATCGAAGAGATCCAGCTCGGCATCAAGAACGGCGTCCGCAAGATCAACGTCGACACCGACAACCGTCTGGCTATGACCGGCGCCATCCGCAAAGTCTTTTTCGAGCAGCCAGAGAAGTTCGACCCGCGCGATTACCTGAAACCCGCCCGCGAGGCGATGAAGAAAGTCGTCGCCGAGCGCATGGTGCAGTTCGGTCAAGCCGGACACGCCGGCGATTACGAGCCCATCCCGCTCAGCGAAATGGCCAAGCGCTACCGCCAGTAACCGTTTCTCGCCGGCTCTGCCGGCCGTGCGTCCTCAGGCGCCGGCTGGGGGCGGGGTCGGCTTCCACGTCGGCGGCTTTCGAAACGGGCGGCGGGCCTTCTCGATCTCGTCGCCCCGCGTCCAAACGTAATCCACGATGATGGTCCCGTAGGATCCCAGCTCCTCGCCGAGCTGGAGATAGGGTATCGTCGCCGGATCGTAGCCCATCAGCGCCGCCGCCACGGCGTCCACCGATACGGCCTTGGCCCCGGTCACCAGCAGGTTGTGGCGGACGGTCGAGGCGCCGGGTCCCTCCGGTCCGTCCCCCTCGGTCCCCGCCGGACCGCCGAGAATCGAAAAGTCCGCCGGGTGGAAGTGGAACAAATCGATCAGAACTTGTCCCGGCGGCGCCAGCTTCCAGAGAGCCTCCTTGGGGAAACCGTACTTGGAACCCGGGGCGAAGCCGGCGTAGTTGTTGAATGTCAAGGCTACTCCGGTCCGGCGGTCGGTTTTGAGCGGCGCGATGCTGATCAGCTTGTCGCACTGCTGCAAGATGCGCGCGATGGTGTAGACCGGCGCTCCGCTCCGTCCCGGGGCGGGCAGGTCCACCGAGGGTGCGAAGTTGGCGTCCAGAATCTCAAACCGGATCTTGGGGAACTCCTTGGCCAGCTCCTGCACCATCTTCCGGTAGCTCAGCCCGCCAAACGCCCCTCCCCAGTCGCTGCTCCAGCCATCCGCCGCGCTCTGGGTCCGCTCAGCCGGCTGCCAGTGCTCCGAACCTTCCACCAGGGTGATGCGCGAGCCGCAATTGTGCTCGGCCAAATAGCGGAGCACCGAACGCACCACCCGCAGATCCGAGATGCTGCCGGGAATGAATTTCGCGCCGGACGCCCCGCCGCTGTCCGTTCCCCAGGAGGCAGCGATGTTGACTTTGACGGCCACCCAGTCTTCGGGCTCGATCATCTGCCGTAGTTCGGCTGCGCGGGTCGCACCAAGTTCAATCGCCTTCCGAACCCACACGTCGATGAACTTCTCATCCAGCTCGGCGTCCACCGGCTTGGGCTCCGGCAGTCCGGCCAGCTTGGTCCCGTCGTGCTCCTCGCCGCCGGCGAAGCTGGAAAGCACGATGCCCACGCGCGGCGTGGCATCTTGGGTCGCCGTAGCGATCACTTCGTCCTGCTTCTGCTGCGCCAGGGCCGCCGAGGCCGCCAGCATCGAGATAAACTCCCGCCGTTTTAAGGGAAGGATGGCCATGATTTTCCTCGCTGTCGGTTGGGTGTAATCAAATCAGGCGGTCCAGACCGCGCCGTCCAAGCCGTCGCCGTTGTTCTGCGGCCCAACCAGCACGACTGCCGCCTGCGGGAGCCGGTCCTCCAACGGCTCCAACTGGAGGCGCAGCTCATTCTCTCCGGCCCGCAGTTCAATCTCTTTCTGAAACTGGCCGACCCGGAACCGCGTGGTGCTCTCTTCCTCGAGAATCTTGACCCCGTTCAGCGTCACCGCCACCTTGCCCGAGATTCCCACCCACAGGTAACCCTTCCGGGCGCCCTCGGCGCGAATCTTGGCTGCGGCATAGTACACGGCCGCGCGTTCGCCTAGCGCCTGGTCCGGAAAGAGAATGTCGCCAAAGGAGGTATGCGGTTTCATGGCGGCAACGGGGGCCTCCGCGCTGCGTCCGATGCGCCAGAGCCGGTTGGCCCGCGCGTACCACTGCCGCGGCTTAGCCCAGGAGGCGCAGACGCGGTCCAGCTCGTCGCCGACGACTTCAAAGTCCCGGAAGTTGAACGAACCCAGCCCCCGCGCGGCGCCCATGTGCAGATGATCGATGTCCTCCGGCCGGAAGCCCATGATCCGCGCCGCCGCGGCATCCACCGACACAGTGTCTTCGCCCGCTAACACCGCGTTGGTCCGCACCATCTGGTCCGGACGGCGGTTGTTGTGTTCGGTGTATTGCAGCCCGCGGATGCAGTCGACCACGTTGTAGTCGGGCGGATGGAACGCCGCCAGGTCCGCGATGAACGGGTCGATGCGGAAATCCACCGAATGCTCATTGTGCAGCTTGGAGTTCCAGAATTGCCCCGGTGCGCTGTAAGCCATGCGCGGTGCGGTGCCCACATAGTTTTTGAAACAGGCGGTAATCCCGCACTGCTCGTGAACCTTGGCCACCGGGATCGAAATCAGGAAGTCGCACTTGCAAATGGCGTTGGTCACGAAGTAGTTCGGCACGCGGCTGAAGCTGCCCGCCCCCGCCAGCTTCGGCACCTCGATTCGCGCCGGCGCGCCGGACGGATCCTTGATCACGTCGTAGCTCAGGTCCACGTAGTCGAACCGCTTGCCCGGATACTTCTCAGAGAACTCCTTCAGCATCCCGCCCAGGCTTCCGCCGAACCCCGGCCATTCAGTCGTTCCCCAGTCGTAGGTCAGCGCATCGACGCGCACCCCATTCTGGGTCACGACGTTATCCGTAAGCGGATCCTTGGTGCTGCGGTAGCTGCCGCCTTCGGCGATCGTGATCCGCGCCGCCTTGGTGCGCGAAGCGACGTACTCCAGCACCGCCTTGGTCACCCGCATGTCGGTAATGTCACCGGTGCGATAGCCGGTCTGCGAACCCAGATACACAATGTTCGGCTTCAGCACCACCCAGGAGCCCGGTTTGATCTTGGCCTCCAGGCTGCCCGCGCGCGGAGCGCCATATTCGATTGCTCTCCAGACCATCGAACGAACGATCTCGTAATCCAGCTCCTGGTCCGGCCCTGCCGTGCGCGGCAGCTTGGGGTGCGTGCTGCGCACCAACGCCACCTTGGGTTTGCCTTGGGCCATGCCGGCCAGCTTCATCGCCGCCAGCGCCTGGGTTCCGGTGATTAGGAATTGCCTTCGGTTCCATCCGTACATGCCGCTCTCTCCCGCTCCCTAAACGATAATAGATCTCCTCACTCAGCATACCTTGACTGCCGCGGTTCCGCAGGGGCCCCTGCACGGCAGGTCCGGCGCACAACCGCAGAGTATACATCGGACTCGGCCTTCGTCCTGTACCCCCTTGGCCCTCTCGTACAAGGCCCGGCCAGCGGCCGACATTCGTGTCGGCCTTGGCGCCCCTCACCCACCGCCCCTCTCGAAAGAGCGCCCTCCGCCCGATGCAGCAGACCGCCAGGATTGCCGGCCGTTGGTGTCTAATCCTGTTTCATCCTCCGTTGTGCTCCCGCACATGAACCGGCTCTGTTGAACACCCTTGCATCCTCCAGCCGGTTGTGATAAAGCAAGCACAGGAGAAAACGATGCCCGGCTATCAAACTCGCATTCTGCTTGCGGTACCCCTCGTCATCGCCCTGCTCGTGCTGGTGGCCTGTAGCAGCGCACCCCCAGGCCCGAAAGCCGGCACACCCGCGTTTTTCTGGCAAGCGGCCAAGGAAACCTGGGTGGCCAAGGACTACATGAAGACCTTGGACCACTTGGCCCAGGTCGCCCGGACCGAAAACGAGTTCACCACAAACGCCTTGGCCATGCGCCTGGTGGTGAATGCCGGCCTCGTCCGGGCCTACATGGATCTGGCCGAGAATTACGAAACCGGAGCAAGGGCCAACGTCTTCAAGCCCATGCCTCTGCGGAAGGTCTCTTCCGATTACATGAAGCAGGCCGAACTCCGGGCGCTGGACTTCGGCGAAAGCTATTTGAAGTTCGCCAAAGCCGCCGCGGGCCAGACCAACTATAAGTTGGAATTCGCCTTCCCTGCGGCCGACATGACCGAGATCCGCGAGATCAAGAAGATCGTCGCCGGCTCGCTCCCCGATGAAGCCACCATGGCCGCTGTGGAACGGCGCAAAGTCCAGCAGTCGCTGGCGCTCGCCGTCGCCGCCGCCGTTGGAGCGCCCAACGACATCGCCAAGGCCCAGGCTGCCTTCGCTTCCGGCAGCGCCGAAGTCCCTCGGGAAACCTTCACCCTGGCCATGGCCAACAACCTCTACGACCAGGCCACGCTGTTCTCGCGCAAGAAGCTGGATAATCCCCAGCGCGTGGAGCTGTTCGTTAACGAGGCCAAGGACGCCCTCAAAGCCGTCAAGGAATCCAAGGAAACCAAGAGCCTCGTCGCCAAACTCGACAAGCTCCTCAAGGAGAGCAAAGAGAGATAGCCGGCTTCGCCCTCAGCGCCCCTCGCGCACCAGCGCGGGTGGTAATGCGCCCCGGCGCTCAATACGCCACTCCCGTGGCTGGGCGGCGCAGTCCGGCAGCTCCGAATCCGCGTAGTAGTTGAGGCCATACCGCAAACTACGGGAAAGTTCTGCGACACACACGCCGTCCCGGTGCGGGGCGGCCTGCTCCCATACCGGACGCGCCGAGGCCAGCAGGTCCACTTCCGGCAACGCCGAGACCTTCAAGTACAGAATCCCGGCTGCGGCTACGGCGGCAAGCACGCCCGTCGCCGCTTCCCGCTTGACCTTCGTTTCCAGCAGCCACACGGCGGCCGCGGACAACCCACCTGGCGCCATCCACCACCAGTTCCACTCCGGCGCACGGCTCCGCGACAACCCCACGGCCAGCGCCTGCGGCAGCAGCTCAGCGATCAAAGGGATCAACCCCAGCAACGCCGCCGAAGCCGCCAGCAGCCAGCGCAGATCCCGCGCCTCCGCGACGGCTAACCCCAACAGCGCCGCCAGCGCCGGCAGCAGCGGCAACAAATAACCTGGCAGCTTGCCCGAGCTGGCCGAGAAGAAAACAAACCCAAAACCTAGCCACAGCAGCAGAAACCGCCGTCCGGCGTCGCGGTAGAGGTACCGTGGAAAAAGGGCGGCTAGCAACGGAGTCCAAGGGAACACAGCCGCCGCCAGCACCGGCACATAAAACCAAAACGGCTGCGGATGCAGCGTCTCTGCCCCGAAAAAACGCTCCAAATGGTGCCTGCCGAAAAACTCCTCCAAGAAGGCGCTTCCGTGCCGCAGCGTGCAGGCCATGTACCAAGGCAGGGTCACCGCCGCAAACGCCAGCACGGGGACCGGCGACACCCACTCCCGCCACCGCCGGTGCGCCAGATAGATCAACGGCAGGCTGAGAACCAGGGGAACCAGGCCCTTGCCCAGAACCGCGACTCCCAGCAGTGCGGCGGCAAGCACCGGCAATCTTCTGCTTCCCGTCCCATGCCAGCGCAACCCGAGCAGCATCGCGGCCGAAAAAGCCGCCGTCATCGGCAGGTCGGGAACCGCCACCTGACTGAACGCCACCCAGCCCGGCGATGTGCCCAAAATTACCGTGGCGATGCCCGCCGCCCGCGCCCCAAACTGCGCACGGAGCGCGCGGTAGTAAAACAGTAGGAATGCCAGACTCACCAAAGCCACTGGCAACCGCGGCGCAAGCTCGGGCCCCAGCCCGGCCAAGTATCCCAGCGCCGTCAACCAGTAAACAAGCGGCGGTTTTTCAAACCAAGCCTCGCCCCACAGCGTGGGTGTGATCCAGTCCCCGGAGCGCGCCATCTCGCGGCCGATGGAGGCATAGCGCGGCTCGTCGGGCCCCACCAGGCCCGCCGCCGTCAATCCGTACAATAGGGCTACGCACAGCGCCGCCCCCGCCGCCAGCGCCTTCCATCGCCTTGCTGACACCTATCAAGTATAATGGCCTCAATGAGGTTGCTGGGCGCACTCCTGACGTTGGCCGCTGTGGCCGCCTATGCCAATCCGCCCGGGTGCGCCTGCGATCCGGCGGATCCCAAAACCCTGGAGACCCGCTCGTGCAGCCTCACCCGCGAAGCCCTGGCCCAGCCCGAAGATCCCCCGGTTTTCTTTCTCAAAGACATCAACCCGCGCAAGCCGAACCGCTGGCTGGCTCTCCCGCGCGCCGTCCGCAAGGATGTTTACACGCTCAGCCGTATGACGCCCCGGGAGCGCGAACAACTCTGGACAGCCGCCATCGCCAAGGCCAAAGAACTTTGGGGCGATCAATGGGGCTTGGCCTACAACGGCGATGAGGTCCGCACCCAGTGCCAGCCGCATCTGCACATCGGCAAGCTCATCGAGGGCGTGGAAACGCCGAATTTTATCGAGGTGAGCAGCCCCGCCGATATTCCGGTCCCGGAACGGGGCGAGGGCCTGTGGGTCCATCCCCAAGGAAACAAGCTGCACGTCCATTTGGGCGAGCTGCTCACCGAATCCGTGCTGCTCAGATAAAATGCCTTTCCCAAAGAATCTCTTCTTCGCGCTGGCCCTGATGGCCGCCGTGCAGGCAACCACGCCGTCCTTCGCCCAGAGCCGCCCCGGAGGCCGCACGCAAGCCGCCGCCCCTGTCGACAAACAGGCTCTGGAGGACTACATCCGCTACCTGTACCTATGGCCGCCCGACATCAAGATTGAGATCAGCGATCCCAAGCCTTCGGCGGTCGAAGGGCTGCGGGAGCTCACGGTCAAAGCCTCCGCCTCCTCCGGCGCCTCCTTCCAGCAAACCCTGCTCCTCAGCGCCGACGGCCGCCGGATCATCCGCGGCGAGGTCTTCGACCTCGGCGGCAACCCGTTTCAGGCGACGGCTTCAAAGCTTTCTCTCCGTGGCCATCCCAGCCTGGGGCCCGAGAATGCTCCGGTCGTCCTCGTCCTGTTCTCGGACTTCCAGTGCCCGTACTGCCGCAGTCAGGCTCAAGTCATCCGCGGCAATCTCACCGCGTCCTATCCCAAACAGGTCCGCGTGGTGTTCCGGGATTTCCCTTTGGAACAGATCCACCCCTGGGCCAGGCAGGCGGCCATCGCCGGGCGCTGCATCTATCAACAGAACCCCGACGCCTTCTGGGAATTCCACGACTGGATCTTCGCCCATCAGCCGGAAATCACGCCGAAGAACTTGCACGACAAGGTAATGGAGTTCGCCCGCGGCCGCGCCGTCGACGGCCTTCAACTAAGCCGCTGCCTTCAAACCCGGGCCACCGAGCCGGAAGTCGACCGCTCCATCCAGGAGGCCCGGTCCTTGAATGTCGACGCGACCCCCACCCTGTTTGTGAACGGCCGCCGCATCTCCCAGCAGGTGAGCTGGCAGCAGTTGAAGGGGCTCATCGACAACGAGCTGCGCTACCTGAACCGCAAGGAGGCGCAACCGGGCCGGCCTTGATTCCGGATTCCTCCTCCGACGGAAATCCTGCCGAATGAGAAGACTCCGATCCGCATCCCTGCTGGCTGTCCTCCTTTTGGCCGCGCTACCGGTCATCGGCGCCGGCATCGACGCGGCTCAGTATCTGGAGGACGTCAAGACCCTCTCCTCGGCAAAGTTCAAAGGCCGCCTAAGCGGCACGCGCGAGCTGGATGAGGCCGCCCAGTGGCTCGCCGCACGATTTCAGCAGATTGGCTTGCAGCCCCCGCCCGGCGGCTATTTGCAGCGGTTCCACGTCACCATCGCCGCGCAGGCCGGCCGCTCCACCCGGCTGTCTTACACCCTCGGCGGCAAGACCACTGTGCTGAAATTGAACGAAGAATACACGCCGCTGGGCCTCTCCTCCAATGGCGCCGCCTCCGGCCCGCTGGTCTTTGCCGGCTATGGTATTACCGCCCCGGAATACGCCTACGACGACTACGCCGGTTTGGACGTCCGCGGCAAGGTGGTGGCCGTACTGCGCCACGAACCGCAGGAGTACGATGACCGCAGCGTCTTCGGCGGACGCGTATACACCAACCATGCGCAGCTCGAGAGCAAAGCCGTCAACGCTCTGCGCCACGGGGCCGCAGCGGTGATCCTGGTGGACGACGCGCCCTCGCACCGCGGCTCGGCGGACCTCGAGAAGCTCGGCAACGGCATCGGGCCCGATGCTCCGGGCATTCCAATGGTGGAGATCAAGCCCGCGATCTTCGAGAAATGGCTGGAAGCAGCCGGGCAGTCCTTCGAGAAGATCATCGAAGGCATCGACGAAGACCTGCGCCCGCGGTCCTTCGCCTTCCCCGCCGGGCTCACTGTGGATCTGACGGTGGATCTCCACCGTGAAACCCGGCCCGTCTATAACGTCCTGGCCTGGCTGCCCGGCGCGACGGAGGAGTACGTCATCGTCGGCGCTCACTACGACCACATCGGACTCGGACAGCAGTATTCCATGGACCCCTCCCGGCGCGGCGAAATCCATCCCGGAGCCGACGACAACGCCTCCGGGACGGCCGGCGTGCTGGCTCTGGCCCGCTGGTTTGCCGCCAGGCCCCCGCCGCGCCGAGGCATCCTCTTTGTCGCCTTCGGCGGCGAAGAATTCGGCCTGCTGGGCTCGAATTATTACCTGCGCAACCCCGTTCTGCCGCTGTCCAACGCCGTGGCCATGGTCAACCTCGACATGATCGGCCGCATCCGCGACAACAAGCTCTACGTCGGCGGGACCGAATCCAGCCCTGGCTTCAAGCAGCTAATCGCCGAAATGAATCAGAACGGGGACGGCCCGTTCGAGATCGAAGACGACGACACCGGAGACTACGGCTCCAGCGACCACTTCGCTCTGGCCACCGCCGAGCTCCCCTACCTGTTCTTCTTCACCGGACTCCACCCGGATTACCACACCCCGCGCGACACCTGGGACCGCATCCATGCCGCCGGCGCCGCCCGCGTGCTGCAACTCGTGGGCCGCATCCTTATGCACCTGGTCCAAGCCCCGGACCGGCCCGCCTTCCAACGCCGTCCGAGATGATGCCGTACATCTCCTGTTGCGCAGTAGGCTGCTTTTGTGGGGCAGGCCTCAAGGCCTGCGGCCCGGTTCTGTTGTGGTCCAAGCTCTCGTTGTGGGGCAGACATTCTTGTCTGCGGCCGGCATTCCTGCCGGCCTTGGCCCCTTTTACCCACCGCCCACTTTCACCCTCCGCCGTGCCCCCGCTCATGAGCTCCTCCGCGGTGGGCTCTTCTCCCGCAATCGTCTCAGGGCCTCACCACTGAGCCGTCCAGCGCCCGGTCCGTGCCATAGGCCCCGCCACTTTTCGGGATCTCCAACGGGTACTTCGCCGCCAGCTCCTCGTTAATGTCCACCCCAAGACCCGGCCGGTCGCTTCCGTAAAGATATCCCTTGCGGATCACGCCCGTGCCCGGCATCATCTCGTGCACTACCGGCGGAAACTGGTTCTCCTCCTGAATGCCAAAAGCCGGCGAAGAGATGTCCAGATGGTAGCTCGCCATCTGATTCACCGGATCGTTCTCGCCTCCCTCCTGGAACGCGGACTTCACCCCGAAGTACTCGCAGAAGGCCATCACCTTCTTCATCGGAGTGATCCCGCCGCTCGCCGCAATCCGGCAGCGGATGAAATCGATGTCCCGGTCGATGATCAGCGGCATGTACTCATACGGGTGGCTAAAAACCTCCCCCACCGCCTGCGGCGTCGTGCACACCTGGCGGATCTTCTTGTACCACTGCACCTGCTCCGGCGCGAGCACATCCTCGATGAACAGCATCTGATAGGGCTGCATGCGCCGGCTGAACTCCACCGCATTGATCCCGCTCAGGTGCGAGTGCACGTCGTGGCACAGCTTCGGCTCGAACCCCAGCTTCCCGCGCAAAAACTCGAACACCTTGGGGATCGTATCAATGTAAAGCTCCTCGTCGAAGGCCGCTCCCTGGTAGCCTCCCTCCGGCCGGTTGCCCTGCTTGGCCGGAATGAACCCGCCGCCGCCGTAGCCGCCTTGCCCGTACTGCACCCGGATGTGGCGGTATCCGTTGGCCATCGACTTCTGCACGCTGTCCAACGCTTCCTGCATGTCCCGTCCGCCGGCGTGGTCATAGCAGGCCACCCCGTCCCGCGCCTTGCCGCCCAGCAGCTCATAGACCGGCATCCCCGCGCGCTTGCCTTTGATGTCCCACAGCGCCATGTCCATCGCCGCCAGCACGTTGTTGTTGACCGGCCCTTGCCTCCAGTAGGTGCGGTAGTGCGCGCTTTGCCATAGGTCCTCGATCCGGCTCGGGTCCTTGCCGATGAGCCACGGCGCCAGATGCTGCTCCAGAGCCGTAATCACCGCCCCTACCTGATAGGCGTTGTTGGCCGAGCCGATGCCGTACAAGCCCGGCTCGCTGGTGAGGATCTTCAGAAACACCCATCGGTAGCGTCCGCCGCCGCTGGTCTTGATCACCTTGACATCGGTGATCTTCAGCGGCGGCAGCCCCCGGGTCCGTTGTTCGTACTGCTGCGCAGCCGCGGCGGGCATCGCCGGGGCCGCGATCAAACCTTTTGCAAACTCCCTGCGGTTCATTCTTCACACCTCCTCAGATGTTCGGCCTTTGCGTGCTTCCGGCACGCGGCGCCACGCTCGGACGGATCAGATGCGGCCGCCGTGACGGGATCGCGCACGGCGGCCGCGCGTTTTCTGCAAATTACTGCCTTTGGCGCACCTCAAGCCGCCTGCCGCGCTCTCATCTTCCCGGATGGCGCGCGTTCACGCTGTCCACTCTCTTCGTGCTGTCCCTCGACACGCCGACCACCAGAAACTCCAGCGGCTCCGTGCCGGTGTTCTCAAAGGAATGCACGTCGCCCAAATGGATCGGCACTGCGTCGTCCTTCCGGATCTTCACCGTCTCCACTCCGAGTCCCTGTGCCGACACCGTCACCTCCCCCTCGCCGGCCATCACGTAGTAGAACTCGGCCACCTCGCGGTGCAGATGCGGGCCAATCGACGTCCCGGGCGGAAGCAGGATGTGGTCCACATACGCCCACGGACTGCGGAAGATGGGAGTGTCTAGCGCCCGGCGGTACATAACTGGTCCTTTGCCGCCGCTCATGGAATCCACTTTCCTGAGCAGCGCCCGGTCGAAGCGCGCGTACATGAAGACCGGGATCGGGTCGAGCTGCACACCGACCCTCGGATCGCTGAGGTCGAACACGTCATAAGTTCCCTTAAACGCCGTCACGTTGATGTTCATCCATTGCACCGGCTTGTCGGTGGGATTGTAGATTGCGTGGGAGTGCCCCATGCGGCTTGGCGCGCCCGCGGGGCCCTTGATGAGCGAGGTCCTTCCGTCGACAGTGAACTCCGCCTCACCGTCCAAAATCACGAACATCTCTTCGCAGTTGTTGTGAAAATGATGTCCGATGCCGCTCTTGGGCTCCAGCACCCCGCGGTGCAGGAACTGCAAGTTGGTGTCCAGCGCCCGGTGGTCGAACATCGTCATGAAGTTCAGTATGCCCGGCCCCCCATGCACGCCCTTCGTCGGGCGGTACCGCGCGGGATCCGCGTGGGCGATGCGCTGCGAAAGCGGCTCTCGCGCCCACACCGCGCTCACCAACAGAACTACGGCAAGCAGTTTTTTCATACATTCCTCCTTGTCTCGGCTCTCATGCCTCTGCCTCGTTAAAAACTACCACGTTCGGGCCCTAGATTTCGTGCTCGCCTTCCCGAGTTGACAGGGATGCCCCTTACAAGGTACCAATGACTCTTTCGGGTTGCTTTGCAAGGGCTAAAAGGAGAAGACCGTCCTAAAATGGAACGCTCAGACTCGATCCTGGAAGTGAACGACCCTCGCTTGCTGGACCTCATCGATCCCCAGGCCCAGGCCGAACAGCTTTGCACCGGTTACCAGTTCACCGAAGGCCCCATCTGGAATCCCGTGCTCCAGTGTCTGTACTTCAGCGATATCCCCGGCGACGCCCGTGGCCGCTGGAGTCCCGCCGAAGGCGCCTCCATCGTCCGCTCCCCCAATAACAAGGGAAACGGCATGACTTACGACGCCGCGGGCAACCTCTACGTGTGCGAACACGCCACCAGCAGCCTGATCCGCGAAACTCCCTCCGGGGAACGCCAGGTCTTGGCCTCACACTGGCAGGGGCAGGAACTCAACAGCCCCAACGACGTCGTCGTCCGCTCCGACGGCAGCATATACTTCACCGACCCCACCTACGGGCGCATGCCGGTCTTCGGCGTGGAACGCCCGCAGGCCCTCTCCTTCCAGGGGCTCTACCGGATCTCGCCTGACGGAACGCTGCACCTGGAGGCGGATGATTTCGCCCAGCCCAACGGCTTGTGCTTCTCGCCCGATGAAAAGCTGCTCTTCGTCAACGACACGGCGCGCGCTCACATCCGGGTCTTCGACGTCTCCGCCGACGGCGCCCTTTCCGGCGGCCGCGTCTTTGCCGAACAGATCGGCGACGGCGTCATCGAGCACGGCGTGGTCGACGGCATGAAATGCGACCAGCACGGCAACGTCTACGTCACCGGCCCGCGCGGACTCTGGGTCTTCAGCCCCGCCGCAGGGTTTCTGGGCGTGATCCGCCTGCCGGAAAACTGCGCGAACTTGAACTGGGGCGGCCCGGAGTGGAACGAGCTGTTCTGCACCTGCACCTCTTCGGTCTACCGGGTCCGCACCAAAGTCTGCGGTTCTCCCGTCCCTTACCAGAACATGAGGTAGGTCCAACGCCATGCCTGAACCAGAACGCAAGCTCAATGCCCAGACCACGGCGCTCCTTCTGATGGAGCTCCAGAACGACGTTTTTCACGAGAACGGCGCTTTCGCCTCCTCCGGCGCGCCGGCTCACGCCGTCCGCCAGAACCTGGTGGAGAACGTCAAGCGGCTCGCCGCCGCCATGCGCGCCGCCGGCGCGGTCCTCATCCACGTCCACTACGTCGTCGAACCCGGCGCCCGCGGCCTCAAATTGAACGCCCCCTTGTTCCAGGCCGTCGCCGACACCAACAGCCTCGTGCGCAACACTTGGGGGGCCGCCCCGCTGGAAGGGCTGGAACCCCAACCCGGCGAATTCATCGTCGAGAAGATGCGCATGAACGCCTTCTGCGGCACGCGGCTGGAGACCTTGCTCGAGGGATGCGGCGTCCAGACCATTGTGCTGTGCGGCGGCTGGACCAACTTCTCGGTCGAGCACACCGCCCGGCACGCGGCCGATGCCGGCTACGAGGTCATCGTCGCCACCGACGGCACCGCCACCATCGACGAGGAATGGCAGAACGCCGCGCTCAACTTCGCGCTGCAAAACATCGCCGCGCGGCTGAGCTGCGAAGAGATCATCCAAGCCCTGTCCTGAGCCCCTTAGGCCGGTCCTCTCTCAGCCCGGCGCGGAGAAAACAACCCGCGGCTCAGGCCTGGCCGTAGATCTTTACCCCCACCTTCGCCGCCACCTTGCGGATGTAGGCGTACGCCTCCGGATACTGGTCGTTCGGGATGTGCTCGGGCAGCAGCGACCGCGGCCACTTCATCCGGCTCAGCCGCACCAGGTACGTCTCATAGTCCAGGCTCCCACGGCCCGGACAAACCTCCTGAATGTACACCGTCTGCGTGTGCGACTGCACATAGCTGTCCTTGGCATGGCAGCCGTAGATGTCCTCGCCCAGCAGGTCGAAGCACTGCCGGATCAACTCGGTGGTGTGGAAGTGGTTGTACAGGTGAATCATGTTGGCCGGATCCAGGTTCACCTTGCAGCGCGGGTCGCCCACGTCCTCAATCAGATTGCGGTGCGCCACCGGCCCGTCCAGGTTCGTCGTGACCTGCGCCTCCATGCCCAGCACCGCCTTCAGGCCCGCCGTGTCCTTGAGAATCTGCCGGATCCCGCTGACCGTCAGCTTCCAGGTCTCCAAGGTCCAGTTGTCCGGGTGCACCGCGTAGTTGTCGCTCCACTGGTTGCCGGCCGGATTGCGGCTTCCGGTGATGGTCCCAACCATGCGGCACCCGATCCGCTCCGCCGTCTCCAGGCATCGCGCCAGATACTTCAGGTTCTCCTGCCGGGCTTTCTCGTCGGTGTGCAGAATGTTCCGGTAGCCGCCCACCTCGAAGATCTCAACGTCGTACTCCTTCATCGCCGCGCGCAGCTCGCTGATCATGGCCTCGCTGGCCTTCTCCCAGGGCTCCATCCGCGTGATGCCGCTCGTCAGCCCCTGCTCGCGCAGTGCGCGAACCGCATCCCCAATGCTGGCCGGGCCTTTCTCTGCCGCTCCCGCTCTGGGCGTGGGCAGATTCCCCGCCAGCCGGATCGGAGTCGGCCCAGGTTTCAGGTCCTTTATCACGTTTGGATCCGGTCCCGGCATCCAGTACGGGGCCCGCCCCGGCTCCGCAGCCCTCCCCGTCCTAGCCTGTCCGGCTGCGCCGGCGCCCTGCCGCGCCGCGGCGGCAAGCGCCCCGAATGCCATCATCGCCCGCCGTGTCCATCGAATGCCCATGCTCTCCTCCTTTACCAACAAACAGCCAAAAGAATATTCGCACCGCCGCCGCCCGCGCAAGCGCCCACGGCGCAAGTCCCCACGCCTGCGAGCATGCCTCCCTTCTAAGACCCCTTCACCAGCTCCAAAAACGCCCGCGCCGCATGGCTCAACGCCCGCCGCGCCGGGTAGACCAGGCGTATGATCCGCTCCACGTGCAGCTCCTCCACGCGCACTTCTCGCAACAGCCCCTGCTCGATCTCCTGCTCCACGCACATCCTGGGCAGGAAGGCCACGCCCTCATTGCGCTGCACCATCTTGCGGATGGTCTCGACCGTCGGCATCTCCACGTCCATGTTCAATGGCACCTTGTGCCGCTGGAACTCCCGCAGTACCGTTTCCCGGTACGGCGACACCACGTTGTGCGCGATGAAGGTCTCCATGCCCAGCTCGCGGATCGAAACCGATTCCCGCGAAGCCAGCCGGTGCTCCGGCGACACCACGAAGGCCAAATGATCCACATAAATTTCGGTCGAGGCGAGACGCGAATCCCCCGGCTCAAAACTGATCGCTCCCAGCTCCAGGTCCCCATCAATCAACTGCCCTGGGATCTGGCTCGAAAGCGACCGCCGCACCTGTACCTTGATCTTCGGGTACCGCCGCCGGTACTGCTGAATGTGCTGCAACAAGTACAGCGCCGTCGACTCGTTGGCCCCCACCACCAGGCGCCCCGCCGCCCGGTCCCTCAGCTCCGCCAGGCTCACCTGTAGCTCGTGGCCAATGTTCTGGAAGCGCTTGGCGTAGTCGAGCACCACCCGCCCCGCATCGGTCAGCAGAACCTCCCGCCCGGTCCGGTCCAGCAACTTCTCGTTCAGCTCCGCCTCCAGACGCTGCACGGCCAGAGAGATGGCCGGTTGGGTCCGGTTCAGCTTCTCCGCCGCGCGCGAGAAGCTCTTTTCGGTGGCCACGGTGTAGAAAACTTGCAGCGCGTAAAGCTCCATATCGCGTTATGCCTCAGTGAAAAACTATAAATCCACTTTATTCTATCAGCAGAATCTATTGAAAGCAAGAAAACTATAAATTTGCCAAATTCTAGGGCCTCCGGCATAATGGGATTGTTAGCCGCTTGGGAGCAACAGGCCCCGGCGGCGGACTCCAGAGCACGGGTGGCAAGGTGAACAATCGCGTTTACATCTTCGACACGACGCTCCGGGATGGCGAACAGTCGCCCGGGTGCAGTATGACGGTTGCGGAAAAACTCCGCATGGCAAGAAAGCTGGTCGAACTCGGCGTCGATATCCTCGAAGCCGGTTTCCCCATTGCTTCCGAGGGCGACTTCGAAGCAGTGGACGCGATCAGCCGGGAGTTCCCCGAGGCGCGGGTGGCCGCACTGGCCAGAGCCTGCAACCTCGACGTGGAACGCGCCGCCCGTGCTCTGGAGAAAGCCAAGCAGCCCCGGCTGCACACGTTTATCGCAACCAGCGATATCCATTTGAAGTACAAGCTGCGCAAGTCCCGCCAGCAGGTGCTGGACGAAGCCGTGGCCGCTGTGGAGTTGTCCCGGCGCTACGTCGATGACGTAGAGTTCTCCGCTGAGGACGCCACGCGCACCGACCCGGAGTATTTGGAACAGGTCTGCCAAGCCGTAGTGGCCGCCGGCGCCGGCACGGTCAACCTGCCCGACACGGTCGGCTACTCCACGCCCGATGAGCACGCCGAGCTGATCGGCCGCATGGCCCGCGCCATCGGCGACCGGGCCATCGTGAGCGTTCACTGCCACGACGACCTCGGCTTGGCGGTAGCCAACTCGTTGGCCGCGGTCCAGGCGGGCGCGCGCCAGGTGGAGTGCACCATCAACGGCATCGGCGAGCGCGCCGGCAATTGCTCTCTGGAAGAGGTCGTCATGGCCATCCGGGTCCGGCAGGACCGCCTGCCGTTCTATGTGGCGATCCACACCGAGCAGTTGTATCCGGCCAGCCAGCTTCTCACCGAGCTGATCACCTTCGGCCCGCAGCCCAACAAGGCCATCGTCGGCCGCAACGCCTTCGCCCACGAGGCCGGCATCCATCAGGACGGCATGCTCAAGGAGCGCAGCACCTACGAGATCATGGACCCGCGCACCGTCGGAGTCCCCGAGAGCCGCCTGGTGCTCGGCAAACACAGCGGCCGCCACGCGCTGCGCGACCGCTGCCAGCATCTCGGCTTCGAGCTGAGCCGCGAGGAGCTGGACCAGGTCTACCAAGCGTTCATCGCGCTGGCCGACCGTAAAAAGGGCGTGCTGGACGAAGAGATCATCACGCTGGTGCAGCGCGTGGTGAACCACCGCGCCAGCGCCGCCGTCGAATCCTGATGCGCCGCGGGCTCAGGCTCCCGCGCTACAATCGAAGTTTTCCGCGGTAAACTCTCATGAACCTCAACGTCCTCATCCTCCCAGGCGACGGCATCGGGCCGGAAGTGACGGCCGAAGCGGTCCGCGTGCTGCGGGCGGTGGCCGCCAAGTTCGGCCACTCGTTGACCCTCCACGAAGGGCTGCTCGGCGGCATCGCCATTCACCGCACCGGTTCGCCTCTGCCTGAAGAAACCCTCCAGATGGCGCTCAACGCCGACGCCACGCTGATGGGCGCGGTCGGCTTGCCCGAGTTCGACAGCGCCCCGCCGGACCAGCGCCCGGAAAAGGGCCTCCTCGGCCTGCGCAAGGCCCTGGGCGTGTTCGCCAATCTGCGCCCCGTGAAGGCCTTTGCGGCCCTGCTCGACTCTTCGCCTTTGAAGAACCACTTGGTCGAGGGCACGGACATGATCATCGTGCGCGAGTTGACCGGCGGCATCTACTACGGAACCCCGCGCGGCATCAGCGGCGAGGGGGCCGGCGAACGCGCCGTCAACACCATGCTCTACACGCGGCCCGAGATTGAGCGCATCGCGCGCATGGCTTTTCATCTGGCCCGCGGCCGCCGCCGCAAGGTGACCAGCGTCGACAAGTCCAACGTATTGGAGAACTCGCAGCTCTGGCGCAGAGTCGTAACGGAAGTGGCGCGCGAGTTCCCGGACGTCGAGCTGGACCACCTGCTGGTCGACAACTGCGCCATGCAGTTGATCCTCAACCCGCGCCGCTTCGACGTGGTGCTCACCGAGAACATGTTCGGCGACATCCTCAGCGACGAAGGCGCCGTGCTGGCCGGCTCCATCGGCATGCTGCCCTCGGCCTCCATCGGCGACCGCCGCCCTTCGGGCGCTTGGGTGGGCCTGTACGAGCCGGTCCACGGCTCGGCTCCCGACATCGCCGGCCAGAACAAGGCCAACCCGCTCGGCGCCATCGGCAGCGTCGCCGCCATGCTCGAATACAGCTTCGGCCTCAAGGACGAAGCCGCGGCGGTGAACCGCGCCATTGAGGCCGTGCTGTCTTCCGGCAAGGTGACCGCCGATTTGAAACCTCCCGGCCCGCCTGCCGCGACTTCGGAAGTGGGCCAGGCCGTTTGCGACGCCTTATGAGGCCCAGCCGCTCAGGTGAATTCTTATGAGTCAGCCCCGCACCATCATTGAGAAGATCTGGGACGCCCACGTTGTGACCCAGCAGCCCGGCGCTCCCGCGCTCCTCTATATCGATCTCCAGTTGATCCACGAAGTGACCTCCCCGCAGGCCTTCGACGGCCTCCGGGCGCGCGGCCTGAAAGTGCGCCGCCCGGACCGCACCCTCGCCGTGGCCGACCACAATGTGCCCACCACGGACCGCACGCTGCCCATCGCCGACCCGGTCTCCGCCCGGCAGCTCGAGCAGCTCGAGCGCAACTGCGCCGAGTTCGGCATCCCCTGTCACAGCCTTTCGAGCGACTGCCAGGGCATCGTGCACGTGATCGGGCCCGAGCTCGGCCTCACCCAGCCCGGCATGACCATCGTCTGCGGCGACAGTCACACCGCCACGCACGGCGCCTTTGGCGCGCTGGCCTTCGGCATCGGCACCAGCGAGGTCATGAATGTGCTCGCCACACAGTGCCTGCTCCAGAACAAACCGAAAACCTACCAGGTCGTCGTCAACGGCAGTCTGCGCCGCGGCGTCTCCGCCAAGGACATCATCCTGGCGCTCATCGCCAAGATCGGCACCGGCGGCGGCACCGGTTGTGTGTTCGAGTACTGCGGTCCGGCCATCCGCGCCCTGTCCATGGACGAGCGCATGACCGTCTGCAATATGTCCATCGAAGCCGGGGCCCGGGCCGGGCTCATCGCGCCCGACGACACTACCTATGAGTACGTCTACGGCCGTCCTTACGCCCCCAAAGGCAAGGACTGGGATGAAGCGCTGGCCCGTTGGAAGCAACTGCCGACCGACGAGGGCGCTGTCTACGACCGGTCGGTGACTTTGGACGCCTCCGGGCTTGAACCCATGATCACTTTCGGCACCAGCCCGGGCATGGGCATCCCGATCGGCGCTCCGGTTCCAGATCCCTCCGAGGCGCGCGATCCGGTCGAGCGGGAATCGCTGGCCAAGGCCCTGCGCTATATGGACCTCCAGCCGGGCAAGCCCCTGCTGGGCCATCCGGTGCAGGTGGTCTTCATCGGGAGCTGCACCAACGGGCGGCTGACGGACTTGCGCGAAGCCGCCAGCGTGTTGAAGGGGCGCAAGGTGCACCCCTCGGTCCGCGTTTTGGTGGTGCCCGGTTCTCAGAACGTCAAGCGCCAGGCCGAAGCTGAGGGCCTGGCCCGCATCTTCCGCGAGGCCGGCGCAGAATGGCGCGAGTCGGGCTGCTCGATGTGCATCGCCATGAATGGCGACCAGCTCCGCCCCGGCGAGTACAGCGTCTCGACCACCAACCGGAATTTCGAGGGAAGGCAGGGCCCCGGCGGCCGCACCTTCCTGGCCAGCCCGCTGACCGCCGCCGCCGCCGCGGTCACCGGCGCCGTCACCGACGTGAGGACATTGCTATGACCAAGTTCACCACTCTTAAGAGCCGCGTCGTTTCTCTTCCGGTGGACAACATCGACACCGACCAGATCATCCCCGCGCGCTTCCTGAAAACCATCTCCAAGGAAGGCCTCGGCGATCAGCTCTTCTACGACTGGCGTTACGACGCCGGCGGCGCGCCCAAGCCCGATTTCGTCCTCAATCAGCCTTGGGCGAAACAGAGCCAGATCCTGCTTGCCGGCGACAACTTCGGCTGCGGCAGCTCCCGCGAGCACGCCCCCTGGGCGCTTACTCAGTACGGTTTCCGGGCCGTCATCAGCACCTCGTTTGCGGACATCTTCCGGCAGAACGCCCTCAAGAACTCGCTGCTGCCGGTGATCGTTCCGCCGGAGGTCCACAAGGAGCTGCTGAGCCTCGTCGCCGCGAATCCGGAAGCGGAGCTAGTGATCGATTTGGCCTCGCAGACCCTAACGCTGCCCGACGGCCGCAAAATCGAGTTTCCGGTGGACCCCTTCGCCAAGCACTGCCTGCTTGAAGGCGTCGACGAACTGGGCTACATCCTCAGCCAGCAGGAAGCCATCGCAGCTTACGAAGCCCGCAATCCGGGCGGGGTCAATACCCTGTCGCCGCATTAGCCGCCGGGCCGTAGTCCTTCGGCATCGCGATCCAGGCCACCAGGTAGGCGATGAAGCCCACGCCCCAGATCAGGGCGAAGGTGAGCCACAGAATCCGCATCAGCGTCACATCCATTTCGAAGTAGTTGGCGAAGCCGGCGCACACCCCGGCGATCTTCTTCTCTTTCATCGGCCGCACCAGCTTCTTAACCGGCGCTTCCGGGCGCGGCGGAACGCCCTCGCGCGCCGCTTTGCCGCATTTGGCGCAATACAGGTCCGTGTCCTCGAGCTGGAATCCGCACTGGGTGCAATACATGGTCCACCTCCGGCCTCACCTCAAGATACGCCGGCTGCCCCGCCCGTGTTCCCGGCTTCGTAGGGGAGCGGGCCCACCTGCCGGACGGTCTGGCCGCGGATCTCCGCCAGCAGCTCGAGGATGGTTCGGCCCGAGACCGGGTGGCGCAGCTCCGGCGCCAGATCCGCCAGGGGTTGCAGCACGAACCGCCGTTCGCTCATGCGCGGGTGCGGCACCGTCAGCTCCGGCATCCGGAGGACCATGGAGCCGTAGAGCAAAACATCGATGTCGATTTCCCGCGGTCCTTTTGGCGAGCGGCGCCGCCGGCCCATCTTCCATTCAATCGACTGGATCCTGGCCAGCATCTGCCGCGGAAACAGCTCCGTCTCCACTTCGGCCACCAGGTTCAAAAACCAAGGCTGATCTCGAACATCCTGCGGCTCGGTCTCATACACAGGCGAGATCCGCCGCACCCGCAGACCGCTTTCCTCCAGCAATCGCAGCGCTTCACACAGCCTGCCGGCGCGGTCCCCCAGATTCGAGCCTAACGAAAGATAGACCGTCTTCATGTCCGAATCAGGCTCCGTGGCGTAGTGCTCTGGCCCGCGCCTGCCCCGCCCTGTTTCATCTCTCGTCCTTTGCCGCCGCTTAGAGGCTCGCCTGTGGTTAATCCCGTCGCCCCGTCATCGGCGTTGTCCGCCCGCCGGTGGGCGGATTCCTAAAACAGGCTCTGCTGCGGACCGCGCATCCGCGGCGCAATCCCAAAATGCTCAAACGCGCGTTCAGTCGCCACCCGGCCCCGCGGGGTCCGGTCGATGAATCCGAGCTGAATCAGATACGGCTCGTAGACCTCTTCGATGGTGTCCGGCTCCTCGTCGATCGAAGCCGCAATGGTGTTCAAACCCACCGGTCCGCCGGAGTACTTCTCGAGGATGGTCAGCATGATCTTCTGATCGATTTCATCCAGTCCGAAGCGGTCCACCTCCAGCAGATCGAGCGCTGTACGCGCCACCTCCTCGTCGATCCGGCCCCCCGCCCGAACTTGCGCGTAATCCCGCACGCGCCGCAGCAGCCGGTTGGCGATGCGCGGCGTGCCGCGGCTCCGGCGCGCAATCTCGGCCGCTCCCGCCTCATCGATCTCCACGCCCAGCAGCCCCGCCGAGCGCGCCACGATCTGTTTCAGCTCGCCGACGTCGTAGTGATTGAGCCTCAGCACCAGCCCGAAGCGCCCGCGCAAGGGCGCGCTGACCAGGCCCTGGCGAGTGGTGGCCCCGATGGCGGTGAAGGCCGGAATCGGCAGCGAGTGGGTCCGCGCGCCCGGCCCCGAGCCGATCAGAATGTCCACCCGGAAATCCTCCAGCGCGGCGTACAGCATCTCCTCCACGTCCGGCAGCAGGCGGTGGATCTCGTCAATGAAGAAAACCTGGCGGCTGCGGATGTTGCTCAACACCCCGGTCAGGTCGAGCTTCTTTTGGAGGATCGGCCCGGCGGTCTGCTCGAAGCCCACGCCCAGCTCGTTGGAGATGATGTTGGCCAGCGTGGTCTTGCCCAATCCCGGCGGGCCGTACAGCAGCACATGATCCATCGCTTCGCCGCGCTGCCGCGCCGCCTCGATCGCAATGGAGAGGTTTTCCTTGAGCTTGGTCTGGCCGGTGAAATCCGCCAGCCGCAAGGGGCGCAGGCTGGCTTCGAACTGGCGCTCCTCCTCGCGGGCTGACGGCGAAACGATTCCTTTCTCGCGCATGTAGGACCGATTTTCAGCTTAGCGTATCAGTTCCAGCGCCCGCCGGAAGTACGGCTCGAACGTATCGGGCGGATCCTGCGCTTTCACCTTCCGCACCGCCGCCTCGGCCGCGGCGCGCGCGCAGCCCAGGTTCAGCAGCGCCGAAACGACGTCTTGCTCCAGCGCGCTGAGAGCCGCCGGCCGCAGCGTCGCCGTTTCGCCCGCCGCAAGAAAGTCGAGCTTGTCGCGCAACTCCAGCACGATTCTCTCGGCGGTCTTCTTGCCCACCCCTGGAATCCGCACCAGATGATCCGGCTGCCCCTGGCGGATCGCCGCGGCCAGCTCGCCCGCCGGCAGCCCCGAAAGCACCGTCACCGCGAGCTTGGGACCGATGCCGCTCACCGCGATCAGCTTTTCGAAGAGGGCCTTCTCTTCGGCGGTCAAGAAACCATACAGAGCCAGCGTGTCCTCCCGCACGTGGGTATAGATCCGCAGGCGCACCTCCGAGCCCGCTTCCGGCAAGGAAGTGTAGGTGGAGATCGGCACCGTCACGTCATAGCCCACTCCGCCCGATTCAATCACGACCCGGTTCGGCTGCTTCTCCAGTAGGACGCCCCGCAAATGCGCAATCATGATGAGCGTAGATTATTGTACATGGCCCGGCGGAGATTCTTCGTTCAGGAAGTGCGCGGCGGCGAGGCGGTGCTGCGCGGCGAGACGGCGGATCACCTGCGGCGGGTTCTGCGCGCCTCCGTCGGACAGCGCTTCGAGATTTCCGACAACCGCTCCGCCTGGCTGGCCGAAATCGAATCGTTCGGCAAGCAAGAGGTCCGCTTCCGGACGCTGGAGCCGCTGGCCGCCGTAACCATGCCGGTGCGCCTGGTCTTGCTCGCCGCCCTGTTCAAATTCGACCGCTTCGAATGGATGCTGGAGAAGGCCACCGAGCTGGGCGTGGAGACGATTGTGCCGGTCGCTTCCGAACGCAGCGAGAAGGGTCTGGAGCAGGCCGCCGTCCGCCGCGCCGCCCGCTGGCGCAAGATTCTTCTCGAAAGCAGCCAGCAAGCGCGCCGGACCGTTCTGCCGGTTTTGGAGGATGGCTTGCCGTTTCGCGAAGCGCTGCGCCGGCCGGGCCGCTGCCGCCTGTTTCTGGACGAAGCGCCGGGCGGGGCACCGCTGCTGGCGGCCATCCCAGAAGCGGAAACAAGATCGCCTTCCGATGTTGTATGCCTCCTGGCTGGGCCGGAAGGCGGATGGACGGCGGCCGAACGCGCCGCCGCCATCGAAGCTGGCTGGGCGCCGGTCTCCTTGGGGCCCCTGATTCTGCGCGCGGAAACTGCGGCAATCGCCGCACTGGCCGCCCTCTCACTCGCGTGGCCTTGAGGAGGTCATTCCCCGGCGCCCGCTCGCCGAGTTTGTATGTTGTGTCCGCCCTTGCGGCGGGCGGGCGCCCCGCTTCGTTGGCGGAGCGCTGATCTTGCCTCAACGCCGGCCGATCGGCGAAACTGGTCTTGTGCCGGACTTCTGTACTTGCGGCGCTCAGTTGCCTCCCGACGCGCTCTTCTGCCACCGCTGCGGAAAGCCGCAGCGCGAGCTTCCCTCCGTACATGAAGAGCCGGCGCCGCCCGCTCCGCCGCTTCAGGAGATCCCCATTCCCGCGCCGCCCCCTGGGATCGGGCTGCGCAACTCTCAAGCCGTGCGGGTCGCGCTGCTCACGGGCAGCTTGACGTTTTTGGTCAGCCTCATGCCGCTGCCGATGCCGCTGCGCTTTCTGCTTCTGGTGGCCGCCGGCGCGCTCTCGGTTTACCTCTACCGTCGCCGCAGCGGCGTGGCGCTGGAGGTCACGAGCGGCGCGCGGATGGGCTGGATTACCGGACTGTTTTGTTTTGTGATCTTCACCGTGCTGTTCACGGTGAGCGTGGCCGTTCTGACGGTGATCCTGCGCGACGCCAGCCTGGAAGCCGCCTACCGCCAGCAGATGAGCTCGATGGGCATGTCGCCGGAGAACATTCAGCAGGCTCTGGAAGCCTTGCAAAACCCGGCGCAGCTCATCGGGGCGCTTCTGACCGCCTTTGTGATTTTGACCATTCTGCCGGCTCTCGGCGGAGCTTTGGGCGCACGGCTGTTTCGAGGCAACTGACTCGACGAGGCATTGCGCAGCGGCGGGCGCCGCGCACAGGCGGGACTAACGCTTCGATCCGGAGCTTTCCACCCGCCCTGCCAACGGTTTCAGAACCGGTCCCCCGCAGATGGCCACGCCGCTCTGCGTCAAGCCCATCAGCAGCGCCGCCAGCGCCGAATAGACGAGTTGTTCGTTGACTTGCTGGCGGCCCGGCATCCGGAATCCCGCTGGAAGTTCCTTCAAGATCTGAAGGCGAAGGGCCGACGGAATGGCTTTGCCGGCACGGTCCCGCATGTTGGCCAAAACGAACGGCGTTTGCAGCACGGCGCCGGTTTTGCCGTCGGCGTAGAACTGGCAGCGGCTGAACCAGCCCAAATTGGCGGGGTCGGCGGCATCGAACAGCAGCAGGGGCCCCTCGCGCGAGGAGGCCGACAGCTCCAGCACCATGGCCCGCGGGCCATCCAAAACTTCGCACTCGAAGCCCGCCTGCTCGGCAATCTTCGTGATGAGTTCCGGGTCCAGCTCCAGGTAGATGAGCTGCTGTGGCCCCGCTTGCAGCACCTGCATTGCTTCTATTCTATCGCGTCTTCGCCGGTCACAGCTTCGAGAGCTTCAGCATACTGCTCGTAGTCGGCCTGGCTGAACAACACGAAGATCACCAGGCGCAGGCTTCCGGCGGGCTTCTCCAGGTGCTCACAGACCTCCCGCAGGGCGATCCGCGCAGCCTCCCGGACGGGATAGCCGTAAGCGCCGGTGCTGATCGACGGGAAGCTGATGCTCTCCAAGCCCCGCTCCTCGGCCATCCGCAGCGCGGTGCGATAGCAAGAGGCCAGCAGCTCAGGCTCGCCGTGTTTCCCGTCCCGGTAGACCGGCCCTACGGCGTGGAACACATAGCGTGCCGGAAGCCTCCCGGCGCCCGTCGCCACGGCCGATCCGGTTGGGCAGCCGCCGGCTGTGCGCCGGATCTCGTCCAGCTCCTGCATGATGGAGGGGCCTCCGGCGCGGTGAATCGCCCCGTCGACCCCGCCTCCGCCGGCCAGCGCGGAGTTGGCCGCGTTCACAATGGCATCCGCCGGGATCTTGGTGATGTCTCCGGTCACCAGCCGGAGCCGTTTGCCATTCGAGAACTGTTTCTCCATGCCGCTATAGTAAAAGAGCATGGTCCAAGTGAGAAATAGACCGGACGTGGTGGTCTTCTTCGATATTGACGGAACCCTGATCCGCCGCATCGGTTTGGCGCACCGGCACGCCTTGATCCATGCCGTCCGCCGGGTCACGGGGCTGGAGACGGGCGTGGACGGCATCCCCTTGCATGGCATGCTCGACACTGAGATTCTCAGCGCCATGCTGGCCAACGCCGGCGCCGGCCGGACTCTGATCCGCCGGTCGTTGCCCTTAATCCAAACTCACGCCCAGCGCTATTTCGCCCGGCACTGCCCCAACCTGGAACGCAAAGTCTGCCCGGGCGTGCGTCCTCTGCTCAACCGTCTGGCGCGCGCCGGAGTGCCCATGGGTCTGGTGACCGGGAACTTCACCCGCATCGGCTGGAAGAAAGTGGAGCGGGCTGGATTGAAACAGTACTTCCGCCTGGCCGCCTGCGCTGAGATGGGCCCGAACCGCGCGGCTCTGGTGCGGCTGGCGGTGCGGGAGGCGCGCGCCCGGGGTTGGGCCGGCAAGCGGACGCGGATCACGCTGGTGGGCGACACGCCGCGGGACGTCGAGGCCGCCCGCGCCAACGGCGTGCGCGCCGTGGCGGTGGCCACCGGCTTATGCTCGCTCGAGGAGCTGCGGAGCTGCTCGCCGGACGTGCTGGTGGAGGATCTGCGCCAGCTCCCCTTCCAAGCCCTGATTGAGGAGTAGGCCTTTCGCATGAAGCTGGAACAGGCTCAGCCGCTGGCGGTCAAACGCGCCGAGGTGGAGTTTCACAAGTTCGCCTCTTTGGGCGAGCCGGAACGTGTGCTGCGCACCTACGCCGAGGAGAATGAGCGCCGCGCCGGATTGATCGATAAGCACCGGGACTTTATCGGCCCCCTGTCCCCCTTTCTCGAAATCGGCGCCAACGCCGGCCACAGCAGCTACCTGCTCGCCAACCGCTACGGGGCCGCCGGCTTCGCTTTGGATCTTTCAGCCGACGCGCTGCGCTATGGCTCGGTGCTCAAAGAGGCCTGGGGCCTGGAGCGCAGTCCCATCCGGACCGCAGGCGACGCGCTCAACCTGCCGTTTCAGGACGGCTCGCTGCGCTTCGTGATGGCCTTCCAGATGCTCAGCCAGTTTCTGGACATCGAGCGCGTCATCGTGGAAGTGAAGCGCGTGCTGGCGCCGGGCGGCGTCTTCTTTTTCGCCGAGGAGCCTCTGCGCCGGATGCTCACGCTGCGCCTTTGGCGCTGTCCTTACTACGAAACGATGAAGCCCTGGGAGCGCCGCCTCTACGACTGGGGCCTGTTGAGCTTCTTGGTCCGGGACGTCATCGGCGCCGCCCAAGAGGAAAGCTTCGGCATCCGCCAAAACCACAGCATGAACTTGAAACACTGGCACCTGCTCGTGCAGAAGCATTTTGTGGATTCGCGCTACGAGGTCTTCGTCCCGGAGCGGGGCTGGGCCGAACGCTGGGTCAAGCGCCTGGCGGTCCGCCTGGACCCGCACCGCTCGGTGTGGCGCGCCGGCCGCCTGCTCGGCGGAACCTTTGCCGCCGTCTGCCGCAAAGAGGGCCAGCCGGGGGCGACGCCGGAGGACTGGGAGCAGCGTTTCGAAGCCCTGCTGCGCTGTCCCGATTGCCGCTCGCCTCTGAGCCGCACCGCCGACGAAACTCTGCTCTGCTCCTGCGGCTACCGAGCCGTGCGGGAAGAGGGCGTCTACAATTTGCTGCCTAGCGAGGAGCGCCGGGAGCTGTACCCGGGCGACCGCGAGGACATCATCGACATGTCGCTAGCGGGCCACGAGAGCCGGTTGATCGAGGGCTGGCACGAGGTGGAAGGAATCTTTGGCAACCGTTACCGCTGGATCGGCGAACGAGCCTCGGCGCGCCTTCAGCGCCTCGACAATGCCCCTCAGCGGCTCCGCATCCGCGGCCACGCCGGCGCCGGGCTCTTCCAGCAGGGCGGAGCGCCGCGGATCGAAGTGCGGGTCAACGGCCGCAGCGCCGGCGTCTGGACCTTGGAGCGTACCGGGCTGTTCGTCCTGGAAGCAGACTTGCCGGACGCCCCGGTGTACCTGGTGGAGATCCATGCCGCGCCGGTCTGGTACAATCCCCCCGACGCGCGTCCCCTGACCGTGAACCTCAGCTTGATCCGGCTGATCGGGCGGGATTGAGCCCGGCTGGGCGGGCGGAAAATCCGGCGGACCTCAATTGGACCGAACGGCCGGGCGGTCTGTTGCGTAATCAGGGAGAGGAGACTCATATGCGCCAGCGAATCCTGTTCTGCGCTCTGGTTGCGGCCTTGTTTTGGCTGGGCGGATGCGACCTGGAAGACTTCGGCGACGCCAGCCGCTATCAGGCGGAGTTCCGGGAAAGTCATCCTTTGCCCGCCGGGGGCCGCCTGTATCTGGAAAACTTCAACGGATCCATCGACATCAGCGGCTGGGATCAGCCTACGGCTGAAATCAGCGGGACCAAGTACGCCTCCAGCCAGTCCGCTCTGGATGCGCTCAAGATTGACGTCGTCCCCAGTGGCGATATGCTGCGGGTCCGGACGGTGCGCCCCTCGGGCCACGGCGGCAACATGGGCGTCCGCTACGTCATCCGGCTCCCCAAGAACGCTGCCCTGGAGCGCATCATCAGCTCCAACGGACCAATCCGCGTGCGCGACATCGACGGCGCGGTGCGCTTGGAGACCTCCAACGGGGCCATCGAGCTGAACTCCACCGGCGGGCCGGCCGTTGTCCGGACTTCGAACGGAAGGATTGAGGCCACGGGCGTGCGCCACGGCCTGGATGCTTCCACCTCCAATGGCCGCATTACGGCGGTGCTCACCGATGTGGAGCCGGGCCAGAACATCCGCCTCCATACCTCCAACGGCAGCGTCGAGCTGAGCCTGGACAAGCTGGATGCCAGCAACGAGGTCTCCGTTAATACCAGCAACGCCTCGATCACTTTGCGGATGCCTCCGGAGGCTGGCGCCCGTAT
>Ga0073932_1001116_pt1 | contig 54196 bp, 50 predicted proteins | sample DewCreD2012metaG_FD_76967 | JGI IMG/M metagenome (GOLD analysis project Ga0073932, IMG submission 76967) | Hot spring sediment bacterial and archeal communities from British Columbia, Canada, to study Microbial Dark Matter (Phase II) - Dewar... ...
GGGAACTGGAAATGGATCTTCTTCAGGGTCTCGGGGACTTCGATTCGTTGCAGCTTTTCCAGTTGTTTGATCCGACTCTGGACCAGGGCCGCTTTGGAAGCGTTGTAGCGGAACCGGCGGATAAACTCCTCCTGCCGGGCTATCTCTTCCTGTTGATGCCGGTATAACCCAAGGAGGGATTTCAACTCTTCTTCCCGTTTTTTTTCGTAGGAGGAGTAGTTCCCCATGTACCGTGTCACTTTCCGGTTGAAAATTTCGTACACCTCATTGACAGTTACATCGAGAAAGTACTTGTCATGACTCACCAAGAGTACTCCCCCCGAAAAGGTAGAAAGGAAGTGTTCAAGCCAGGTTCTCGCTTCGATGTCCAGGTAGTTGGTGGGTTCGTCTAGAAGTAGTACGTCCGGGTCTTCCAGAAGCACCTTGGCCAGGGCGATCCGCATCTGCCATCCCCCCGAGAACTCTTCCGTGGGCCGATCCAGATCATCCGGAGAAAATCCTAGACCCCGGAGGACTTCGGAGATCCGGGCGTCCCTCCGGTAGAACCCGGAATGGTTCAGTCGCTCCTGCAGGTGGTGGAGCTCTTCCAAAAGGGGAGTGGTCTGGGGATCGGCTTCCGTAAGGGAGGCCAACCGCTGTCCGATTCCCTCGATCTGGTCCTGGATGTGGTGAAAGTACTGGAACGCCCCCTCCATCTCCTGGAAGAGGGTGTTTCCCTGGTGTATGATGCCCGTCTGGGGAAGGTAGGAAATGCGAACGCCCCTGCTTCGAACCACTGTTCCCGAATCGGGGGTTAAAAGCCCCGCAAGAATCTTGAGGAGGGTGGTTTTTCCGCTCCCGTTGGCTCCGCTTAGCGCTGCCCGGGTGTTCCGCTGGATGGAAAGATGGATTCCCTCGAACAGGACCCGGTCCCCGAAGGCGAGGGATACATCCACTGCCTGTATGACCGACATGGGAGCCTTACGAGAAGGTAAAGAATAGAATCAGGGGAGTGGTGGATAGCCTCTGGATCGTGTTTTCCCGTATGTTGCCTTGAGGGACATGGAGGAACCGGACCCCTCCGTCGGTAAACTTGTAGAGGAAGGTAGCTCGATTCTTCCCGGTAGTTCCCCCTTCGAAGAGAAAGGTGATGGACCCTTCGTACTCTCCCTGAATGGAGCGATCCTGGAAGGTAGAAAAGACGATCCGACCCGAACCTTTCACCCCGTTCCCCAGAACCGTGGGGATCAGTCGATCGAAATCGACCCACTGGAAGGTCCCGTCCGGCTTTAAGGTGATCTCTCCGAAACCGGAACTGCGGAGAATGCGTCCCTTTTCCAGAAAGGATTCATACAATTTCTCCCTTCGTTCCTTTTCCTTCTGGATGAGTTCTTCCACATCCCCACTGAAGGCAATGAATTGGAGGGTTTTCTGTTCGTTTTTGTCTTGGAAGGTAATGGTAAGATTCCGGGCAGATGGATCCATCGAGAGGGACACGGAGGCACCTTCCACAAGGAACCGGTTCCCACTCCCAGCGGTAAGAGAAGTGAATGGAATTTCCCGCTGAACTTCCGGGGTCTGGATTCGGATCAGGGGTGGGTCCAGAGTGATGAAAAGTCCGTACTCCGGTTTCAACCGTTCCAGATCGATTCTACGGGTGGAAACCATTGTCTGGAAATAAGCGGGCCTCCATGTGGTAGAGAGGAGAAGGGCGATCCGTTCCTCCGAAGGATCCCGGTTGGAAGCAAGCTTCGTGTTGGTTTTCCCATCGTAGAGGGTGAGGTAGTAGTCGAAACAGTAACCTACTGTTCCATCCTCGGTCAGTACCTTGTGCCAATGCCCTTTCAGGCCATTTTCATCGGACGGCTCCGTCCCTAGTTGGAGGATCTTGATCAACTCATCCTGCCGCAAACGGTACACCTGCTTGGAAAGACGGTCGGGTTTCTCTCGAATGGGAAGGGCCCGTCGCTCGGAAATGGCGAATAGGTACCGCACCGGTTCGAAGCTGGAGGCGAAAGACTCCGCTTCTTTTCGGGATTTGAACAATTGAACACGGGAAGCGGGAATTTCGTAGGGGGCCTTCTGGGTGGGGGAGGCGATGATGTAAGTTTTTTTGATCCGAGATTCCTCGTACACGGGTACCACGGAACCGGTAGAAACCGCCTGTTCTTCCGGCGACCAGAGCACTACCCCATACCCGATGCTTCTACGGCCACAGCCGAAGGATAGGAGGGTAAGCAGCAGTACGAGTAAAACCTTTACCTTCATGCCCCCTATTTCATCATATTCCGGGGTAGTTTTCAACTCCATGGGAGATACGGTATAGTAAGGCTGTTCATGATGAAAACGGTATTGATCTTCACCTATTTTTGGCTGTTCCTTCTGTTTACATCATTGGGATTGGCCCTGTGGCTTTTCCTCTACCTTTTGGGGGCGAAGAGGTTACGAACCCGGTTTACCCAATGGATCGTGCAGAGTTGGGCCCGACATTTTCTAAGGGTAGTGGGAGCGGAGGTACAGGTAGAAGGCGCGGACAGGATTCCCAGGGAAGGGCGGCTCTGTTTCATCGCTAACCATCAGAGCGCCCTCGACATCCTCTGCATCCTGGGGTATTCGGGGAAAACACCCGGTTTCATTGCCAAGCGGGAACTTGTCTGGGCTCCCGTTCTGAACCTATGGATGCTGGTGATCCATTGCGTGTTCATCGAGCGAAAGAACCCGAAGAAGGCGATTCGGGCGATCGAGAAGGGGGTGGAACATGTACGGAAAGGGCACCCCATGGTGATTTTCCCCGAAGGAACCCGCAGCCGGGACGGGAAGGTGCACGAGTTCAAACCGGGGAGTCTCAAGCTGGCTACTCGTTCGGATGCCATCGTGGTTCCTGTGACGATTCAGGGAACCTGGGATGTGTACGAAAAAACAGGCCGTTTTCAGCCCGGAAAGGTACGGATTGTCTTTCACTCCCCCATCGATACAAAGCCGCTTACCCAGGAGGAACGGCGTACATTGCCCGAAGTGGTACAGAAGATCGTGGAATCGGGGTTTCTATGAAGAGGATTGGTTTGACGGAAACTGATGCGCGAGAGCTTCTTTCAGGGAGTGAATTCCCGGAACGGATCCTTCGGTCGGCCTCCGCGGTGGCTGTAGTGCTAACCCAGAGCTGGTGCCCCCAATGGGCCGCGATGGATGCGTACCTGGATCGTTGGGCCCGTACGGAGCCTGAGGATGATTCGATACACGTGTATCACGTGGAGTATGACCGGTTGCCCTTCTTTTCTCAATTCCTATCCTGGAAAGAGAATACCTTCAGGAACTACGATATTCCCTACGTGCGGTTCTACCGGGAGGGGAACTTCGTGGGGGATTCGAATTATATCGATCTCCCTCAGTTCCAATCTCTCCTAAAACCCTGAGGTGTCCCTGTGCTTCCACCTGACTCTACTGCAGATGGAAAGAGTTTCCGTGAGCCTGCAGGGGAAGGCTTTGCTCAACTGGAGGTGAAGAAATCCCGTTTCATCGGAAGGGCTCGCCGTATTCAGTCACCCCAGGAAGCGCGGGACTGGGTGTCGAAGGAACGGGTAGCCCATCCCGGGGCCCGGCACGTGGTGCATGCATTCCTTATTGGCTTCCCCAACTCGGAAGTGGCGGGTATGCACGACGATGGGGAGCCTAAGGGTACTGCAGGACGACCGGTACTGGATGCGATTCGGGCCAGCGGGATTCGAAACGTACTGGTTACCGTTACAAGGTACTTCGGCGGTACCAAGCTAGGTACGGGGGGGTTGGTTCGGGCCTATGGGGACTGTGCCCGGTTATCTTTGGAGAATACTCCCACCGTCGAGGTGAGACCCGAGCTATCCTTCCGAGTCTGGCTACCCTACGAGTTCTACGATGGATTGGTCCGGTTATTGGAAACCTGGAAGTGCCGGAGGGAGCAAGAAGAGTTTCAGGAAGGGGTTTCCCTCGTGGTGTATCTACCCGAAGATCGGTACGAAGGGTACCTGGAGGAGGTACGAAACTTATCCCGAGGCCGTTGCCAGATCACTGGACTATGAGATGAACCTCTGCCGGGGCCGTTGCCAGGTCACAAACCCAGGGGATGTAGTCTTGCCACCTTGAACAGGTCTGGGAACCTCCCCTGTGCGCTGGGAGTCTAACCCCCTATGTAATCGTCGAATGAGGGCGATGAAACGGAAAAGCCACCTCTCTGCCTCTTGAACTCAATTGACTTCAGAGTACCTCGATGGCAAACTCCCCTCTTTCCAGTAGCTCCCCAATCCGCCAATACGCGCAATCCAACCGCTTGAACTCCTCCTCCAACGCGAGGGCCCTATCGGGGGGAACCGCCATGAGAAGGCCCCCTGCGGTTTGGGCATCCGCCAGGAGGACCCTCACTGCCTGGGGAACCGTTTCGGCAAACTTGGTCCAGGGGCTAGCCCAGTTCAGGTTTGCCCGACTGCCCCCCGGAACGACTCCTGAGGAGGCGAGTTCCAGAGACCGTGGAAGGAGGGGAATGTCAGGGGAATACACACGGGCAGAAAGGGGTATAGAATGATCTCCGGCACCTGCTGATTCCACCCCCAACATCTCCAGGAGGTGCCCCAAAAGCCCGAACCCCGTGATGTCCGTGGCGGCCGACACGCCCACAGTGGTCATGGCGAGGGACGGCCGGTCGTTCAGAGTGGTAAGCATTTCCACGAGTGCCCTGGTTTCCGATGAGGTAAGGAGGTTCTGTTTGAGGGCGGTGGATAGGATCCCTGTACCGAGGGGTTTCGTAAGGTACAGGAGATCTCCCGGCTTTCCCCCGCGATTTCGGACAACTCTTTCACCGCGTACGAACCCCGTAGCCGAAAGACCCAGGAGAGGCTCCGAACCATCTACCGTGTGCCCGCCTAGGATATCGATCCCGGCAGATCGGGCCGTATCCGAAACCCCCTTAAGCATTTCCTTCAGGACAGAGAGGGGAAGCCGGGCCAGGGGAAATGCGGCAATCACTAGGGCAAAGGCCGGTGTGGCGCCCATCGCGTAGAGATCGCTCAGGGCATTGGTTGCCGCGATGCGTCCAAAATCGTACGGGTCGTCCACGATGGGCGTGAAGAAATCCACCGTTTGTACAACGGCCGATTGTACCCCTGCCGCTTCCCCCAGCGAGTACACCGCCGCATCGTCCGAGGTATCGATCCCTACACGCACGGCGGGATTCACCGGTCGGGGGAACACGTGTAACATTTCCCGAAGGTGCTGGATGGGAAGCTTACAGGCGCAACCCAACCCACGGGTATACCGGGTGAGCCTGACTGTTCCTGATTCTTCTTTCGCTCCTTCCTCCCCGAGCTTCCTTTCCTTTGAGCCAATCAAGCGGGATACTGCCTCTACCACCCGGGTAGCCGCGAGGTCGACCTCTTCCTCCGTGGTTTCCCTCCCTACGCTGAAGCGGATGGTTCCTCGGGCATACTCCTCGGGAATCCTTAAGGCCGCGATCACGTGGGAAACCTCTACCTTGTCCGCGTGGCAGGCGGCTCCCGCGGAGGCAGCCACTCCTTCCAACTCTGCCAGGATGGTCGCCGCATCCACTCCAAAGAAACTGATGCTTGAGGTATTGGGTAGACGTGGCGCCCCTTGGGCATTGATCCTGAGGTCTACTCCTTTTTCTTGGGCCTCCTGTAGGATCCTGTGCTCCAGCCGATCCCGAATCTCACGCATGTGATTTGCGTACTCTTCTATGTGCTGACTCACCAGTTCCGCCGCTTTTCCTAAGCCCACGATCTCGAGGACGTTCTCCGTTCCTGCCCGTAAACCCCTTTCATGGGCTGCCCCGTGGATCAACTTGGACAGGTTCGTTCCCTGACGCACGTAGAGAGCACCGATCCCTTTGGGGGCGTAGAGTTTGTGCCCAGCTAGGGAAAGGAGATCTACCCCGAGTTCCCGTACACGCACGGGGATCTTGCCGATTGCCTGAGCCGCGTCGGTATGGACTCGAACACCGTTGGAACGGCAGATCCGGACTATATCGGCGATAGGTTCCAGAGTGCCGATTTCGTTGTTGGCCAGCATGACGGTGACTAAGATTGTCGTGGGTCGCAGGGCAGCCTCCACATCCTTCGGATCCACAAGGCCATCCGAATCCACCGGCAGGTAGGTTACCTGAAATCCCTGGCCCTCCAACCAGGCGCAAACTTCCAGCACCGCCGGATGTTCGATGGAGGAGGTGATCAGATGATTACCCCGTTCCCGCAGGGCAAAGGCCGTTCCCTTTATGGCGAGGTTGTTGGCCTCGGAGCCGCCGCTGGTGAAGATGATCTCCTCCGGTTCGGCTCCGATCAACCGCGCTACGGAACTCCGGGCCTGTTCCACCGCCTGTTTCGCCTCTATCCCGAAGGTATGACTGGAGGAAGGGTTCCCAAACTTCCCGTAGAGATAGGGAACCATCGCGTCTGCCACTTCCTTCGCTATCGGTGTGGTGGCATTGTAGTCGAGGTAGATGGGTTTCATGGGGTCATGTTGCCTTATACATCAGCGGGAGGTCAAGGAGAGGTCAACATTTAGTGAGATAAGGGTGATGGATATCTTCTACTTTCGCATACGGTCTATAACCAGCGTCCACATGTAGGGCAGGGCGGCAGGAAAAAGTCTGAACAGAAACCAGTAGACCTTTTGCCTGGATGGGGCGATCACAAGGGCAGCGTCCTTACGGATCACCCGCCGTATCGCCGGTAGGCAGGCTTCCGCTTGTGGAAAGCGTCCTGGTTTCCGCTGGTTCTGGAAGGATGCCAGCGAGGGAGGATACGTTGATGATTTTTCCCCGGCCTTGCTGCCGGAATGTAGGCCATGCTGCTCTGCAGCCGTTTACTACACCCTTGAAATTCACATCCACCACCCTGTCGAAGGCCTCGGGGGGCACATCCTCAAACTCGCCATCTGCCCCAATCCCGGCATTGTTCACCAATAATTCAAGACCTCCCCATTTTCGGACAGCCAGGGTTACCGCTTGTTCCAAGGTTTGCGATTCGGAAACATCGTCGACTAAGATCTCACACCGATCTCTCGGGGCATCGGCTGCCAGTGCCTCCTGTGTCGCGTCTAGAGCTGAATCGTTTATATCCACCAGGAGCACACTCAAACCGTAGCGAAGGCATTCCTGGGCAAAAAGGAATCCAATCCCAGAAGCCCCTCCGGTCACAATCGCTCCTTTCTGCATAAGCCCTCGACCGTTCCTTGTGTTATCCCTGGTCTTTATCATTTGAAGGCTTCCGCGAGTCGTTTCAGGGCGGCATTGTCTAGACGGTCATAGCTCTTCTTGACGCCGATTATAGCCAGAAGGAACCGAAGCATACGAGGGACTTTCCTGAGATCCAGATACCCGCCCACCGCTTCGGCGACCCGCGCCCGGGCGAGTATTACGGGGGGATAACACCGTTTAAGCAAGGATAACCCATCGGGCTCTCCATGGCAGAGGAAAAGACCTAAAGGACGGTTCACTCCAAGATCTGGATTCTTCGCCAGAAACTCCGCCATCGGCCGGATCAGATGACCCTTGTCCACGCTGGCTCCTAGGATGATGGCCTCCGCGGAATCTATCGATACCTGGTTTGCTTCGGATAATCGTTGAATCGAAGCCTCTGAGCCGATATAGTCGGCCAGGCGCCGTGCGCACAGTTCCGTTGCGCCGAAACGGGTATGGTAGAGAATAAGTGTTTTCATAGAACCTCCTGTAGTGGATGATCATGTACTCATCATTTCTTTCCTTCTCCCGCCGCAATAGCCTTTTCCAGGGCGTCCTGGATAGCCCGGAGGATCACCTTGCTACTCCCCGTAGCCCCACTCACCGCATCCACTGCCAGGCTTTGGGAAGCGATCACCCGTTCCACAATGGCCTCGGCGGGTTTCCCTTTTCCACAGGAGTGCTTGAGGATCTCGATGCCGTAAATCCTTTTAGACAGTGTCTCGACAGAAACCCGGGCTGAAACCAGGGTTGTATTGTACTCGCCGATCCACCTTCCATCCGATGCCATGGTCAGGTCGGGATTTGTGATGGATATCCGATCGATCTCCCGAAGGAAGGCGCAGCCTCCCATCAGAAGGATAAGTACATTAGCGATCGTTAAAGTTTTTCCCCTTCCTTTTGACTTCGTGTAACCTTTTGCTCCCATATAACTCTCCTTTCGCGCCCGATAATTCGGGTAAATTCGAATAGTCGGGATAGCCATACTTAAAGATTGCTGGATCCTCCCGGATCCATCCCTGAAGCGGCAGCCCGTACGGCCCTCACCACATAGAGGGTGGCCGAATCAACCAGTACTTTTTCTAAGGATCGAGGTATTTTTTCATCCTGCGTTAGCGAAAAGGCCATTCCATACAGGGTCGCAGCCACCCAACGGCTCAGTCGCTCCACTTCCTGAGAGTCGGGAGTTCCAAGAATAGCGGAAATCAGGACCGGTATATCTCCGAATGAGCCGGAAGCGATAGCGGATCCGGTAAGGGAACCTTCTATTCGCGCCCATTCAGAGAGTATCCGAAACCCTGCCCGATCCCTCATCCAGAACCGCAGGTAGTAACGTATCGTGACGGCCAGCACCTCGTCCGGTTCCTTGGCACCACGTCTAGCGGCTTTAAGACCGCGCACGAAGCGACAATAACCCCGTTGAATCATAGCCTGGAGGATTTCTGTCTTGGACTGGAAATGCCGATATACCGCCGGGGCAGAAAGACCGATCTGCTCCGAGATGGCTCGCATAGAGAGAGCGCGCAAACCCCGAAGGCGGGCGATTTCCTCTGCTGCGTTCAGTATCTTGGTCCGGGTATCACCAGTTCCCGATTTAGGCATTCCGAAATTTCCTCTAGTTAGAGATGTTAACAATGTTAACAGAAACTGATTAGTTAGTTAACACTGTTAACACATTTCGTCAAGGGGCGCCAACGCTTGATTTATAGTGTAAAGAGAGAAGGGTCCCCCTGGATGAATTATGACTCTCTAAAATTGTTGGAGGTCACGATATTCCGCTAGATTTGGGGCCTTGTGTCAGGATAAAGGGCAAATGGATCTCACAAGTATATCAAAATAATTGAGATCAGTAGGATTGTGATCACAGAAACGAATCCACAATCAAGTATTCCCGATGGTTCACAGACGAGTCTATTTTTTTGCCCACAATCAAGAGCGGGCTCTTTCACACTAGTTGTTCGATACAGATAACTGAGGGTGTAATTCTTGACCGTGTCGAGAAAAAGTAATACTCTTTAGAAAAAAGCCTTGTAGGATTGTTGAAAAAACACGCTAGATAGGAAAAACGTTCGGTGAGTCAACTGGTAGAGCTGCCCTGGGAAAATATCTGAATCAACATAATGCTATGAAAGGTAGTATCGTAACTTCGAAGAGTTCCTTCAAAGGATCCTTCTCCCGGGAAGAAACGTACAAATGTACCCTAATTTGACAGGACCTAGAATGTCAATCCCAGATACTTCTAAAATAGCTCGGATGAAGATACTGTCCATCGCCGAACTTCCCCACCTGACGGTCCTTCCCCAACGGTATGGGATCCTCAAACAACGGTACTTCGATATGCAGCTTGTGGCTACTATGCTCACCAACGGTATTAAAACGATTCTTACTGAAAATACGGAAGACTTCCACGGGATTGGCGAAGTCTCGGCGGTGAATCCCTTTTCGCCGTGAGTCTTCCGCAGCAAGGCACAGCGCGATAGAACACTGCGCATCACTATCTTATACACAGGTCTGCCCTGCCTAGACTTAGTAGAGCTTCTACCCGCACATAGTGCGGCTGTGCCAGAATCCAGTAAAGCGCGCGCCCACGTACAACGCGCCTCCTCCCCGTCCTAGGCGAAACGCTGTTATCGTTAGAGTTCGCTTCATCCCCTACGCCTGCCTGCAAATAGGAATTGCTGCATCCAGAAATTTTTCCTTGACAACTCCTCCTAACCAGGTGTAAAGTTTGCATGCAACAAAATAATTGCATGCAACTTTAAAACGCGTGGACGCACGCGTCAAATAGGATACATAAGGAATGAAAAACGGGCATTCTTCAGGGGAAAACACAGAAGTGATCTGGGCCGTTGAAAAAACATCAAAGGCCGGAGAAAAGGCGCGACGAGGCGAGAAACACGCACCAGAGGCTATTGAAAAAGCATCAAAGGCTGAAGAAAAGGTCTCAATGAATGTAGAAAACGCACCAGGTGCGGTGGGAAAAGCGTCAGAGCCCGGCAAAAAACGAACTCGACCTGAGGTACCAGGGATTCTTTTTTCCCCCGCCCCGCTAGGCGGAAAAAGGGCGATAAACCGGTTCGTGGCCCAGGCCATGGAAGGTAACGACGGGGATCCAGGAGGCTCGTTGTCGGAACGAACCTTATCCCGGTATCAGAAGCTAGCCGAAGGGAACTGGGGGGTGGTGATCGTGGAGGCCCTGTCGGTAGTGGAAGAATCGGTAGCCCGGCCGTATGGGCTCATCATCAACAGGAAGAACCTCGATGGATACAAGCGGCTGGTGCAAACTTTCAAACAGAAAGCTCCGGATACCCTTCTCCTGTTCCAGCTCACCCATTCCGGCAGGCATTCGGGAACCTTTTCCCGGCGGGTTTCCCTCTATCCAGCGGGAGATGCGTGGGAGGGAACGGAACTCCTCACCACAGAGGAGATCACCCGAATCCGGGATCGGTTCATCGAGGCTGCCCTGTTGGCCGAAGAAGCCGGGGCGGATGGGATCGATTTCAAGCTTTGCCACGGGTACTTCGGTGCGGAGATGCTTCGGCCTGGTAACACCCGGCCCGATCAGTGGGGAGGCAGTTTCGAGAACCGCACCCGCTTCATCCGAGAAGTGGTGGAAGCCACCAGGGCGGGACAGCGACGGGGAGATTTCCTTTTAGGTTCCCGCCTATCCTTCTATGAGGCCATTCGGGGAGGGTGCGGTACCGCGGGTCCGGAGGAGATCATCGAAGACCTGTCGGAGATGCTTCACGTGGTTTCCCTTCTGAAAGAGATCGGGGTGGTGTACGTGAACGTGTCCGCCGGTATCCCTTCCCTCACCGCGGAGATCACCCGGCCCACGAAGCTTTCCCAGTACTTCGTGTACCACCATTTCCGGTATGCGGCACTGGCGAAACGGACGGCGCCGGAACTGGCTGTAATCGGTTCGGCCTACTCGGTGATGACCTCGGTGCAGGGAAAGGGTGGGCTATCCTGGGCGAAGGAGAACCTGTTCAAGGGCTATGTGGATTTTGTCGGGTTTGGGAGGCAGAGTTTTGCCGATCCTCTGTTTCCCCGGAAACTCGCCGAGGATCCGGACTCGGTTCATTGGTGCACTACTTGTTCGGGATGCAGCAGGCTGATGGCCGCCGGTTGGAACGACGGTTGCGTGATCTACGATCCTTACTACCGTGAGCTTTTCAAGGGACTCCATGCGGGTTTCCAAAAGAGCGCCGCTGGCTAACTGTCAGGAATTTTATAGCAGGTCTACCAGCCGGGCCGTTCAACAAGTGGATGTAAAAATGGATTTCCAACAGGGTGACATAAAATGCCGGGCAGGCTACTGGAAAATAGCGCGCTGGGGTTGGGGATAGAAGGAAGGAAGGTAATGCATGGAGAAGCGTAAGCGCGTCACCGTGTACGATGTGGCTCGTGAACTGGGAATTTCAGCCAGTACCGTGTCCCGGGTGCTGAACAATTCGATCCTCATCAGCGAAGAAAAGCGAGCCTTGATCCTCGACACTGCCCAGAGACTTGGATACGAGAAACGCTCCATTCGTCGGCATCAGAACCGGGCTATCCTCAACATCAAACTTTTCCTCCCCATCCATCGGTATGTTTCCACCCACCTGTTCTATAATCCCGCAGAACTGATCCAGGGGTTGTACGAGGGATTCGGGGATGTACGGGTGAACATCATTACTCGCCTTTCGGGACAGAGCAGGGAGCTGTTCCAAACGAAGAAGCTGGGGGATATCGATGGGTGCGTGTTCGCCTTTTCAGAACCGGAGGATGAGGTCTACCGTAGGCTTTCCGATCGGGAAGTCCCCCTGGTGGAACTGAACCGGATACACCCGGACAGGAACTACGTATCCTGCGACAACGCCGGTGGAATCCGACGACTTTTTGAAGAGCTATACCGCTCTCGGGGAAAATCCTTAAGGCCCTACTACCTGGGCTTCTCGCAGATTCCCTTTGTGGAGGAGCAGCGACGGCAAGGGTACCTGGAAGCGGTGAAAGAGTTCCACGTCCCTGAAGGGAACTACCGGGTCCTCGATACACTTTCCCAGATCACCCCTGCATTCCTGAAAAAGTTGAAGAACGAGGGGTACAACGCAATCCTCTGTTTCAACGACGTGATGGCCGTGTATGTTTACCAATGTGCTCTATCCAGTGGCCTCCATATTCCACAAGATTTTTCCCTCACAGGCTTTGACGATTCCCCGGTACGGGAACTTGTCTCGAAACGGATCGATACCATCAGTCTTTCGGTGCCTCAATTGGCCCGAGAAGCGGGAGCATGGCTCCGAAGACGAATCATCGACCGGGATCCGCAGGGAATCCAGAAACTGATCGAGGGAAACTACGTTTTGGGGGACACTCTTCGGTACACACCGAAGGGAACTTCTCCCGATAGAACTCGAGCAAATCACAGGGTGCGTGGGGATTGAGGGACCCATCACCCTAGAGGAGGGATTTCTATGGAACAGTATTCCATCGAGGTACAGGGGCGGGCGATCCCCGTGTACAAGGTGCACACCCTGGTGATCGGAAGCGGGGCTGCTTCCCTCAATGCGGCAGACCGCCTTCATCAATTCGGCATCACTGATCTGGCCATGGTGACGGAGGATCTAGAGGGGGGAACCTCCCGAAATACGGGGAGTGACAAACAGACCTACTACAAACTGGCCGTTGCCTCGGAGGCACCGGATTCCCCCTACGAGATGGCCGAAGCCCTATACTCGGGAGGGTCGATGCATGGGGACATTGCGTTGATAGAGGCGATGGAATCCCTCGAAGCCTTCTACCACCTTCTGTCCATCGGAGTCCCCTTTCCAGCCAACCGGTACGGCGGAATCGTGGGGTACAAAACCGACCACGACCCCAAGCAGCGGGGTACTTCCATCGGCCCCTACACCTCGAAAGTGATGGTGGAGTGTCTCCTTGCCGAAGTGAAACGGCGGGGGATTCCCATCTTCGACAAGCACCTGGTGGTGAAGCTCCTGGTGGGAAAGGGCCGGGCCCTCGGTGCCCTGGCGATGGATACCACCGCCCTTACCGACGGAACATATGGACTCGTACTCTTCGTGGCGGAGAACACCGTGTTCGGCGTGGGCGGACCGGGGGGGGTGTACCATGCCTCTGTGTACCCCGCGGTACATACCGGGGCCATTGGCCTGGCGTTGGAAGCGGGGGCGGAGGCGGTGAACCTTACCGAGAGCCAGTACGGACTGGCTTCCACGAAGTTCCGCTGGAATGTGTCGGGCACCTACCAGCAGGTGATCCCCCGCTACATTTCTACCAAGCCGGACGGTTCGGATCCCCAGGAATTCCTACTGCCGTACTTTGCATCTCTCGGTGAAATGTGTTCTGCCGTGTTCCTCAAAGGGTACCAGTGGCCCTTCGATCCGCGGAAGATCGAGAATCGGGGATCCTCCCTCATCGATATTCTCGTGTATCGGGAAACGGTCCTGAAGGGCAGGCGGGTGTTCCTGGACTACCGAAGGAATCCGGGAGAGCCCCTCGATGACTTTTCCTTTAAGGACCTATCCCCGGAAGCGTACTCTTACCTGGAGAAATCGGATGCTCTGTTCGGCCGTCCCATCGACCGATTGCGCAGGATGAACCCTCTGGCGATCGAGTTGTACCTGACCCATGGGATCGACCTGGAACGGGAGCCCCTCGAAATTGCCGTGTGCGCTCAGCACAACAACGGGGGCCTGGCGGCGGATCTATGGTGGGAATCCACCACCATCGATCGACTGTTCCCTGTGGGGGAGGTGAACGGTACTCATGGAGTGTATCGACCGGGAGGCTCCGCTCTGAACTCCGGACAGGTGGGCTCCCTTCGGGCAGCCCGCAAGATCGCCGAGGTGTATGCGGATTCCACCCTGGATCCTTCCCTATGGAGAGGAGTAGCTGAAGAAGAGACAGCTTACATCCTCAGCTTGATCGAGGAGATTGTTCAGACTGCCGGGAACAGGGAAGCTGAAAAGCGCGGCGAATCCGCAGAATATAGCGATGCCACGGGGCACAACGCAAAGGGGGCTGGCTCCGGAGCCGAACCGGGAGAAGCGGATTCTGAAGCCGATTCAGGGGGAGTGGAGGCCTTCCGAAGGGAATTCCAGCTTCGAATGACCCGGGCTGGAGCCCATATACGGGAATTGGATACGGTGCGGAAAGCGGTGAAGGAAGGGATGGAACAGGTGGGACAGTTCCCTCGCCTACGGGTATCCCGGCTCGAAGACCTCCCTGCGGCCCTGGTAAACCGGCACCTTGTGTTCGCCCATGCCGCGTACCTTTCGGCGATCCAGGCGTATCTGGAAGCGGGAGGGGGTAGCCGGGGTTCCTACCTAGTGCGGGATCCCCAGGGGATCGCGGTGCATCCCCTGTTGGAGGCGGAATGGAAATACAAACCGGAAGTTCCCGAGTTCCGGGAACGACTCCTGGTAACTCGCTGGGACGGAAAGGGGTTTCAGCATCGCTGGATCCCTCGGCGGCCTATTCCGAAAGAGGAGTTCTGGTTCGAAACCACCTGGAAGGAGCACCGGGAGAAAACATACTTTAGGGAAAGGGGGAGAGGATGAGCCTGCAGCAACTGTTGAATGGGGTATCCCTTGGGTCAGTGTATTCCATTATCGCGGTGGGGTTCGCTCTGGTATTCAACATTTTGAAATTCAGTAATTTTTCCCATGGAGGAGTACTTACGGTAACCGCCTACACAGGCTTTCTCATAGCCACCCGTTTCTCTTTAGGACTGCCCCTCACGTTGTTCTTTACCTCCCTGGCGGGAGGGGTGCTGGCGGTTCTCATCGAGCGGGTTGCCTTCAGGCGCCTTCGGAGGAACAAGAGCCCGGTGATCTTTTTCTTCGTTTCATCCATCACCATGGGCATACTTCTGGAAAACCTCATTACCATCGCCTTCTCCAGTAATTTCTACAGCTACCCCAAGTTTTTCCAGAGAACAATTCTGGAATGGAAAGGGTTTCACATGGCGGTTACCGATTTCTGGATGCTGGTCATCTCCCTGGTAGTCCTGGGCCTACTGATGGGGATCTTGTACCGAACAAAGCTAGGAGTTGCCATTCGGGCCCTCTCGATGGATCCCACCACTACCCTCCTCATGGGGGCGAATGTGGATCGAATCGTGGTGGCGACGTTTTTTGTGGTTGGCATCCTGGGTGGGATAGCGGGGGTATTCCTCGGGATCAACTACACTCTCTACCCCCAGTTGGGACAGTTGATCGTGAAAGGGTTCATAGCCTCGGTGATCGGCGGGTTGGGGAACTTGAGCGGAGCGGTAGTGGGAGCCCTGCTTCTGGGGATCCTCGAGGTAATCCTCACGGGTATCGAGGGCATAGGTTCGGGGCTGGCTCCCGTAGTGATCTTCTTCATTACCCTGATTTTTCTCATTCTTCGTCCCCAGGGAATCGCCGGTAAAATCATTCAGGAAAAAGTATAGGGGGGAAGGAATGGGTATTTCGGTTTCCGTACTGGTATTCACCTGCATTTCCATCATCGGGGTGTCAGGGGTGTTTCTCATTACAGGTCTGGCAGGGATGTTTTCCCTAGGACAGGCGAGTTTCATGGCCGTGGGAGCCTATACCTCTGGCGTACTGGTGGTACGCTTCGGAGTTCCCTTTCCCGTGGCAGCGGTAACGGGGACGTTGGCCGGAGTACTGGCGGGTCTCCTGGTGGGACTGCCCACCGTCCGATTGCGCCGGGATTACATCGCCTTGGTTACCTTCGGATTCGGGGAGGCGATCATCGCCATCCTGAACAATTTGAGCCATATCACTGGAGGGGCCATGGGACTCGTGGGTATTCCTCCCATGACCACCCTGCCCCTGGTTCTCCTGTCCGCTGTGTTCAGTCTTTTCTTCGTGTGGAACTTCAAGTTCTCCAAATACGGAAGACAGTGTATTGCCATACGCACCGATGAACTGGCAGCCCGTTCCATGGGGATCCATGGGGACGGATTGAAACTGCTGGTGTTTATCCTTTCCGCCGGATTGTCCGCCTACGCGGGAGTTCTCTATGGTTTCTACACCACCTATGTGGATCCGGGGCTTTTCAATTGGACCCGTTCGGCGGAATGGATCATCATGGTATTTTTCGGTGGATTGGGAAGCCTGACTGGCGCGGTAGTGTCAGCCATTCTACTAGGTACTCTGCCTGAAATCCTTCGCTTCGCTTCCGAATGGCGGATTCTCCTGTACTGCGCGATCGTTCTGGTCATCATCAATTTTAGACCGAAGGGACTTTTGGGGGAAAGGGAACTAGGAATTATCAAGAAAAAGACGACACCTGACACAGGGAGGGCTGTATGAATCCATCGGTGTTGACCGTCCGGAACATCTCCAAACGGTTCGGTGGGGTACAGGCGGTGCAGAACTTTTCCCTTGTGTTACCCAGAGGCGGGATCGTAAGCATGATCGGTCCCAATGGGGCAGGAAAGACCACGGTGTTCAACCTCATTTCCGGTGTGTATCCTCTGGATCAAGGGGAAGTTTACCTGGAAGATGAAAGGATTTCAGGACTTCCTCAACATCTCATTACTCGAAAAGGAATTGCCCGAACCTTTCAAAACATTCGGCTGTTCCAGGGCTTGACGGTACTGGAGAACGTATTGACCGCCCTCGATCCCTTCACCCCCTATACGTTGGTGGAGGCCCTGTTTCGTCTGTCCCGGAGCAGGGGGGAAGAAAAAAAGGCAAAGGAAAAAGCCAGAGAACTGCTTCGGCTGGTGGGACTGGATTCCTACCAGGATGAGCAGCCCTCGAATCTGCCCTATGGCCTGCAACGAAAATTGGAGATCGCGAGGGCGTTGGCGATTCGGCCAAAGGTTCTCTTGCTGGATGAACCTGCCGCGGGATTGAACCCCAAAGAGGTGTATGATTTCATCGACCTAATCTATACCTTGCACGAGGATCACTCCCTATCGATCCTCCTTATCGAGCACCGGATGCAGGTCGTGATGGAAATGTCCGATTGGGTGTACGTGCTGAACTTCGGGAAGCTTCTGGCGGAGGGTAAACCCCAGGATGTACAGAAAGATCCTGAAGTGATCAAAGCGTATATCGGGGAGGAAGAGGCATGCTGAAGATCGCAAACCTCCACGTGGCCTACGGTCATATCGAAGCCTTGAAAGGGGTTACCCTCGAGGTGCCCCGAGGTTCGATTGTCAGTATCATTGGAGCGAACGGCGCCGGAAAATCGACCCTGCTGAATACCCTTTCCGGCATAGTGACCCCTCGGGAGGGAGAAATCCTCTTCGAGGGGAAACCTCTCCCTAAAGAGGCCTACCGTATCGTGCAGATGGGAATCGTGCAGGTTCCCGAGGGCAGAAAAATATTCCCGGGACTCACCGTCCGGGAAAACCTGGTCATGGGAGGGTACGTGTTACCCTCCTCCAGACTCTTGAAAGAACGGTTGGAACAGATGTACCAGCTGTTTCCTCGGCTGTGGGAACGCCGGGATCAGCAGGGAGGAACCCTTTCGGGAGGGGAGCAGCAGATGCTGGCCATCTGCCGGGGGCTAATGGCGGATCCCAAGGTGCTGCTTCTGGATGAGCCCAGTTTGGGGTTGGCTCCCATCCTGGTGAACGAAATATTTCAGTTGATCCTCAAGATCCATTCCATGGGGGTCACCGTCCTCCTGGTTGAGCAGAACGCCCGGAAGGCATTGTCGATCTGCGATTACGCGTACGTGCTGGAAACCGGTTCGGTTACATTCCAGGGTACAGGGGAAGAACTCCTCTGCAACGAACAGATCAGCGAAGCCTACCTGGGGAAAACCGTGGATAAGGAGGCTTCCATATGAACTCTTCCCTCGTGCAGGTAGTTCCCGTGGTGTACGAACACGCGGCGGCCTTCGTGGGAAAAAGCCCCTGGGAGGTGGGGTATAGCGCGGATTTACTAGTTCAGGCCCACGAGGCCGCCTGGAAGGAGTACCACCATTCCCCCCTTACCCTGGGTATCGATGTGTATAACCTCGAGGCGGAATGTTACGGGGCAAGGGTAGAAAAGCCCGAGGGGAACGAGGTTCCCTCCATCAAGGAATTTCCCCTAAGTAGCTGTGAGGAAATAGAAAAACTCCCCCTGTTCGATCCCCTCCGATCGGGAAGGTTTCCCCTGATCTTTCAGGCAGCGAAGATGCTACGAAAAAAGTTGCCCTCCGTAGATATCCGCATCCCCCTGGGGGGCCCTTTTTCCATTGCAAGCAATCTGGTAGGGTTCGATACATTGTTGATCGAAACCTTCTCTGAACCGGAGATGGTTCGCCGGGCTCTTTTGCATTTGGCGGAAGGACAGTTGCGGATCGCATCTGCAGCCAAAGCCGAAGGGTTCGATGTCACCTTTTTCGAGTCTGCCGCGACCCCCCCGCTATTGTCCCCGGAACTGTTCGAATCGGTGGAACTGCCCGCCCTGAAGTACGTGATGGATGGCACAGGAGCATTGTTCTCCCACCGACCCTCCTTCATCATGGGGGGAAATACCTTTCCCGTCCTCCAGTATGTGCTAGCGACGAACCCTGGCTTCATCATCTGTCCCGGAGAAACGGACCAGGCAGCGTTTATGGAGTCCGTAAGACCCAAGAGAGATCTGGCCGTTCGGATCAATATGAAGGTGGACATCGTGGCCAACGGATCGGAGGAGGAACTTTTCCAGGAGACAAAACGGGTCTTTCACCTGGCCTTGGGGCGGAATCCCATGCTGATCGGCACGGGAGTACTGCCGTACAATGTACCCCCTTCCCGGGTCCATCGAATCGAAGAGTTCGTAGCGCGCTGTACAGAGGAACTTTTGGGTAGGGGCGATGTTTAAGGTGCGTAACTGTTTCCCGTGGGGAAACGTCAAAATACCCTTAGAGAACTTCTAAGGAGGAAAGGAGAGAAAGATGAAAAGAATTCTCTTTCTGCTTGTGGTGATCGGTTTAGTAGGGGGTCTTCTTTTTGCCGGAGGCAAAGGGGAGACGAAACAGGAGCAAGGGCCCATCGTGATCGGCGCCATTCAGGACCTATCTGGTCCCACCTCCGTCTGGGGAAATGCCGTACGGAAAGGAGCTGAGCTTGCGGTAGAGAAAATCAATGCCAGTGGCGGTATCAACGGGAGGAAGATCGAGCTGAAGACCTACGACGTGAAGCTCGAGCCCCAGGAAGCGATCAACGCCTATAACCGGCTGGTGGATCAGGACAAAGCGGTGGCAGTGATCGGTCCCCCCATCAGTAACATCGGGCTTAGCCTCACGAGCCTGACGGCAGCGAAAAAGGTTCCCATCGTGGGAAGTTTCATCGATCCCCGGGTAACGGTCCAACCCGACGGGAACCCCCATCCCTACATGTTTCTCATGCAGCCCTCCAGTGTGCAGTACTCGGAGATCATTGCCGATTTCGGGTTGAAGAAGCTGGGGCTGAAGAATGTGGGAGTGTTCTACGATCAGTCCAATGCCTTTTCCGTATCCCAGGTCCAGCCCTTCGTGAATTACTGGGAAAAGAACGGGGGCAAGGTAGTAGGAAGCCAGGTGTACAAGAAAGGAGATAAGGATTTCAAGACCCAGTTGAGCAAACTGAAAGAAGCGGGGGCCGAATGTATCTACGCTCCGAACTATATTCAGGACCAGGTTCTCACGATCCAGCAGATGGATCAGATCGGATTCCGTGTACCGATCCTGGATGGGTTGGATTTCGCACCGCCTTTCACCACGTTGTTGCCCGATCCCAAACTGGCGGATAAAATCTATTTCGCCAATAACTATTCCGATAACGAACCCCAGTTGGTGGAAGTGCGGGAAGCCTACAAGAAGAAGTACAACGAAGAACCGATCAACAAAGCCTATCTCGGGTATGACAAGATCCTGATCCTAGCGGATGCCATAAAACGCGCCAACAGTACCGACCCCACCGCTATCAAGAACGCGCTGGAACAAACGAAGAATCTCCAGTGCACCACTGGTGTTATCACTCTATCGCCCAAAACTCATCAACCTGTGGGGCTGTCCATGGTCATGTATGCCATCGAAAAAGGACAGTACAAGGATCTAGGACGCCACGTACCGGAATCGCATAAGTAGTAGTCGATCGATCTGTTCTAAACTTACTATAAACTGTAAAAGGAAGTATCCCTTTTGGGATTCTTCCTTTTTTTTATTCCCCATCATTTTTTGTTGACAACCAGTGTAATGATAGTTTAAAATTAGTTTAACGTTAAACTATCGATTTAGATGAACCATGACTGTAAAAACGATTGCGAAAAAACTTGGAATATCCCACACGACTGTTTATTTATACCTGAAGGATCCTGAAACAAAGCGAATCAGTCCTCAAACGAAAAAGAAAATAAAGCTCTTACTAGAGCAAGGCTATCTTAGACTCGATCCGCACGCACAAACCCTTGCTCGGAAGAAGAGTCATGCCGTTGCAATTTTAATTCCCATGAATGTTCCTTATTTTCACAGTGTGATAGTTACTGAATCTCTCTGTGGCATTCAACAAGTCCTATTCCAAAAGAGGTATAGGTTTGTTTTCCTTCCCTCTCAAGGGGGAGATTCTCTACAGATATTGAAGGATCAATTAAAGCACTCTGGCGGATATGATGGATACATCCTGTACGGGACAAGAGACAGCAGTATGGAGGAAATGAGGGCGAATGTAGAGACTCTCCAAAAATACAGAGTTCCTTTCGTGGTATTGAACATGCCGGAGTTGGAGGATGATATCAATCAGGTTATCTGTCAAACACCGAACGCTGCGGATCCCATTCGATACCTTTTCCAATTAGGGCATCGAGACATTGCACTGTTGGCAGGGTCCTCACGGGCTCCAGACACCCAGCAATCCATTCAACAGTATTTTCTCTTCTTCCAGCGGTTGGGGGTAGAGAGAAGTGCGGAGAGAATTATGTATGGGAATTATGAAAAAGTGATCGCCCGAAGTGAAGTGTTGAAACTGCTCAGTAAGGATCGTGGAATCACAGCTATTGTAAGCTTAAGCGACTCGATGGCATTGGGAGCGTATGAGGCTATCAAAGAATTAGGATTAAAAATCCCAGACCATATCAGTGTCATAGGAAAAGATGATGCTACCTTTGCAAGTAACATGTGTCCACCTCTCACAACAGTACGTATTCCCATGGTGGAAATGGGAAAACAAGCTGCAATCTTGCTGTTCGAGGCGATGGGAGGGGCGAAACCTCGTAAGATATACTTAACAAGCGAATTAGTAATTCGTGAATCTGCAGCTCCTGCTATCAGTACCAAATCAAAAGGAGGTGAGATAGAGAAAGTAAATATATTAACAATTTGAAAATCTAATATTCGAATAGGAGGTTTTATATGAGTAAAAAATTCGTTTTTAGCATTATTGTATGGCTGATTCCTTTCCTTGTTTTTTCTGGCGGTAGTAAAGAGACAGAGAAGGCAGCTGAAAAAGCAGCCAAAATCGAATTGGAGTTCCCTAGTTGGCAAGCGGAAGAGGCGGGGTTCGCTGATTTCTGGAGGGAGGTCATTCCTGCATTTGAAACTCAAAATCCTCAATACAAGGTTAAACTGGTGCAAATCCCCTTCAAGGATTACAATGACATGTTGACTACTAGATTTGCTGCAGGGAATCCTCCTACCATTCTTCATTTACCAGCCCGAAATGCGGCACAGTTCGCTGCCCAAAAATGGGTTGAACCCCTGGACGATCGCCTAAAAGGAACAGATATTCTCGCCAATTGGACTCCGCTGCAAAGTTCCATGAAGTATGAGGGGAAATATATCGGGGTATTGCTCATGGGGTATGGGAACCTATTTTTTTACAACCAAAAGATGTTCGAAGACGAAAGGATACCGTTCCCGAAAAATGAACGGGAATTGTTGGAAGCGGTGAAAAAGCTCACCAATGAGGCTAAGGGTGTGTTTGGAATCGGACTTACAACTACGGACCATCCGAATATTTATCCTGATGTAACCAATATTGTGTATGGATTGGGTCTCAGTTTTTTAAAGGACGGTAAGTACAATTTTTCCGATCCAGCTGTTGTACAGGCTGTGGAACTGTACAGGGAGTTGGCCAAGTATTCCCCTAAGGGTACAACCACTGAGTTGAAGAGACAACTCTTTGTGGACGGGAAGATCGCCTCCATGATGGATGGCCCCTGGGTAGCCGCAATGATAGCAAAAGCTCCGGAGTCGATTCGGCCGCACCTGAAAATTTCATTGCTACCCTTCCCCAAGAATCCAGGGAATCCTAGCAATAGTATGCACATACCCGCATCCATCTCTCCCGAAAAAAAAGAGGCAGTATGGAAGTTCATCACTTTAATTGCATCCCCTCATTTTCAGGCTAGGTACACCATTCTTACCCGTTCACCTGCAGGCAGGGCGAATGTGTTGACTCAAGAGATGGTAAAACAATACCCTGAGTTAGAGGTAATCAATAAAGCCGCATCCATCGCAGTAAATAGCTGGCCTGAGTCTCAAAAAGTAATGGCAAACTACGCTTTGTATTCAAAAACCGTAGCGAGCGCCATGATCCGTTTGATGCTGACCAACGATCCAACCAAGAAAGTGCTTGAAGAACTACAGAGTAAATTGGAAAAGGAGATAGTTCCTTGACAAGTGAGAAAAAGAAGATCAAGTTGCGGGCATACCTGCTGTTGTTACCCGCCTTTCTCATTACCCTCTCTCTTATGGTATACCCGCTCTTCATGACCTTCGATTTGAGCTTCCGAATCGGTCATTCCATGTCTTTTCAGTCCATAGGGGAACTCCCCTATGGACTTGGCAATTATACACAGGTTCTCCAAAACGACCAGACCTGGGAAAGCTTGGCGAAATCTCTCATCTACACAGTATCCAGCACCTTAAGCGGTTTTGTCCTTGGGCTATGCACGGCTCTGCTTTTGAATAAATTGGGGAAGTTTAAACGCTTGATTCGTATTCTGACCTTACTTCCCTGGGCCGTTCCTGGCGTAATAGCCGCAGTAGTTTTCCTTTGGATGTTAGACCCATCCTATGGAGTAGTGAACTATTTTTTGCGAAAGCTAGGAGTGATATCCAAGAATGTTTCGTGGTTTTTCGATCCCCAACTGGCTATGTTTTCGGTTGTGTTGCCTACGGTCTGGAAAGGGTATCCATTTTTTACCCTCACCATTCTGGCATCTTTGCAAGGGATCCCAGAAACCTATTACGAAGCAGCTCGTGTAGATGGGGCGTCTGTTCTCAAATTGTTTAGATACATAACTTGGCCAGGAATAAGGATCGCCGCAATTTTGTCCATCATATTGAATGCTTTATGGACCTTCCGAGTATTTGACATCATTTTTCCCATCACTGCAGGAGGTCCTATGGGCGCTACAGAGACATTGGCTATCCGAATCTATAATGAAGCCTTCAGGTTCTACCAAATGGGAAAGGCTTCAACACTAGGAATTTTGACTCTCTTCATTTGTGCGGTATTTGTGTCCTTGCTATATCCATTGATGAAAAAGAGGTTTTATTGAATGTTACAGATGCGAGACAAAAAAGGCTATGTAAGGATTGCAGTTGCCATTTTTTTGTTAGTCTTTTTATTGTTTCCGATCTATTGGATGGTTCATACTTCTCTTATGCCGACTTCCGCAATTCTTTCTGTGGAACCCAAGATTCTCTTGGACCCTACTTTAATTAACTTTTTCTCTTATGCAGATGTCTTTATCCGAAAACCTATTGTTCAGTGGTTTCGAAACTCCTTGGTTGTAACCATTGGTTCTGCGACTGTCAGTGTAGTAGTGTCTCTTTTTGCCGGATATAGCCTTTCTCGATATTCTACCTTTGGGCAACAGTTGATGGGGTACATTCTTCTGCTCAGTCGTATGCTTCCGGGTGCCCTATTGGTGATTCCTCTCTACATTATTTTTAGCCGTATGGGGTTGATAAATTCCCTCATCGCTCTTATGGCCGCAAATGTTACAGCCATCATTCCCTTCACTACCTGGATGATGAAAGGATTTTTTGATGGAATACCGACGGAGCTGGAAGAATCTGGATTGATTGATGGGTGTTCCTGGTTCGACAGTTTCTACTACATCGTTCTTCCTCTTACAGTTCCTGGCCTAGCTGCCGTGATCATATATTCCGCAATTTTAAGCTGGAATGAATACTTGTTCGCTCGCACTCTGGCGTATGATCCTGGTGCATGGATTTTTACGGTAGGAATAGCTTCCTTCGTAGGGGAACACTCGGTAAGTTGGTCTGGGTTAATGGCGGCGGGTACGATTTTTATCATTCCCATCATCTTTCTTTTCTTTTTCCTGGAACCGTACCTAGTACGAGGGCTAACAGCAGGGGCTATCAAGGAATAGGAGGTATTGGTTGAACATACTAGTTACGGGTGCTTCAGGTAGAATCGGCAAGGTTCTGGTCCCTACCCTTCTAGAACAGAGACATAGGGTTACCTGTTTCGATGTAAAAGTTCCGGACAGGTTTCGAATTGATCCCGGTATTTCCTGGATACAGGGAAATCTCGCGAAGAGTGCAGGAATCAAAGAGCTTCTTAGAGGACAGGACGTGGTGATCCACCTCGGAGCCTATATGTCATGGGATAAAAAAGAAAATAAAAAACTTTTTTCTTCAAATATTCAGGGGACTTTTTTCTTGCTGGAAGGGTGTGTACAAAACTCTATTAAGAAGTTCATTTTCGTTTCCAGCGGTGAAGTGTATCCTGAATCCAAACCGGAGTACCTTCCCATCGATGAGAATCACCCAAGAAAACCTACAAGTTTTTATGGAGAGACGAAGCTGATAGGCGAAGAAATGGTACAGTATTACGCACGGGCATGTGGTCTGCAAGCGGTTATTCTTCGTATTTCACATACTCAGAACTCGAGTGAGCTTTTAGACCCTTCCAGTTTTTTTTCCGGACCACGATTTTTTTTATCTGCCAGGATTGTTCGGGCTAAAAAGCTACGAAATAAGGCGGAGCTTGACGTTTTAAAACCTTTCTGGGATGGAAAAGAGAAACTAATTCTTCCTATAGGAACGGATGGGAAAGCATTCAAAATGCACATTACCGAAACAAGGGATATTGTACAGGGGATCCTGTTGGCAGTCCAAACCGACCTTCCTTCAGGAGAAGTATTCAATATCGGATACGATGTTCCAGTACCATTCGATGTATATATCCCCCGTATGTCACAGTTAATTGGAATACCTTACGTAACGGTAACATTCCCTTATCCCTCGGTATGGTACGAGACCTCCAATGCCAAAGCGAAAAGATTGCTTGGGTACAATCCAAAATGGTCTTTCGATATGATGGTAGAAGAAGCGGCAAAATTTCATAGAAAGGCGGAGAACCCACTATGAAGGAAACCCTCCTGTACGCAGACCTGAGCTGGAAAGAAATGGCGGAAGCAGTGGCGTCCCAGCGAATTGTGATCCTTCCCATTGGCAGCACGGAGCAGCACGGACCGCATTTGCCTTTATGTACCGATGATTATATGGCTCAAAGATGGGCATTTGAATCTGCTCGGCTGGCAAAAGAATCGTTCGGTGTACAGTCTCTAGTAATGCCCGGCTTACACTACGGGAATGCGCAACACCATATGGGATTTACGGGAACGGTAAGTTTGAGTTTTGAGACTCTGAAAAATATTACAGTAGAAATAGGGAAGTCTGTGCTTTCCCATGGATTCCGCAAATTGGTGCTTCTCAATGTGCATGGGGGGAACAGGTACGCTGTACGCGCCGCAGCGGTCGAACTGGGAATGGCACAGGGAAACGGAGGGTTACCCCTGTATATAAGAGTAGTAGAAGATTGTGATCCAGACATAAATCCACTAAAGCTTGATTATGACAAGTTAAAGGGTTTTACCGAAGAAGCATCTTTAGGTTCTATGGTGCATGGAGGGGCGTTGGAAACATCAAAGATGGTATACCTCAGAAGCGATTTGGTAGATTTGAATAGGATCCAAGAGAAACCAGCGAGCAGCAGGGGATCTACCAGGGAAGTATTTCCCTACCATATATTGACTCCCACTGGAGCTATGGGAAACCCCCTGGAAGCCACTAAAGAAGCGGGAAAGGTACTGTGGGAGGCGTTAGTCCTACATTTCGCGGAATATTTACGTGAACTATCCAAAAAGCCATGAATGATAAAAAACCGCATACTGTGCATGGGTCGTTTGGGGTGGTGGTAGTCGGGGGGGGGCTTGCAGGGGTTTGTGCCGCGATTTCCTCGTCTCGATTGGGGGTTCGCACCCTATTAATAGAACAGCTTCCCCTTTTAGGAGGGAATTCCAGCAGTTTGGCCGGTGTTCCTCCCCATGGAGCCACGGCCTTGGGGCATAATCGAAATGCCAGGGAATCAGGTATTCTGGAAGAGTTGCGCACTGAATACTTCTATCGTTATGGGGGGGTAGACAATCGAAGGTTCTGGGATCTCTTATTGGAAGAATGGTGTAAGAAAGAATCGAATTTAACCCTTTTGCTCAATACGAGTCTGGTAACTTGTAATCTTTCCGAGAATATCCTCAATTCTATCGAAGCTCTTCAGAGAACAACGGAAACGGTTTACCAGGTAGAGGGTGAAATTTTTATCGATGCCACTGGTGATGCAATTCTCGCAGAAAAGTGTCATGTCCCTACTAGAATGGGGAGGGAAAGTAAAGACGAATTTGGGGAACAATATGCCGTCGATCAGGCGGATGGTCAGACTTTAGGGTCTACAGTGTATTTAATTGCTCAAAAACGGAGCTATCCTGTATTGTTCAACCCTCCAGAGTTTGCTAAGAGATATCCAGACTGTAATTCGTTACAAGGAAGGCCCCATACGATTCAGCACATTACCCCTGGAAATTGTTTATCACCGGACTGTACACAAATACGGATTTTCTGGTGGATCGAGGGAGGGGGTGACAAGCACATTATACACGATAGTGAAAGGATCTATCAGGATTTAGTGTCCGAGGCAATGGGTATCTGGGATCATCTTAAAAATCATTGTAATCAAGAAACAAGGGAGGCTTTAGCCTGTTACGACTTGGTTTGGTGGTCTTTAGTTCCTCTTAGACGTGAAAGCCGCCGAGTTCTAGGTCTCTATACCCTAAAAGAGGATGACCTACTAAACCCGAAACTGTTCCCTGATCGTATCGGGTATGGAGGATTTCCGCTGGATTTACATCCGCCTGCGGGTATTGGGGATCCCTCGATGCCTTGTGTCCAGATATTTTTGAACGATCTCTATTCGATTCCGTTACGTTGTTTTTTGGTACCTAAAATCCAAAACCTGTTTGTAATAGGAAGAGCCCTCAGTGTAACTCACGTTGCGTTGGGTTCTGTTCGGGTAATGTATACGTTAGGACAGTTAGGGCAATCCATTGGAATCGCGGCAGGGATTTGCGTAAATAGGCAGTATTATCCTCCTAACCTATTAGATGAAGGGGAAATGAGATTCTTACAACAATCTATCTTGAAGAATGATGGATTCATACCAGCGATTCAGAACAATGATCCTGATGATTATGCCCGGAAGGCGAGGGTGACAGCCACCAGTACCATGCCTTTTATAGCAGAAGATGTAAACGGTAGAGTAGAGCTGGTGTTCGACATGGTTCAACAGGTACCGTTTCCTGGGGGAGAATTGGATTCTATAGGTTTCTATCTTACCTCTCGGCTCCATCAAAGAAAAAGTCTCCATTGGAGTCTTTCGATCTCTACTAAACTTGCGAACTCTTCTTTAAATGATGATCCGCATGAAGATATTCTCGTAAACGGGGACTTCGCCATCGATCCGATGCATGATGGCTGGATTCATGTTTCATTGAAAGGGATAGAGATTCCCCCGTGTATTCTTTCTCTGAAACTTAATCGCTGTGAAGGAGTTTTTTGGGCTTTCACCCGGCCAGAACTCCCCGGGACTCGTTGGGGAGTGCGGTACGAGGGTAGTATGGAAGTTGAGGTGTTTCATGGGGAAGCGAAGCGAGCACCTCAACAGGGGAATTGGTTCTTTATGAATCACCATGGAAGGGCTCCGAAAGCTTTGGAGGCTATGTTGCGTGCACATATAGAGGGTGAGTATGAGACGCATAAATGTTCATTAAAAAAACCCACCTGGACTTTTTGCTGTACCTTTACTCCAACCTTTTATCCGTACCAAGCAGAAAACGTAATCAATGGATACTCTAGGGCTACAGATTTCCCAAACCTGTGGATTTCAGATCCTAGCAAGCCTCTTCCCCAAAGTATCACTCTCGAATGGCCTCAACAACAAACCATAAAAGAGGTGATTTTGATCTTCGATACGAACCTAGACTTAGAAGATCGTTTCTATGGATATCCGTTAGAGAAATATAGATACTCGGTACCTGTTCCAGAGTGTATCTCCGATTACGATGTTCTTATAGAAACAGAAAGAGGATGGGAAACCGTTTACCGAGTTCGAGGGAATATCCATCGGAAAAACAGCATAACCTTTATAAAAGAAATGGAAACAAAAGCTCTCCAGGTTAAAGTTTTAGCCACCCACGGCTCGAGGGAGGCCCGGATCTATGAAATCAGAGTCTATTAGAAGCGCCCAACGGTTGAAGACGCGCTGGAGGGTGTTTTTCTTTTTATCCACCTCTATGCTGTCCCTTCAGGGGGTCCTTCCCTGCGCGGCAGAACCAGGCATTGGCGCTACGGATGCGTGGCGTAGTGCGCTGATTCATCGAGCTCGAGAGGAAACGGCGGCTCCCCAGGTGCTTCGATACATCCAATACCAGTTGGACGAGGCGGGTATCGAGAAAAGCAGGGAAACCGGCATCTGGTCCTTCTCCTATTCGGCGGATGGAAAGGCGACCATCGAGGTGCGAACTGCCACCAAGGACGGGAAAGATTTTACCGAGGAGCGAAGGCGAAGGCTCAACCGGGGAAGGGCAAACGCCACCCAGATGCTCGATATACTTTCTCCCTTTGACGAACGTGCCCAGTCCGCTCTTCGATTGGGAGCCGGCAACCGAATCGAGAGGAATGGTCAACTTATCTGGGAATACCCCTTCGAACTACCGAGGGACGATAGAACCCTAGTAGGCACTGCCTGGGTAGATGCCCGGCTAGGAATCCCCCTCGGTTTTCGATACTCCCTTCGTCCCTTACCGATGTTCGTGGATAGGATCGAAGTGCGTGTCACCTTCAATCAGGGTCAATCACCTGGTAGGTTCCAGGAAATCGAGTATTCCTTCGCTGCCTCGTTCCTTATCTTCAGCTGGATCGGTGGCGGAGTAGCTTGGCCCGAAGAGTGGGTACGGTTGCCGGTACGGCCAAGATTCGGCGAGTAGGGGTGCTTTCAGCCTCTCATAGGCTGTTGCAGCGCAGCTTCTCCGTTTGCGGCCCCCAAATAAATGGCGAGTAGCCTAGAATAATAGTTGGATCACTTCCTCCATAGTTTCCACTTTGTGAAAGGTGATTCCCTTTTTCACGTGGTCGGGGATTTCCTCCAGATCTTTCTCGTTCTTCCTGGGGATGATGATTTCCTTAATTTTTCCGCGGCGGGCGGCAATGACCTTTTCTTTCAGCCCTCCAATGGGCAGCACGTTCCCGGAAAGGGAGAGTTCTCCCGTCATGGCCAGGGAACAACGGATCTTTTTCCCCGTAGCAAGGGAAAGGAGCGCGCTGGCCATGGTGATTCCGGCCGAGGGGCCGTCCTTGGGAGTAGCCCCCGCAGGGATATGGAGGTGAATCGTGTTTTTTTCGAAGAACTCCTGCGGCACGGAAAACCGGGGAGCGATGTGCCGCACGTAGCTATACGCAATGTTGGCTGATTCCTGCATCACTTCTCCCAATTGTCCCGTGAGTCGGAAACCTTCCTTCCCAGGGTTGGCGATGGCTTCAATCAACAGGGTATCACCCCCAAAAGGTGTCCAGGCCAAGCCAATAGCCTGGCCAGGCGAAGTGATCCTCTTCGTCTCCTCCTCGGAGAAGGGGGGGAGCCCTACATATTCTTCCAGTAACTTACTATCAATTTTAACTGGCAATGTTATTTCTTGAAGCACCAACTTACGGGCGATTTTCCGGTGAATCTTGTCGAGTGCCTTTTCGTAGTTGCGGAGTCCCGCTTCCCGGGAGTACCCCCGGGCGATTTCCAGCAGAGCCCCCTGGGTGTATCGGACGGCATCCTTCGGAAGCCCCGCCCCTTGTAGGGATTTAGGAATTAGGTACTTTCGAGCTATGGCGATCTTCTCCTGCTCGATGTATCCGGACAGGCGAATCACCTCCATTCGATCCAGGAGGGGCCGAGGTATGGTATCCAGTGTGTTGGCTGTGGCGATGAAGAGGACATGACTGATATCGAAGGGTAGGTCTAGGTAGTGATCCCTGAAGGCTACATTCTGCTCAGGATCCAGGACCTCCAGCAGGGCGGAGGAAGGATCTCCCTGAAAGGACACTCCCAGCTTGTCGATTTCATCGATCATGAACACGGGGTTCTTTGCTTTCACGATTTTGAGACCCTGGATGATTTTTCCCGGCATGGCGCCCACGTAGGTTCTTCGATGTCCCTTGATTTCCGCTTCGTCCCGCATGCCGCCCACGGAGAATCGGAAGAACTTTCGATTCAAAGCAGCAGCGATGCTCTTGCCGATGGAGGTTTTCCCTACCCCTGGCGGGCCCACAAGGCAAAGGATGGATCCCTTGGTGTCTTTCTTCAATTTTCGCACCGCCAGATACTCGAGGATCCTCTCCTTCACATCTTCAAGGCCATAGTGGTCCCGGTCCAGGATCTCTTTCCCCTTCTCCATGTCGATTTCTTCCTCGGGAGGATCTGCCCAGGGAAGGGAAACGATGGTATCGAGGTAGTTACGTGTCACGATGAACTCGGAGGCGTTGGGATCCATCAGACTGAACTTTTCCAGTTCCTGCTCCACCTGTTCCCGCACATCCTTGGGAAGGGGGAGCTTCTCCACTGCCTCCTTGAACCGCTGGTATTCGGAGCTTTTCGCGTCCACCGCGAGACCCAGTTCCTGCTTGATGGCTTTGAGCTGTTCCTTCAGAAAGTATTCCCGCTGACTTTTTTCGATTTTTTCGTTGATCTGAGCCTGGATCTTCTTTTGGATTCGGAGAAGCTCCTGTTCCTTCTTGATGAAGATCAGCACCTGCTCGAGGCGTTTGTGCACGTTGGTGGTTTCCAGGATCTTCTGCTGTTCCTTCTTGTCCACGTTGAGGATGGAGGCGATGAAATCGGCGATCTTTCCCGGATGATCGATGTTTACCATGTTGAGGCGCATCTCTTCCGAGAAGAGAGGATTGTTCTCCGATATTTGTTTCATCTCGCTCAGGATGGCACGGGTAAGGGCCTTTACCTCCAGGGTATTGTCCTCTTCGTCCTCCAGGTACTCTACCGCGCCGATGATGGGGTTGGATTCCTTCAGGAACTTTTTAACCCGGAAGCGCTTCAGGGTGGAAATGAACGCGTTGATCCCGCCATCCGGCAGGTTGATTTTCTTGATGATCTTGGCTACCGTTCCCACGGTATACAGATCCGCCGCAGTAGGACGGGCTTCCAGTTCCTCCGTTTTCACCAGGATGAGACCGATGAGCGAATCGGAGGAAAGGGACTGCTCGATGATGGAAATATCCTCCTGGGATGCGACCATGAGGGGTGTAAAGATCCCCGGAAAGATCGGCTTGCCCAACAGGGGTATAATGAAGAGCTTGTTGGGTAGAATCTGTTCTACCGGAATGATGTGTTTGGACGATTGAGTTGTTTTGTCTTCGCTCATATACACATACCTTCACAATACAGTTACTTGATTTCGACCAGCACGTTTGGATATATACAGTGCCTGATCCGATTTTTCAATTAAGCCTGACCAAGTGTTTTCTATTGAGGAATCCGAAGATTGTTCGCGCCGGAACTCGGAAATACCGATGCTAACCGTTGCCTGAATTGAACTTCCCTTGATTCGCAGAGGAGTGTGTTCCAAAGCTGTTCTTAGGCGTTCCGCGACTGATCGGGCCTCCTTCGCGGTGGTTTCGGGTAATAGCACTAAAAACTCTTCTCCCCCGTATCGAGAGGGGATGTCGGTGTTTCTGATCATTTTCTTAATGAGGAACGCTGTTTGCTGAATTACTCTATCCCCCACAGTATGTCCATACTGATCGTTTATTCGTTTAAAAAAATCAATATCCAGTATCATGACCGAAAGAGACCTTTGGTATCTGATTGCTTTACGAAGTTCCGCTTCCGCGATGTGATTCAGATGCCTTCGGTTGAACAGTCCTGTTAGGGGATCCGTTATGGCCAATCTTCGGAGGGCTTCTTCGCTTTCCCGAAGAGCTTCTTCTGTCTTCTTACGAACAGCGATTTCATCCATCAACTGCCGGTTTGCCTCTTTAAGTTCTTTCTCCTTTTGCATGAGTTCGTTTATCGTCTGGTCGAGTTGTATCACCATTGCGTTAAAGGATTGCGAAAAATCTCCCATGAAATCTACTCGCTGGGAGAAGTCTCCAGAGGCCACCATTTTTGTTTGCCAGGTAAGGTGCCGGAGGTTACCTTGCAAGGTTTTCAAGGCCCCTCCTATATAACCTTTCAGTGAGATTTGGATGGATAGATCTCCTTTTGCCAGAGCATAGAGCGCTTCCCTTAAAACCACCAGGCTTTGATACAGTGTGCCCAGGTTTTCTACCGATGCTAAAGAGGGCGGAATAGGCGGAGGGCTATCGTAATTGATTACTTGTTGTATAAAATCCGTAAGCTCCAATAATAAGTTATGTTTATCGCTGGGAATGGCGCTCTTCATGGGATTACTGCGGGTGATTATCCAAGACTTCTACTTTAAATCGGCATGTTCGATCCCCCGTACACCAGCAGTCGATCTCTTTGATTTTGATGGTTTTGCCCGTGTGCCGCTCAATGACTCCCGCTATGAAACCCTCATCGTAGGTGCAAATCTCATATCCCAGCTCTGGCAAGCCTGAACAATCCAAATCCTCGGAAACGGTCAACGTGAGTAGGCCTTTATCAATGTCCGATTCCTCCACGCGCAATATTCCAACGCCCATATCTCGAAGGGTTTTCTGTAGGCTCTTGATAAAATCATTGAAAGGTTGCCCTTTGGGGAACAGGTGGTCGTAAAACTCCTTTCCTGCCAGTTTGCCTGCCTGATAGAAGATTTGGTTTGTTTTTTCGGTACCTTCCTGCTGTTCCAAGGTGTCTCTTAGAGTGTATTGAAATAGCCTGTACATCTCTAATCGGGTAAGAGGCCCCAGATTGGGACGCCCTCGCTGAATATTCCCTAACAATTCCCAGGTAAACTTGAATTTCCTGTCCTTCATTTTTTCCGCCTGAATATAGATATCACTCTCATTGTATGTGTATTCCTAGGCATCATCAAGGGTGTCGGGATTCATGTTTTATTGAGGAGACTGTTGCCCAGTTTGCTGTTCTTTCAGTACCTTTTACCCATGAAACTTCAAAACAAACGGATTCTGTGCCTCGTGCACGAGGCCTTCGAAGATCTCGAGTTCTGGTACCCCTACTACCGTTTACAGGAAGAAGGTGCGACCCTTACCGTGGCTGGGGAAACGAAGGGGGCCGTGTACCATGGAAAGTACGGCGTACCGGCAACCTCGGATATAGCGTATCGGGATGCCGACCCTACCCAGTTCGATGGACTCTTGGTTCCGGGAGGCTGGGCACCGGACAAGATCCGGAGGTTCCCCGAGGTTCGGGAGCTGGTACGGGCCCTTAACGAACGGGGGGCGGTGCTGGGGCAGATATGTCACGCGGGCTGGGTGTTCATCTCCGCGGGGATTCTGAAGGGCAGGCGTGTCACCAGTACCCCCGCCATCAAAGACGATATGGTGAACGCCGGTGCCCTATGGGTGGACGAGCCTGTGGTGGTAGACGGAAACCTGGTTTCCAGCCGCAGACCTCCCGATCTTCCTTTTTACACCCGCGCGTTGATCGATCTTCTTTCCCGGTAGGGATCGGAGAGAGAAGCACTCTTCACAGTATCTTCATAAACCCTACAAAAAGTCTTTATGAATCTTCTGTATTATGCTCTCGGTTGCAGGTTTCTTTGAGTTTCCTATAGTTTCTTGCATCTTATGCTAAGGACTAGGGCGAAGCTTTCGGACAAAGAAGTCCTGCACTATCAGATTGAAACAGAACCGTGTTTGTGGGGGAGACCAAATGAACCTATGCTTAAGGTCCAAATCTTTAGCCCTGCTCATAGGGGCGGTATTCATCGGGGGTATTTTTTTGTCCTGGCACATGGGATGGTGGAATACGGCTTCTCGGAGAGTTTCCCGAAACCTCCGAACAGTAGAATATGTCGGGAAGGAGGGTCTAAGGGATGTTGGCGAACAGGATCCCTTGAGGCAAGGGATGTGGGTACAGACGCTCGATCGCGATAAAACAGTGGCTACCAACCCGGAATTGGAAAACCCTCAGGGGTTTAGATCAGGGTCCCCGGGCAAAATAGAGTCCCCAGGGAACTCCGGTAGGGGTGCGGGCGGGGGCAGAATGTCCGGTACGACTAACCCGCAACCGATCCGGGGAAGAACGACCTTCAAGGAAGTACTGTCCTGGGGAGTGACAAAGGAACAGATTGAAAAGATCATCCGCAAACCAATGCCGCCGGAAGATACCGTGATTAAAGATTGGTGCACTGCTCAAGGAGTGGAGTTTTCCGTTATCCGGGATGCCTTGCAACGGTTGAAACCTAAAAATTGATAGTTTGAAGGTTATCGAAGGTTAGTTGAGATGTTAGAGGAGATATAGAAAAAAGTTTTAAGGGGCGGTACAGAAAAAGTACTGCCCTTTTTTGTGGTTTTCTTACAGGGCATACGTTCCCTCGGCAAGTTGGACAAGCCGTTCCAGGTCTAGTATTTCAATTCGCTTTTTGGTCACTTTCCCCAGCACCCCTAAAGCCCGGAGTTCGGAAATGATCCGGTTGAAAGTGGCCCGGTGTAAGCCCAGGGCAATGGCCATTTCCTGTTGGGTAATGTGGGGGTAGATTTCGGATCTATTGTTCCCGTACTGAGCCAAATCGCACAGAAGGCGACAAACTTTCCCTCTTACATCCGTACTTTGAAGATCACAGAGATGATGGAGCAATACCCCTACCTTGTAGGCCAGAAAGGATGTCAGGTTTCGATTGAGGTCAGGGTACTTGGGAAAAATAACATCCTCTAGAAGAGAACTGGGGAAAAAATAGGCCACCGAGTCGATAACAGCCGTATAGATAGCGTAGACGGGCATCTGGTTGAAATAGGCGGCATCTCCGAAAAGGTTTTTTTCCGGTACGTACAGAAGGATGGCCCGATTACCCTCTGGACTGTAAGATTCAAGCCGTACAATGCCTGACTGCAGATAATAGATCCCCTTGATCCTCTCTCCGGTTCCGAATAGTTGTTGTTCAGGTCGGATAGTGATGCGGGTACCATAGGAAACGACCTTTTCCCATGGTGTACACATGGATTGCATCCATAGGGAAAAATGCCTCCGACACGAAAGAATGTCCAGCATCTCCTTGTCTTTGATCCCCAGCAACCCACTCATCTCCTCGGTAGGGAATGATAAAAACAGCTTTTCTGAGTTATAAAGTAGGAGATGAAAACACCTTTGTCAATCTATTTGATTAGGACGACAGTTCCATACCGGCTTTCAATGCCCTCACCACATCCTGGATGTGGATGGGAAAGGACATATTGTAGAGACGACTGTTTTCCCGACAGGCAAAGGAAGCGATTAGGTTTAGCTGCTCTTCCGTGGGATTGTGAAGCCCCAGATCTTTTACGGAAAGGGGTAACCCTAACGTTTTATAGAAGGATACAATTTGCTGAAGTTCATCCTTCCCTCGTTGTTCGAGGAGGAGTTGGACAATTAACCCAGCTGCAACCTCTTCACCGTGGAGATTCCCTCGAAGCTGAGGGATGAGGGTGAACCCTTGAGAAACAGCATGTGCTGCCGCCACCCCGCATCCTTCAAAACCCAAACCACTCAGGAGAACAACTGCCTCAATCAGTTGTTCAATCTCGTCGCAATCCAGCCCCTGCTGTATTGCCTCTAGCGCTTTAGGCGCGGTACTGAGTACTACTTCCCTACAGAGCCTCGCTAACTCCAGGGCGGTAGCTGTGGGCCTACCCCCAAAAAAGTTCAAGGCACCCGATTTTCTACATTCCTCCGCTTCATAATAGGTAGCCAGCGCGTCCGCGACTCCCGCTTTGAGAAACCGGATGGGGGCTGTACGTATCACCTCAGTATCCACAATTACCGCCTCCGGATTGGTAGGGAGAAAGAGGGGGCCTAAAAATTCCCCCTCTTTAGTATAGGTTATGATGAGTCGACTGGTGGCTGCATCATTGGATGCAACGGTGGGGACGATAACCACAGGGACGTGGGTGTGTAATTTCACGGCTTTTGCCGTATCCTGCACCTTCCCTCCCCCCAATCCAATCACCACGTCGCACTTCGCTTCGAGGCTTCGAGCTCGTTGCAGTTCAATTTCTTCCGGGCACAGTTCACCCCCGAACTCACTGTACGTGTGGGAAGGTAAGGATTTTGTGATCCTTTCGCTATACAAACTCCACACTCGGGAATCGGATACCACAAAGGGCCGTGTTCCAAATCGGGATACCCATTTCCCCAGTTGAGAAATGACACCCCTCCCTTGCACGTACAAGCCTGGAAATCCCATCACCCGCATACGAACTCCCTACCTGTTGGAATCATTCCTTGTAGCCTGCGGCTTTTTTCGCCTCTTCTACGGCGTTGAGATATGTCTTTAACCACTTGTCTCCATATTTCGCTACATACCAATCTACCATCGCTTTTCGCGCGCCCATAAACGTAGCTTTTTCCTGGGCTGTTGGCTCATAGAGAGTACCACCGGCTTTTTTGAACTCTTCGTTCGCTTTGGATTCCTGATTCCGGTTGAACTCCGTCTGCTTCTGCGCGGCGTGTTTGAAGCCTTCCATGACCACCGGCTGCAGGTTTTGAGGCAGGGATTTGAGCCATTTATCGCTCACGAAATAGAACCCGTAGAGGAATGTATGCCGGTCCAGAGTGCCGAATTTGATATGCTCATGAAACTTGTTGGAAATGATGTCCGGCGTGGCGTTCTTCGTGCCCTCCACCACCCCTGTAGCTAGGGCAGTGTACAACTCACCCCACGCCACAGGAGCGGGAGCTCCACCCAGAAACTTGACGAATTCGATTTGAATGGGAGAGTTGATGGTGCGGATCTTCATACCTTTCAGATCTTCCGCCGTTTTGATGAGCTTCTTGGTGGTGAAGAATGACCTCCATCTGCCTCCATCACAGACGGACGCGAGGATTACATTGGGCAGTTTTTCACGGATCGCTTCACCCATGATTTTTTGGAAGAATGCCCCTGCCATAAGCTTGTCGATTACCGCATCGTTAGGGACAAGGTACTGGAGATCGATTACCGACAGTTCCGGAATAAAGGGGGTTACAGCGGCTATCGATGTATGGGCTGATTCCAGGACGTTGTTGTTCATCTGCTCCATATTTTCCTGGTAATTACCCAACTGACTACCAGGATAAATCTCCACTTTTACCCTTCCTCCGGATTTTTCCTCTATATATGATTTTAAAGCGGTGGCTCCCACATAATCATCGTTGATGTCCGAAGCAGGGCCCGCGTGAGAAAGCCGGAGAGTGAAGGGTTTTTCCGGTTGCGCCTTGGGAGTCTCCTGTTTTCCCCCGGCAAAGGCACCGAACCCAATCACAACAGCCATGTAGAGCAGAAAAATCCGTTGTAGCTTACCTTTCATAACGTAAACCTCCTAACATATAGTTTCTCCTCCCCCAAGAGGAGTCTTTGACCTGGTTTAAGGGGACCAGAGGTTCTCATACGGGGAGCCCAAACATTCTGGGAAGCCATAGACTGATTTCAGGAATAAAGGTGATTAACAGAACCACGGCAAGATGAACCGCGTAGTAGGGTACCATGGTTTTGGCTATGGTTATTACCGGTAGTCCGCTAATGGTTGATGCGGCGAAAAGGACTAACCCGAAAGGGGGTGTTGCCAGTCCTATGGTAAGGTTCACGCACATTACCACTGCAAAATGGGTAGGATTGATCCCGAACACCTTTATGGCGTGTCCTAGAATCGGACCTAGAATGAGTATGGCAGGTCCCGCGTCGAGAAACATCCCTACCACGAACAGAAAAAGGTTTACCAACAACAGGAACACATACTTGTTGGGAGTAATGGTGGTTATAAACTCCGCGAAGTTCTGAGGGATTCGAGACAGGGTAAGGATCCACCCAAACATTGCCGCTGAACCGATCACCAGGAGGATTACGCCCGCTTGGATACTGCTTTTCTTGAAAATGCTCCATGATGCTTTTAAGGTGGTAGTTCGGAATACCAGTAGACTTAGGAAGAAGGCGTAGGCTACCGCAACGATGGCCGCTTCGGTAGGAGTGATCACCCCTGATAAAATTCCCCCCAGAATAATGAAAGGGGTAAGCACCGGAAGAATCCCCTGATAGATCGCTTTGAAACTTTCTTTAAGACTAAGTTTTACCCCGGCAGGGAAGTGATGCTTTTCCGCCAAGGCCGCGGTCATCAACATCAAAGCGACTCCCATGAGAATCCCTGGAATGATCCCGGATGCAAATAGGGCGCCGATCGAAACTTCCATCACGTAGGAGTACACGATCATGATGATGCTCGGGGGAATGATGGGACCGATGATAGAGGAGGCTGCGGTAACGGCCGTTGAGTATTCCTTGCTGTATCCATCCTTCACCATAGAGGGGATGAGGATCGAACCCAAGGCGGAGGTATCCGCGACAGCCGAGCCGCTGAGCCCGGCGAATAGGATGCTGGCTAATATATTCACATGGGCAAGTCCCCCTCTGAGGCGACCTACGAACACATGGGAAAACCGTACAATCCGTTCGGTGATGCCTCCCCGGTTCATGATTTCCCCAGCAAGTATGAAGAGGGGAACCGCCAGGAGTTCAAACTTTCCAATTCCAGCCAAAGCCCGTTGGATCAGGGTACCGATCATGAAGGATTTGCCGGAACTTACAAGATCCATGAAGGGGCCGAATGCCAGGGTAAATACCACCGGCACTCCCAGCAAACCGAAGAGTACGACCCATACGATGAACATAGCTTTATGCCCTCTTTCCTATCAGGGTTTGAACGGCTTGGAGTATATCCTCCACACAATATAACCCCACCAAAAAGTATCCAATGGGTAACGCGACATAGAGATACCCGTACCGGATCCATTCGAGAATAGGGAAAATCTGATTCATGCTCTTCACTGTATGGGGGATCCCATAAGCCACGGTTATGGCGGCTACGGTAAGAATGACTAGCGCATGGACAAGCCTGAGGATCGGCTGTAATGTAGGGGGCATTTTCTGGGGAAGGAAATCGATGGAAACGTGTTCTCGGCCTCGGTACCCCACGGGAGCGGAAAGCAGTACCATCCATACCAGGAGAAAGCCAGTGATCTCCTCTGCCCAGACGATGGGAGAAGTGAGCACATAACGAAAAAATACCGCGAGAAACAGGATTACACTGATGCTCAATAGGCACAACCCGCACAGTACCGAACATACCCGGTGAATAAGGGTCAAAGCCTTCTGTATCATTTCTCCTTACACCTCTACGTATCGAATGGTAACGTCACTGTGGAGAACAAACTATCGTTCAAACGACAAAATAACCCATTCTTTTTTTGTAGGTTGTACAGGATTGTTTCGAATTCTGGAGGGGGAAGGACGCCTCGGGGGGTGGGAATTGCATCCCTGGAATAAGCTAACCTCCCTTTACAAAGCAAGCCCCCCTGTGTTATCTTACTTTCAGTAAGAAATACAAATTAAAGGAGGGTAGAAAGGTGCAGGCAGATTACCGGACACTGCGGGATCGCGCGAAAGAAGTGCGAAAGCTTGTTATAAAATCCATCGGTTCCATCGGGGTGGGGCATGTGGGAGGGTCTCTGTCGGTGGTAGAGGTACTTACATACCTGTATTTCTACCGTATGCGGGTGGATCCCCAGAACCCTAAATGGGCAGACCGTGATCTATTGGTGCTTTCCAAAGGGCATGCGGGCCCAGGGTTGTACGCGACCCTTGCTTTAAGGGGATTTTTCCCCATGGACTGGCTTTGGACGCTGAATCAGGGGGGAACGAATCTTCCCAGCCATGCGGACAGAAACAAGACTCCCGGTGTCGATATGACCGCAGGATCCCTGGGGCACGGACTCTCTGCGGAGATCGGTATGGCTCTGGCGGATAAGCTGGCGGGCCGGCCCCACTATGTGTACGCCATCCTGGGGGATGGGGAAAGTAACGAAGGGCAGGTATGGGAAGCGGCCATGACGGCTTCTCATTACAGGCTCGGGAGGCTGATCGCCTTCACCGATTACAACAAGATGCAGATCGATGGCTACACAAGGGAGATCATGAACCTGGATGACCTGGCTGCCAAGTGGGCTTCCTTCAACTGGCATGTGCAGCGGATCAACGGTCATAGTTTCCCTGCCCTGGACGCCGCCGTTACCCTCGCTCAGGAAGAGCAGGAGCGGCCTTCCATGATCATCCTGGATACGGTGAAAGGTAAAGGGGTTTCCTGGGCGGAAGGCAAGGTGGGCAGTCACAACATGCCCGTTACTGCCGAGATGGTACAAACCGCTTTAACCGAAATAGAAGCTCAGTACGCGGGTACCGCCAGCAGGTAGGAACAAAACAAGTCGGACCAAAAGAGGAGGGAAAATCGAATGAGCGCAAACGAACTGAAAGAGATGCGGTTTGTATATACGGAAACTCTCATCGAGTTGGCGAAAGAGGATCCCCGCATTGTAGTGTTGGAAGCGGATCTGATGAAGGCAACGGGTACGGGAAGCTTCGGGGCCGTGTTTCCCGATCGAACCTTCAACGTGGGGGTGGCCGAAGCGAACATGGTGGGAATCGCGGCGGGATTATCCGCCCGGGGATTGATACCCTTTGCCGCCACCTTCTGCTGTTTCGCATCCCGAAGAGCCTTCGATCAATTCTTCATTTCCGCCAACTATGCGCGGCTGAACGTGAAGCTTGTGGGTACGGACCCCGGCGTTTCGGCAGCCTTCAATGGAGGGACCCACATGTCCTTCGAAGACATCGGGCTGATGCGTACCATCCCCAAGTTGGTGATCTTCGAACCCTCCGATCCGGTCTCCCTCAAAGCGCTGGTTCGGGAGGCGGTGACACATGTGGGATCTACCTACCTAAGGCTCCATCGGAAACCCATACCTCCCCTGTACCCTGAAACGGAAACCTTCCAGTTCGGGAAAGGGAAAGTGCTTCGGGAGGGAAAGGATCTGACCATCATAGCCCTGGGAGCCATCATGGTGCCGGAAGCGTTGAAGGCGGCGGATCTACTGGCCCAGGAGGGCATCTCGGCGGCAGTGATCGATATCCTTACCGTAAAACCCCTGGACGAAGAGTTGGTGCTTCACTGGGCTAAGGAAACCGGTGCCGTGGTTACTGCCGAAAACCACCAGCGTATGGGAGGGTTGGGATCCGCGGTGGCGGAAATATTGGCTGAGCACCCAGGAGCCGTGTTACGGCGGGTAGGTGTTCAGGATGAGTTTGGAGAGGTGGGAACACAGGCCTACCTTCAGGAACGGTTCGGTTTGACCGCAGCGCGAATCGTGGAAGCTTCCCGAAGTGCGGTGGCGGGTAAGGCCCTGCGGCAATCGGCCATTATGGTTCACAACTGACTGAAACCTCATGAATGACAAGGAGAAGGGTATGAAAATCGCGATCGCGTCGGATCTTTCAGGGTTTACGTTGAAAAGGGAAATCGTAAAGTACCTGCGAGAAAACCGTAAAGATGTGGAACTCTTGGATTTTGGCATCGACTCTGAGGAACATCCCAAACCGTACTTCGAACAGTCTGCCAAGGTAGCCCGAGCGATACAGGGGGGAGAGGCCGAACGAGGGATTTTAATCTGCGGTACTGGCCAGGGAATGGCGATTGTAGCCAACAAACACAAGGGGATCTACGCGGCAGTGGTGACGGATATCTTTTCCGCCGAACGTTCTAAAATTATCAACAACGCCAACGTGATCACCTTCGGGGGCTGGATCACGGCCCCCTTCCTGGCCTGCCAGGCGATAGAAGCCTGGCTAGCCGTTGCCTTCACTCAGAAGATGGAGTTCCGAAAGGATTTTCTCACCAATGCCTTCAATCAAGTGATTGCCATCGAGAAGGAGAACTTCAAATGAGCGAACGGATCGCTACCGAGGCTGATCGAGCGTATATCGCGTCCCTTGTCTCCAAGGCGAGGGAAGCCCAAAAGATTGCGGCCACCTGGGATCAGGCGAGGGTGGACGAGGTGTGTGTCGCGGTGGGGTGGTCAGTGTACTGTGATGAAAATATCCAGAAACTTGCCCGTCTAGCGGTGGATGAAACAGGGATGGGAGTGTACGAAGATAAAATCGCCAAGCACAAGAACAAAATCATGGGTGTACTCCGGGACATTCGAGGAGCCAAGTCTGTAGGACTGATCGAGAAGGATGAGGAAAAGGGCATTTACAAGTACGCGAAACCGGTGGGGGTAGTAGGTGCTCTCTGCCCGGTCACCAATCCCACCGCCACCCCGGGATCCAACGGCTTGTCCATTCTGAAGGGAAGGAACGCCGTGATCTTCGCCCCTCATCCCAAAGCGAAGAAGGCCACAGGCTTGGCCTGTACCTTCATGCGGGAAGCGTTGAAGAAAGTGGGGGCCCCCGAAAACCTGGTGCAATGGATCGAAGAACCTACCCTGGAACTCACCACGGAGCTGATGCGGCAGGTGGATTTGATTGTAGCCACGGGGGGAGGGCCCATGGTAAAGGCAGCGTACTCCTCCGGTACACCAGCATACGGCGTGGGCCCGGGCAATGCGGTACAGCTCCTCTGCGAGGACGCGGATGTGAAGGACGCCGCTTCCAAGATCATGACCTCAAAGTGTTTCGACAACGCCACCAGTTGCTCCAGTGAAAACTCCGTGGTGGTACATCGAAGCTTGTGGGAGGCCTTTAAGAAGGAACTGGTGATCCAGAAAGCATACCTATGCTCCACAGAAGAAAAGGAAAAGCTTAAAACCCATCTCTGGAAGGAAGGGAAGGGTGGGAAACTGGCACTGAATCCAGCCATCATTGCCCAGGGAGCGGAAAAAATTGCCCGGGATGCGGGCCTGTCGGTGCCCCCGGGTACTCGGGCACTGGTAGTGGAAGGAACTCTGCCCGTGCATAAGGATATCTTCTTTCAGGAAAAGATATCTCCTGTGTTGACCATCGTGCCCTGCGAAAGTTTCGAAGAGGGACTGGATCTGGTGGAACGGATCACCGATTTCTATGGCACAGGCCACTCTTCGGGAATCTTCACCTTCAATTGGGATTACATCCACAGGATGGGGGAACGGATGCGTTCCAGCCGCATCATGGTGCGGCAGCCCATGGCCGCGGGAAACGGGGGAACCTTCTACAACGGGATGCCTTCCACCGTTACCTTAGGATGCGGTACCTGGGGAGGAAACATCACCACGGAAAACATCCACTGGAAACATTTCATCAACGTGACCTGGCTATCGGTTCCCTTTGAACCCCGCCGTCCGACAGACGAAGAAATCTTCGGGGCCTATTGGTCCAAGTATGGGAAAGCGCCATGAAACTCTTTGAATACCAGGCAAAAGAACAGTTCCAGAAGGCAGGGATTCCGGTCCCCCGATCTCAACTGGCCTCTTCCGTGAAGGAGGCCCGGGAGGGGGCGGACCGAATCGGGTACCCTGTGATGGTGAAAGCTCAGGTGTTGGCGGGAGGGAGGGGCAAAGCGGGGCTTGTACGGAAGGCCCATCACGCGGAAGAGGTCGAAAGGGTTGCGGAGGAAATCTTTCGGGCAGGAAAGGGGGTACGCAAAGTACTGGTAGAGGAGACGGTTCCTTTCCAACGGGAGCTGTACCTTTCCGTTACTCTAGAACCCAGGGAAGCGAAGGCCCTCCTGATAGCTTCTTCCGAGGGAGGGATAGAGATCGAGGAGGTAGCGAAAAAGCGGCCCGAGAAAGTCCTGCAATACGCTTTGGATTTGAGCACGGGGCTTCTTCCTTTCCACAGTCGATCCCTTTCCTATGACCTGGGGCTCGAAGGGGAAGGGGCAAAGCGCTTCGCTAGGGTTCTGGAAGGCCTGTGGAAGGTTTTTCGGACCTGCGAAGCGGAGTTAGCGGAGATCAATCCCCTGTTCCTCACCGAGGGGCACGAACTGGTGGCAGGGGATGGGAAACTCTCCATCGACGACAACTCCCTTTTCCGTCATCCAGAGTTCGAACCAGAACCGGACTACTTCGATTCTCCCATCGCGTATGAGGCGTACAAGGAAGGAATCCCCTACCTCCAGTTCGAGGGGGATATCAGCCTCATGTGTGCGGGAGCGGGTCTCACCACCACGGTGTACGACCTTATCCACTACGAGGGGGGTACCGTAGCGAACTACCTCGAGTTCGGGGGACCCAACTACCGTAAAGGCCTACGGGCGATGGAGTTGTGTCTGGCGAACCAGCCTAAGGTCGTCCTCATCGTGAGCTTCGGAACCATCGCGCGGGCGGATGTGTTGGCCCAGGGTATCGTGGAAGCGGTGGAGAAGTTGAAACCTTCCTGTCCGATCGTAGCCTGTATCCGGGGCACGGGGGAAGAGGAATCCCAGAGAATCCTGAAGGAAGGAGGGATCGAGCCTCTCTTCGACACCGAAGAGGCGGTACGGATTGCGGTGCAGTACAGCAAAGGAGCGACCCCATGAGTATCTTCATCGATCGAAGCGTGCGGGTGGTGGTGCAGGGGATTACGGGAACCGAAGGATCCTTCTGGACCAAGCACATGATTGGGATCGGGACCCAGGTGGTAGCGGGGGTAACCCCGGGGAAGGAAAACCAGCAGGTAGAGGGGGTTCCCGTGTACCATACGGTCAGAAGGGCCCTCCGAGAGCATCCCGCCGATGCCGCCATGCTGTTCGTGCCCCCGAAGTTCACTGTAGACGCTGTCTTCGAGGCATTGGATGCGGGAATCCGAAAGATCGTAACCATAGCCGATGGGATTCCCCTCCAAGAGGCTATACAGATCCGCCGGGCAGCCCTTTCCTGCGGCGCGCGGGTGATCGGGGGCAACACCTCGGGAGTCATCACACCGGGGGTGGCCATGATGGGGATGTTCCCCTACTGGATCGAACGAGTGTACAAACCTGGAACTATCGGGGTGATGACCCGTTCCGGGTCCCTCACCAACGAGATCACTGCCATGATCGTCCGGGGAGGATTCGGAGTTTCTACCTTGGTGGGGGTGGGGGGAGACGCGGTGCCGGGTACTCGGTTTGCCGAACTGCTTCCCGATTTTCAAGCGGATCCCGCTACAGAGGCGGTGGTGATTATCGGGGAACTGGGGGGGACGATGGAAGAGGAGGTGGCAGAGGCGCTGGAGGCGAAAGTTTTCACCAAACCTGTGGTGGCTTTCCTGGCGGGCAGAACCGCTCCGGAAGGGAAACGGATGGGCCATGCGGGAGCTATCGTAACCGCGGGAAAAGGAACGGTGAAGGGAAAGATCGAGGCATTGGAACGCTCGGGAGCCTACGTGGCGGATCGACCCAGCCGAATCGGAGAACTCTTGCAAATTGCATTAAAAAGAGGTGCGTAGATGAATCAGAGGGAAATGACGAGAAGATGGATCTTTGTGGGGATCGCCCTGGTATCTTTCGCCTTCATTCTTTACCTCAATCCTCCTGCCTCCCTGGTGCAAACCATACAGAAATCGGTGAACCCCGCAACGCTTAAGCCCACCTATCCCCACATGATGCATTCCGGGAAACCTGCAATGGCCACCTTGGCGGTGTTGGTGTTCTGCCTGATCCTCTGGGTGACCGAAGCCATCCCCTTCCATATCACGGGATTCCTCTCCCTGGCCCTGTTGACGTTTCTTCGAGTGGGCTCCTACACGGACATCATCCAAACGGGGTTTGGCAACGAGATCGTGGTGTTCTTCATCGGAGTCCTCGCTCTCACTGCCTTCATCAGCCGCTCGGGCTTGGGGCGGAGGCTTTCCGCCTTCATCCTGTCCATTACGGGGAATGACACTCGTCTCATCGTGTTGGGATTTTTGATCACGGGAACGATCCTATCCATGTGGATCACCGATATGGCGGTGGCGGCCATGCTGATGCCCCTGGCCAAATCGATCCTGGAGGAGGAAGGGTGCAAACCCAAGGAATCCAACTTCGGCCGAGCCCTGATGATTGCCGTTGCCTGGGGAGCCTTGATTGGGGGAATCGGTACCCCTGCCGGCACCGGAGCCAATCCCATCGCGATGCAGTTCCTCTCCAGTATGGCGGGAATCCGGTTGACCTTCACCGACTGGATGTGGTTTGGGGTACCCTCGGCGATCCTGATGGTTCTTCCCGCCTGGTGGGTCCTTCTTTTCTTCTTTCCCCCTGAAATGAAACATCTGAAAATTTCGAAGGAAGAATTGAAACAGGAACTTTCGCAGATGCCTGCCATGAATCGGGAAGAAAAAATCACCATCGTGGTATTCCTGCTCACCGTGACAATTTGGATCCTTAGCCCTCTGTTGGAAACAATCCTCAAGATGCCCATCCCCATCTCTCTACCTATCCTGGTAACCCTCTGCTTGTTCTTTCTTCCTAATTCCAGCGGCATCAAGTGGAAGGAAATAGAACGGGAGATCGATTGGGCAGGGATCCTTCTGATCGTTTCGGGACTTTCCTTGGGGACTTTCCTGTACCGCACCGGGACCGCGGAGTGGTTGGCTATTACCCTTTTGGGTGAAATCGGGGGGGTGGGGATATTCCTCCAGTTGTTCCTCGTGACTTTAGGGGTATGTCTCCTAAAGGTGGTTTTTTCCTCCAATACGGTTACCGCCACCATCCTGATTCCCCTCATCATCGGGTTGGGGAAAGCCACGGGAACCAACGTAACCGCTATCACCCTCGCTGCGGGCCTTACCACCAGTTTGGCCTTTATTTTAGTGACTACCACTCCCACCAACGTGATTCCCTTCAACACGGGATACTTCTCGATCAAGGACATGGCAAAGGCTGGGCTAGTGATTACCGTATTTGCCTCTCTCACCATCGCGGTGGTGTTTCTGATCGTAGGGAGATTGCGGGGGATGGTGTAATGGATTGAAATGGACTATTTCAATCCGGTAGTTTTGATTCCCTGCACTACATACCGCTGCGCCAAAAGAAAAACTATTAAATTGGGAGTCGCTGCCAGGGAAGCCGAGGCAATGAGCAAGTGCCACTGGGGGGTTTGTAAATCCATAAATCCCGCGAGTCCTACTTGAATCAATTTCAAATCATCCGAGACAGCCACTACCAATGGCCAGATAAAGGCATCCCAATTCACCATAAAAAATATTACCCCTAGGGTTACGAGGATGGTTTTACATAAGGGTAATGCTATGAGAAGAAATATCTTAACTCTACTGGCTCCATCGATTCTAGCCGCTTCTTCTAACTCTATCGGTAGCCCAAGAAGAAATTGACGCAAGGCAAAGATGCCGAATCCATGGGGGATAGCGGGGATAATGAGTCCTGCATAGGTGTTTATCCAGCCTAATTGATTCACCAGGATATATCGGGGAATCAAAATGGAATAGATTGGAATAATTAAAGTACTTATCAGCATGACAAATAAGGTGTCACGAAAGGGGAAATCTAGTCGGGCAAAGGCATAACCAGCCATGGCGTGAAGCAGCAGAGCGACAAGGGTTACTACCAGCGCTACGTACAGACTATTCCCCATGTACCTAAGGAATCGATGTTCGAATAGGGAGCTATACAAATTCCCTAAAGTGAATTGGATAGGGAGTAATGTGGGGGGATAGGCAAAAATTTCTTTGTAAGGTTTAAAAGTAGAGGAATACATCCAAAAAATAGGGAATAGAGTGATTATTCCAAGGATGCCTAAAAGAAGAATCAGAGCAATTTTTGCAAAAAGCCTTCCTGACATAGGTTCCCTCACGATGGTTTCTTGAACAAACCCAAACGGAATTGTGCAAGAGTAATAAGTAGTATCAAAAGAAAGAACATGATGGACAATGTAGATGCATATCCGAAATCGTAAAAGCTAAAAGCCACCTCATAGATGTATAACATCGTGATATAGGTTGCACGGGCTGGGCCGCCATAAGTCATAATGTACACAAGATCGAACATTTGAAAGGCGTGAATGACACTAATAACGATGACAAACAGGATAACAGGGGAGAGGATCGGGAGAGTTATTCGAACAAGGATGTGCCACCAGGACGCCCCGTCGATTTTTGCTGATTCATAGTATTCTTGAGGAATTTCCTCCAATCCGGCAATCAGTAAGATCATATAGTAACCCACGTATTTCCATAAGGACACAAAAACTATGACACCCAACGCTTCTTTTGTGGAGGATAGCCAGCCTCCGGGAAGCAGGCTTAATAACGTTAGCAAGTGATTGATAAAACCAAACTTAGGTTGAAAGGCGTAAGACCAAAGCGCTCCGGCAACGATTAATGATATTGCATAGGGAGCAAAAAAGAGGGTTCGAAGGACTTTATTTCCTTTGAAGGTTTTTTGTAGATTTACAGCGAGAAGAAGGGAAAAAAGGAATGAAAGGGGAACATACATGAGAACATACTTTAAAGTGATTCCCAGGGAATGCCACCAGATCGGGTCTTTCAGTAAACGGCTGTAATTTTGGAGTCCCACGAACACGGGTTCATTGAGAAGATTCCAGCGAAAAAAGCTAAGATAGATGATATACAGCATGGGGAGAATCCAGAAAAAAAAGATCCCCAACGTGTCTGGCAGTATGAATAGGTATCCCACAATTAGATCTTCTTTTTTAGAAATTCTTCCTTTCCTGTACATTGGATATCCTCTCTAAGAGTCCCCCCTCTCTCAAGGGGAGGGGGGACATCTAACAACTATTTTCTCTGGGTTCTTATGTACTCCGTAATGCGGAGATCTGCTTCCGCTACAATTTCGGAAATGGTTCCTTGACCCGCAAAGGCTTTCTGTATGGCGTCCTGGATAATTTTGTTGATCTCTTCCGGATTTGCCGCTTCAGACCGAGCCGTTGTCATTACATCGAGAAATACTCTGTGCTTCGGATCTTCCCAAAACGCTCTGTGGTCCTGGGTATCCCGAATGCTTTTCTGAGGAGCTAAACAGGTTCTTCCCTGGGTTGTCCATCGTACTCCGCGATTCGGATCTGAAAAAATCCAGGTGATGAACTCTCCTGCCTGCTTAATGTGAGGCGACTTGCTGTTAATGGCAAATCCCCATCCTCCGTAGACTGTAATCGGTTTATCGTTTGCCGTGGGAGTGGGCAGGGGGGCGATTCCCATTTTTGTTTCATAGAACTCCTTGAAGTTACGTCGGTAGGAGCCTATTTTCCAGGGCCCGGCAACCTCCATGGCAGCTAACCCGTTTGCCAAGGATTCCACAATTGCGGTCGTAGGGGTAGCCTTTGCCTGGGCAAGCCTTCTCCAGAGATCCAACGCCTTCTCCGCTCCCGGCCCTTTAAAGCGAGATTCTTTAATATCGGGATCGGCAAAATCGGCTCCAGCCATCCATACAAAGGGTGAGAAAATAAAGTTCTGATAGGCATTGGGAGCGGGGGCCAGATAGATTCCGTAGGTTTGGGGAGTCGTGAGTTTTACGGCTGTCTCATACAGCTCATCCCATGTTTTCGGTGGTTGTAAGCCCGCTTTCGCAAACATTTCTTTGTTATAGAATAGCACGACAGGATCCATTTCGAAAGGATAGGTCATGATTTTCCCTTTGTAGGTTACGGCTTCGAGTACTTGAGGAAGAAAATCAGCTTTCATTTGTGGACTCAGGAACTCGTCCACCGGATAGACTAGTCCTCCTTCCACATATTTTCTGTAATCCCCTCTACTGAGCAGGAACAAATCGGGGCCTCTACCCCCCACGAGCGCCGCGGCTAGTACTTCCCCCATATAGCGGTCGAAGGGTATCTGTTCCATCTTGATCTGTACGGATGGTTTTGTTTTGTTCCACTCATCGATAAATCCCTGGAACACATTCCATCTCCCGTCCGGGTTCGCGTACACCCACAAAGTTAGTTGGATGGGTTGGGCCGCTTTCTGTTCTTTGGCTCCTCCCGCCCACAAGAACGGTGAAACCAGTAGAATCACACACACCAGTGCATTGATTTAGTAACCTTTTCTTGATTTTCATACACATACCTCCTCTTTATGAAATTCTTTTGGGATCAAGTGTTGTAACTTTAAAATCATTAGTTTGTACCGTTCGATTTCACCTCCCTTCATTCAGATGATTTCAAGGGTTTCCATGGAAGGAAAGACGGGGAACGGCTCGGTGGGTAGAGTTTGATTCCAGTATGCTACCGAGGCAATGTCATCTTGTCTCGCCAAGTATCGTTTCTTGTCCCGCCTCCATCCAAGGTCCTGCACTTCGACCCGAAGATCCTTTTCGAACCGAATCGGATCGGTTAAATGCCATCGATACATGGAGAATCTTTGCTGGCTGTTGTATAAGGAATCCGGTGCAATGATTTGGGGCAATCCAGAATAGGGAGTAGTGAAGGCCTGATACTGATGGGTTTCTTTATTTTCAAAGTTGTATGCCCCCCCGAAATAATCCTCTGTACCCGTGCCGCAGATGGTTGGGAACTCTGTATCCCCATCGATATAGAACTTTACTTCTCCCTCGCCCCACCACCCATTATCATGTACAGCCCACGCGAGGTAGGTTCCCACATACTGCCCTTTCCCTTTGACACCGTCTAAAATGGTATAGGGAGTTTTATAGGGTACCGGGTTGACCCTACGGAATTGCGCGTGAAAATAGGCGATGTGATCGGGAAGTTGTTCAAGAGCGTAGGAGATTTGGTAGTAAAGTTTTACCGGTGTATCATCCAAATTGGTAAGCGTGATACGGCAATGCTTTTGGAATGGCATTTCCCAATAGGAGTTTAGTCCACTTCCAGGGTTTACGCAGATCGCTAGACTGGATACTTGGGCGTATTTGCCCTATCCGCAGGCAAAAAAGTCCCCCACGGGGCATTCCACTGATGGATTGCTCTGATGATCCCAATAGATGCGAAGAATGCTGAATCGCCAGATTCCTGTAATGGTTAACCAAATGTGCTGAACGATTCCCGGTCCATCGATATTTGCAAGGACAGCTGTTTCGTGGGGCTGAATGTAAATGAAAGGATTGATTTTCCAACCCACTCCCAATTCTATCGCTTTCTCCGCTGCCGTTCCTTCTGTGGCTGCACCACCTTTCCCTTTTTCCCCGGTAGGGTTTTCAGGCGTAATGGATCTGCTAGAGGAGTTCTTCAATTTCCATAGGTATCCAAACATAGAGGAACTGTCCAGTAACATCTTCATCCCCCCTATCGGTATTCAATATATGGTACACCATGGATAACCATATCACTATAAACATATCATCCAAATTCTATTGCGTCAATCTGAATCCTTGCGTATGATAGAAGGATGAAGCGTGTGTTAGCCAGTGATCAACACGCATACCTACAGGTAGCGAGCATCCTACGCAACCAAATCTATTACGGGGAAATTCAGGACAGGCTGCCTAGTTCTCGAGAAATTGCGGAAGCCTTTGGATTAAACTTCAAAACGGCCAATAAAGCGCTGGATATTCTGGTACAGGAAGGTTTGGTAAAACGAGTAAAAGGTAAAGGAACCTTTTTAGCCAATCCTCCTTCAATCTCCAAAACAGGGTATCATATTGGACTCATCCTATCGGATATTGTCAATCCGAACTTTGCCTTGTTGGCAGAAGCGATCCAACGGGAAGGACACGAAAGAGGTTTTTCTATCGTGATCAACACAACCGGCGGGAAGATTGAGACTCTAAAAACCTTGATCGACTTTTATCTTCGGAAGGGTATTCAGGCCATCATTCTTCAGGGTGGGTCGGTTAGAGATCCAGAATCCATCGAGTATGTGAAGCAGATTCCCCTCCCTATCATCGGAGATCACACCCATCTCTCCCACATCGACGATGTATGGATCGATGTCCGCGCAGGCGCACAACTAGCGGTTTCCCACTTGATTGAAAAAGGGGGACCCCCTATCGGGTATGTATCTGGTTCCAGCGAGGAGATTCATAGCACGGGTCGGTTCCAGGGATATAGAGATGCCTTACTGAGTCTGGGAGTGGTTCCTGACTTCCGCTACATACGTCGTGCACCACCCACTTTTGCGGGGGGATATGCAGCCGTAATGGATTTGATACGTACAAGGAGTTGTCCCAAAGCGGTGTTTTTCTATAATCTGGTAATGGCGCTAGGAGGTGTCAGCGCATTTCTATCGGAAGGGATACGGGTTCCGGAAGATGTGAGGGTTGCCGGATGTGATGATAGTGTTTCAGTGAAAGATATGATCGTTCCCACTACAACGGTGGCATTTTCCTATGAAGAAGAGGCAAGACAGATCCTTTTTTTAATCCAGCGAAGATTGACGAACCCAAGCGCACCACCCTGGAATATCCGTATTGCTCCTCGCCTGATTGTTAGAAGATCAAGTGAGGCTGTGGAATGATCCATGATCCTCAGAAAAAATTCGCATTTTTCGAATCCTTCTGGAAGGGCGAAGGCCCCTTTCCCCTTCTTTTCGCCAAGCCCCATTTGGCAAAGGAGAAGAACTACATTCTTTACAACCTGGAGGAACAGCACCGGGATCCAGGGAAGCTCGTGGAAGAGGCAGTGAAGGCTGCCGAGCCTGCTCTTGCGGGGATCGACGACGGGATTCCCGCCTTTCGCACCGATCTGGGAACGACCCTCTTTCCCAGTTCCTTGGGCTTACGGGTAGCGGTACAGAAGGAAGTACATCCCTGGCTTCGGGATCACTTGACTCTGGACCAGTACATTTCGCTGAGGGATGTGACTTCCGGGATTCGTGAGGAGAAGGGGGAGATCGGTCATGCGGTCAAAGCCTATCGATTGTTTTTACACAGGAAGGCGACAGGATCCATCCCTCAGGAGATTCTTCCCTATGTACCGGACAATCAGGGGATCTTCGATCTTTCCCATATTATCGTGGGAACGGAAATTTTCACCGCGCTGATCGATACACCCGAGAAGGTTCACCGGGCCCAGTCCCAGAGTCTCAAACTTTACCTGTCAGGGACACGGCTATTCAAGGCTCTGTTGGCTGAGTCGGAAACGTCCATGTTTCACGCCCACGGCATGATCAGCGGAGTGTGGTTTCCCCATACGGGGGCTCGCATTTCCGAGGATTCCTGTTCACTCATATCGGACGCGATGATCGAAGAGTTCTGCCTTCCCTATATCCGGGAAGCCCTGAGACCCTTCGGCCGGGGGTTTCTCCATTTTTGCGGCCGCCACGAGGGTTTCCTCTCCACCGTATGCCAGGAACCCCTGATTTCCACCCTCAATTTAGGGAATCCCGAACTGTACGACCTGGAAGAACTGTTCCGCCTCTGCGGATCTACGGATACTGTGTACTTCGGCCATCTCGACCCTGAACCTGATGAATCGATGGAAACGTTTCTGGAAAGGATTGCCGGGGTCTCCCTGCGGCACAAAGCCAGAGTAATCCTGGTGGCCCCTCCGGTCGATGGGGTAGACCGGAAGCGGTCTTTAGTGAACCTATGGCATCGGTTGACGAAACCGGTTTGAATTTTTATGGAGGGTCTCGGATTGACACCCCTTACCAAGCCCCAGGCCCGTGCTCTCCCCGATGGATTGCGGGGTATCGTGACAGTTCTCAATACACCTTTTACCCAGGAGAATAGGGTTGATCTAGGATCCATCGAGAGAAACGTGATCCGTGCGATTGATGCGGGAGTGGCCGGATTCCTGGTACCAGCCCTCGCGGGGGAAGTGGGGCAGCTTGATCGGGAAGAACGGGTGGCGATCGTACGGACTGTGCTGGAAACGGTACGGCTTTATGGGAGCAAGCGGACCCCTAGGGAGAGGCGGATCTCAGGGGAAGACGGGTATTTGCCGCCGAAAGAAGGCGCAAGACAAGTCAACGACGAGAA
>Ga0073932_1001120_pt1 | contig 53935 bp, 62 predicted proteins | sample DewCreD2012metaG_FD_76967 | JGI IMG/M metagenome (GOLD analysis project Ga0073932, IMG submission 76967) | Hot spring sediment bacterial and archeal communities from British Columbia, Canada, to study Microbial Dark Matter (Phase II) - Dewar... ...
AAAGCCCAAATGTAATGGTCGCCATCCATATCAATAAATACTTTAGACTTTATCGTTTGAACCATCGGACTGTTCGTATTAACCCTTCTTCTAAGCTTACATTCGGTTTCCAGTTTACTATAGTTTGGAGTTTTTGTGTATCTGGGCAGCGTCTTTTAGGGTCATCTTTTGGTAAAGGATAGAATTCTATTTCTGACTTCGTATTAGTAACTTCTTTTATCTTCTGTGCAAGCTCTAAAATGGTAATTTCTTTAGTGTTGCCAACATTGACTACTTCGCCGTTAGCTTTAGGATTGGTTGTTAGCAGTAAAAGTCCTGTCACCGTATCGCTTATGTAACAGAACGACCGCGTCTGTTTACCGTCACCATATACAGTTATTGGTTGATTAGTTAACGCCTGTAAAACAAACCGTGATAGGGCTCTTCCGTATAGTCCGTCTTCTCTTAAGCGTGGGCCGTAAGAATTGAAGATTCTAGGAACCCTGACATCCAATCCATACTGATTGTTGTAAGCCATAAGTAGTGCTTCAGCGAATCGTTTGCCCTCGTCATAGCAGGAACGCGGGCCAATCGGATTCACTTTTCCCCAATAAGTTTCTGGTGTTGGAATTACTTCTGTGTCGCCATAAGTTTCAGATGTGGAAGAGAACAATAACACAGCATCATTTTTTCTGGATAGCTCTGCCATGGCGAAGGTTCCTAAAGCGCTGGTTTGTAGGGTTTCGATTGGGTGTTTTTGGTATTCGTCGGGTGATGCGTGTCCAGCCATATGAAGGACGTAATCAAACTTTTCTTGACTTTGAAAATGGCATACATCGGTTTGTATAAATTTGAAGTTCTTGTTGTCCATCAAGTGATCTATGTTTTTTATCCTTCCGGTTGAAAGGTCGTCAACGACGGTGACGTTCGCGCCAAAGTCTAACAGAACGTCGCATATCCAGCTGCCGATGAACCCTGCTCCGCCAGTCACCAGCACCTTCTTCTCAGCAAATGCGTCGTCACCTTTTACGTTGGTCTTTATTTTTTCTATGTCTTCTCTGATAATGTTGTCAATCATTTTGTTTTTCTCTCACAAAATTGCTGGTATGATAATTCTAATGCTTCCCAGTATCGTTCGGGGCTACCGATATCTAAGTGCATATAGTCTTTGTCTAATTTTACTGCATAGACTTTTAGTCCCCAATCTACGAGTTTCTGGATTGCATCGGTTAGCTGGATTTCGCCGTTTTTGCCTGGTTTAGTTGCTTCTAAGGCTTTGAAGATTACTGGGTGAAAAATATACATCGCCATTATTGCCAAGTTAGTCTTTGGTTTTTCGGGTTTCTCAACAACCGATTTTACCCGAATAAAGCCTGGCTCCACCTCTTCTCCTTCCACTATGCCGTACTGTTTGGGGTTGTCGATTTCTAATACGAGGAAGGCGGCGTCCGCGTTAAACCGCTCAAACCCTTCAAGGAGCCTTTTTAGGTAATCCATATTTTTTGATATGATACAGCTGTCTCCTGCGTGAACTAGGCAGCTTTCGTTTTGTACAAAGGGTTGAGCCATTAAAACTGCGTTGCCAAATCCTTTCGGTTCTGGCTGGTTAACCCACATTATAGTAGAAGTTTCCAGTTTATTGTAGAATCCTTCGAGGTCAGATGCTTGGCCATTTTTTCCCATTCCTTCAAGGTTTCTTACGCATCCAATGTCGGGTGTAAAGTGATCTTCGATGCCTCTTTTGCCTCTTCCAACAATAAAACAGAACTCTCTCAAGTCTGCTTCATGGAGTTGTTCAAAAACTAGTTGTACAACCGGTTTGACAATCATGTCGCCATTGTTTGTTTTTGAAAATATTGGGAGCATTTCTTTAGGCTGCTCTTTGGTGGCTGGGAAAAGGCGAGTGCCTAGTCCTGCGGCGGGAATAATTACTTTGCGCACCATGAATCTTTCCCTTTGTTTCATTCTGATATGTTAACCCATATATATTTAGATGATTATTAAACCAAATTAACAATCTATAATGAAGGATGTCCAATTTGAGAAATCAACCTAAAATTTCAGTTATAGGCGTTGGATACGTCGGTTTATGTACTGCTGTGGGTTTGGCAAGTAAGGGTTACACTGTTATTGCATGTGACATTGATGCGGAAAAAATTGGAAAGATAAATCAGGGTATTCCGCCGTTTTTTGAGCCTGGTCTTCAAGAAAAACTTTCCGAAAGCATCCACACAGGAAAACTGAAGGGTTTAGTTAACGAGGCGAAAAAGGCAATATTGGAAACTGACTTTACTTACGTGGCTGTTGGGACTCCTAGCAAATTCGATGGCAGTATTGACCTTAAATACATAGAATCAGCAGCGGTCAGTATCGGTAAGGCGTTAAGACACAAAAAAAGTTATCATATAACAATCATAAAGAGTACTGTTGTTCCGGGAACCACTCAGAACGTTGTATTGCCCATTTTGGAAAGGGAATCTGGCAAGAAATGCGGAGAAGACTTTGGTTTATGCATGAATCCTGAATTTCTGCGTCAAGGCTCCGCGTTTCAGGACACAATAAACGCTGACCGCGTGGTGGTTGGTTCACAAGATAAACGAGCAGGCGACATGCTTGAAGTTCTCTATCGAGATTTTTACTGTTCACATGTTCCGCCGATAATTCGAACAACGTTGTCTACGGCTGAACTGATCAAATACGCCAGTAACGCTATGCTTGCCACAAAAATCAGCTTCATCAACACAATCGCCAACATTTGTGAAAAAATTCCTGGTGCAGATGTTAAAGTTGTGGCTGAGGCGATGGGTTTGGATAAGCGAATTGGGCCATTGTTTTTGGATGCAGGTTTAGGTTATGGGGGTTCTTGTTTTCCTAAAGATGTTAAAGCTCTTATTGCTTGCGCTAAAGGGTTTGGTTATTCGCCTGAGTTGTTGGATTCTACTGAAAGTGTTAACAAGAAGCAGCCTCTTAAGGCAGTTGAATTCTGCAAGCAGCAGCTTGGTTCATTGGAAGGTAAAAAAATTGCGATTCTCGGGTTGGCGTTTAAACCTGACACGGATGACATGCGTGAAGCAAGGGCTATTCCTATAATCAATGAACTGTTAAATTGTGGTGCTTGTGTAGTTGCTTATGATCCTGTTGCTATGCAGGTTGCCAAAGCCATCTTCAAGGACTCGATCCATTATGCGTCGTCTGCTGTTGAGTGTTTGAGGGGTGCTGATTGTTGCATTCTGGTGACGGAGTGGCCTGAATTCAAAAAACTTGCTCCTGACCAGTTTGTGGCGCTTATGAAGCAGCCTATTCTAATTGATGGTAGACGAATCTACGACCCTGAAGAATACGGGAAAAGATTGCGGTTTAGTGCCATCGGGTTGGGGCGTTAACTCTTTTTTTATCTTGTTAACACAAAATAGCCCACAAACTGGCTTGCAAACTGTTTACTTTTTGTTTTTTCTTCTAATTTTTTGTTCATTCATACCAAAAGCGATAAACATCACCTCAACACCAACAGTTAACTAAAATGACCCCTGACTGGTGAGTGCGTTGAGTAAAGCTACTGATATGGCAAAAGTTTCTGCTAAAGGCGGCTTTCACTTACTTTGGGGGCTTGTTGCATCCACCCTTATCTCTTCGATTGGCACCATTCTTATTGCTATATTTTTAGGCGAAGACAACATGGGTCTTTATGCCATCGCTGTTGCTGCTCCCAACATTATGACGATTTTTAGGGATTGGGGTATCAACACTGCCATGATTAAATATTCTGCGCAGTATAACAGCGAAAATAATGTGGCTAAAATTAGGAGTATATTTGTATCTGGGTTGGCTTTTGAGATTGTTTTTGGTTTAGCTCTGACTTTGCTTTCCATTGCTATTTCGGGTTTTCTAGCTGATGTCTTTCAGCGTCCTGCGATTGCTCAATTGATTCAAATTACTTCTTTGTTCATTTTGTCAGGTGCACTTATCAATACTGCGACGGCCGCTTTTACGGGACTTGAGAAGATGCATCTTAACAGTATTATGTTGATTGTTCAGTCTGTGGTTAAGACTTTTCTAATTATTGGACTTGTTTTGGTCGGTTTGGGTACTCTTGGCGCTGTGGTTGGTTATTCGGTAGCGGTTATGATTGCGGGTATGTCTGGAGTTTTATTAATGTATACACTGTACCGTTCCCTGCCCAAATCTGCTGACGGCGGTTTGGAGATAATTAAAACTACCAAGATGATGCTCAAGTATGGGTTGCCGCTGTCGATAGGTGCTATTTTGACTGGTTTGTTGTCTCAGTTTTATGGTATTATTTTGCCGATTTTTGTTTCGGATAACGCTGCGATAGGTAATTACTCGGTTGCGACTAACTTTGTTGTTTTGATTACTTTCTTTGCTACTCCGGTGATTACGATGTTGTTGCCTGCTTTTTCAAAACTTAACTATCAGAAAGAGCCTGAGGTTCTTCAGAATGTTTTTCAGTATTCAGTAAAATACGCTGCACTCATAGTGGTGCCAGTTACTGCTATTGTGATGTCGCTTGCGCAGCCTGCGATAGGAACGATTTTTGGGGACCGCTATTTACATGCGCCTCTGTTTCTTGTGTTATTGTCTATTACTTACCTGATGTCTGCTTTGGGTACGTTAAGTATCGGTAATTTGATTAACAGTCAAGGGGATACGAAGTTTAACTTGAAAATGAGAATTTTAACTGTGATTGTTGGTTTTCCTTTGAGTTTTATTTTGGTTTCTCAATTTGGCATAATCGGTTTGATAGTTACAACCATTTTGGTTGCTGTTCCTCCGTTGCTATGGAGTTTGGTGTACATTAAACGGCGGTATGGTGTTTCTATAGATTGGGTTTCTTCGGCAAAGATTCTTTTCTCTTCAGGTGTGACTGGTGTTGTGACTTATTTAGTGGTTTCTTGGTTGCCGTTTAGCAGTCCCATCCGTTTGTTGTTGGGTGTCGTTTTGTTTGTGGCTGTTTTTCTGCTGATTGTTGTATTGACAAGGACGTTAAGTAGCAGTGACCTTGTGAATATTCGGCAGATCGTGGATGGACTTGGGCCTCTGCGTAAACCCATAAACCTTGTTCTTAATTTGATGGAGAAACTGATGCCCAAATAGTTCATTTAATCGCAATAATGTTTCGGTTTATTTCTGCCCTGTGTTTTGTGTGTAATTTGGCTCTTTATAGGAAGCCATATAACGCTGAGAAATCCAACTCAATATAATAAATTCAACTACAGGTTACGATTGACATGAAAGCGCTCGTTCTAAGCGGCGGCAAAGGAACACGGCTACGTCCCTTAACCTTTACCTGCGCCAAACAGCTCATTCCAGTAGCTAACAAACCCATCTTAGGTTACGTTCTAGATCAAGTTGCGGCAACTGGGGTAAAAAAAGTCGGCATCATCACGGCACATGAAACGGGTCAATTTGTTGAAGACTACGTTCGCGACGGTTCCACTTGGGGCTTTAGCGTGAACTATATTCCTCAGGAGCCTTTAGGTTTAGCGCATGCTGTGAAGACTGCTAAGAAGTTTTTGGGGCAAGATTCCTTTGTTATGTGTCTTGGCGATAACGTTACTGGTCAAGGTTTAGAGGCGTTTGTTAATAAGTTCAAGGCTGAGCGTTTGGATGCGCTTATAATCTTAAAAGAAGTCGATAACCCCTCGGCCTTCGGAATAGCCCAGCTGGATGCAAAAGGCAACATTGTACGCCTTGTGGAGAAGCCTAAAACACCCATGGGCAACCTCGCAATCATAGGTACTTACTTGTTTTCCAACAAAGTCCATCAGGCAATAGAACGCATCAAGCCGTCTTGGCGGGGCGAACTTGAAATCACTGACGCTATTCAAGAAATGATTAACATGGGTTTCTCTGTGAAGGCTGAAATCCTCAATTCATGGTGGCTTGACACAGGCAAAAAAGACGATATACTCTCGGCTAACGCCAAAATCTTAGACGAATACATAGAACGTGACGTTAAAGGTGCCGTAACTAACAGCACCGTAGATGGACGAGTAAAGGTCGCGGAAGGTTCCCAAATCGTGAACAGCACCATCAGAGGACCCTGTGTTATCGGCAAGAACGTTTTGGTTGAGAACTCTTTCATTGGCCCATACACGAGCATCGGTGGCGGCTCAAAAATATGCAACTCTAACCTCGAATACTGTGTCGTGCAAGAAAACGTCACCATAAAAGATGTTGAGCGCTTAGAGGACAGCTTAATCGGCAAAAACGCAAAAGTAGCACGCAACCAACGCAACCGAACAATAAAGTTACATGTAGGCGATTTCTCGGAAGTCGAAGTCTAGGGGCTGAATTGGGGAATATTATAAATATTTTCATTCGATAACTTGACAGACAGGCAAGACAGCTATGTTAGACGGGATAAGAATTAAGCCAGTAAAGCGGTTCTCTGACGAGAGAGGCTTCTTCTGCGAAGCTATGCGATCAGACTGGAAAGACCTCTTCGGAGACGACACAATAGTCCAAGTTAATCATTCGTTTACTTATCCCGGTGTTGTTCGCGCTTGGCACCGCCACCTAAGAGGACAGGTGGATTACTTCTTGGTGCTTGGGGGGGCTGCAAAAATCTGCGCCTTCGACGACAAATCTGCCGAATTGAATGAAATCGTTTCAAGCGGATTGGATTTGCAGGTAGTCAGGATGCCGGGTCACTACTGGCACGGCTTCAAAGCAGCAGGCACAGAACCTGTTATGCTCGTTTATTTTACAACTAAACTGTATGATTCAAAGAGCCCTGACGAGGAACGGCGGGCTTGGAATGACCCAACACTCATTCCCAAGAAAATCAACGGGAAAACCACCGATGAGCGTGTTGGTAAAAGTTGGGATTGGAATTATCCACCACATAAGTGATGAACCATGAAAGTGTTAGTGACAGGCGGCTTAGGTTTTATCGGCAGCAACTTCTGCAGGCACATGCTTGCAAAGTACCCTGACTACGAAATTATAAACGTCGACAAAGTAGGCATCGGAGCGAATCCTGCAAACTTGCATGATATAGAGAATGATAAACGCTACACCTTCATAAAAGGCGATATCTGCAACCCCCAACTTATGAACCGCCTAATCCACCAAGTGGATGCAGTAGTTAACATCGCTGCGGAAACGCATGTTGACCGAAGCATCGTAGACCCAAACGTTTTTCTCCAAAATAACACTTTAGGAACTTTCACGATTTTGGAGGGCATCCGTCGTCACAACCACAAAGCCCGTCTCCTACAAGTGTCTACGGACGAAGTTTACGGCGAAGCCTCAGAGGGTTCTTTCACGGAGAATTCTCCTCCTAAACCATCCAACCCCTACTCGGCATCCAAAGCCGCCGCCGACATGTTCGTTTTGTCCTACCACAAAACCTTCGGCTTAAACGTTTCAATTACTCGATGCACAAACAACTTTGGACCCTACCAAATGCCTGAGAAACTAATTCCCAAAACAGTCATCCGCGCCTTAAGGGACTTGCCTATTCCAATTTACGGCAAAGGCACCAACATCCGCGACTGGATCTACGTTACCGATCACTGTGAAGCCATAAGTACAGTGCTGGAGAAAGGTGAGCCGGGTGAAATCTACAATGTATCCGCGGGCAACGAAGTCACCAACATAGATATAGTCAAAAAAATCATTAGCATACTCAAAAAACCCGAAGACCTCATAACTTTCGTCGAAGACCGACCGGGTCATGATACCCGCTACAGTCTTGACTCCTCCAAGACACGCAAGGAGTTAGGTTGGAAACCTAAAGCCACCTTCCAGGAGGCTTTAGAGTCAACAGTGGAGTGGTACCTTAAAAATGAGCATTGGTGGACCCCGTTTGCGACTGATGTGATTTTACATCCGACACCTTGGAAGCTGGGTGGTTCCCGTTGAAGCTGCTGATTACTGGTGCTGGCGGTCTTTACGGTTCAAAACTTGCGCAGTTGGCGCTTGAGAGGGGTTTTGAGGTTTATTCTTCTGACCTTTCGGTTCAGTCGGTTTATGGTAAATCGGTTAAGCTGGACGTTTCAGTTAAAGCGGAAGTTGACGATGTTTTTAGAACAGTTAAGCCTGATGTGGTTGTTCATGCTGCAACTTTAACTGATGTAGATAAATGTGAATTAAACAAGCATCTGGCTTGGGCGGTTAACGTGGACGGCACAAAACACATCAGGGAAGCATCCGAGCGTGAGGAAGCATTTCTGGTTTACATTTCAACTGATTACGTGTTCAGCGGCGATAAAGCGCCCTATGTAGAGTCAGATGCAGCTGACCCCATAAACTATTATGGGTTAACCAAACTCGTAGCCGAAGAAATCGTCCAAACTCTACCCGAATTCTTCATCGCCCGTCCCAGCGTAATTTATGGCGCCACTCCTGCGGCTGGAAAAGTAAACTTTGCGCTCTGGCTTATCGAAACCCTGCAAAAAGGTGAACGGGTCAAAATTGTCAAGGACCAATGGAACACCCCCACACTTAACACTAACCTCGCCGAGATGACGCTTGAAGCCATTGAACGGCACTTAACTGGAATCTATCACTTGTCTGGTGCTACGCGGGTTAGCCGCTACGAGTTCGCCCTCAAAATCGCTGAAACCTTCAAATTAGATAAAACCTTAATCGACAAGGTTGCTTCATCGCAGTTCACTTGGCCAGCTAAACGTCCAGTTGACTCCTCGCTTGACACTTCGCTGGCTCAGCGAACCCTGCAATGTAAACCGTTACCGTTAGATGAGGCGCTTGAACGTCTTAAAGTGGAACTCTCACAGAAAAAGGCTTAGTGACATCGCAAGTATTATGTAAGCGAACCGTGCCTTTCTGCATTGTTACAGTTATGATGAAGCAGAGTAGCATTAAGCAGATTGCTAATCAACGCATCGAGATACTCTTTGAGCAGGCCAAAAAAGTAGTTAAAGCCGACACTAAACTGGCAGCCCAATACATCTGCTCTGCGCGGCGCATTGCCATGGCGGCCAAAATCCGTTTACCAACAGAATTCCGAAGACAAACCTGCAAAGAATGCAACGCGCTGTTTGTGCATGGGGTTAACTGTCGGGTTAGGGTAAAGCAGAAAAGGGAGCCTCACGTCGTAGTAACATGTTTAAACTGCGGGAAACAAACCCGTTATATGATTAAGAAAAAGGTGCAAAAGACAGTTGAGCAAGATAACTACAAGGATGAAGCGCCACGTTAGGCACGTACTGAAAGATGAGAACCCGACGATTTGGGTGGGCAAAGACGGCTTAACACCGCAGTCAATCGCCGAGATGGAAAAGCAACTCCAAAAGAATAAGATGGTAAAAGTCAGAATACTCCCGGCTGCGCTCAAAGAGTTGACGACGGCTGAGGAAATAGCAAAAAAAGCTGCAAAAGAAACAGAAGCCGCCTTGGTAGAAGTGCGGGGGCACGTTTTTATCCTGTTTAGGAAGCGCAGGTCGCCTGAAGCCCCGCCAACTCAGTCATAACCATAATTTGTATAGTTTTGTTTTAGATACAGGTGTCTCCAATCCATGGGCTTCTTCGGGCGTAAAAATTAGGAGTTAATGTTAGTGTTTTATGCATTAAAATTAATTGGTTGATTTTAAATCAATGTTTTTTTTGGCTAAATTCTGCTATATTATGTTCTTGCTGATTGAGGATGAATAAACCTTAAAGGCGGGGCAGGGGTATCTTGTATATTGAGGAAGCTTCAATGCAGCTAATAGGGGTAGTTCTACTCTTAATAAGCATAGGATTAGTAGTTGGGCCAGTTGGCGCAGTAATATACATCTACAAAGACGATTTAAGCGGCTTAATCATCCCGCCCGAAGTTAAAGGATTAGTTAACGGCGACTCAAGCCTATTTATCACAGACAACGCAGGTGGTGGAGACGATTCACCTTTTGGCAGCTTCGTGCAGCCTGAATTCGTAAGCGCAAACATCGACAATGCCGCACGAACCTTCTCAGTCACAGTGAACGTAACCAACTCATTCACGATAGATTTAACCCTAAACAACCTCAGCACAGACGTAGAAACACCAGACCACCAGAGAATCACAAATGTAGCCTTAAGCAACGCTTACACGATTCCTCCTGGCGAAAGCGCTCTGGTAACCGTGGTTGGTTCATGGACGCAGGCTGGGGAAGCATACTTCTTAGATCACTACGCTACAGGAGAATCAGCTCAAGTAGTGCTGGTAAACACGGCCATTGACATCAACGGGGTAACCGTTGAATTAAGTGAACCCATCCAAATCACCGTTCCCATGTCCACCTCAGGATTAACCATAACGGGGTAAACTTATGCCCAGACAAATAAACTACGTAGCTTTAGTTGCAGGCGTCGTGACTCTGGTTTTGATAGCTGCCTCAGTGTTTGTTCCATGGTGGCAATTCAACGTCGGCAACCCAGCCTTAGCCAGCGTCAACTTTTCACCAGTCAACTTCAACTTCGCAATATTCAACACCGTCCTCACTGTGCCGATCATTTGGGCTCTGAACCTTGCTTGCCTGTTGACTCTGCTTGCAGGCGGCATAGCCCTGCTTGTCTACTCGGTTATACCCGCGAAATCTTACGCTAAATCGCTGCTGGGGTTCGGATACAAAAAACCCCTCTACGCCGTCATACTGTTCTTAGTGGAATTATTCGTTCTTTACTTATCTGTGAGGCTGCTGACAGGCGTTAACCTACCGCTTGTCGGGTCAACCGCTCTCCAACTTCCAGAGATATTTTCAGGCGGCATAACTGTAAAAGTTGTGGTTTCAGCGTTCTTCAACTGGACCTTCTACCTCTCAATAGCCGTTGTGGTACTCTGCTTTGCTGCAAGAATTTACCACGGAAAAGCCGCTAAACCGCCTGCCACAGTTACAGTCAATCCCAAAAATTAAACAAAGTAGCTATGTTCCTTGTCAAAATCGTTTGTTCTTTATATAAGGGAGGGGGGTCAGTGGCAGAGTAGCAGCCTCTGCGGTTACTGTTTCGTATGTGCATTTAAATGACGAGGGATAGTGGAAAAACTACAGTTGACGTCTAAGCTGATCTGTTTGCTGAAACCGCTACACTTAGTTTGCCGAAGCATAAACCAGCTAAACCTAAAACAGACATCGCAGCCAAGCCCTCCGCTGGAAGAAGATGAAATAAGAGGAATCCACATCAACTTCTAAAAAAGGAAAACAGAACTTATGGGTTACCAAACCACTTATCGTACCATGCATTAAACATGTTTAGGCAGTCTTTTTGCCATGCTTGTTCGCCCTGTTCTTTGCGCAGGCAATTGACAAGTTCTAAGTTATGGGCAATTTCCGTTTTTGCCTCTTTAAGCGCCGCTTCGACGTCGTCAAGCATGTCGTTTCCGCCTGCAGCGTAGTCAGGGTTGGTTTGGCGCAGAAACTCGCGTTTGTGTTTGATTAATTCTTCGATTCGTCCTTCATTCATAAATAGCACCAATAAGCAATGCCAGTAAAGCCAATTTTAATGTTGCGTCCGCTCGTAATGGAAGAGGTATTCCTGTGCGTAGCCAGCATAGTAGCCGAAGTAGCTGCGGGCAAAATCGCCAATTTTAATGTATTCACCGTTTGTTAAGGAGTTGTGGCTTTTCATCTTCGCTACCAACTCTTGGGGGAACTTGTCGGCGTAGTGGTTTAGGATTACCCGTTTAACCCAGACATCCACCGGAAACGCCTCGGGCTTCTCCAGCGAAAACAGCAACACACAATCAGCTACCTTTAAGCCCACGCCTGAAAACTCCAAAAGTCTCCGCCGAGCATCCAAATACGGCAGTGCCCGGAAGGCTTCAAGGTCAATTTCTTCTTCAACGACTTTTTTGGCGGTGGCCTGTAGGTATTTTGCGCGGTAACCTAAACCGCACCCACGCAACCCCTCTTCACTTACATCTGCAAGCTTTCGCGCGGATGGAAAAGTGTGAAACACGCAGCCGTCAAAAACTCTTTTTTCTCCATATTTCTCTGAAATTTTACGCAGCATCAACTCTATGGCAGCTATACTCTTGTAGGTAGCGCAAATAAAACTGGTGAGGCATTCCCAGGGCACTTGTCGCACAATGCGTAACCCTTCGAACCGTTTTAGTGCGGCTTGGATGTAGCTGTCTTTAGCGATGCATCGGCTGATTTCTTTTAAGTTATCGTTTAACCCAAAATACTGCCGTACAAACCCCTCGTTGGCGCCCTCAAATTCCAAATTCGAACCGCACTGGCGAATCTTGATGACTTTGTCGCCGACAACCCCATACCACCAGCCACCGATTTTTCGCCAACGAAACACCTGCCCGCAACCGAGCGAGAAATCTAAATCAAACGCTACATCAAGTCGCATAGTTACTGCTGCTCCATGAACTTTTCGGGTTTAGGCACTTCAGGCGCTAAACCTTTGCGTTTGCGTAGTTCAGCGATGACTTCGGCGGCGAGTTTTTTTGGCATTTTTTCCCAATGGTCAAAGAAGGATTGCCAAACAGCCCTGCCTGAGGTTGCTGAGCGGAGTTCTTTTGAGAAACCGAAGGTTTCTGCAACTGGTATGTAGCCGCTGATTTGGGTTAAGAGTCCTTTTTGTTCAAACGAGGTGACTTTGCCGCGTCTGGTTGAGAGGATGCGGGAGGATTCACTGGCAAGTTCAGAGGCGACAGTAATTATTATTTTGTAGACTGGTTCTTGGAGAGTTGGGTCGGCAGTTAGGAAGCTTGCAAAAATCCCTTTACCGACGCCACGCATAACCTCAGAGTTTGCCTCTGCACCCTCGCCAAGCTGGAAATCAGTGAGGTTAACTTTTAGATGCCGAATCGGTTCACCACACAGCGGCCCCGCACCGCAAGCGTACTCGAACCCCGCGATGATGGCCTCCAGAACCTCTTCGCAGACGTCATCGGTTTTGCTTTCACAATCAAAAAGTACGTTGCGGTGCTCGTCGATTGACAGAATAATGCCCTTGTCATCTTCCGGTGATGATGCATCCTGTTCTGGTTCAACCTGCACCCAAAAACTGCTCTGCTTATTTGGACTTTTAGCCAAAGCAACAACGCCCTTTTTCTGGGCGCACTCCATGTATACGACTCTTGGCGACGAAACGGTGACTTCGATGCCGCATTCGCTTCTAAGCTGGTTTAGTGCTACTTCAAGGTGCAATTCTCCCATGCCACTGAGTAGGTACTCGCCTGTTTCTTTGTCTGTTGCGGTTTTGAGGTTGGGGTCTTCGAGCGCCAGTCTCGCTAAACCCTGCTGCATCACCTCGATTTCGGAGGGATTTTTGGGTTCAACAGCCACCGTGACAACGGCTTCAGAAACATAGCTGACGCCCTCAAAGGGAACCATGCCCTCTTTATCTGCTAAGTCAACAAGGGTTTCCCCTGCTTGAACCCGTCCAGTCAATGTCAGTGAAGCCAAGTTGCCTGCTGAAATCTCGGAGACTTCTTCACGGAACGAGCCCATGTCAAGGGCAACCTGTTTCACTTCAGCGTCAATGAGGGCATCCACAAGATGCAGCCTGTCACCTTTTTGCACTTTTCCTGAGAACAATCTGCCCGAAACCGTAGTGTCGCCGCCAGGTTCTGCATGAATGTTCGTTACATACACCACTGCGGGTCCATCATCGCTGCATTTTGTGAGTGATTTGCCAACTTTTGAGCCAACCTGCCCATCCCAAATCTTGGTAATTCGGTAAGCTTGCGCCTCCCTCGGACTTGGGAGCACAGTGGTAGCCATTTCAAAAATCGCCTCATACACTGGCAGGGTTTTTTTGAGTTTATTATGCTCGCCTGCTTTGACGGCTTTGATTATGTCTGTGAATTTGACGCCCTGCTGTTTTGCTATGCCATAAGTGAAACCCCAACCGTGCAGCGCCGAACCAAACGCCACGCTACCCGCGGCGGGGTTGATTTTCCATTGGGCTCTGTAGGGGTTTTCGGTGTAGAGTTCGATTAGGTCGTTGAAGCGGTTGATTATTTGGGTGAGTTTAGTTTGGATTTGCTCCTCACTTAACTGCAGCTCAGTGATGAGGCGGTCGACTTTGTTTATGAAAAGAACAGGGCGGACGCGTTCTTCGAGGGCTTGGCGGGTGAGGATTTCGGTTTGCGCCATAATCTCCTCAACTGCATCCACCACCACGACTGCCCCGTCGGTGACGCGAAGTGCCCGTGTGACTTTACCCGTGAAATCCACATGACCAGGCGTGTCAACTAAGTGGATAAGGTAAGCTTGCTCGTCTTTCTTGTAGAGCAACGTTATGTTGGCGGTTTTTATGGTGATTTTGCGTTTCTGTTCCTCTTCAAGGTAATCAAGCACCCGCGCGACGCCAGCCATCTGTGGCGAAAGTAATCCCGCGCCAGCCAGAAGAGAATCCGCCAGGGTGGTTTTGCCGTGGTCGATATGGGCGATTATCCCTATGTTGCGAATTTGTGCTTTGTTGCCCATTAGCGCTTGGATTTGGGGGATTTGCTTGAACCGCGGCATCTAACAACCCGTAAGATAGCCATAGTTTGGAGCCGAGGTGCATATTATCTTTTTTATTTCTACATGACTGGTTCGGTTGCTGGAGGCGATTGCTGTTTGGTTGCGGTCTGCTGTTTTCTAATCAACAAAATCGTCTCAGACACATACAAAACAACAGACAAGGCTGCTGTCAACGCGAAGGGTGCGTAAAGTGTAGAAAGCATGATGCCGTCGGCTAATCCGTTGCCGCCTATGACTGAGCCAGAAAGGACGGCTGAATAGGCTAAATCAACCAAAATTAGCGAAGTGGGAACACAAGATAGGGCAAGCAGGAAAGAAGTGAAGGCGTTTTTCGGATTCGTAAAAGTTTTTGCGCCATAATTTAGTGCGACTGTTACTACTGCAATGGTTGCAGCAAAAAGCAGTGGATATCCAATTAAGCCTTCAGTGGTTAAACGGGTGAGGAAAAAAGCCAAAACGGTCGAGGCGGATATTGCAATCATGAATTTCTTTATAGGAAAACGGAACCAAAACAAAAGCCCCGCACAAACTAGCGCAACAACCACAGGTACAATTGCGCCAAAAACGTCGATACCTAAAGACCCACTAACTATTATTGGCGCATGGTATGGGTTGGCTTTGAAGTAATCTCCAAAAAGTCCCACCGCAACTATGCCTAAAGCTGCCGCTACTGCACCTAAGAGGGCGATGGTGACGCTTTTGATGTATCGTTTGGCGTCTGAGCTAACTGGCATAGTCTCCACTTATTCGGTTTATAGACGCAGAAGAGGTTATTTTTGGGTGGAGACGTATTTTTTGGACGCACACCGCCCTGAGCTGATACGAAAAGGCTTTTTCCCTCGCACCATTGATTTGAGCGGAACGCCATGCCAAAATCAGCAGTCATCACCCTAAACCAACTCGAAGAGGAACCTTACGCATCCGTAGTTTGCTATCCTAAGGCAACCCCCAGCGAAATGCAACCCCGCATAGCTGAACTCCGCAAGTTGGGTGTTGAAGCATTGGAGTTTTGCGGTAAATCTTCTGCGTTCAGTTTGTCTGTGTTGGGCAAGGGTTATGTGGGTATTGTTGTGGCTGCACGTGTCTGCGGCGAGCGGTTGGCGCTTAAGATGCAGCGGGTGGACTCAGACAGGGTAAGCTTGGAGCGTGAAGCTGAACTGCTGTGCAAAGCCAACTCTGTTGGTGTGGGTCCGAAGTTTGTGGCGGTGACAAAGCATTTTCTGCTGATGCAGCTCGTTGAAGGGGACTTGCTTGAGGCGTGGCTTCAAACGCACAGAGACAAAGCTGTTGTTGGAAAGGTTTTAGTTGACATTCTGGAGCAGTGCTGGCGGCTCGACGAAATTAGCCTCGACCACGGGGAACTCAGCAAAGCACCCAAACACCTCCTCGTAGGCGGAACAGATAAGCCGTTCATCGTGGATTTCGAAACAGCAAGCACACAACGCAACGCGTCCAACGTCACCTCGGTGTGCCAGTATCTGTTTCAGGGCAATAGCGAAACCTGTAAAACTATATCGACGATTTTGGGCGAAAGAAACAGAGAAAAACTCATCTCAGGATTGAGGAATTACAGAAAAAACCGGAATCGCACCAACTTTGAAGACTTAGTGAGGTTATGCCTCGAATATTAACCTGCATTGCTTCTTCTGTTCTAAATACGAAACCATTTATATTTTCAATGCCCTAAGAACCATTGGCGAAGATTATGCTCAGTGATTGGGAAGATAGAATCACAGTGGACCCCAAAATTTTGGTGGGCAAACCAGTCATTAAGGGTACTCGATTGTCAGTCGAGTTTGTTTTGGGTCTTCTCGCTAATGGCTGGTCGGTTGAGCAGATTCTGGATGCGTATTCTGAGTTGAAGCGTGAAGACATAATTGCTGCTTTGAAGTATGCAGTTGAAATGGTTAAGCAAGAGAAGGTTTACCCCTTAGCATGAAATTTCTTGCTGATGAAAACATCTCAACCAAAGTTGTTAACAACCTCAAAAACAAGGGAATAGACATCGTCTCAGTTAAGGAGATAAATGCTGGTCTGGGCGATGAAGCAGTCTTAGAAACTGCCAATGCCCAGAATAGAATTCTTTTAACTTTCGACGATGACTTCGGTGAACTGATTTATCGAAGAAAACTAAAGGCGTATGGAATAGTCTTGTTAAGGTTCTTTCCGAAGTCAACACAGCAGATTTATGAAATTCTCTCTAACGTTTTAGACGCCCAAAATGAACTTGAAGGCAATTTCGTAATAGTTACTGAAAATCGGATTCGAATACATCGATTAAGAAAGAAAGTTTAGGCTACAACTTCGTGTAGCCGTTTCTGTTTGACTGCTTCTTTGAGTTCCATTGCGATGCGTCTGCCCATGTACATGTTCTCACCGTAACGCAGATAAGCATAGGGCGAAGTTCCGATGCCGACGTTTGTGCCTGCAACGATGCGTGCAGATATTTCGAAGCAGTATATTTTGAGGTCGTCTGTGATGACGGTTTCGAGGCAGAAGGGTCCAATGATTCCAGGCGGGGCTAATTCCGCGGCTTTTTTGTGAACGTTCTCGCCCATACGCATGACTTCTGGCAGTAGCGATTCGCGAAGCACGATTGGGAAGTTGCCGACTACTGTGTATGTTGGGATGACGTCGATTTCGAGTTGTTCCTGAGCGGGGATTTTGCCGATGCTGTCTACTGCCGATTCGTAGCGGCGATCCATCGCGAGGAGTTCGACGTCGTTGTTTAGGATGCTGCTAAAGTAGCTGGGGTAGACGTTGACGCCTAAGGCGTATTCTTGGAGGTGGATTTTTTCTATGTCTTCTTTGGTGATTAAGCCGCGTTTGATCATTTCTTCTGCTTTCTTGTAGAAACCCTTCGGCGAGTTGGCGAGGAAGTAGCCTCTGCCACCTTTGGCGCCTTGGAGCTTGGCGATGATTAGGCGGTCGATGTCGTCGGGTGACTTGAAAGTGGCGGGTAATCTCAGTCCAGCCTGCCGCAGCCATTCCTCCTGTGATTTGCGGTTGGCTTCCCAGTGGAGCAACTGTCGGTTGCCCATCATGGGTACGTTTAGGTTGTCGGTTAATTGTTCCGTGCTAAGGTATGCGGTGAAGGAGCCGTGCGGAATCAAAACAACATTGAGCCGGCGGAGATGTTCCTGAAGTTTTTCGCTGAGCAACTCGGTGAAGTCTTTAACAATTATTAACTCGTCAACTAGTGGATACTTTTGGTACATTATGGCGTCTTTTTCTTTGCAGATACAAACCGTTCGCAAACCTTCTTCTTTGGCGCCTTTGAAAATGTTAAGCGAACTATGGGAACCCAAGGTGCCGACTGCGAGTTTGGTTTGATCGTATTTTTCGATTATTTTGCCTATCGCTTCGCTGTCGATCATGTTACAACTTCCATTAACCGCCGTTTTCTGATGGCCCGTTTAATTTCCATGGCGACCCGTTTGCCTGGACCCACCTCTACCCCATACTTGTACTTCATGTAGGGCGATGTTGGTTCAACACAGGGGCAACCTGGAACACGTGGGCTGACATCGAAGATACGGAACTGCAAATCCTTGGTGACTGCACCCTGCAAGGCAAACAGGCCAATCATTCCCGGGGGAAACTCTTTGCGGCAGATTGACACCCATTTTTCGCCTGCTTCGAAGACTTTTTCTATTTGGCTTTCCCTCATGGTTACGCCCATGTGGCCGATTTCGATGTTCTGTGTAGCGACATTTAGTTCGAGTTGTTCTCTTGCAGGGAGGTCAAGTACGCCGTCGAGGTCGGTTTGGATGCGGCGGTCAAAGCCTAAGAGGTCAATGTCATCGTTTAAGGGTGAATAGAAGTAGTTAGCGTTGAATTTCGCACCCAACACGTATTCCTCGATAACTGATTCTTCGAGGGCTTCGCGGGTGATTATGCCTGCTTTGATGCGTTTCTCGGCTTCCCGCTCATATTCCTCAGGCGTTGAGGCGTAAAAGAAGGCGCGTTCAATGGTTCTGCCTTTCTCGGCGACTTTGACTATGACTGGGCGGTCGATGTCTTTGGGTGACTTGAAGGCTTTTGGAATTTGAATGCCTGCTTCTTTTAGGAGCCAAAGCTGGTTTTTGGGTGCGGTGCGTTCTTCGGTTTTTAGCAGCCAGCGGTTGCCCATCAGGGGGACGGTGAATTTCTGTTCGATGGCGTCGTAGCCTGCGTAGACGCTGAAGCTGCGGTTGGGCACAAAAATCGTGTTTAAATCTTGCAGTTCCTTAACCGTTTCAGGTTTAGTTATGTCAGCGAATTGATCAAGAAAAATGAATTTATCAAAAACGTTGCGATAGTAGCGCGCGTAGGTTTTTTCTCTGCCGTTCTGGCAGACCACCACAGTTTCGAAGCCTTCTTGTTTAGCACCTGAAGCAATCTCAAGCGCAGAGTGCGAGCCCAAAACGCCTATGCGGATTTTTTTGGGATCGTAATCCATCAGGACTTGTTTTATTTTGTCTTGCATATTCATGGTGTTGTTTCACCCATAAACGCTTTGTAATCGTCAATAACTTTGGGCAACGGGGGTGTGTTGAAGATTTTTTTACCGCTCATCTCGTTAGCTACTGAAGTGTACATTTGGCTTATGATAGTCTTAAGTTTGGGGTCAAGTTTAGGTGGCTGAGACTTGCAAAGTGACTTCCAGTCCTGTACGCCTTTGGCTTCCGCGTCTTTTTTGGCTTGCTCTAAATCGTTGTACCACTGGGTTTTTTTGTAGAATTGCCTTGCCACTTCCTTGCTAACATGAACACCGTCGAATGTGAAGCGGCATTCATCCAACGTGCCTAGCACGTCAACGAGCATGAGTTTGCGTTGGTCGTCGAAAGCTAACTCGATTTTTCCGTCCTCATTTTTGAGACCTGCGTTGGAGGCGGCTTTGGTTATGGTTTCGTCAGCTTTTAGGAGGACAGCTTTGATGTCGGCTAATTCGGAGTTTGTTAAGCCTGCGATTTTTTGCGCTTCAGTCCATGTGACGTAGCGGTCGGTTTCTTCCAGTTTTGTGCTTACGTCAAAGATGGGTTTGGTGAGGGTTTCGCCTGGTTTGGGTTGGTGGTCTAAGCCGAGGTCTGCTAAGGTGACTTTGCCTTGTGCTAGTCGTTTGAATACGGATGAGCCTTCTGGTAAGCCGTTGCGGTAGATGATTTCGAGGGGGATGAGGCAGTTTTTGAGGGCAGAGTTGTACTGGCTGTAGTCATGCACTATTTTGCCGTTTACAACGCTGGTTTTGGGTTTGTAAACGTTAACTAAAGCGACTTCCATGATGTTTGAGGGCTCTTTGAGTTCATCAAGCCTGACTGCTTTGCCCGCCGAGTTAACTAAGCCTCGGTAATGGGTTTTTACACCAAGCTTTTCTAGCTGTTCAAAACAGTAAGCCCCCATAAGGCACAAAGCAGCGCCTTTGCCATCGATGTGATCGGGCATTTCGCCCCAGTCAAAAACGCTGTAGCGGTCAGAAAACAGGAATCTGCCTGTGCCCATGGCGGTTTGGGTTGGTTTAGTGATGATTTGTAAATCTTTAACGCTTCCCATCTTTGTCTCCTCAGTTGCTGTGAATATTCTGTTTTGCCTTTATATCGCTTTATCCTAAGATAATTGCTTATAGAATGTGAGTGCTGTTGAAACTTAAAGCAAGGATCCGCTTGCAAAACTCACCAAACACCTTTATCAATGTACAAGCATATCAAAAAAAAACCTGAATTTACAGTAAAGAATATTTAACTATGCCAACCAATGCATGGACTAATATAATACATAAACGTCGGGAGCGCAACCCATATGGATCCACAGGTAGACACCTCTACACAAACGAGATTCTCAACCACACCATCCACACTAGAACTGCTCCCTAAAAGATGGTTCTGTACGGGTTTAGAAGCCTCAGGAAAAACAATCAGACAAGAAGCTGAATCACCCGCAAGTTTTATGGATTTGTTGAAACGCTCCGTGATTACCTGGGTTGACTACATCACCGATGACCCCGTGAATGATTTACCTATGGTAGCTGCCCAGATGGGTTTCAGTGAAAACTTTATCGCAAGTCTATCCTCGCGGGATCAACTGAATTATTCTGATTTTGATACTGAAATGTGGCTGACTTTCCCAGCCATCCAGATTAGGGGAAACGACGTTAAACCTTACCCGTTAGTCTTTTTGATTCGAAAAAATCTGGTTGTAACCTTCCATGTCCGACTTGTTGACAAACGATTCTTGCGGCTAAGAAGGTATTCAGAAACAATTCTTCGCAAAATCCCTCCTGAAAGCAAACCAGAAGATAGACTAACAATCGTACTATCCCGTATACTTGAAGCAAACAATGACAGCAACTTTAGACACCTGCGAGTAATCGAAGAATTCGGCGACGAACTAAACCGCGATTTAATGGATAAGGACGTAGATAAATCCACTCTGGGGCCAAAAATCTACGAGATGAAACACGCCCTCATCATTTATTTGAATGCACTATGGGAAAGCGTGGATGTACTGCAGACGATTCGCTACGGCGACGCAGAACTTCTCACTGATGATCCAAAACTTGTAAACATGTTTGCTGCGATGGTGGATCAAGTTAAAAGTCAAATTGCTCTTTCTGAGCACATGTCCGAAGTATTAGCGTCAGGAATAGAAGCCACACAAGCCATATACAACAATCAATTAACGATCGCGAACAATCAGTTAACGATATCCAACAACAGATTGACTTTGCTTAACAACCGTCTATCAAAAATAGTCGCTTACCTAACGATAATTGGAACGGCGATATTGATACCTAACACCATCGCCACCATGCTCGGTAACTCGGTTTGGGTTTTGGGGCCCGATTTTCTACCTGCATATCTGGCGTTAATGTTTGGAGCCACTGCGGTTGGCAGCATCCTAATGTGGGTATGGATTAAAAGAGCAGGCTTATTAAATCACGAACATGAACAAAGTGCAGATAACAATCCCCCTATTCATACCACCTAACCGTATATTGCCAGTTTTTCTACAGTTTTGCAGATAATAACAAATGTCGTGTTGACCCAAAAAGTGATTTTTTAGACTAAAGCCCACCGAAGCAAAAAAACTCGTTTTGTCCTTTAAATAAGGGAGGGGAGGTACACTGTGAGACGTCGCGTGAATTTGGCTACATACCTGTGCCCAAAACGCTAAATATCCAAACTCCAAAGTGGTAAGTGGTGAACGATTTGGTTTTTGCAAGAATGTCCACTTGGACTTTTAAGGCGGGCAAACGAGAAGAGGGTTTTTTAGAATTAGACAACCTGCTCAACTCGCTAACTAGACATGCGGAGGGGTTCCGCGGATACATGTCCCTGCTTCCACAAGAGGACCCTAACAATGCAGTGGTTTTGACTCTTTGGCAAGACGAAGAATCCCGCAAAGCATCCGAAAAAGGCGTCTTCGCCCAAACTACACAAAAAATCCAAAAGTACCTAGAAAAACCACCTGTCAGCAAGAACTACCGCATATTCTCCACAGAGTTGTTCCAGCGTATAGAAAAAGAAGCCATACGCCAAACCACATAACGGTCGGTGGATAGATGCTGCGTGTGGGTCACCGAGGGGCAAAAGCTTACGCCCCCGAGAACACGTTGGCGAGTTTTAAGAAAGCCATAGAAATCGGCGTAGACGCTGTCGAGTTAGACGTCAGAAAAACCCGTGACGGCGAATTGGTTGTTATGCACGACGCTGATGTGAAGCGGACCACCAATGGCAAGGGCTTGGTTAGCGATTTGACTCTTGCCCAGATTAAGGCGTTATCTTCAGATGGGGAGAAGGTTCCCACTTTGGGTGAGGCGCTGGATTTTTTGAGGGGCAAAGTCAAAGTCTTCATCGAACTCAAAGAGCAAGGCAGCGAAGAGCAGGTTCTTGTTGAAGTGAGGAAGCGCGGTATGGAAAAAGATGTTGTGATCACTTCTTTTCTTGAGGAGGCCCTTAAAAAAGTTAGAGAACTCGACGCCGCCATCCCCACAGGTTTAATCTACGCTAAACACAGCAACCCCCTCAAAGCAGCGTTAACTTTGAAGGCGAATTATCTTTTGCCTCTCTACAGGTTTACCCACACTGCAAACGTGCAGAAGGCGCACCAAAACGGCTTGAAAGTCGTCGTCTGGACCATAAATACCCCTGAAGAGGTGCAAGATTACCTCAAGAAGGGTGTGGATGGCATCGCCAGCGACAAACCAGACATACTCAACAGCCAATGACGCGACTGCAGTTTTTGCTCAAAGAAGCCATTTTTCAATTTTGGCGGGCTTGTTTATTTTTGTCTCCAACGAGTAATTGCTCCCAAAAATTATTGCGGTTAACTATACAGATTCCAATAAAGAGCACACCCATAGAACCATGAACGAGCAGCGACGCAATGTCTGGACCGCCCAGAAGCTGGATAAGTGGGTTTGGAGTTTGCGCTGCGGAGAGCAGGGGCCAAAACAGCGGATTATATGTATGATTGGCAACATCCAGCAAAACGTGAGACAATACTCCGATTAAACAGGAAACACCAACCACCCCTGAAAAGGCGCATTTCTGCCTGAGGTTTTCTTTGTTTACTGGAAAAAACGCGCCGACTAATGGGGTATAAACAAGCACCGTCAAAAACACTGCGATGGTGGTTCCCAGAGTTAAACCTCCGATTAAGCTGTGGAGAACCAGTCTGTCCTGCGTTTGGGACACCAGAGATATGAAGGGGACTTCCAAGTCGGGAACCATAGAACCCACGATTAAAGCGGGTAAGCTGAGGTTGATTTTTCCGCCAAGTTGGTGGAGTATCTTTGCGATTGGGTAATGGAATGGCGTAACAGGCATGTTGAGGACTAGAAGTCCAACGGGGACGCGGCTAATAATTATTTACGTCGTTGACCGCTTCAAGCTTTGTTGGGAAACCGCAATCTCTATATTTCGCAATGGAACCTTTTTAAAAAGCGCGTGTGGGCCCGTGGCTCAGTCAGGCTAGAGCGGAGGACTCTTAATCCTTAGGTCGCGGGTTCAATTCCCGTCGGGCCCGCCACCGTTCACTTCTTGTTTTGGGAAACCCGGGTACACTGACTAGCGACAAAAACATTGTAAACCTTATATCTTATCCGAGGCATTAGGCGTTCATGACAGAACCAAAAAACGGTCGACCAATATTCTTCCCAGAAAAACTAGTAATATTAGGCAACCTCGCCCTCTTCATATGGATCGTTCTTGACACAGTCGCTTTCCTGCTATATGACACAAACACAGGCATCGCATTTTTCATAGTTGCACTAATAGCAATCTATGGAGTATTGCACTTCATCGGGTGTCTGCGCCCATGCTACAACTGCATAAAATGCACCCACGGCATGGGACGCCTAGCAGCATTATACTTTGGCAAACGCATACTAAAAGACTACAAATACAGCTACAAACTGCCCACAGCAATATTCTTCAGTCTGTTTATCGGGGCGTTTCCAGCATCATTCGCACTTTACTCTGCCATTCAAGACTTCACGGTCATCAAAGTATCGGTTTTTGTAGTTCTTTTAGCATTTACAATTTTTAGCGGTTTAACTTGGCGAACAAAAAAACGCCTAACGCCAAATCAACCGTAAACGCCTCTGCATAAACTGTTTTTTATTTAGTGGTTTGCTGTAAATAGTGCCTTGGAACTCATTGCTCAGTGGCATTAGTGAGCGACCTCTGGTTTTTGAGTCCTGTGTTTTGTTGGGTTGTGTTTGTCCGAAATCCATATAAGTAAATCTTTACTGTATTTTGGTAAAGATTGGAAATTGTGATGGAAACACTCTCAAAAGACGAAGCAACAGTATGGCAAGAATTCCAACAAGACAAAACCACCAGCACCATCGCCGAACAACACCCACAATGGAACCCCGCATACGTCTCCCGAGTCCTAAACCGCGCCAGAGAAAAAATCGCCAAAACCCTCAAAGCCCACGCCAACAGCCACCGCCTCGACATAGAAACCCTCCTAGACTACAAAGGCCTCCTCATCGGCTTCGACTATCAAACAAGCAGCCAAGTCTACATAGTCTACACCCAAAAACTCGGCGTCATCGTCTGGTACAAACATGACTCGTACGGTGGAAAACTCTGCCCTGAGTGCCCCAAAGAAAAAGAATGCAAAGAAACCCTAAGCACAATCATCAACGAGTACAACATCACATTAAGAGAAGACGAAAAACAGCTATGCCTAACCCAACAAGCCATCACAGTATTCAACAAACTCGCAGCCAAAGAAACGCCGCGTTATAAACGAAAAGGAAGCGAATAGATATGGGAAAAAACGAAGCAGAAAAAGTCATCCGACCGCCCGTTGAGCAGATCACCAGCGGAACAATCTTCAAACCATCACGGGCTTACCTGAAAAAGATGCAGGTCCAAAACATCATCATCTTCGTATTCATCTTGCTGTTGGTGTTCCTTTCGTTTATAGCCGTTGCATACATGGCTGCCGCTGACCCAGCGAGTCCAAGTGCAGCGCAAATAATCCAAGATTACATCCTACCAGTGAACCTCTGGTCGCTAATAGCAAATCTACTATGGTTCATCCCCGCCTTGGTTCTGACGCCGATGTACTTCAACAGCATAGAATACTCAGTGAAAGCCCAAAGCGGAGACACCATGCCTGAAATCTACTCCAAAGAAGGCATCATAACAATCACCCGCCGACACGTACCCTTCAGATGCATAACCAACATATCAAGCAAAGCAGGCCCGTTTGACAGACTGTTCAAAATCGGCTCCGTACACGTAGAAACCGCCGGCTACTCAGGCCCCAACCAGAAAGGCCCCGAAACCGTCCTCAACGGCATCGTATTCTACGAGGAAGTACGCGACTTTATCTTAAGAGAACTAAGAAAATACCGAGAACCCTACACTACAATGACCGAGGTAAACCAGCCAACACCCGAACCAACAGGTAGCAACCGCGATGAGGTCTTGGCTACTTTGCGGGAAATACGCGACCTGCTAAAAAAGAAATAGCGGGTGCCACATTTTTTCTTGTTTTTAACTCGCTGATTGAACCCTTTTCTGTTTAATTAGTTAGTAAACGTTTTAGACGCTGGATCAATGCTTCCCGCTCCGAGGGTTGCTGCATCCATAACTGGCGGTTTTCCCTAAACTGTTCACCGCTGATTTTGCCTTGCTTCTGCAAGTCACCCAACAACCTCATGAATCCCTGCAACTCTAACTGCTCATTCGACACCGCGTTGCCAATTTTTCGCTCGCTTTGGACGTTGACGCCGATGGGTTCAGTATCTGGCGGTGGATAAGTAGCGTAAAGGAACCGCGCAAAGTACAGGTTATCCCAGTCTTTTGTGAGGGGCAAGCTGTTTTTAGCGTTGAGGAGTTCTGTGGTGTAGTGCTCGTATTCTTGTCCAAGCGAAAGGTACTTTGTCTGTACAGCAGCTACACCTACCACTCGGTTAACAAAGTGCCGCATGTGTTGATTGGCAAAAACGGGTAGCACGTGCCCTTTCTCGTAGTTGAAGCAGTAGATGATTTTTTTAGCCAAGAATTTGTCCTGTGACATTCCGCCGAGTCTTTCCCATGGAGCATCCACTTTTTGAGCCAGCGACTTGCGGTCATCTACTGTGGTGCGGAGGAGGTTTCGGAATTCTTTGATTTGGAGGCGGGTGTTGCGGTAAAGGTTGGAGTTGTTCTGGATTGGTGTTCCTTGGATGTTGAGGTTTTTTTCTATGAATTGGAAGAATTCGCCTACTTCGTCGGGGTTAACCTTGTAAAGTTTATCGGCGTCAAGCCACTCTATGGAGGCGAGGTTTTCGGCGAAGGTGAATTTTTGTCTGAACTCTTTTAGTCTGCCGAGTGTGATGTTGACTTCGTGTTTTATGGCGTTGTTTTTGTCGTATGCTGCGGCTTTTTCTTGCAGTAGGGTGTTTTTGGACATTTTGACCGTAGAGGTATGGTTGCTTTGTCTAATAAGAGTTGCAACCAAGCAGATTGGCTGTTAAGTAAAAGAGTATAATACTGGGAACAGGCATCAGTGTTTGGGTATTTAGTTGGCGGGCAAATCAATCATTATAATAGGGGCAGGCCTCGGCGGTTTAGCCACAGGCTGCTATGGACAAATGAACGGTTACAAAACCAAGATTTTTGAGATGCAGAACAAACCAGGCGGAGTCTGCGTCGCGTGGCAACGCAAAGGCTACAGCTTCGACTACACCGTTCACAACGTTTTCGGAGTCACCACAAACCCAAAAGTGAAAAACGTCTACACGCAGCTTTGGCAGGAACTTGGCGCCCTCAAAGACACAGCGCCGTATCATTTTGAGGAGTTTGTACAAGTTGAGGATGTAGACGGTAAAGTCCTCACCCTCTACACAGACCTAAACAAGCTTGAAGCCCACCTCAAACAACTCGCTCCTGCAGATAGCAAAATCATAGAAGAGTTTGTGTATGCGGCTAGAAAAATCGGGGGACACGACTTATTCGATGCCATGGTGGGAGGTACATTTGCGAAAATCAAGATGCTACCACTAATGAGCACACTCGTAAAGTTCGGCAAAATCAACATCAAAGCTTACGGCGAAAAATTCAGCGACCCTTTTCTACGAAAAGCCATCCCCACAATCCAGTATGACATCGCTGAAGTGCCCACTTTGGTTCCGTTGCTGTTCCTCTCGGTTCAAGAGAAAGGTGATGCAGGCTGGCCCATCGGCGGTTCAAACGCGCTCTCAGGCAACATCGCCAAACGCTACCTTGAACTCGGCGGCGAAATAGAGTACAACAAGAAGGTCGCAAAAATCATAGTCAAAAACGACGTTGCGGTGGGTGTGCAGTTGGAGGACGGCTCAGAACATTTTGCTGACCGCATCGTTTCGAATGCTGACGGCTACTCAACAATCTATGGCATGCTAGGCGGCAAATACGTCACTAAAGCCATAGAGGCGTACTATAGGGCGTATCCTAAGCTGCAGTCGTTTGGGCTGGAAGTCTGGTACGGAGTCAACATGGAATTCCCCAAAGAGCCCCATGCAATCGTTTGTTTCCTTGAGCAACCCATAACCATCGAGGGTATCCCGCGTGACCGCTTGGATATCGAAATCTTCAACTTTGATCCCACGATGGCGCCTAAAGGCAAAACAGTCGTTAAAGTTGTACTGGAATCCAACTACGATTACTGGAAAAACCTCTCCGCGGACCCAGAGGGTTACAAAAAAGAAAAACAAAAAGTCGCAGACCAAATCGCAGTAGCGCTGGAAAAACGGTTCCCCCTCTTTCAAAGCAAAATCGAAGTCATCGACGTGGCAACCCCCATTTCTGTGGAGCGTTGGACGGCGCTGTATAGGGGTTGTCAAGCTTGGCCTGCACCAGCAGAGCACCAAAAAGAAATCAACAAAAACGGTTTATTCAAAACTCTGCCTGGTTTAGCTAACTTTTACGGTGTGGGTCAATGGGCGGGCGGAACCATCGGGTTAAGCACTGTTTCACTTATGGGGCGCAACCTCATCAAAGACTTCTGCAAGTTAGATGGCAAACAATTCAAGACCGCATGATGTGATCGAGAAACAATATTAATCTTAAAACAGTCAATTGGTTAAGGTCACACGATGAAGAAGCAGGTGTTCATTTCAGGTCCCATCATCGGCATGGAAAAACAGCAAGACTACCGAAAAACCATAACTGAAGTCGTCGAGAAACTGGGGCTCCAAATCATCGACCCATGGAAACGTGAGCGTGTTCTCTACAACGGCACGGAGGAGTGCTGGTGGGATAAGGTGCCTACTTTTGATTTTGTGCAGCGAGACCTCGATGACGCCGACCGATGCGACATCATGGTCGTCTACTTGCCGATTCTCTCGGCTGGGGCTTGCATGGAAATGTTCTACGCCAAACGTAAAGGCAAAAAAATCATCGTTGTCTCCCCCATAAAGTGCCTCAGTCCATGGATCGTTTTCCACTCAGACAAAATAATCAAGAGTTTTGACGAGTTAGAAGGGGCACTAAAAGAATTTGTCTGAGTCTTAGAAAAGCCTATATCGGCGTAAAGCTAGCAGAGAGGCATTACGGTGTAACTAGTGGATGCCTTAACCGTCGTCTTGATCGCTGTCGGGTTGGCTATGGATGCTTTTGCAGTTTCAATTGCGAACGGCATGACCATCACCGGCAACAGACGCCGCTCAGCGCTGTTGACGGCGACGGCGTTTGGCGGTTTCCAGATGCTTATGCCCGCAATCGGGTACCTCGCGGGCTTGAGCCTTGAAAGCGTCATATCCAGCGTGGATCACTGGGTGGCGTTTGGATTGCTGGCGTTTATCGGCGCAAAAATGCTCTTCGACGGCTTAAAAAAAGAGAAGCCACAAGATGGACCAGCCGACCTAAAGTTGCGGACGCTGTTGGTTTTGGCGGTTGCCACCAGTATCGATGCGTTGATGGTTGGGTTGAGTTTCGCGTTTCTCCAAACCGCGATTGCGGTGCCTATTGCGGTGATTGGCGCTGTGACGTTTGGATTGTCGTTTGTCGGATTCTACTTCGGATGCGGACTGGGCAAACAGTTTGGTCACCGAATAAAAATCGTGGGCGGCGCGGTTTTGATTCTTATTGGGCTGCGGATTCTTTTGGAGCACCTGCTTGCTTAGAGCGCTTTTTGGGTTTGAATTCTTCTCGGACCTGCATTTGTCGTCGTTTGCGGTTGTAGCCCAACGAGAATTCGTGGGTGGCGTCGCGGATTTTTCTTAGCAGAAGCATCATGCGGCTGTTCTTACCAAAAACATGCGGCTCAGGGTCATCTGGGAAATAAATTTCTTCGCGTTCCTTAGCCAACCCAATCAACGGCACCTGCAAACCCAGCTTCTGCAACGCAGCCTGTGCGGCTCTGACCTGTCCAGGTCCGCCATCGATTACCACGAGGTCGGGCAAGGGGTTTTTCTCTTCCAGTTGGCGCGTGTAGCGTCGGGTGACGACCTCATTGACTGCGGCGAAGTCGTCTTGCCCCTGGAAAGTTTTGATTTTGAATTTGCGGTAGTTCTTTTTGTCGGGTTTAGCGTCCTTGAATGCGACCATGCCTGAGACGACGTGTTCGGTGCCGAGGTTAGATATGTCAAAGCACTCTATTATGCGGGGTAACGCGGGCAGGTTAAGGTTGTTTTGCAGGTCCACGATTGCGCTGTCCACTTCGAGCGTGTACTCCAAATTCTTCTCCGCCAACTTGAGCAACGCCAACTTGTCAGCTTTTCTGGGGATAGTCAAAGAAACAGGCGCCAGCCGCTTAGCAGCCAAAAACTCTTCGAGCGCATGCTTTTCCTCTGGTTCCTGCCAGACAGCTTGGTTGAGGAGGATTTCGCGTGGAATCTGATTGCTGGTGTAGTAGGCTTTCAAAAATTCCTGTTCGATCTGCGGCTGCAAATCCACCGTGAACTCTTTTTTGCCCAACAAAACACCTTTGCGGACCCCCATCTGCACCACATGCAACTTCTCGCCCACCCGCTTGAAAGCCATCACATCTTGATCGAAGCGCCGCTCGTTGTCCACTATTTGCCTCTCTGTTAGAAGGCGAATTGAGGCGATTTGTTTACGCAGTTCGAGGGCTTCCTCAAACCGCTGCTCTGCGGAGGCCTGCTGCATTTGACGAGTGAGTTGCTCTATAGTCTGCGTGTAGTTGCCGCTAAGAAAAGACCTGGCTTGCTTGACTTGCTGAGCATACTGTTCGGCGGACACGTTGCCGACGCAGGGAGCGGTGCAAAGGTGGATGTGGTAGTTTAGGCAGGCGCGTTTATGCATGTTTTTGCAGGTGCGCAGTTTGAAGACGCGGACGACAGCGCGTTGAAGGTCTTGGCGCGTAAAACCTTCAGTGTAAGGGCCAAAGGATTCGAGTTTTCGACTAACTTTGCGGCTCGTCAAAACACGCGGAAACGGCTCGCGAGTAAGCGAGATGTAAGCGTAGCTTTTCGCGTCCTTGAGGTCGATGTTGTATTTGGGCGAATGCTGCTTTATCAGCTTGTTCTCCAAAAGCAATGCCTCAACCTCGTTGTTGACCACAATCCAGTCGATGCTTCGAATGTGCAATAGGAGCTGGCGGGTTTTGGCGGGTTGGTCGATGCCTGAAAAGTAGCTTTTTACTCGGCTGCGCAGGTTTTTGGCTTTGCCCACGTAGAGTATCTCGCCTGCCTCGTCACGGTAGAGGTATACGCCTGGCTCGGTTGGGATGTCGCTAGCTTTGAATTCGGATAGGCTGGACAGTTTAATCATGGGTTTGCCGCTGCTATCTCACAGAACGAGGGATGCATTAAGCGTTTCTCATAAGCCAGCATCAAAACGTGGGGATAAGTCTAAAGAAGAAAATTTAGTATGTTCGCATGTATGTGACCGACTTACCGAAAACAGGGGAGTAGCGACTCATTGACAAAGCTTAGAGTCGCTGTGGAGCTTTCTGAAATCGAAAAGGACGAAATACGCGCAGAAATCAGGGTTAAAAGAGCAAATCGGCGAAGCTTTGATGATAGTGATTGATTCAGACGTTTTGATTGAGATTCTAGAAAAAAATCTCAAAAGGGAAGTCAAGCGTTCAAGCGTATCATGGAAAGCAAGAAGATTTCGCTATCACAGTTATAACTCTGAATTAGGTCATGTATGGTTTAAGCAAACATTGAAAATCAACTCTAAAGGTTTGCTGAAGATTGGAGTTTTTGTGTGGTGTGTGTGTCTTTTTAATCTGATGGTGGTTTACAATTTTTTGATAACTCTGCGTGTACATTTTGTATAATATGCTAAATTAGCTGGCTTTTAACGACTGAATTGAACCTTCATACACTTGATACGCAAAATGTTAAATATTCAAAACTCGAACAACCAAGCCATGGCTCTCTTAGGCTTTAACTTCACCCAACAACAAGTAACCGACTACATCAAAAACAACTGGAAACCCGGAAAAAAAGAACTTATCTACATCAGCGTATTCCTCGCCGTCTTCATCATGGCTGAACTATACGATTACGCGCCCATGGGAACCACAACCGACCTCCTCAATCCAATGGCGCCAACCGTTGACCCAATCCTTATGGAACTAAAAGACTTTGCAATAAACGCAGTTGAACTGTTTGCCGCTTTCATGTTGACATACCTCTACTTCATTAATTCAGACAAGAAGCCAAGCGCCGCCCTGAAATGGGGAGTTGCTTACAGCGCGCCGGTATCTTTGATCACCTTAATTTTCTGGCTCAGCAACATCTCAAGCAGCAACGTAATTCAATCAGTAGTCGGCGACATACTCTACTTGCCAGCAACATTCTTCTGGGGACTGCTCTTGGCAGGTGGCTTTTATTTGTTCTGGGTTTATCGACCAAAACTCAACTTTGTACTGCTTAGCTACATTATTCTGTTGGTCTTCTACATAGTTTTCTCGTTGGCAGTCTATGGTTTAGGCGCAGGATTAACATGGGCTTTCACTGACGCAGTAATAGCTGTCTCGATGGCTGGGCTTTTCTATGCAGTTAAAAACTACATCAGCTTCCCGTTCCCCACCTTGCTCCTCTATGGCGAAATCGGCTTAGGCTTCATGATCATCTACTGGATCTCAGACTTCGTCTACCTAGACTTCGTTCCATACTACGTGGAGTTCTTAGCTTTCGTGGTTACAGGGCTTGTGCTACATTTCCTGATGAAGATGAACATCATGGGCATAGGAGACTCGCTACCGCCTCCACCGCCACCCCCCGAACCAACAGTGCAAAATTAAATAAAATTATGTTTGAAGGAAGAAAGCTTGCAGAAAACATTGATTAAACTAACCTTAATTTTTTTTATTTCAATTATAGTCTGCTCTTTATCAGTTACCTTAGTTAAAAGCCAAGCTACGAGTTCTTGGCCGATGTTTAGCGGAGACCTTGCGCATTCAGCGCGTTCATCCTCATCCGTTCCCACAACCAGCCAGACGCTTTGGGTTAAAGCAACCGACGGTCAGGTCCGTTCCTCAGTTGCGGTAGTGGATAATGTACTCTATACGGGTACTTTCGGAGGATACGTTTATGCGCTTGATGCAGCTACAGGCGCTACCTTGTGGTCCATCAAAACAGGAGATAACGTTTGGTCTTCCCCTGCAGTCGCGAATGGTTTGGTGTATATCGGCTCTAACGATTTTAACTTCTACGCTTTAGACGCTAAAACAGGAAGCTCTGTATGGAGTGTACCCACTGGCGGCGCCGTTTGGTCATCCCCAGCTGTTGTCGGAAACGTTGTTTATGTAGGTTCGACCGACGACAAATTTTATGCGTTTAACGCTCAGACGGGCGCGGAACTTTGGAGTTACGCCACCCAAGGCGATATTCGCTCCTCACCAGTTGTGGCGGGCAACTTGGTTTATTTTGGCTCTCAAGACGGCTACCTCTACGCTTTGAATGCTGGAACAGGCAGCTTGATTTGGAGGTCCCCCACAAACGACGGCGACACCTACACCAACTCTTCCCCGGCATACGCCGACGGAGTCATCTATGTCGGTTCAACTGACAAAAACGTCTACGCTTTTGATGCTGGTACAGGAGCACAGGTTTGGAGTTACCAGACCGATGACAAGGTTTCGTCCTCTCCAGCAATAGACAACGGGCTGTTGTATATTGGTTCAGAGGGCGGCACACTATATTGCCTTAACGCTCAGTCGGGCAGCCTTGTGTGGAGTAACCCTTTAGGCTCCAAGATTTTTGCCCCTCCCACGTTGGCTGATGGAAAAGTGCTCATCGGCACATATGGTTCAGGTGGCGTGTTGTATGTTTTAAATGCCCAATCAGGCAATGTTGTGTGGAGTTATGATGTTCAAGGAAGTGTTTTTGCGCCTATGGTTGCTGTTAACGGCGCCATATTTGTCGGCGCATATGACAAAAACATCTATGCTTTCGGTGAATACAATCCAACGGTCACCTCTGAAACACCAACTCCTGCGCCCTCGGCTCCAAATACGACATCCCCCACCAGTTCACCAACCACAAACACAAACCTGACAACCACAGTATGGACCCCACAACCAGCCAATGCCATTGCCGCACCTGTGGTAGCCGCAGTGGGGACCGCTGTTGCCTCCGCGGCAATAGCCGCCGTAAGCACACAGGGAGTGCCCACTGATAAGTTGGCAAAAGAATTCCAAAAGGTCCTGCCCTCAGGCGTTAAGAGTTGGATTTCTAGCTTCATAATTTCCAAGCACAAACTCAAAGTTGAAGAAAAAACGGGCTCCGTGTTTAAACCGACCAAAATTGAGCTTGTGGTTTACGCTGTTGCGATTGGGCTTTTAACGTTGTCTTTTGCCTACGTCAAAGTAGACCAGTTAGCGGAGATTTTGATTATTTTGCCCACTTTTTTTGCAACCAGCATCCTTGTGGGTTTCGCGAAAACATTCATCTTAATCGCCATGTCGAGGCGTAAAGGGGTCTGGACTGAATATAAAATATGGTACCTTGGCTTGGCGCTCTTTGTCTTAACTACTCTTTTGCTAAAGACGCCTTTCTCTAAACCTGCACGCAACGTTTCCTATTCCCCTAAGTTTACCCCTCAACTGGGCAAATCCTTGGCCGTTGCCTCTGCCCTCTTATCTCTATCTTTTGCTGGCTTCTTTTTTGTCTTGCTCGAAAGCGGCTTTGTGTTGATTGGCAGTGCAGGGTTGGCTATGTGTGTTATAGACGCATTGTTTGATACTTTTCCGATTCCCCCGATGTATGGACGCTACATTTTTAAGGCCAGCAAAAAGCAATGGCTGATTCTTTTCTCAGTGGCTCTGTCGGTTTATTTGATTTGGCTATTTTTAGCCTAACTTCTTTTTTCTGTCTTGAAAGGATAAGGTTATTTATTTCTTAAGCCAACTGCTGTCTCGGAGCAATGAGATATGGAGTGGGGAATGCAAAACCGCTTAAACCGATTATTCCAAAAAGACAAAAAAGCCCTCTTCTTACCAATCGACCACGGCTACTTCCAAGGACCAACACACTGCCTTGAAAAACCCGGCGAAACCATAAAACCAATCATACAATACGCCGACGGCTTAATGCTCACACGAGGCATACTGCGCAACTGCGTAGATCCTGCTCTTGAAAAGCCAGTTATCATGCGGGTTTCAGGTGCGGTTTCAGTAGTTGGAGAAGACTTAGCCAACGAATCCTTAGTCACATCCATCCAAGAAATCATTCGACTGAATGCCTCTGCAGTTTCAATGTCTGCTTTCGTGGGAAGCAAATACGAAAACAAAAGCTTAACCAACCTCGCAAAGCTTGTTGACGAATGCGAAGACTATGGCATACCTGTCATGGCTGTCTGCGCAGTCGGAAAGGAACTGGAGAAACGTGAAGCCCGCTACCTCGCCTTAGCCGCACGCATCGTCGCGGAAATCGGCGCACGTGTAGTCAAAACTTACTATTGTAAAGAGAAATTCGAAAAAGTCATCGACGGCTGTCCAGTTCCTGTCGTCATCGCAGGTGGACCAAAAACCGAAACGCAGCGTGAAGTCTTCGACTTTGTCTACGACGGTATGCAGAAGGGCGCGGCAGGCGTTAACCTCGGACGGAACATCTGGCAAACTGAGCACCCCGTCGCCTCAATCCGAGCCATCAAAGCTATAATCCATGAAGGCTACACCGCACAAGAAGCTGACGACCTATACAACCAAATCATCGCGGGCAAAGCTTAACCCGCCTTCTTTTCTTTGGTGAATTTTTTTGTTAGCTGCCTTTTACTACAATAATCATGACGTTCGCGTGCAAGAGATTCCTACGCCCCGCGCAGGCGAAGAAGAAGTTCTGCTCAAAGTTATGGCGAGCGGCATCTGTGGCAGCGACGTCATCGAATGGTACCGCGTGCCTAAGGCGCCGCGTGTATTGGGTCACGAAGCCACAGGCGTAATCAGCCAAGTCGGCGCAAAAGTCAAAAACGTGGCCGTGGGCGACCGCGTATTTGTCTCACATCACGTCCCCTGCTTTGAATGCCGCCACTGCAAACGGGGCAACCACACAGCCTGTCACACACTCCACACCACCAACTACTACCCCGGTGGCTTCTCACAGTACGTGTTGGTGCCAAAAATCAACGTGCAGTACGGCATCTACAAGCTCCCCGACGCCCTAAGCTTTGAGGAGGGCACATTTATCGAGCCTCTTGCTTGCGTTTCCCGTGGGCAGCGTCTCTCCAAACTAAAAGCCGATGATACCCTGCTCGTCATCGGGAGCGGCATCTCAGGCATCCTCCATGTACAACTGGCGAAGTTCAAGGGGGTAGAAAACATCATAGTCGCCGACATCAACCCATACCGCTTGGAGCTTGCCAAGAAATTCGGCGCACACCACGCTCTCGACGCCAAAGATAACTTGCCAGCAAAACTCAAAGAGCTAACAGGGCACTTAGCCGACCAAGTCGTCGTATGCACAGGCGCCACATCCGCAGCGATTTCAGCAATGGACTGCGTAGAAAACGGCGGAACAATCCTCTTCTTCGCAGTACCAGACCCCACCGTCAAGTTACCCGTGCCGATTAACCAGTTTTGGCGAAACGAAATCACAATGCGCACAAGCTACGGCGCCGCACCCAACGACATCGAAGACGCATTGCACGTTTTAGCGACAGGGGAACTTGACGTGAAAGGCATGATAACCCACCGTCTACCCCTAACCGAAGCGCAGGAAGGTTTCCGTTTGATGGCCGAAGCAGGCAACTCGCTAAAAGTAATCTTGGAACCCAACCGCATATAAACATAAAACCACCTTTTCCCTTACTTTCCGATTATGTCAAACCTGCACGACGTGATCAGGCAAAGGCGCAGCATACGGAAGTATCTGCCCAAAGAGGTCCCGCGAAGGCTTGTTTTGGAGGTTTTGGAGGCGGCGGGGTGGGCTCCTTCCGCGCATAACTCCCAGCCATGGCGTTTTATAATAATTGAAAAACCCGAAGTCAAAGAGAAACTATCCAAAGATTTGGCTGATGCATGGGCCGCTGACCTCTTAAAAGAAGGCTCACAAGTTGACCCAAACTTACGCCGTGAAAGAGAGTTGAGATTTGCAAAAGCTCCCGCCCTCATTCTTGCCTGTCTGACGATGGAGGGGCTCAGAAAATTCCCAGATGCACAAAGGCAGGGCTTTGAAAGGGACTTGGCGGTGGAAAGTTTAGGTGCAGGGTTGCAGAATCTGCTCTTAGCGGCGCATGCGGCGGGGTTGGGTGCTTGCTGGTTCTGTGCACCCGCCTTCGCAAAAGAGGCTGTCAGAAAAGTTTTGGCAATTCCCACGGAGGTTGAACCGGCCGCGCTAATAATCCTTGGTTACCCTTCGGAAGCCCCCAAAATTCCGCCGAGAAAAACGCTTGGTGCTTACTGTTTCATTGATGTTTGGGGTAAACCTTTAGATGAAAAGTGATTTGGCAAGTCCTTGTCGTGGATGGGCATTTGCTAAATCCAGTCGGTTTCTATTTCCTTAACCGCCTTAAAATGGGGGTAATCTGAGAGGCAAGTTGCTTTCAGAGCCAGCGCTGTCGCTGCGATTATGCTGTCAGCCATCGACATGTTGTATTTTGACCTTAACTCAGCAGATGACTTCGCGATGTCAGCCGTAACGTCAATTACTTCAAAATCTTGCTCAGTCAATGCCGTTCTTAGTTTAGCCGTTTCTCTTCATAAATGCAGAAACAAGCTTAAGATTTTATCATAACCAGCAACATCTTGAACCGCGTTTTAGCAGCTAAAGCGTGCGGTTTGTTTGCGGGCATGATGGTCATTTCGCCTGCTTTGAGGTTGATGGGTTTACCAGCGATTGTAACTTCGACTTCGCCGTCCAACACGTAAACCATGGCATCGTAGGGCGCCGTGTGCTCACTCAAGCCTTGATTGGCATCAAACGCAAAAAGGGTCACCGTTCCCGCTTTCTTGTCAATTATTGTTCGGCTAACTACTGAGCCTTCCTGGTAACCAATCAACTCAGACAGATTAACTGCTTGTGCATTGAGAGATTCTTTTTTTGTGTTCGCCATAATCATCCCTAACTGCATTATTATGTTCACATATGGTTATTTCTTTAGTTTAGCTCTTTCCTCGTCCCAGCGTTGGAACATTTCTTGAGCAATCATTGGCTTAAGAACAAAAATATCCTGCGGATTGTTCACGTAGAGGTAGATTGTGAAAACTCTCTCCGCGGCAGTTGAACGGGAGAAAATCACACAGGGATTTCGGGGCAGTGGCTGCGTGATTTTGGAAAAAACCTCAGAGAAAAGCTCGGCGATTTTGTCTGCTGGAACCAAGTGATCAAAACCCAAATCAAAAGTATAACAGTACAAGTCCACATGATCCACTGTTTCATAGAGGAAATTTGTTATTTCTCTATCTAAAATCTGCAAGTTACTGATTGAAACCGTATTGTTAGCGGCAGTGAACACTTTTGTGTAGTTAATGTTAATCTCGGTAACTATGCCTTCCACGGTGCCTATTCGAACATAGTTACCCACCTTAAACGGCCTCGCCGCGATTAAAAAGAGACCTGCTACAAAGTTGCCGATGGTTTTCTGCGAAGCAAAGCCGACAGCAGCTGCACCGATAGCTGAGATGGAAACAATCCAATCTGCACTAAATCCACCCACATGACTAATTGCAGCAACGGCTCCGATCAACACGAAGATGCGGAAAGTTAAAGCGAGGTTGTTGGCTACGTTGGGCTCCAGTTTTGTGCGTTTAGCAAACCGCAACAGATAACGGGTTACAATTCGCTCAAGCGAGATAGCGATTATTGAGATTATTATGATTCCAAGTATGGTGTCCACTGGTACGCCCAAAAAAGACGGTTCAGGTGCAACTGTGGGTTCAGGTGTAGGCGTCGACATCGCTGCTTCGCCGCTTGCTACCTCTACTTACACAGAGTGGCACTATAACTCTTTCGCGAACTATGGCGCTGCCGAGCTATCTGTCGCGGATAAACTCTAAAGACAACGAATTAACACAGTGCCGCGTATTCTTCTCCGTAAACTGTTCTCCCGTGAAAACATGCCCAAGGTGGGCGCCGCAGTTAGCGCATTGAATTTCGGTTCGCATTCCGTCAGGGTCAGGTAGCCGTTTAACTGCGCCGGGGATTTCTTCGTCGAAGCTTGGCCAGCCGCAGTGGGCTTCAAACTTGCTTTCTGAACGGTAAAGTTTGGCTCCGCAGCGTTTGCAGACGTAGGTGCCTTTTTCCCAGAAAGTGTAGTATTTGCCTGTGAAGGGCATCTCGGTGCCTTTGTGAACTATGACTTGTTCCTCTTCAGGCGTGAGTTTCCTTTGATGTTGAGAAACTGACAAAAGACGTCACCATCAATAATTATAGTTAAGGTTTGTAAAATAGTATTCTAAATGAAGGCATATAAGATGCGTTTGGCACTTTATAGGTGAAGGTTTCTTTTATGGTTGAAATTACAAGGTTATTCTGGAAGAAAGTTTATACGGCGGACAATTTTGAGTTAGGCGAAGTGCACAGTGCAGAGTTGGACATGAGCACATGGCAAATAACCAGCCTCTACGTAAACTTAACCGATGAGGCAACCAAGAAGTTTGGGTTTAAGCAACCCTACCTCGGCAGAGTCACCGTTTGCCTACCTGTTTCAGCAGTTAAAGCCATCGCTGATGTTGCCATGCTCAACCAGACACTGGAAGAGTTACGCAACCTCAGACAATGCAAAGAGTAACTTGTTAAACTCTGCTTTTGGCTCTATTTTCGGTGTAGAGCGAAAATACAGCGCCTAAAAGGGCAACCGATGCTACGATGGTTGCGGCTATGAGGAAGGGGGAAAGGTCAGCGGAAGAGGAAATGGTGAAGGCTAACAAGAGCAGAAGAGCAGATGAGACAAGAATCAAAATCAACAGCAGAGGAATTGCTTTATTCATCGCAGTCACCAAAATGGTTTTGGGGTTAGGTTTTGTTTAAAAGCGTTCTTGTCAAGATTTCTTGACTCAGAAATTGAAGTGTGTCCAACTTCTTTGACTAAATGGTCTGCTTATATATTCGGGTGGTCGCATTGGCCACTGAGAACCAACAGTTGAACCTGCCCTTGTATCTATATATAAGGGAGGGGAGGTAGCTGCAGAGAGGCTGCGCTATCCCAACATAACCAGATAAACTTTTGGAAATGAATTTAATTAATGGTGGGCCCGATCGGATTTGAACCAATGACCAACAGATTATGAGTCTGGCGCTCTACCTAGCTGAGCTACGGGCCCACAGTGGCGTTGGTTATATTGCTGTTTCTGAACAGATTTAAACGTTTTTGGGGCTACAACTCAACGTTCGGTTTCTGGGTTATTTTCTTGTTTGTTTGGGGAAATCGATAAGAAAACCATCAGTAAATCAGAATGGTGACTGGTCAGTGGAGTTAGTTATTTTTTGTGTTGCTAAAAAGTTTACGCCTAGCTGTTGGGCTGGATATTCAGAGCGGTTTATGTCGTTAATGACTGCAAAGTCACCACAACTATCTCTTAGTCGCCTAAACCAGCGAATAACAAAACGCAGCCGCTCATGGTCGTATTTTGTGGCGCCAATTCGCCTTTCTATATAAGGGAGGAAAGAGCAGCAGTGTTGGCGGTTACGGTTTCGAATGCGCCCCTAAATAAAGGGACTAATACTAGATTCCTTATGACCGCGGGTTAGTGAGTGTTTTTATGTGTGAACCTCTATGTTTTGATTGTGGACTCTATGTCGGCTTCTTTAAACGTTGAGAACGGTTTTAACTTCCGAAAATTGGACAAGCGTTTAGTAGTTGTTAAAACCAAAAGTGCCGCAGTCCGTAAAGTTGCAGTCCAAGACATCGTTTCTAATCTGATGTTTGCTGTCGAGGTACCTGCAAGTTTTGATATGCAGTCCTTAGAGGTTAATAACGAGTACCTCTTCACCCTCAAGGTAGAGACCTCAAAAAACGTGGCTGACGTGGATAAGGAGTTCATTGGTTTCTTTGAAGCCATCGACGTAGAGCAAAGCACAGACGACTTCATCAGGGCGTATTGGATTTACCCAGCCAAAATTCGATTTGAACTCGTAGAAGCCGAAGAACCCTAAAAGCGCATTTTTAGCGGAGAACCATGTTGACAAACTTGTCAGGGTTAAACAGTTCTAGATCTTTGTAGGTTTGTCCCACGCCGATGAATAGAATCGGCTTTTGAGTTACGTATGTTACGCTGAGGGCTGAGCCGCCTTTGACGTCGGCGTCGACTTTGGTGAGTATGGTTGCGTCTATGCCGACCGCTTTGTTGAATTCTTCTGCCTGCATTACAGCGTCGTTGCCGATCAGTGAATCTACTGTGAAAATCGTCAGGTCAGGTTTAACGACTCGTTTGACCTTGATGAGTTCATTCATCAGGTTTTGGTTGGTCTGCATGCGGCCCGCGGTGTCGATTAGGACGACGTTTATGCCGTGTGCTTTAGCATGGTTCACCGTGTCATAAGCCACCGCCGCGGGGTCGCCGCCATAGTTGCTCTTGATAACTCGAATGCCCAAACGTTTGCCGTGTTCTTCTAGTTGTTCAATTGAGCCCGCTCGGTAAGTGTCTGCGCCCGCTAAAACGGTGGAGTAGCCTTTGTCTTGGAAGAATTTGGCTACTTTAGCGATGGTGGTGGTTTTTCCAGTGCCGTTTATACCTACAAACATTAAGGTGAGTGGTTCTTTTTTGGCGCGTTTTTCGTCAGCTTTCTGCAGTAGATCGATGCGTATGTTGGTTAGCATGACTTCGAGGAGGACTTGGCGGAGGTTTTCGTCAACGATTTTTTTTCGGTCTTCTAGGCGTTTAACTTGTACGCCTGAAAGCCGTTTGATTAGGTCGTCGCCGATTTTGTCTGCGACTGGGAAAGCCACGTCGTTTTCGGCTAGACTCATTTTGAAGTCGGATAAAATTGGGGTCAGGTTTTCTTCTTTAAGCTCCGTCGTGGTAACTTTGGTAACTAAACCCTTGAAACCAGACTTGAGCTTCTCAAACATAGCTCAAACGCTCTAACGTTTGGCTTGTCGTGCGTCAGAAAGCAACGACTCTAGTCTGCCGCGACCGCTGTTTATGCGTTCGGCGACTTGGCTGAATTGTTGCTGGGCGCTGGTCATGGTTTTTTCGAGTTCATCGAGGCGTTCTTTGAGGGTTGCTTTTGCTTCTGCGAGGGTTTTCTCGATTGATACGCCTGCGCCTAAGCCGACGATGACTTTGTTGGGGTCTGCTAGTTTGACTTTTACGTATGAGCTTCCGCCGATTGGAACCAGCATCTCTGTGTTTTCTTTTTCTTTTTCTATGCCGTCGAGTGTTGCGTTGGCGTATGTGAGGTCAGCTATGGCTGTGTTGACCATGTTTATGCGTTGCTGTAACACTTCTGCTGTCTGCTCGAGGTAGCGCATTTCTACGCTGAGTCTTCGAAGTTCCTCTTCAGCAGGGGCTCTTTGAGTCAATTTACTGTTCTCCAGTAATGATTTTTTTAACTACCGGGTTCTCAATTTCGTCTGCTTTCAACTCTTTTGTGCTGTTGATTTTGATGTGGCAACGCCTTACACGGTGTCTGCTACCGATTTCTGCGTAGACCTTTTCAACAGCGTGTTCGCTTTTGTCAGCTAAGACTTCGCGTGCGAATGGAGTGGAAAGTTCTGGCTTGTTGATTTCACCGGTTACTTTGAAAGCTTTCATGGATTTTTCTCTTCCTGCACAACATCCAGTGCATTCCCAATTATAAACATCTCGGGTCCAGTTGTCAAAGAACCAGCGACTGCTGCATGGGAATTGGCGATTAATCCTGTGCCAACATAGGGGATACCGCAGTTTATTGTGCCCACGTCCACGGGAACTTTGAAGACGTCTTCGAGGATTTTCTTTTCTTCGGGCTTGAGCATGGGGTGGGCTAAGACGCCTTTGTTAGTCGCACATGCAAGTGAGCCCACGTATGGCAATGTAGCGATTTCTGCAGGGACCGCCTCCACGCCAAGGGTTTCAGAGATTTGTTGTATTTCCTTAGCCTTGAAGCGGGGGTCAACCAATGCGCCTTTGTCGTTTGCTAAAACGAGGTTGCCGTAGGCGGTTTTTTTTGTTTCCATAACTGTTATGTTGCCTTTGAAGACGGCTTTTATGCGGTCAAGCTCTTCTTGGCGAACTGAGTTTGGGAGCAGCATGCCGTTGCTGTTAGCGCAGGCGAGGGCGCCGATGAGAACTGAGCCGCTTATGGATGTGTAGATGAGGTCAGCTTTGAGCCAGTCGGCGAATTCTTGGGCTTTCTGCTGCGGCACCATGACTGGGATAATCACTACTTTTTCGTTTGCCAATGAGTAGACGCCGATGCTTGGGCTTCCAACGATGCTTGATAAGTAAACAGGCAAAAAAATCTACCTTTGCTGTTATATTTACGGACAATACTGTTCAGGAGTCACACATTTAAAGTTCACGCATAGCAAAGTCCTTGTTTACATATTCAGATGACATTAAGCGTACATTGATTCATCAGTTTAGGCTTTTTCTTCGAGTATAGAAAACATCATACTATTCAGTTACTGAACAATGTATTAATGATTCAAAAAAGAGCCACTGACGCAGATTCCCATAGATATTTAACTTCTACAAATGGTGTCAGGCAACATATCTGCTCAATATTGATTTAGAATTCGTAAAACAGATATGGCATACGAACAGACAGTTACATCAAACCCCCACCTTAGGAGAACACTCGTTTGCCAACCAACGGAAGCAGTACTGACGAACGCTCACGTAGCGTAAGCAAAGAAAAACCTCAGTTCATCATTAACGCTACGGAAAAAAATGACATAAGTGCGCTTCGGTCAGACGTTGAAGATTTGTCACAAAGTGTGCAAGCAGCTGTGGGTGACCTAAAGAAATCAATAGCTGAAATCCGTTCAACCGTTAGCGAGATGGAAAACCCATTCAACGTATTGCGAACCGCGGATGAAGAAAAAGTTAGTTCAGAGAAACTTCCGCCAGGAGTAAAATCCCTAGTTTTAGGAAAACCTGAAGAAAACATTGATGAAGAAAAAGAGGCCCCTCCAAAGAAACCTGATCTTATCCCCCAAATTGAGGAAGCTATACCTAAACCCACCATACCGCTTCCACCGATCACTCAGACGCCGTCAATCAGACCAACTGCCTATCTGGATTGGATTTGGGAGCTTTTGGATGATGGATTAACCGCAGAGAACATACGGCAACTCGCTAACCTATGTGAAATGACAAATTATCTACCAAAACACGCCAACGAATTCATCTACTCTTTGGCTGTTACAGCTGAAAGGATCAGGTTGATAGGTTTCTCAAAAAGTCATCTGCTGCTGTTTATGTACAAGGCAGCTTCGCTGTCAAAAACTAGTATAGACCCTGAAGACATGAAAGCCCTCATAGATTTAACTGAGCAACAGTTGAAAAAGCAAAAAGATGAGTAGAGGCGCAAAGGTTGGGCTTCTCGCTTACAATCACGCATATCATCGTGGTTATAGCATCTGTAATTTTAGCAAGTGCTTTCGTGGCCTGCGCCTTATACACGGGTAATGTTGTTCAAAACGAATTTACTCAGACTGTCAGTGACGCTAAAAGTACGATTTCTACTCAAGTAGAGATAGTTTACGCTACGGCAAACCAGACAGGGACACCCGTTTTTGCTATATACGCAAAAAACGTAGGTAAACTTTCCATTAATGACTTCACCTTCTTAGATGTTTACGTTGGAAACTATGGGTCTGCCCAACTCTATAACTACGATGCGACTGCCACGGGGGGAAGCGGAAAATTCACCATTACAGATGCTAACGGTAATGGCGTATGGGAACCACGTGAAACTGCAACAATTCTTGCTTATCCAACTGGTGCCATTGATGGCTCAGTTTTAGAAGCTAAAATAGTTCCATCAAAAGGAATCGGAAGTGACTACCTCTTTTCGGCGCCAGCATCTTGAGGTGATGACATGGGGTTTTCAGTCGGGCTTGCATCGTTTATTGTGCTTATAGGGTTTGTAGCGCTATTCTCTACGGTTTGCACAGCCTTCATTACTAGCATGCAGGATATCTCATACGCTACAAGCGTCTACATAAGCAATCAACATGATAAACTCAACACGCAGATACAGTTGACTGTGGATTCAGTTACCGCAACAAGAAGCGAGATAACAGTAAAAAATATTGGCTCAAAAACCATCTTTCTTCAAAACTCCAACGGATACAACTGGAATACAATAATCTTATCTTACGGAAGCAGCGCCCAGAGGTACTCTTACAGCATCGAAAGCTACTCTATAGAAGAAATCAAAGTAATCGGCTCAAACAACAGCTTCAACACAGCCACACACAAATACATTAACCCCGGCGAGCAAGCGACAATTAGCCTAAACCTTCCATCTGGAGCTCCAGAAATCTCAGCTAGCGATGTTGTTTCTGTAACTTTTGCTTCATACTACGGTGCAGCAGCTACTTCGGAGGGTATGATGGCGTGAGCGTAGTTCGTTTAGGTATACCTGAATTAGATAGAGACCTCGGCGGCGGGATACCTACACCCAGTCTGATCTTGATTGAAGGTAACCATGGATCGGGAAAAACTGTTTTTGTCCAGTTAATCGCTTATGCGATGTTGAAGCATAAGTCAAGGGTTTACGTTATCTCCAGCGAAGCTATGACCAAAGAATATCTCGCTATGATGGAGTCAGTTAGACTTGACCCTTCCAGTTACTACCTTTATGGGTACCTCAAAATCTATCCCCTCCACGTTGAAGGGGGAAAATGGAACAAACCCATGAGCTCTCTCTTCTTGAATGTGACAACCAAGTTCCTGGAGGAAAAAAAAGAGAACTATGACGTAGTCGTCATAGACAGTTTGAGTGTACTAACGGTTGACACACCCCTCCACGAATTTCTCTCGTTCATTACACGAATAAAGAATCTCGTCTCAAATGGAAAAACAGTGATACTTACTATCCACCCTGAATTTCTCTCATCTGAATCAGTTATGAAGCTTAGAGCAAACTCTGACGCCTACTTTGTAATGGAAACCGCCACAATTTCAGGCATAGACGTCAAACTTCTAAAAACGGTTAAGCTCTGGGGCGCAAACGGCGAAAGAAAAAGCTCCATAACACTTGCAATTAACCCCCAAATCGGTCTACGAGTAATGCCTCTTAGCGGAGTGAGACTGTAGGAGCGTGCCCCCATGTCAAATAAAACCCCCACACAGAAACCTGAAAAACCCGTTAAAGGCAACTCTGCGAAAATGAAGGAAGATTTGGGGCTTTTCAATCAACCGATTTGTGAAACTCTGCAAAGCGCAACACAGAAGCATCCATATTTAGACGCTTACGTTAAAAAACTCGAGGAACCGCCCCAGTATACTTTAAACATCGAATCAGAACATTTCAACGAAAAAGTAAACGTCATGTACCCTTTGGGTTTAGGCATATACGCTCACATCACTATGGGCGAAAAAGTTAACAAATATAACATCATCGAACCCCCAAAACCAGACTCCAAATTGCTGGCAGAAATCGAAACTGCTGTTGCAAGGCTTGTAGAGGGCAAAGAATATGGTGATCAAAAAGCCCAGATTTTAGCCAGTTTGTTTAGACAGGCAATCAAGAAAAAAATGGTCAAAATACCCAAAGACGCAAACCAAGATGTCTTACTCTACCACTTCTTGAGAGATAAAATTGGGCACGGCTTTCTGGATGGCTTTTTAGCTGACCCTGGTCTTGAAGATATTAGCATTCCAGGTGCAGGCAGCGTCTTTGTTTATCATAGAACTTTTGGGAACCTTGAAACCAGCGTTGACGTTTCACAGGAAGCAATTAACGAACTTTTAAGAAACATCGCAGAACGGCATGGAAAAGTCCTAAGCTACACACACCCAATCATAGACATTCACCTCAACGATGGCTCACGACTTAACATCGTTTTCGGCGAGGACATAAGCCTGCGAGGTAGCAACTTCACAATAAGAAAGTTCCCCAAAGAACCCATCTCAATCGCGCAATTAATCAAATGGCACACGCTCACATCCGAACTGGCAGCCTACTTGTGGATGCTCTTTGAAGTAGGCATCACTGCTTTGGTCTGCGGAGAAACTGCCTCTGGCAAGACCACCACTTTGAATGCGCTTACCAGTTTTATCAGTTCAGACTCGAAAATTATCAGCATCGAAGAAACCCCTGAAATCAACGTCTATCAGAAAAACTGGATTCGAGAAATCACAAGAATGCACACAGGGGTACAGGTAACCATGTTTGACCTGCTAAAAGCAGCCCTAAGACAGAGACCCGACTACATCATTGTGGGCGAACTCCGAGGCGAAGAAGGCAAAATCGCCTTTCAAGCTGTTGAAACAGGTCACCCCGTATTATCAACCATGCACGCAGGCAACCTTGGACAACTCTTTCAAAGACTCACGTCTTATCCAATCGATGTGCCAAAAAGTCACATAGATGGCTTAAACTTGGTGATTTTTCAAGCAAGAATTGAACGCGGAAGCAAATTCATCCGCAGATGTACCTCAATAAACGAGGTAATCGGCTACGAACCTGACGCAGGACGACTAAACTATCTGCCTACTTTTATGTACGATGAAGACTTAGATAAATTCCGCTTCATGGGTTCAAGTTTCCATCTGGAAAACCGTGTTTTGGCGTTTAGAGGATGGGGCGAAGACAGAATCCGAGACCTCTACAAGGAGCTTAAAGCAAGAGAAGAAATACTCAATTACTTAGCAGAATACTATCCGACACACAGCGAAGTTACTCAAACCATGACTGCCGCCCGAACTTTAGGCGTCTGGGAAGTTCATCGAAGAGTGAAAGAGATGAAAGTCCCATGGGTTTGAGCAGTACTACAAAACTAGTTTTGATTTTGACACCTTCAGTCATTTTTTCAGTCTATTTCATGGTCAACAGAGAACTAATCGAAGCATTGATCAGTTTAGGTGTAGGCTTAGCCGTTTGGTGTATGCTCAAGTTCATGGAAAAAAGAAGCATCAAAACCCGAATCGACCAAGCACTCACCACGGTCATATTCCATATGTATAGTCTCTCACTTGGAGAAACAACTCCAACAGACCTCATAGGCACGATTGCAAAAAACAAAGAATACGGGTATTACTCAACAGTATTCAAAAGAATCCAAAACTTAGCCAGCCATTTTGGTTACGGAATCACGAACGCCACCTCGCAGGTCGCCAAGACAGTCAAACCCCCATTAAAGGACATTCTTGTACGCTGCACAAACACATTCTCAAGTGTAGAACCTAAAGGGTACCTAGAAATCGAGTCATCCATGATAGTAGAAGAATACGCAGGATACTATTCAAGATCCATCAAAACAATGGAAACCTTGGGCGGTGTCTTCACGTCTTTTCAGAGCATTACGGTTTTTTTGATTATGACTCTTGTGATTATGACGGTTTTCATGATAGACCCCAGTGTCATACCTTTAGGCTACATAATCTCTATCGTGTCCACGGTGCTCATGTATTTCCTTTTCAAATCTTCCGCGCCAACCGAACAAATCGTATACATCGGCAAGTACCCGCCCAAACTCTACACCTGTATGAAAATAACAGCCCTAACAATCATACCCCTATCAACCGTATTCGCGTACGTTGCATACGTCAATTTCGGTGCGCCTTACGCATTTATCGTTATGGGGTTAGGCGTCATAATCCCAGGCATATTCGGGTACCTGCTAGAGCGCCATGTCGCAAAAATCGACAAGAACTACCCAACCTTCCTCAAGGCACTGGGCGAAAACTTGGCCTCAACCTCGGATCTGAAAACCTCACTTGCCTTTATCCTTCACATGGAACTTGGACCACTACGCAACCTCGTCAAAGCCGCCCTCGCACGACTAAAACTAGATATTAACCACCGGCAAGCACTCGAAACCCTTTCTGAAGAGTCCTCATCTTACCATGTGCATATGAGCAACAAGATTCTGCTTGACTCCATGGGCAGAGGCGCAGATGCACTCGTTATCGGTAACGCTTTAGGAAACAGAGTTGTCAAGTTTTTGGAACTCAGAAAGCTGCGAGATGTAGTGGCTAACAGTTTCCAGACGGTCGTCTTGGTTACGCAGCCCTTGATAGTGGTTCTTCTGACGGTTCTGGAAGTTCTCGCCGTTTTTATGTCCCAATACTTAGGCGGGCTATCGGGTGTTTCATACTTTGGCTTCAACGCCATGCCCATAGCGTTAATCCAAATCGGCAATACCTGCGTTATTTTAGTAATGGCCGTAATTAATGCTTTAACGGTTAAAGCGGTTTCAGGCGGATACTGGGGAACATTCTTCCTAAACCTTGGCATCTTACTAGCCATAAGCGGAGCAGTAGGAATCACCTCACGTATGCTCATTGAAACCGCCTTAAACTCGATGCCAGCCCTAGAAATGCCAACGGCTATAGCATAACTAAGTTTTTAAGAAAACTAGCTTTTTTGGGCGTTTTAGTTTTCATGTAGTTTGGTGTGTTGTGTGGGTGTTTATTTCCAAAACATTTATTAAATATTGACTCTTACTATATACTAATAATAAGTAGAAGTGGTAGTATAAGAAGCATAAGTGGAAGATGGTGGAGAGATGAACCGAGAAAAACCAAACATAAAATGCACAAAGTGCGATTACGAGTGGCACACTAGATCCAAATTGTTCATGGTTAGTTGCCCTTCATGTAATCAAAAAATCCGCAATTCAGTACGTGCCCAGCTCGTAAAGTTCGTTCAGCAAAAACGGGCCATAGTAGGGTTAGAAACCGCAATCATACTCATCGCCTTCGTTATTATAGCAGCTGCCTTCAGCTTCATGGTCGTCAATCAGGGTTTGTTCGCTACTGACCGAGGGAAAACCGTTATTTCACAGGGTCTTTCACAGGCAGGCACGCCCCTAATAGTCGATGGGACAATTTTTGTTAGAACCACACCAGATGGTTCAACGGCTAACTATGCAGTGATTCCCATCAAAGCGTTCGGATCAAACTTTGTTAACATGGGCAAAAACCAGACAAGCATAATCCTAAAAGTCGGAGACAAAGCGTGGGCAAACGCCTACCTTGGAACACTTCACGTAGGCAACACGGACGGAACAGGCTACAATGCAACAAATGTTGTTTACGATCCAACAGGCAAGCAATTCGATGAATTCGTCGGCTTCCAGCGAGCAGGAGAAAGCAACATTTTCGTGAACGAAACCTACAGCATCGGCTTTGCAAAGGGGCTAACCACTGGCGTAGTCTGTGTTATTTCGAACAGCAACGGAGACCAAGCCCTAAACGCAGGTGAGGAAGGTTACCTCTTGGTCGCTCTTGGCTCCGGTGACGAGGCAAATGCTAGAGCAACCATAAGCGTAGAGTTGAGAATAGAAAACAGCGCAACCATCTCGATAGTGTTCACTGTTCCCGCGTCGATGCCTGCAAACAGCTACGTGTCTGTGATATAGTAAACGCACCAGCGTTAATTCGCCATTTAAGGGGGGGAGGCGGTTAACGCTTGCGTTTCACAATTTTTTATTCAGTTTTCGAGTAATCAAAAATCAGTATTGCCAGTTCTGCATTATCATGCATATTACGTCTTCATAAGTGATTAATATAAAAACAATCCTTAATGAGGGTAACACCAAGAGGGAAATAAGATGAACTGGAAAAAATACCTGCACGACTTCGCAAAGCAGAAGCGAGCTATAGTTGGTTTAGAGGCGGCAATCATACTCATTGCCTTCGTTATCATCGCAGCTGTTTTCAGCTTCATGGTTGTCAACCAAGGGCTTTTTGCTACCGAACAAGGTAAAACAGTAATTCAGCAAGGTTTACAGCAAGCAAGCACACCGCTTTCAGTAGACGGAACTACATTCGTTAAGACTACCGCTGACGGAGCAAACGTAACTGGCATACTTGTTCCTTTGAAAACATTCGGCGCAAAGTATGTCTCAATGAACCAAGACACAACTGTTGTTACTCTCAAAATTGGCTCAAACGCATGGTCAAACGTTTACGCAGGAGTTAATGCTTCATCCATCGGCGAAACTTTCAACACTATGCTATCAGATGTCACCGAAGATCAGGGCAAACTCTACATACAAAACAGCAACGGCGACCAAGCTTTAGACTCAAGTGAAAAAGGCTATCTAGTAATATCTTTAAGCCCAGATAACGCAGCACTGGTACGGTCACAGGTTACAATCGAAATCAGATTAGAGAAAACAGCACCACTCACCATCGAATTCACCATACCTGAATCAATGCCAAAAGGCGCATGGGTGAATGTCTAAAACATTCACTTAATCTTTACATCCCACCAACATTGAACAAGTGCATCTAAAATTAGTCCACAAACCTTTAGCTCTAAAATGAAGTTTATGCAGAAATAACAAGTGGCTACTTCAGCTGAGTACCCTATTTTATTGACCTAATAAGATTTTGAAAATACCTAAAGATATGCCTAAAAAGGCAGTGGCAACCACACAAATCGCTGCAAACAGAGACGGATAGAGTTTTCTAGGTTTGATACCTATCAAGCGGCCAACAATCGCAAGTTGAATCGGGGAAAGAACCAGAACGCCCATCACTATGCCGATGCAACCGTATTTGTCTATGAGTTTTTGGCCTCTGGCAAGCCGTCTTTCAAGCCAAGCCTTAAAACCTTTTTTCCACTCAAACAGCCGCTCTACTACTTTTACGGCAATGATAATTCCCAAGAAGTTGATGATTATGGCTGCTGCGAATACCAGTAGCGGGTCATACCCTATTCCCACTCCATACATTATGCCCATGCCGCATTCAAGTACTATGGATAAGAATATGAAGATGAGTAGCTCGTACACTTATGCATCCGACGGATTAGGGATTGCTTACAGAGTCAGAGTTATTAATTTTATGGGAATTCAAGGAAAAATAATGATGGAAGCTAAAGTGCAGATTCATCCCTCACTTGCAACAGAAGGATTCCCAATATCTTTAAGGGCTTAGCTGGGGTTCTGGAGCACTTTAAGGAGAAAATAGGAGAAAGATGAAACTCGGAAATAGGAAACATTTTCTCCAGAGCCCTGTCAGCGCCCTCGCATCTTGATAAAGAGGGGAGAAGGGGTTGCTTGGTCTCAGTACTTGTTAGTTTGCTGTTGCTTTGCTTGTTTCGGTTATGCTGCTTTCTTTTTGAAGGACTGCTTGTTGCTTCGTTGGCGGTGGCGTTATTTTAGTGCCACGATCTGGCTGTGGGAGCATCCAGCTGAACGAGGCTTAATTCGAGGTTTTTGTCGATTTGCTCGCACCTCCTTATCAAAAAAGATAGTTGCTGAACGTTTATTAAACAATTTTTCAAATTTAAACCCACAATTACACATATTATTACCCAAATTAAACCCTAATTGCACAACTGTCAAACAAAACTTAAGCAAGGAAGCCTTAGAAACTCACAAAATCAAACTTTATAATCGAAACCACACCCCACAAATTAACCAACACACTCAAAACAATCAAAGCCTTCTCACCCCACCCTAAACTTTGCCCCATACCCTTAGCCACAAGCAACATTAGAAACGGCGTAAAATCCAAACTAAAACGGTAACCAAACTGCGTAAACCCAACCGTGCCATGAGTAATCAGAGGGGGCAATATGCACAAAACGGCCAGGGCAGCTCTTTTGCTGAGGCTACTCCAAGGGCCTTTAAAGATGTAGATGAACGCGGGCGTGGTAAAGAATAAACCAAGACCCATCCATGACGGCTTGAAATAGGGGAAATAGTCAACGTAGATTGGCCCTTGGAAGAGTATGGCGTAGATGTGGCGAGGAATGTAGCTTACGCTAAAGATGCCTTCTGTGAAGTAGGGATCTTCCTGTATACCAGGAATCAGGTAGTAGCCGACGTCGTTGAAAACCCCGTAGCGTGCGTAATTGTAAAGCGCGTTTAGTCCGACGAGTATAGCTAAGCCTGCAAAGAAGTAAGCTGCTTGCTTAAACCTCGGCTTCCATGAGTCCTGTTGCTGATAGATGGCAAGCAGAAAGAAAGGAAACGATAACACGACCGGCAATCGCGCAAGTGTAGCACAACCCAAGAGTAGCCCAATCAAGAAATTGTGTTTCTTGAAAAGCGACAAAACAATAGCTGACGTGAGGAATAACACGGCGACAACATGTTCAATGTACCACGAAGAACCAACAGAAGCGATAAACCAGAAACAGGTACCAAACCCAAACAGCACCGTTAACCAAAGCGCCTTCTTTGTGGATGAACCAGCTTTTTTGAGCATAAGAAACATTACCGAAATGCAGAGGCTTGCAAGAAGCACCGAAAATAAAGCCTGATCAAAGCTTGTGCCGAAAACTGCGACAAATGGCAAAAGCAGAATTGCAGGCATCGGCGGATAAACCACATAATAGTTACCGTTAAAGGGGACAACTTCGGCGAGGTTTACACCATCACCAGATAGGCTTAAGCTGCCGTGTAGAAAAGAATCAGCTAAATAGACAAAGTGGTTCTGCCCCGGCGACGGACCCTTAGAAAGCAAAAATACAATCAGCGCAACAGAAGCAATTATAACTAGTTGATAGCGAAGTCTAAGGGACACAAACTTTTGGCATACCCCGTCTATAGTTGAGCCTATTTTTTCCATTCAGGGGTAACCTGCATGGTTTTCATTGAGCGCTAAAGTATTCTTTGAGGGGGTTCCAGTAGAACTCCATCCAGCCCTGCTCCACCTCAACCGCTTGCACTTTAGGAACGTTGGAGTGCACCATCACGATTTCAGTGCCTTCAGGTACAGCTCGAAAAGTCAACTCCAACCTTGAATCCGGGTACCCCTCTTCCCAGTCGGTAGTAGCCCAGCTTTGAACAACACGTTTGCCGTCTTCCAGCTCAAGGTACTTGCCGAAGATGTATCCATCCCAGGTTGAGAATTTGCTGCCAACGGATGGTTTGCCTGTTGCTTTGCTGTCAGTGAATTCGCTGTGTTTTTTTGGGTCTGTGTACGCGTCGTAGACTTGTTTTGGGGTAGCGTTTGGAATGATAACATTCTGTTTTATGGTTGTAACTTCAAGTTTCAAGTTGATTCGCCTAAATAGTTAGGAAGCGAGGAAGCATTTAACTGTGACTCAATCAAGCCAGAAAAAAAGCTTTGGTTCCACAGATTGTGAAACAAAAAGAGAATGCCCAGTGCAACTCAAAATATAAAAGAGTCAAAACCTCAATTTTCAACGAACACACATGGGCAGATGTACAAAAACGGTCGGGGAACGACGCCTCGGCAGAACAATCTACAAACTGGGAAACAGCGTAGAGCTCAGCAGCAAAGAAGGCAAAGCCAAACTTGCCGAACAAAAATACAAACAAACCATCCAAACAGAGCAGGGTTTCACTGAAGAGTCACCCGTGCAAAACCTACGCGACCCCACAGTTTGGAAGAAACAACAACCAAAACAGTAACATCAACATAGAGAAGATAACAGAATTTGACATAGTGCACGGTAGGTTTTTAGAACTGCTTTTTTGGGGAATCAACTATGTTTCTAAGCCTGTTTCGATGTGGGCTGTACACTTTTTCCAGGGGAACCAAGCTTCCAAACAAACCTGATTTTTTGATGTGCTTTTGTCCTTTATATAAGGGAGGGGGGGTCCGCTTTGAGACGTCGCGTG
>Ga0073932_1001127_pt1 | contig 53760 bp, 35 predicted proteins | sample DewCreD2012metaG_FD_76967 | JGI IMG/M metagenome (GOLD analysis project Ga0073932, IMG submission 76967) | Hot spring sediment bacterial and archeal communities from British Columbia, Canada, to study Microbial Dark Matter (Phase II) - Dewar... ...
GGTGCGGGTCCACCCGTGTACCGTGGCGTAGCGAATGGATAACTTGAGGAACCGAATGCGTTCATTGCGCACGTTCGGGTCTGTGGGAGCCCCGGGCGGGCAACCGCCCGGGGCCACCCGGTCCCTTGGCCGGTCGAAAAACGCGCCAGTCTCCGGCCTGTGAACGGTTACGAAACACCTTCGCTCCCCGGCGGGGGCCGGACGCGGTCGCCCGACGCCTCCTCGATCTCTGCTTTTCGAGCCAGGGATCCCCGCGATGGACGGCGTTGCCCACCATCGCCCGCCGATTGTAGCCCCTCGCGGTCCACGGGGAAATGCTTGCGCGGGAGCCGAGTGCGGTGTTGGCAAGCGACGGGACGAAGAAACGGCGGGTCTGGTTCTTCGCCACCACTTCTTTCCCATCGGCGCCCGCGTGCCCCCAGGCTGCCGCCGTCCGCAACGCCCGCTGGGAAGCGAAACGTGCTATACTTGAAAGCGCGATTTCGGCTCGTTTGGCCTCGCACGCCGTGTTTGGGGCGTGGAGGTGGGAGCGTTCACCTCTTGGCAAGGACCAGGCCGTTGGCCTGGAATCGAGATGCGTCGATCCGTGGCCTGGCTCGCGTGGTGGACCGTCTTGTGGTTGGGAATGGATCGGCCGCCTGCCGCCGCGGCGGGACGTGTCAAGCTGGAGATTTTCGCCGACCCCAAGGCCTCGATCACCAGTCAACAACAGTGGCTCCGCCAATTGTCGGCCGCGGGGATCTCCGATGTGCGGATTCGGACGGGCCAGCCAGGCGACCGCGTCGGAATCGAGGTGCTTGGAAGCGAGCGGGATCCGCTCTACGTGGTTACCGGCATGATCGGGCCGGGCGACGAACTCGTCGTGCCGGGGCGTCGATTTCGCGCCTCCGAGGCCGCCCAACTCGCCCGATGGCTGGACGACCTTGCCCGCAAGGGAACCAAAACGGAAGAGTCCCCGACCGCGTTCGGGCTCAGTCCGGCGGAGCTGGAAAAGGTTCACAAGGATCTCGCCCAGCCCATCGGCTTTTCCACCCGAGGCATGGCCCGTTCGGACGCCGTGCGGCGGATCGGCCAAGGCCTGGCGTTCCCGTTGCGGTTGACCGGCGTCGCGCTGGATGACGACGACAAGGTCGCTGAAGACCTGACCGGGCTGTCGTGTGGCACGGGCCTGGCGTGCCTGCTTCGGCCGGCCGGGCTGATTCTCGCTCCCCAGGGGACCGGCGACCGGATCGAATACCAGGTGCGCAAAGCCCAGCGAGGGATCGACGCGTGGCCGGTCGGATGGCCTCCGGAAAAACCGCTCCCCCAGGTGGTGCCGGCGATGTACGAGTCGTTCAATGCGAACATCGAGAACGTGCCGGTGACCAAGGTGCTTGAGGCCGTCAGCCAGCGGCTGAAGATCCCCTATCTATGGGACCACAACGCACTTGCCCGGCATGGCGTCGAGCCCGACGCGAAGAAGGTGAATTCCCCACAAAGCCGGGTGACGTACCATCAATTGCTCCGCCGGGTCCTCACCCAGGCCGGATTGAAATACGAAGTCCGAATCGACGAGGCCGAGAAGCCATTCCTCTGGGTCACGACGATCAAACCCCTGTGACTCTCAGGCTGGTCGGCAATGGGGACATTCCCCGTGCGCGGCGTCAGGGGGTCGGGAGTCTTTTCCACGACGGCGACACCGGTTTTCTGTCAGGGAAGAATTCCTTCGTTGATGTGGAAAAGGCGGCGTCAGGGGGTCGGGAGTCTATTCCGCGACGGCGACACCGGTTTTCTGTCGAGGAAGAATTCCCGCGCCGACGTGGAAAAGACTCCCGACCCCTTGTGTACCAAACGAAAACCCTCGGCTGGCCCGTACAGCCGAGGGCAAAGTTTTCGTGCTGGCGGTGGGGCAAACGACGCCTGTCGGACCGCTACTGGCCGAGGACGCTGGCGTCAAGCGGTCCGAAGCCAAACGCCCGCCCGTAAGGCGTCATGATCCCCTGATAGACTCCGTACTCGAGCGACTCGGAAATGAACTGGCTGTGCCCGTCGCAGAACGTCATGATCACGCCGCCAGGGTGCCGCGACGAAGGACGCGCGTAGGCCAAAAACTCGGTCATGTTCGACTGCTGGAGGTTCACCCAGCCGTTCAAATTGGTTTGCGGTGGGTAGGCCAACGCTGGAGGGATGTCGCCGGGGGGAATGCCTCCGACGTCGTCACGTCCTTTGTTGATCCCAATTTTCCCCGCGTAGGCCTGGGGGGGAACGAAATACCACTGCTGATTCGAGGAGTCGTTGTTCCACCACCAAACGATCGACGTTTCCGCTTGCCAAGGGGTCAATGACGTGTCCCCTCCGGTCGGCATCGCCCATTGGGTTGCCTGGACGTTTTCCGCCAACAGCACCGTGTTGGTCGATCCGTCGCGGCCGCTCAAGTAATCCAGATTCACCGTGCGATTCGGAGAGGTGTGCAGATTGTGGCACACGCCCGCGGCAATCGCATTCGCGTCGTTGCCCAAGTAAGGCATGCCGGGTTGAAACACGGGAGTGCCATTGTTATGGAAGGCCCACACCTGGGGATGGGTCATCGGGAGCCCGGAGTTGACCGCGTAAGCCAAGGCGGGGCTATTGCGGGCGTTGGGCCGCGGGTCGCTCGGGCAGGTGGTGAACCCGAGGCCCACCACCGTCTTGCTCGTTGCGGCCGAGCCATTCGGCCCCCAGTCGGCGTCCAAATCGGCACGTTCCAAGTAGGCGAACAACTCGACAACCCAGGAGGTGGTAAACCACTCTTCACTCGTCTGCGGCGGCGGACCGGCATTGTATTGCGCATTGAGCCGGTACCGCCGGTTCACGTGGCCCGGGAATTTCTTCTTGGCCGCCTCGTAGTTCAGCAGGGCCTTGCCCAATTGCTGCTGATTGTTCATGCAGGTTGCGCGGCGGCCGGATTCGCGGGCACTTTGAACCGCCGGCAACAACAGGGCCATCAGCATCCCGATGATGGTGATGACCACCAACAACTCGACCAGGGTGAACGCAGTGCGTCTCTGTGGAACCATGACAACTCCTCCCTCAGGGTCCGGCAGTGAACACGCTGCCCTTCGACGTGCACACTTTGACCGCCCGACGTGTACGCCTTGCCCTTCAGCCCTTATTTTGTCAAAAACCCGAACCAAAATCCAGTGTTTCCTCGAAAATTTCCCGACCTTTGTGGGTTGAGGACGGCGCGACGCGCGACAAGCCCGACCTTGCGGCACGTCGCCGCGGCGCGGAAGGGTCGCCTGCCCCCTCGTGCCGACACCCAGCAGGGTTGTGCCCTAGCTGAAGGCACGCGTACCGCTATAATGAGTTAATTGGTGCCCCTCGGGATGTGTATTTGCCCCCGGCGGTCGCCCAGTGGCGGTTGCCTTCCGAAGCCACGTGGGGGGCGGCCGGCGGCTATGAGTCGACGGCAACCGTTTTAGGCGGGCGAGTGGCTCGTTTTTCGGGCCGTTTCCGGGCCGATCCAAGCGGCTTTCCTTCACCGGCAAACAGGTGACCGGCAAAGGCGAAAGCCCCGTTTTTCCGCCGGAATTCGTTGCCCTTCGTTGCGAGAATCGGGACCGTTGACAGGCCGGGGACTTGCGCGTTTTTCGGGCCGTTTCGCGCCGAAAAATGCGTCTGCCCCCTGACCGGCCAAGGGGGACAGTCCCATTTTCGCGGACTTCGCCGCGAAAATCGGGACAGTCCCCGTGAACGGTTACCGACAATCGGGACCACGCCCGCGAACCGTCACGTTCTCACGCCTCGAGCGACAAGGGGCCGAGCGACTGGCCGGAGGGCATGGAATCGAAGAGTTTTGGTGGGCTCGGGGATCGGGCCGGGGAGGCGGACGATGTGAAGCCGGGCTGTTCCGCCCCGATTTTCTGGCACAGTTCGCGCCACGTTTCGCGTTCGATTTCCAGGATCCGCAGGGCATCGGCCAGTTTGGCCGCGTCGCGAAGCATCGACCCTTCCACCAGGCTGCGAAGGACGAAGCCGTAGACCCCCGCGACGCGGCGGACCAGTTCAGGATCGAGGTCGCGTTTGAATCCGGCGAGGATCTCGCCGACGATCTCCTGGGCCCGGATCAACGCTTGGACCGCCATGTCGTCTTCCTTTGCCGCCCAATGCTGTTGGGCTTTGTGCACAAAGCGGATCGCCCCTTCGACCAGCATGAGGAAGAGTTTTTGGGGCGGGGCAGTCATCACTTGATCGGCCAGGTACCGCTTGGTCGCTTGCAGGTTCATCCGTGGTTCCTTTCGCGGCGCGTGGGAGTGGGAATACGACTTTTGTTATCTGGTGCTGCTGCTGTTGCTGCTGCTGGAATTCGAGGAATTCTTGGTCGGCGCGACCTGGCCGGAAAGCATCGCATTGAGCATCGCCAGGCTGTTCTGCATCTTGGCCACTGCCGTTTCGACGCGGAGGAATTCGGCCTCCAACCGCTCGCGCTGTCGCGCCAGACGGGCCGTCATCGCGTCGATCGCGGTTTGGTTGCGGCTGATCGTGGCGTCGAGGGCCTTGAATCGCTGGGCCAGCATCGACACGTCCTTGCCCGAAATCTGCTCGATGAGGGCCGAAATCTTCGCGGCGAACCCCTTGTCCGCCGTCGCGAAGAAGTCCTTCACGGCCGCGGGGTCGGCGGCGAAGCGGGCCTTCAGCGTGGCCGAATCGAAGGCCAGCGTGCCGTCGCTCTTCAGGCGGATTCCGACGTCGGCGAGGGTTTGCACCGAGCCCAAGCCGGCCAGACGGCCGGTGAAGAGCCCGGAAAAATCGTTGTCCATCCGCAGCGCGGCTGCGTCGCCGAACAGCAAACCGGCCTCGTTGGTCACGGTGTCGTACTTGGTGTATTCGTTGTACTTCTGCCGGAAGCGGTTGTAGTTGTCGACCATCGCCTGGGCGCTGGCAACCACGTCGGCGTCGCTGCTCTCGACGGCGACGGTCACGGGCGTCGCCGAGGGCTGGCGGACGTCCAAAACGAGGCCGGGCAGAGCGGATTTGAATTGGTTGGTGGGCGAGGCCAGGAGGAGGCCGGCGTTCGCCCCGCCCGACGCGGCGGCCAACAACGCGTCGCGCCCCCGCGCGGTCTCGGCGAACGCCAGGGCGCCGATTTGCGAGGCGTCGACCACGAACTGCCCCAGCCTTCCCGACCTCTGGCTCGTCAACGCCAGGTGATACGGCCGGCTGGATCCGTCGTCGAGCACGCTGGCCGTGACGCGGATGCCGGACGACGCGATCTTGTTCCTGAGGGATTCGAGGGTGTCGCTGGCGTCGAGCTGGATCGTGCGGGTCGTGGTCCCGTCGATGAGATTGGCGGGGGCCCCGCCGTAGTCGCCGCTGATCGCCGCGCGGGCAAGCCCCAAGTCGGCGGCCGTGGTGGAATTGACCTCCGACACCGCGAAGGCTCCGCTGCCGTGTTCGAGGTCCACAAGCAGGATGCCGTCGCCGGCGTCGTTGATCTTCGCCAAGGTCGTGCCGCTGAACTGATTGATCAGCTTGATCACGTCGCCAACGGTCTGGGCTTTGTTCTTGGCCAGATCGATCTCCGCACGGCGCCCGCCGCTGGAGGTGATCGCGAACTTGCCGAGGGCCACGCCGGCGCCCCCGTTGAGATCGCTCAGCCGCGTGTTTTCCGAGACGACCTGGAGGCGGAGGTCGCCGCTGTTGACGATCCCCGAGGCGGTGTTGGCCGCGATCTTGAGTTTGGCGGCGGTGCCCGAGGCGTCGGCGTCGGCGACGATCATCGGGCTGGCCGAGCCGCCGGTGACGTCGGTCAGCAGGATCCCGTTTCTCGCGTCGTTGACGCGGGCGGAGATCCCCGCTGCGGCCCCTTGGATGGCGGCCACCACGTCTTCCAGCGTTTCGGCCGCGGCGAGGTCCACGACGGTCGAGTCCCCGTTGCGGTTGGTCAATCGGAGCTGGCCGAGCGGGCCCAATCCCTTGCCGCCGTTCAGACCGGACAAGAGGACCGTCCTGAGGCCGCCAACCACGGCGCGACCCGAGACGACCCCGGCCGCCGCGCCGGTGTCGAGGCCCAGGTCCGCCAGCGCCTGGATGCCATACATGGATTGAAGCGAAAACGAACCTTCGCCCGCGGTGAGGTCGGTGACGACGAGCCGCTTTCCGTCGGGGGCGATTTCGGCCTTGAGCTTGCCGGGGGCCGCGGCGTTGAGCACCTGGAGGAGGTCGCCGACCGTCGTCTCCTGCGGCGGCTTCTCGCCCTCCGTGCCCAGGGGCGAGAAATCGATCGAGCCGGTCGTGCCGTCTCGGAGCGTGAAGGCGATGTCGGGCAGGACGGTGGAGAGGCGCACGCCGCGCCCGTCGTTCAGTTGGGAAAGCGGGGTGTCGGCCGAGAGCTTGAGCACGTCGGCGCCGTCGGCCACGGCCGCCGCGGCGTCGATTCCGGCAAGGCCCAGCGAGGCCGCCGTCGTTCCCCGGCCGACCTCCTGGACCTTCAGGTTCGACACGGCCTGGCCCGTGTGATCGGTCAGCCGGATCGCGCCGCCCCGCGTGCTGGCCGTCACGTTGATGCCCGAGGCGTTGTTGATCGCGTCGAGCACGTCGTCGATCGTCTGGACGCCGGTCAGATCGATTTCGCTGCTGGCGCCGCTGCGGTCGGTGATGCGGATCTTGCCGCGTTGGACTCCCTGGCCGCCGTTCAACGCGTCCAGCGATGCGGCCCGTTCGACGTGGTTGCCGAAGCGGATGGTCAGCGTCCCGCCGCCCAGCGGGCTGGTGCTGCTCCGCAGGCCCGCGCTGAGAAACTGCTGCTGCTGCGCCGTGCGAATGGGGGTGAATTGATAGTAGCCCGCCGCCGGAGCGCCGGTCACCGCGGCTTGGAGCGCGGCCTCGTTGCTCGTGGAAACCTTGCTCTTCTGGTAAATCTCGGACTTCGCCAGATTGTCCGAGGCATAGCGGACCGCCAACAGATAGGCCGAAAGCTCGGTGACGGCCACCTGTTGTTTCTTCAGCGTTTCGTTGCGGCTGGTGAGCTGGTCGACCGGCCGGCGCGACAAGGCCACGAGCTGGTCGACAATCTTGCCGTAGTCGATACCGCTGATCAGCCCAATGGTGCTTTGAATGCGACCCATGTTTCGATCCCGGCGCGCAACTGAACCCTCGCAAGGCCCGCGGCCCGCCCCGCCATGCATCGGTTGGCAAAATGGGCAGGATTGAACAATTCTTCGATTCTTCGATGGGGCCTACGGGTTTCGGAAAATGCAGCGAATAACCCATCAGGAGGTGGCCTCTCCCTCGCAACGTGGAGGTTTGCGCGCCCACTCCCATTAGAAGGATAGGTCAGATTCGTGCCTGAAGTCGTTGGGGCCCGAAAGCTTCATGCTCAAGGCAAGCTGGGATGATTTCGTTGACTGCGTAGAATTTCGTCAGGCTGTTCCCGCAAAAGGCAGGTGGGAAGGTGATGGAAAACATGGTTCGCGGGAGACGCGCCGTTATCCTCTATCGGACCCTCAGAGGGGGTGTGTCGCGATGCCGGACAGCGAGACCTCGCCGCCTCGCCTCGGCGGGGATTCACTCGGTCTTGCTTGCAAGGGCGTTTGGCGCTTATATTTGAAGCACGACTGACCCGGCGGCGACAGGGACCGTTCCTTGAGTCGGCGTCGAGCGGCCACGGTGGGGCGCGAAGGAAACACTCAGGAACATCTAGTTCATGTTGGTAGTTCGACTTCCCGACGAAAGCGTGATTCAGTTCGATTCGTCGCACGTTCGGCCGATCGACGTGGCCAGCCGGATTGGGCCGCGGCTTGCCAAGGCAACGCTGGCCGCCGAGGTGGATGGCAAGGTGATCGGGGCAGACGAGGCGCTGCCTCCGCAGGGCGAGGTGCGGGTCCGATTGTTGACGGCCAAGGATCCCGAGGCCCTCGATGTGTTGCGGCACTCGTGCGCCCATGTGATGGCCCGGGCGGTGATGCGGCTCTTCCCGGGAGTCGAACTGGGGTTCGGGCCGACGGTGGACAGCGGCTTCTATTACGACTTCCTCCTGGACCATCCGATCTCCGAGGCCGATTTTCCGCGAATCGAGGCCGAGATGGCCAAGATCATTGCCGAGGACGAGCCCTTCGAACGCATCGAAACATCGCACGACAAGGCCGTGCAGATCTGCGCGGACCTGGGGCAAAGGCTCAAGGTGGAGCATTTGAAGGAAGGGCTCTCCGGCGAAGGGCAGGTCTCGTTCTACCGGCAGGGCGAGTTCCTGGATCTGTGTCGCGGGCCGCACGTTCCGCGGGCGGGGGCCATCGGGGCGTTCAAGGTGCTCTCCGTGGCGGGGGCCTACTGGAAGGGCGACGCGTCGCGCGAACAACTCCAACGCCTCTACGGCACGGCTTTCTTTACGAAAAAGGAACTGGACGAACACCTGGCTCGGCTCGAAGAGGCCAAGAGGCGGGACCATCGGGTGGTGGGGAAACGGCTGGAGTTGTTCGCCGTGGACCCGACGGTCGGGTCGGGCCTGATCCTCTGGCTTCCGAAAGGGGCGATCATCCGGCGGGAGTTGGAAAACTTCATTTACGGCGAGTTGATGAAGAGCGGCTACCAGCCGGTGTACACGCCCAACATCGGCCGCGTCGAATTGTACCAGACCTCGGGGCATTACCCCTATTACGCCGACAGCCAGTTTCCGCCGATCCAAATGTCGGACGGCGACCGCTACCTGCTCAAGCCCATGAACTGCCCGCACCACGTGCGAATCTACCAGTCCAAGCCGCGGAGCTATCGGGACTTGCCGTTGCGCCTGGCGGAGTTCGGCACGGTCTATCGTTTCGAGCAGTCGGGCGAGCTGACGGGGATGACGCGGGTCCGCGGTTTCACGCAAGACGACGCCCACATCTTCTGCACCGAGGAACAAGTCGCGGACGAGTTCCGGGGCTGCATCCGGATTACCCAACTGGTCTTGAGCACCCTGGGCTTGAACGACTACCGCGTGCGTCTGGGGTTCCGCGACCCGAAGAGCGACAAGTACGTGGGCAGTCCCGAGACCTGGCAGCGGGCCGAGGCGGCGCTGGAGGCGGTTTGCCAGGAGATGGGATTGGCCAATGTTTCAGTCGAACGCGGCGAAGCGGCCTTCTACGGTCCGAAGACCGATTTCATCGTCGCCGATTGCATCGGCCGGGAATGGCAGCTTGGGACCGTTCAGCTCGATTACAATCTCCCCAGCCCGGAGCGGTTCAACCTGCACTACATCGGACCCGACAACCAACCCCATCAGCCGGTCATGATCCATCGGGCGCCGTTTGGGTCGTTCGAGCGGTTTACGGGGATGCTCATCGAGCACTTTGCCGGGGCGTTTCCCTTGTGGCTTGCCCCGGAGCAGGTCCGCGTGCTTTCCGTCAGCCAGAAGTTCGAGCAGTACGCGCGGCAGGTGGAGTCGCGGTTGGCGGGGGCGGGATTGCGAGTGACGGGCGACTACCGGCCGGAGAAAATCGGCGCCAAAATCCGCGACGCCCAATTGGAACTAATTCCCTACATGATGGTGGTGGGGGCACGGGAGATGGAGTCGGGCAACGTTGCCTTGCGTCATCGCCGCCAGGGCGACCTGGGCAGCATGGCGTTCGAGGCGGCGTTGGCCATGTTTCAAGAGGAGATTCGCGCGAAGACGATTCGATAAGCGGGGACGAGGTGATTGACCCGATCGGTCGGATCGGAAATACTACACCCCCGACGATCGGGGCGCGCCGCGGCCCGCCCCACTCGCCTTGCATAAATTGGTTTTTCCAGGGGCAAATACGCACGTTTTGGAGAGGAGGATGCCGGCTATCGACAACAAACCACATCAGAGGGTCAACGAGCAGATCCGAACCTCGCCCGTTCGGGTCATCTCCGCGGACGGCAAACAGTTGGGGATCCTGTCGATTGACGAGGCCCTGGCTCAAGCCAAAGCAGCAGGGCTCGACTTGGTGGAAGTCGCCCCCAACGAACGCCCGCCAGTCTGCCGCATCATGGACTTCGGCAAGTTCAAGTACCAGCAGAAGAAGCGGCAACACAAGGCCCACTCCCGACAAATCAAGGTGAAGGAAATCCGCGTTCGCCCCAAAACCGGGGAGCATGACATCCACGTCAAGGTGGAGAAGGCGAGGGAGTTTCTCGGGCACAAAGACAAGGTTCTCATCTCGGTCATGTTCAAGGGCCGCGAACTGGCGCACGTCGAAGAGGGGCGCCGGGTTCTCGATGGAATCCTCCAGAAATTGGAGGACTGCGCCAAGGTGGAGTCGCCCCCCTCGCAGCAGGGGCGCCGGATCGTCTGCACATTGGGACCGAAATGACCCCTCTTTTGTACAGGAAGCATCCGTTCTTCCTTGCCGAATGAGCCGCCACCGAACCGTCGTGGGCGGTTTCAGGGGCGGTAGGCCGCCTGCCCAAGCTGCCTGGAATTCCGAAATCAGTATTGTGTCCCCGGAATTCGCCGGAGCGCGGGCATCTTGCCCGCTATCCTGCGGCCGAGACGGCCGCGCTCCGATATGCCGCTTACGGGGAGTGGGTGGCCGAGTGGTGTTGGTAAGAGGGGGTGGATATCTGGGGTTATTGCCTGAACGCTCCAACTGCCGCATGCCACTCATTTCGTACCGCAGTTGTCTCAACCCAGTTGCCACGTTCCGTGACGACTGCCAAGGCCCGCAAAAGCTGGTATGGACCCAGCAGGGGCGGTTTTCTGCGGCGGCTCCCCTTCCGAGCCAGCGGGCGAGCGGCTAGAATGGCGTTTCTCGACTGGGTGAGACGATCCTGAAAAGCAAGTCCATATCCATGCCGAAGCAGAAGACTCACAAGGCGACGAAGAAACGTTTCCGCCTGACGGCGCGGGGCAAGGTCAAACATCGCCAGGCGGGCACCAGCCACCTGGCATTCCGCAAGACCCACAAGCAGAAGCGGATGCTTCGCGGGACCGATCTCTGCGACCCGGTCGAAGTGCGGAAGATCAAAATCGCTTTGAACGGCTATAGTTACTGACGTTGGGACCACCCCGGGCCAGCAGGCTTGGGGGGTAGGTTGCGGGACAGGCAAGACAACGCTTCTCGGTCGAGGAGGGCCTTGGTCTCGCGTAGCGCGTGCGGGATGGGCCCCGATCCTTCCCGCCAGGTTTGGGTTAGTCATGCGAACCACGAATGGACCAGCCCGCAATCGGGCACGCAGTCGCTTGTTCCGTCGCGCCCGTGGATTTCACGGCGGGCGCGGCAATCTTTACCGGACGGTGGTCGAGACCATCATCCGTTCGGACGCCTACGCGTATCGCGACCGTCGTCTGCGGAAGCGGGATTTCCACAAGCTGTGGATCATCCGCATCAACGCGGCGGCTCGTCAGCGGGGACTCCGCTACAGCGAGTTCATCCACGGCCTGCACAAGGCCAAGATCGGCTTGGATCGCAAGACGCTGGCCGAGATGGCCGTGGCCGATCCGCCGGCCTTCGACGAAGTCGTCAAGGCGGTCAAGGAATCGCTGGCCCCGGCCGCCGTCTGACTCTTGCCCAAGGCGCGATGCCCGCCAATTTGACCACGAACCCGCGCAGGCGCCGTCAAGCAGCCCGTCGGCCGCGTGGAGGCGATCACTGGAGGCGAGGATCGTCAGGTTTCCCGGGAACTGCCTTGAGACACAACTGGTTTAGCATCGTCTGTGTCGCGGTGGTGGCGTTGGCCGGCGGGACGGCGGGATTGCACGCCGCCGAAACCGAGACCTTTGTTGGGACGGCGGCGGCGTCGGGTACGTTCAAGCGTCCGCTATTGCTGGTGGACGGAGTGAGGTACGAACTGAAGCCCTCCGCGAGGGCCGATTCGTCCGTAGCCCAGACGCTGGCCAGGTTCTCTCAGGGCGACACCGGCACGTACGCGGTGAAGGGCACGCGCGGCATCGTCCACGGCAAGGACGGCATCCTCGTAGAGAGCATCAGGCCAGCCCAATCGCTTCCCAGGAGCGGGACCGCCGCCGCGGCGAAACGGCCGGGATTCAAGGTGTACGACCACGTCGTCAAGGCCGCCCCGCCCGCCACAGGCGACCACGAGTTCCGGCTGGTGGCGCCCGAAAGCCTGGAAGTCGTCCGCGGCATCCTGGTGGTCGGGCCGTACTCCGGCGGCGATTCGCGGGACTACCACGAACAGGTCTGGTACCGTGAGTTCCTGAACCTGCACGGCTTCGCGTTCCTGGGGGCGAGAAATTTCTACCTGCACGACTACCGGGTGATGCAGGCCGCCCTCGAGCACTTCGCCGCGGCCTCCAAGCACCCGGAGTTGGTCAACACGCCGTATGCCGCCACCGGTTTTTCGGCAGGCGGCGGCTACACACGGCTTTTGGTGCAGGCCGTCCCCGACCGAGTCATCGCCGGGGTTGTCGTGGGCTCGACGATGAAGTTCCGTCGCGAGATCACGGACGACCACCGGCGCGTGCCGATGTGCGTCATCAACGGCGACCTGGAGCACGGGCCGGGCGAGGCGGGCGGGATGGCGAAGGCGCTGGAGCCCGTGCTGGCCGAGCACCGTCCGAAGGGGGCGCTTTGGGCGTGGTTGTCCGTCCAGGGGGTTGGCCACGAGTTCGCCGGACAAGAAGTCCTGGCCATGCCGATGCTGGACGCCGCCGTCCGGCTCCGCTACCCCGCCGATGGCGACGTGCGCAAGGGCCCGGTGAAATTGAAGCCCGTGGACCTGGATTCCGGTTGGGTGGCCGACAACACCACCTGGAAAAGCGGACTGACGACCATCATGCCTGCCAAGAAGTTCAAGGGCGACGTGACGAGGTCGAGTTGGCTGTTGAATGAAGACATCGCGTTCGTTTATCGGGCCTACGCGACCCATGACTGGCCGCTGAAGATCGTTGCGCCAAGCGCCATGTCGGCCAAAGGCGAGGTGTTCGACGCCGGTTCGACCGTCGCCATCCAGGTGGACGATTCCAGGTTTGTTGGCTGGACGAAGCTCGAACTGTACGACGGGGCGAGGAAGGTGGGCGAATTGCGGGAGGGAAGAGCCGAGTTTGTCGTGAAGGATTTGAGGGCGGGCTACCACGCCTTCTCCGTCCTCGGCACGGACGGCAAGGGCGCCGTGCGAACCTCCAACCCGGTGCTCGTGGTTGTGCGGAACTAGGCGACCCCTCGGCGCGACGGCCTGCGGTCTTCCATCGGAAGACTTCCGTCTCAAAGCCGTCGAACGGCCGACAACGTGGCCGCAACTTTCGACAACGTTGGAGATTGCGCTGCCGATTCGACGGTCATTCCGCCAGCGCGGAAGAGGAGACGACGACGATGCAGAAAACGTCCGTTGCTGAAGCTCGCCGGGCCGAGAGCGTCGGCCGGGAAGTGGTGCTCCAAGGCTGGGTTCGCACGCGGCGCGACTCCAAGGCGGGATTCAGCTTTCTCGAGCTGAACGACGGCTCCTCGTTGGGCAACATCCAGGTCATCGCGCAAGCCAGCCTGCCGAACTACGAGAGTGAGATCAAACACCTGGGGGCGGGGTGCAGCGTGACGGTGGAGGGCCGCGTCCAGGCCTCGCCGGGCAAGGGGCAGAGCACCGAGGTCGTGGCCACGCGCGTCGTGGTCCACGGCAAGGCCGACCCCGTCTCGTATCCCTTGCAAAAAAAGCACCATTCGTTCGAGTTTCTCCGTACGATCGCCCACCTGCGGCCGCGCACGAACACGTTCGGCGCGGTGGCCCGGGTCAGGAACTGCGTGTGCAACTCGATCCATCAATTCTTCCAGGAGGAAGGGTTCCTCTACATCCACACGCCGATCATCACCACGAGCGATTGCGAGGGGGCGGGCCAGATGTTCCGGGTTACCACGCTCGATCCCGCCAACCCCCCCATGCTCAACGAGGAAATCGACTACACCAAGGACTTTTTCGGCCGGCCGGCCTTCCTGACCGTGAGCGGCCAACTGGACGCCGAGGCGCTCGCCTGCGCGTTGGGCAAGGTGTACACGTTCGGGCCGACGTTTCGCGCGGAGAACTCGAACACCTCCCGCCACCTGGCCGAGTTCTGGATGGTCGAGCCCGAAATGGCGTTCTTCGAACTCGCCGACAATATGGACCTGGCCGAACGCTTCCTCAAGCGGATCTTCCGCGACGTGCTGGCCCGGTGCGCCGAGGACATGCAGTTCTTCAACAGCCGAATCGACGGAACGGTCATCGCCACCCTCGAACAGATCGCGGACAGCCAATTCGTCCGGCTTTCCTACACGGAGGCAATCGAGATCCTCAAGGCGTCGGGGCAGAAGTTCGAGTTTCCGGTGGGCTGGGGGCACGACCTTCAGGCCGAGCACGAACGGTACCTCACCGAACAGCGATTCAAGTCCCCCGTGATCCTGTTCGACTATCCCCGCACGATCAAGCCGTTTTACATGCGGCTGAACGACGACGGGCGCACGGTCCGCGCCATGGACGTGCTGGTTCCCAAGGTAGGCGAGATCATCGGCGGATCGCAACGCGAAGAGCGTTACGACGTGCTTCTGGAGCGCATGAAGGAGCAAGGGCTCGATCCCGAAGATTATTGGTGGTATCTCGACCTTCGCAAATACGGGACGGCGCCGCATTCGGGATTCGGCCTGGGATTGGAGCGGGCCGTGCAGTTCATCACCGGAATGGGCAACATCCGCGACGTCATCCCCTTCCCGCGCACTCCAGGCAGCGCGGACTTCTGAAAAGCCGGTAGGCCGGCGGCCTCGCCGCCGCGCGGGCGCCGCGCCGCCGGGGCATTCCCGCACAGCCATGAACGAGACTTCCGAGGCGCGCCGCGTGCTGGAGCAGTATCCAGGGGATTGGCGCGACGCGCGGATCGAACGGCTCGGATCGGCCGGGGGATTCAGCGGGGCCGCCCTTTGGCGCATTCGGGCGCCCGGGCAAGACCTCTGCTTGAAACGTTGGCCCGCGGAGCACCCCACCGAAGACGATCTCCGCTTCATGCACTCGGTCTTGCTTCACGTGGGCCGGCAAGGGCTGGACTGGGCGCCGGCGCCGCGTCCCAGCCGTGGGGGAGCGACCTGGGTCGTTTCTGGCGGGCGTTTTTGGGAGCTGGCCCCCTGGATGCCGGGCAGGGCCGATTTCCGGAGCAACCCCCAGCCGGCGCGGTTGCGGGCCGCGCTGGACGCATTGGCTCAATTCCATCGCGCGGCGCAAAGTTTCCCGGATTTCGCCCCGCGCCACGGCGTTCCGCCCTCGATCAGCCAACGGCGAGAGCGTGTTCAGCGCCTGGCGGCCGGAGGGTTGGACGCGCTGAGCCGCTGGGTCGTCCCCGACGTCTGGCCGGAGCTTTTCGAGCCCGCGCGGCGGGCGGTCAGGCTCGCCAGCGAAGTCCTCTTGCCTGTTTGCCAGGATCTCGAAAACGCGATCGGCTGGAAAACGCCCCTTCAGCCTTGCATTCGCGACGTTTGGCACGACCATGTGCTTTTCACGGGCGAACGGGTCACGGGTCTGATCGACTTTGGGGCCCTGCGCGTGGACTGCGTGGCCGTGGACGTGGCTCGACTCCTGGGCAGTCTGGCCGGCGACGACGGCTCCCTTTGGGAGATCGGACTGGAGGCCTACGAATCCATCCGGCCCTTGGAGACTCTGGAGAGGGCGATGGTTCGCATCCTGGACTGGAGCGGCGCGGTCCTGGCCGCGATCCACTGGATCGAGTGGCTTTACCGCGATCGCCGCTGGTTCGCCGATCGGGAAGCCGTTGTCCGGCGAGTGCGGGAGGTCGTCGACCGCCTGGAACATTTGACCCGCCGCCTCCGCGAGGGCGGCGAGACGGCGGGGGGCCTTTGGCTGCCGGGGCCGGTCGCCGCAGAGGTTCGCAAGTCCGCGGCCGCGCGCGGCGGGCTTCGCTTGCCGAACGGCAACGATTGAAGCATACTAGGCGTTTCGCTGAATCTCGGGGTGGACAGATCGGGCCATGGCGGTTACTCCAAGGGACAATCTCCGCGTCTTGCTGGACGGCGGCTCGCCGCGGTGGATTCCTTTCTCGTTGGACGTGGGGGCGATTCCCGGCCTGACGGAGCCCGTCAACCGCAAATACATGGAGGCCACCGGGGCGACCGTGGGATGGGACAAGCGGAGCGAGTTTCCGCCGGGCGTGTCCGGCGATTCGAGCGGGACCGTCCCCCGCGCGCCGCACCCTCCTTGTTTCGACACCGACTGGCGGCTCTTTTCGCTTTCCGCCCGTTTCGGCGGCGACGATCCGGCCTCGCTGCACGAGGCAACGCCGCCGGGCACGACGTTCGACGAGTGGGGCATCGGGCATTGGGCGGGGGGGATGGAAGGGACGCTGGACAAGAACTTTGCGCCCTTGGCCCGCGCGGCCTCGATCGCCGACGTGGAGGCGCTTCCCACGCCCGTGATCGCGACGGACTTCGACCCCCGACTGGTCCCCGCCTGGCATGAGGCGGGGTATCCGGTGTTTGGATACGCGGGCAGCATCTACGAATGGTCGTGGTGGCTCCGCGGGATGGAAGCGTTCCTGATGGACCTGGTCAGCGAACCGTCCCTGGCCGAGGCGGTGGTGCGCAAGGTCGAGGGACACACCACGCGCCTGGCGTTGGCGTCGGCCGCCGCCGGGGTGGACGTGCTTTGCTTTTACGACGACGCGGGGACGCAGCGGGGAATGCAGATCGCTCCGGCCCTGTGGCGGCGATTCATCCGGCCGGCCTGGCAGCGCGTGCTCGACGCGGTGCGCTCGCGGTTTCCCCACGCCCGGTTCTTTCTGCACTCTTGCGGCAAGATCGACGCGATCGTGCCCGACATCGTGGACCTCGGATTCCACATCCTCCACCCGATCCAGCCGGAGTGCATGGATTTCGAGTCCGTCTACCGAAACTACGGCGGCCGGATCGCGCTGGCGGCCACGATTTCATCGCAGCGTTTGTTCCCCTTCGGCTCGGCGGACGAGGTGCGCGCCGAGGTTCGGCGACTGGCCGCCATCGCCGCGGATCGCCGCGCGATCCTGATGCCTTCCAACCGCATCCAGCCGGAAACCCCCTGGGACAACGTGCTGGCCTTTGCCGAGGCATGCCGCGAACTGCGACCCTGACATGGAGTGGCCCCAATACCTCATCCTGTTTCTCGTGGCGGCGGTGGGCGGGGCCGTCAATTCCGTCGCCGGCGGGGGGACGCTCCTTACGTTTCCCGCCCTGCTGTGGGTCGGCAAGCTCACCGAGGTGATGGCCAACGCGACCAGCACCGTGGCCCTGTGGCCCGGGCAGTTGGGGAGCCTTTGGGGCTACCGCAACCAACTCGGTCCGAGCCACGCGGCCGTTGCCCTGTTGGCCGTGCCGAGTTTTGTCGGCGGGTGGATCGGGGCCGCGCTGTTGTTGAAAACCGGCAACGAGACCTTTCGCGCGCTGGTTCCCTACCTCATTCTCGGGGCGACGCTGTTGTTCACCGCGCAGGAACCGCTGGCCCGCTGGCAGCGACGCCGGGCCGAGCGCGAGGCCTCGGAGCCGAACGCCGGAGGCGGTTCCGGGCCCGGGGGTGGCGATGCCGCGTGGTCCGCGTTCCGCTGGGCCGTGGTGATCCTGTTCCAATTGCTCGTTGCGGTCTATGGCGGTTACTTCGGCGCGGGGATCGGGATCCTCATGCTGGCCGCGCTGGGGTTTGTCGGCTTCACGAACATCCACCGCATGAACGCGATCAAGAACATCAACGGCATGTGCATCAACGTGGTGGCCGCCGTGATGTTCATCGTCAACGGCCTGGTCGATTGGCGCCTCGCCTCGCTGATGGCCGCGGGCGCCGTCCTCGGCGGCTACGCCGGCGCCGGCACGGCCCAGCGCCTGGGCCAAAAGAACGTGCGGCGGATTGTCGTCCTGGTCGGCTTCGCGCTGACGATTTCGCTGCTGGTCCGCGGTTGAGTGGCCGTTCGGGGGGCCGTCCCGATGGTCGCGGCGAAGTCCGCCGGGCTTTCGCGTCAGGCGGGCCCGGACGTCTTGTTTTTTCCTCGGGAACACGCTCCACTTGGAGGAGGAGCGAGTCTCGTCGGGCGGCGGCTTCGCCGCCCGACGCCGAGGCGGCGCGAGCGGTGCAAAGACCCTGGTCGATCGAAGGTAGCGTAAGGGAGGAGAAGACGATGCTTCACAGCTTGCGTCGCGGATTGCGGTTTGCGGTGGTGGGGGCGGTCCTTGCGGCCGGTTTTTGGGCAACTCCGCGCGCTGGGGCCCGGCCCCCCGCGGCCAGGCTCTTGCCTGAAAAGACCGTCCTCATGTTCTCCGTGGCCGATTGCCCCGACCTGGCCAAACGGTTCATGAACACCGGCCTGGGTCGGATGAGCCAGGACCCGCAATTAAGCCCGCTGGTCAAACATCTCTATGGTTCGCTGTCCGACGTGGTGGCCAGCCTTCGCGACCGGATTGGACTGTCGCTAGCGGAACTGCTGGCCATCCCCCAGGGCGAATTCACGTTCGCCTTGATTCCCGTCGAGGACGAAGGACTCGCGGCGGTGATGATCCTGGATGCGGGCAGTCAACTCGCCAGCGCCCGGGGACTGTGGCTGCGGGTGAGCGAGGCCCTGGACAAGTCGGGAGCGGCAAAGTCGCAAGAGAATGTGGCGGGCGTCGCGGTGACGGTCTACGACGGGCTCGGTCCCCAACAGCGCAGGGTGATGTACTTTGAAAAAGACGCTTCCCTTGTCCTGGCGACGAACATGGCGGCGGTTCAGGCGATCCTCGAAGCGTGGACCGGGGGGGCGGCCAAGACGCTTCACGCCCACCCGGCCTTCGCGGCCATCCAGCGCCGCTGCCAAGGCGAAAAAGGCGAAGAGCCGCAAGTGACGTGGTACGCGGATCCGGTTTCGCTGGTGCGGGCCGCCGGGCAGGGGAATGCGGGCGTGCAGATCTTCCTGGCCCTGCTGCCCACCTTGGGGCTTGACGGGCTTCAAGGGGTGGGCGGGGCGATGGCCTTCGACGTGGGGCTGTTCGACTCCATCACCCAGGCCCACGTCCTCTTGGAAAACCCCCGCAGCGGCTTGTTCGACGTCTTGGCTCTGGTCGACGGCGACAGCGCTCCCGAGCCCTGGACCCCCAACGACGTGATCAACTACCTCACGTTCCATTGGGACTTCAAGCGGTCGTACAAGGCGATTGAAAAGGTCTACGACAGCATCCGCGGCGAAGGCTCCCTGGCCAGCCAAATCAAGCGGCGGTTCGAGGAGCCTCTGGGATTCGACCCCATCAGCCGCATCCTTCCGACGCTCGAGGGCCGGGTGACGTATTTCAACACCATCGAACGCCCGGTCACGCCCAACAGCCAGGCCTTCCTCCTGGCCCTCAGACTGAAAGACGCCGAGGCGATGACCAAGGTCCTCGACGCGATTGCGTCGAAATCCCGGGGCGAGTTGGTGCGTCAAAGCCTTTCCGGGAAGGACTACTACCAGGTCAGCGCCGCCGCGGATGCGCCGGCCCGACGCGCCCTCCCGTCCGCTGCCATGCTTCGCGGTCTTCAACGACTACCTTATCCTCACCACCCACCAAAGCCTTTTCGAGAAGGTGGTCGCGACCGCCGAGAAGCCGGAACAATCGCTCGCCGCCGCGCTGGATTACAAGCTGGTGGCGACCAGGCTGGCGCGCCGCAGCGGAGGCAAGAAGGCGGCGTTGCTCGGGTTCCAGCGCCCGGACGAGGGCCTGCGGTTCGTGTATGAAATGGCCCTGAGCGAGCAGACCCGGCAGCAACTCAAGACCCAGGCCGACCGCAACCCGTTGTTCAGGACGCTCGACGCCGCCTTGGAGCAACATCCGTTGCCGCCGTTCGAGGTCCTCCAGCGCTACCTGGCCCCGGGCGGCTCCATGCTCGTGGACGACGAGACCGGCTTGCACTACACGAATTTCACGCTCCGCCGCAAATAGCGGCCGCCGGGCCGCCGACGCCGAGGCGTCGCGGGTTGCCCCGCGCGTTCAGGCCACTTTCCGCAGCGGCGAGGCCGTGTAGCGGCGCAGAAACGGATGCGAGTCGCGTCGCACGCCGGTGGGCGAGGCGTGGCGGATGTCGTGGGCCAACTGAATCGAGGGGCGCACGTCGCTGACGCCGAAACCCCGCCCCGCCAGAATCTCCTCGTAGACCCGCGTGTGCAGATCGGTGAACCCCTCGGAGAACTCGATCTCTTTGCCGTCGACGGTGATCGAACGGAAGGTCGTCTTTCCGGCGGCCGCGGCCTGCGGCGGCAGATCGTCGCGGTCGACGGACAGGAACCACTGGACGCGCGCCTTTTGGAGTTCCAGCGTCCCGCCGGTGCATTGGGGCGTCGCCAGGTGGACTTCGCTGTGCTCCACCGGCCCGAAGAGCCAGATCAGCAAGTCGAAGAAATGAATCCCGATGTTGGTCGCCAGCCCGCCGGAACGCTCCACGTTGCCCTTCCACGACACGAAGTACCACTTGCCCCGCGCGGTGACGTAGGTGAGGCGGACTTCCCGTTTTCGATCCGAGGCCTCCTTGTCCAGCGCTTGTTTCAACGCGATCAGCGAGGGATGGACCCTGAGCTGGAGGATCGAATGGATCCGGCGGCCGGACTCCGCCTCAAGCTCTTGCAAGGCGTCGCAGTTCCACGGGTTGAGCACCAAGGGCTTTTCGCAGATCGCGTCGGCCCCAACGCGGAGGGCGAAGCGGATGTGGGCGTCGTGCAGATGGTTGGGGGCGCAGACGGTCACGTAATCGATGCGCTGGGCCGGATCGCCCCGGCGGAGCTTCTCGATGTGGCGATCGAACCGCTCGAACTCGGTGAAGAAAGCCACGTCGAACGAGTACTGGTCGAGAATGCCGACGGAATCGTTGGGATCCAACGCGGCGCAGAGCCGGTTGCCCGTATCCCGAATCGCCCGCAAATGCCGAGGCGCAATGTAGCCCCCCACCCCGGTAATGGCGAAGTTCTTGACCATCGGAACGTCCTCCGTGTCGTGTGAGAAGCGGCGTTCTCCGAACGCCAAACGAGGGGGATTCTAGCGGGTTACTCACCTCCCGACAAGGCCATTATCGGTCGGCTTTGTCCCCTCATACGGTTCATTTAATCGCCGATCCATCGAGGCACTCTTCGCTGTCTGGCGAGGGATTGGGGTTCTGGCTACACTGAGGGGTTGTGAGACTCTCCTTCTTCAGCAGCTTGCGATTTCGCGTTGCCGCGGCGTTTCTCTTGGTCTCCTCGATCCCGCTGGGCATCGTGGGCCTTTTCTCGGTCCGCACGGCGGAGCGGCTCATCGTGGATACGGTCATGAACCAGTTGGACAACGTGGCGGCCGACAAAGCCGAGTTGCTGCGCCGGTGGATGGCCGAGCGAAACGCCGACTTGGCGGTGGTCGCCGGCTCGGCGGTGCTGCGGAGCCTGGACCCGCAACGGATCGCCCCCTACCTGGAACTCGTGCGGCGACAGTACCGGGTGTACCATCGTTTCGTGGTGGCCGATCGCGGCGGGCGCACGCTGTATGACACGTCGGGCACGCCGGACAGGGAATCCGACGACCCGGCGTGGCGCCGCCAGACCATGGCCCACGGGACGTACGTTTCGCCGATCGCTTGGGACGAGGTCGGCAACGAGGCCGTGTTCCGCATCGCCGGCGCGATCCGCGGCGAGGACGAGCAGCCGATCGGGGCGGTCTGCGCCACGGTCGGCACGCAGGCGATCGTCGCCGACGTGTTGCGGGTCTCGCTCGGCGAAACGGGGGAGTGCTATCTGGTGGACAGCGCCGGGACGTTCCTCGCCCACAAGGAGCCTTGGCGAGTCCTCAAGCAGAACATCGCCCAGTCGGAGAGTTTCACGAACCTTTTCGGCGAGAAGCGGTCGGGGCCGATCTACACCGACTATCGCGGGATTCCGGTGTTGGGGGCCTCGCGGCCGGTGGCCGAGACCCCCTGGTTCGTGGTGGTGGAGCAGGACCGCGACGAGGCCTTCGCCGCCTCCGCGCGGATCCGGCGGAACATCCAGATCGCCATGGCCGCGACCGTGGTCTGCGCGGTGGCGCTCTCGTGGGGCCTTGCGGCGAGCGTCGCGTCGCCGATTCGCGCCTTGAGCCTTGCGGCGGAGTCGTTGTCGCAAGGCGACTTTCAACGGGCAATCGGCATGGCGCCATTGCGGGGAGCCGACGAGATCCGGACCCTCGACGCCGCGTTCCGCCGCATGGCAAGCCAGCTTTGGGACCGCCACACGCGGCTCCAACAACAGATCGGCGCCACCGAAGACGAACTGCGAAAGTCGGAAGACCGGCTGAAACAGACCGTGCAGGCGGCGGCCCGCTCCGAGCAACTGGCCGCGCTCGGGCGATTGGCGGCGGGCGTGGCCCACGAGATCCGCACTCCGCTCGCCTCGTTGAAGCTGTTTCTGCAATCGCTCCAGGAAGAGCCGGGATTGCGTCCGGACCAGGTCGAGGACCTCGCCGTGGCCCTGCGTCAAGGCCAGCGCATGGAGGCGACGATCCACCAGTTCCTCGAATTCGCCCGGCCCCGCGAACCCTGCCCCGGCGACGTCGATTTCACCAAACTGGTCGACGACGCCTTGCTGGTCGTGCGGCCGCGGGCGAACCATCAAGAGGTCGAGGTCTCGAAGTCCATCGCCCGCGGTCTGCCCCGCGTGCAAGGCGACGGCCGCCAGTTGGGCGAGGCGCTGGTCAACCTCCTGGTCAACGCCCTGGAGGCGATGCCCAATGGTGGGCGACTGGCCATCAAGGTCGAACCGGCCCCGCCCTTCGGCCGCGACGGCCCGCCGGGCGTGCGGATCGAGGTGAGCGACACGGGGCCTGGCGTGCCACCGGCGGACATCGATCGGATCTTCGAGCCATTTTTCACCACGAAGGCCTCGGGCTCGGGGCTGGGGCTGGCCATCGTGCGTCAGACGGTCCAACGCCACGGGGGGGAGGTCGCGGTCCGCAGCGAGCGGGGCGCCGGGGCGACCTTTTCCCTGTTTCTGCCCGCCACCGATCCCTGAAAGACTCTGCGCATGGCCAAACTTCTCGTAGTGGACAACGACGAAGGGCTCGTCTATTTCCTCACGCGGTTGTTCACCAAGCAGGGCTATGAAGTCGCCTCCTGCGCCGACGGCGCGGCTGCCTTGGACCGCGTTTCCCGCGAGCAGTTCGACGCCATCCTCATGGACTACAAGATGCCCGGCCTCAACGGCCTGGACGCGCTGGTGGAGATCAAGCGGGCCCAGGTGAAGACGCCGGTGATCATCATGACCGCCTTCGGCACCACGGACACCGCGATCCAGGCGATGAAGCTGGGGGCCTACGACTACCTGCTCAAACCGTTCGACACCGAGGAACTCAAGCGGATCGTCGTGGACGCGGTGGAAGTCAGCCGGCTGATGAAGGAGGTCGTCAGCCTGCCCCCTTCGATGGCCGTCCACAAGGCGACCGTCTCGCCCGGCCCCGGCGCGCGGTTGGTGGGCAGCAACCGCAAGATGCAGGAGGTGTTCAAGCTGATCGGGCAGGTGGCGGCCAAGGACGTGACGGTGCTGATCACCGGGGAGAGCGGGACGGGCAAGGAATTGGTGGCCCGCGCGATCTACCACCACAGCCCGCGGGCCGACAAGCAGTTCATGGCCGTCAACTGCGCGGCCATCCCCGAGCCGTTGTTCGAGAGCGAGCTGTTCGGCTACGAGCGGGGGGCGTTCACCGGCGCCGAGCGGACCTACGTCGGCAAGTTCGAGCGATGCCACCAGGGAACGCTGTTCTTCGACGAGATCGGCGACATGTCGCTGGCCACCCAGGCCAAAGTCCTCCGCGTGCTCCAGGAGGGCGAATTCGAACGCTTGGGCGGCTCGGACACGATCCGCGTCAACGCCCGGATCCTTGCGGCCACCAACAAGAACCTCGAAAAAGAGGTCCAAGCCGGCCGCTTCCGCGAGGACCTCTACTATCGCCTGCGGATCATTTCGATCCACTTGCCGCCGCTCCGTGCCCGGCTCGACGATGTCCCCGCTTTGGTCGATTACTTCGTCGGGCGGTTCGCCGCCGATTACGGCAGTTCGGTTCGCTACGTGTCGGACCAGGCGGTGCGCAAGCTCCAGTCGCACCACTGGCCGGGCAACGTGCGGCAATTGGAAAACTGCCTCCGCCGCGCCGTGCTGGTCTGCAAGGGCGACGTGCTCCTGCCCGAACACATCGCCTTGGAGGGCGAGTCCGCGCCGGCCGGCCCCCCCTCCGACGACGAATCCCCCGGCCTGCAACACCGCATCGACGCCCTGGTGCGCGACGTCTTTGCGGCCGTGGGCCACGGCGCCCACGCGAGCCTGATCGACATGGTCGAGCGATCGCTCATCGCCCAGGCCTTGGAGCAGTGTTCGCACAACCAGGTCCGCGCCGCGCGCCTGCTGGGCATCAGCCGCAACACGCTGCGTCACCGCATCCGCAAGTACCAGCTTGAACCGCCCGACGCCTCGCCGCCGCGTTGACAGCGGCCGAACGCGGTGGACAATGGGCAAGCGGAGGGCAACCGCTCCCAGGTCGGGGACGGCCTCACGGTTTCAGGCCGTTTCGGACCGGAAAAAGCGACTCTCCCCCTTGCCGGCAACCCGGAAAAAGCGACGGTCCCCGGGCCGTCAACGGGGCCGGTTCCATTTTCACGGACTTCGCGGGGCAGTCCCCGTGAACGACTACGCCGAGGGAAACACTTGCCATGAAGCAGGCCGCCGATCGAGCCAAGACGCTCGCCGAATGGGAACCTGATTTGGAGCGGGCGGAAAGGCTGCTCTTGGAGATGCTGGCCATTCCCGGCGTCAGCGGCCGCGAGGGCGAGGTGGCGGAGTTCGTCGCCAGGCAGCTTCGTCGGGCCGGCGCTCCGGCAAGCGCGATCCGATCCGACGCCGCGCATCGCCGCAGTCCCCACGGCGGCGAGCAAGGCAACCTGATTTTCCGATTGCCGGGCTCCTCGCCGGGACCGAGGCGGCTGCTGGCCGCGCATCTGGACACCGTGCCCCTTTGCGTGGGCGCTCGGCCCGTGGTCCGGCGCGGCCTGGTCGTGCCCGCCCAACCGACGACCGCCTTGGGCGCTGACGACCGCGCCGGGGCCGCGGCCATCCTCAGCGCCGCTTTGGAGATCCTGCGGCGGGGTCTCCCCCATCCCCCGCTGGTCTTTCTCTGGACGGTGCAGGAGGAGGTGGGGCTGTATGGAGCGCGGCATGTCAACGCCGCCTGGCTCGGCAAGCCCCGGCTGGCCTTCAATTTCGACGGCGGTTCGCCGGAACATGTGACGATCGGGGCCACGGGAGGATATCGGATGCAGATCCGCGTCCGCGGCGTGGCGAGCCACGCGGGCGTGGCCCCGGACCAGGGCGTCAGCGCGATCGCCATCGCCGCGCTGGCGATTGCCGAGCTCCATCGCGAGGGCTGGCACGGGCAGATCGTGAAAAATGGCCGGTCGGGCACGAGCAACGTGGGCGTGATCCACGGCGGCGAGGCGACGAACGTCGTCACGCCCGAAGTCCAAGTCCACGCCGAGGCCCGAAGCCATGACCCCGCCTTCCGCCAACGCATCGTCGCGGCCATCGAGCAGGCCTTTCGGAAGGCGGCCCGATCGGTGAAGAACGCCGCGGGCGAAGGCGGCGCGGTCGAAATCCGCGGCCGTCTCGATTACGAGTCCTTCCGCCTCGACGAGAACGAACCGAGCGTGGTGGCGGTCTGCGACGCCGTGCGCGCCGTCGGAGGCGAGCCGACCCTGGCGATCAGCAACGGCGGCCTCGACGCCAACTGGCTCACCGCCCGCGGAATTCCCACCGTCACCCTGGGCGCCGGCGTGGCCAACGCCCACACGACGCGGGAGCGGCTCGATTTGAAACAGTTCCGCCAGGCCTGCCGGATCGCCCTGCGCCTGGCGACGGCCTGCCCCACACGCTAAACTCAACACCCCTTGGCGATCCGGTCCGCGCTGCCGCGACCGCGGCGGGCGCGGCGTTTGCACGAAGACCGCGAGAAAGGCTTTCTGGAGGACGTTTCGCGATGAGTCATGCGTTGACCTTGGCGTTGCTGGTTGGCTTGCTGGGGGCGGAGAACGCGCGAACCCCCGATCCGGCGAAGACCGACTGGTTTGTGGCCAGCAAGTACGGCGTGTTCGTCCATTATCTCCACGGCCTGCAAAACAACCCGGACCACGTGGCCAGTCTCGGGCGGCAGACGTCGTGGGACGAGTGCGTGCGGGAATTCGACGTCGAGAAATTCGCGGACCGGATGCGGGAAGCGGGGGCCGGCTACGTGATCTTCACCATGATGCAGCGGAGCCGCTTTCTCATCGCGCCGAACGCCACGTTCGACCGCATGACCGGCTACAAGCCGGGCGAGGCCTGCGCCACCCGGGACCTGGTCGAAGATCTTCATCAGGCCCTCAGCAAGCGGGGAATCGCCTTGATGCTTTATTGGACGGGCGACGGCCCCTGCGACGATCCGAAGGCCGCCGCCGCTTTGCGCTGGCCTTCCAACGGCCAGGTCACGGAGGAATTCGTCCGCAATTGGGCCACGGTCGTCCGGGAGTACGGCTTGCGCTACAAGGACAAGGTGAAGGGCTTCTGGACGGACGGCTGCTACCGCTTCATCGGCTACGACGAAAACAAACTCGGCATCCTGGCCGAGGGGTTGCGCGCGGGTTATCCGAATCGGATCATCGCCCTGAATCCCGGCGTCGAGGACCGCGTGCGGGCCTACTCGCGGCACGAGGACTACACGACCGGCGAGCAGAACGCGTTCAGCGACCTGCCGCTCTCGCGGTTCGTCGACGGCGAGCAGTGGCACATCCTCTCGTACCTGGGCGCGAACTGGGCCCAGCCGGGCACCGTCAAGAGCAAACGCGAGATGATCGACTACGTTCACGCGTGCACCGCGGTGGGCGGGGTGGTTTCCATCGACGTGGTGCTGTATCGCGACGGCGACCTCGACCGGTCCCAGTTGGAAGTGCTCAAGGCCCTCCGGCCGGGATTGGCCGCCAAGGCCTGGGAACTCGAGGCTTGGCGCGAAGGGAAAGCGGTCCCGCCGCGCAACAAGGCGTGGCGCAAGTTCGCGTTCCTGATGACCGCCGACGGCAAACACCCGCTCGGCCCCAGCGTCGGAGAGATCCACGCCGCGCGCCAAGGCGTGGACGGCGACCCGGCCACCAGCGCCCAGGCCGGCAACCAGTGGGCGTGGGCCTACGACGTCAACCTGCTGCGGCCCGAGAAGCTCTCGCGCGTGGTCATCGTGTTCGGCTCCGGCTACGCGACCGAGTTCGAGTTGCTCGCCTCCCTCGATGGCCAGAAGTGGCAGACGCTCGCTCACCGCAGCGGCCAGAAAGGCGGCCGCGTCGAGATTGCCTTTCCGGCGATCGAGACGCGGATCCTCCGCGTTCGCGCGATCAAGCCGGATGGCCCTGGTCAGCCAGGGGTACAGATGGCAATTGCCGAGCTGGAGGCCTACGAGTGAGGGCGGCTTGGATCGCGGGCCGGTCTTCGATGCCGACGCCAGGGCTGGCCGGCCCGGGTTTCCTCAGTCTCGCCGCGGGGGTCCCGAGCCACGGACTCAAGATCAGCCAGCCCCTGGCCCGCGGCGACAAAAGGGGATACGATGCGGTCACCCCTGGCTTGTTGCCGTCATGAGCTTTGGGAGGGAACCGTTCACAGGCCGGAGAGCGGCTTGTTTTTCGGGCCGTTTCACACCGAAAAATGCGCCTGTCTCCTTACTGGTCAGGGGGCCAGTCCCATTTTCGCGGACCTCGCCGCGAAAATGGGGCCAGTCCCCGTGTGCGCTTACGTTGGGAGAGTCAAGATGTTGCGAAGCTTCGTTTTCGTGTCCTTGGCGTTTTGCCTGGCGTTTCCCGTTGCGGCCGCCTCGCCGCAGCGCCCGAACATCCTCCTCGTTCACGCCCACGACTTGGGCCAGTTTCTGAATTGCTACGGCGTCAAGACGGTGCACACGCCGAATCTGGACGCGTTGGCGGCCAGCGGGGTGCGATTCTCGCGGAGTTTTTGCACCAACCCCGGGTGCAGCCCGTCGCGGGCCTCGATCTTCACCGGGCGGTGGCCTCACTCCAACGGCGTGATGGGCCTGTGCCACGCCAATTTCGCCTGGGACCTGAACCCCGAGGAACGCCATCTGGCCCAAATCCTTCGCGACGCCGGCTACGCGACCGCGGCGGTGGGCGTGATCCATGAGACGTCGTCGGGGTTCAAGCGGTGCGGGTACGATCGCCACATTCCCCAGGCGCTGGCCGTGCCCGCCACGGAGGCCGCGATCCGGCTGCTCCGCGAGCACGCCGGAAAACCGGACCGGCCGTTTTTCATGTCGGTGGGATTCATCGAGCCGCACCGGCTCGGCTACAAGGAGCCTACGTGGCCCGGCGCGCTGCCCGGCGACAACAGCTTTCCGGGCCCCGGCCTGCAACCCGACGATTCGCTGGGGGTCCAGGTGCCCGGCTATCTCCGCGACACGGAAGCGACCCGCCGCGAGCTGGCCGGCCTGCAAGGCATGGTCCGCCACGTCGACGCCCAGGTCGGCCGGTTGCTGGCCGTCGTGAAGGAATTGGGTTTGGAGGCGAAGACCCTGGTGATCTTCACCACCGATCACGGCATCGCGATGCCCCGGGCGAAGTGCAGCGTGTACGAGCCGGGCGTGCAAGTGGCCTTCCTTCTCCGCTTCCCTGGACGCAGCGGCTGGCACGGCGGACGCGTGCAAAACGAAATGATCTCCAACATCGACTATCTGCCGACGATCCTGGACCTGGTCGGCGTGGCGATCCCGGCCAATGTCCAGGGCCGGTCGTTCGCCCCGCTGCTCGACGGCAAGTCCTACGAGCCTCGCAAGGAGATCTTCACCGAACTCACGTACCACGACTACTACGACCCGCGCCGGGCCATCCGCACCGAGACCCACAAGCTGATCGTCAATTTCACCACGGCGCCAGCCTTCATGGATCCTTCGCAGTGCTGGCGCCCGCCCTCCGACGTCGTGACGCCCACCAACCGCGCCGTGGCCTACCATCCCCACGTCGAGTTGTTCGACCTGGTGAAGGATCCCTGGGAACAGACCGACGTCGCCCAAGACCCGAAATACGCGGCGGTCCGGGCCGACTTGCTCCAGCGGCTCCACCGCCACCTCGTCGAGACCCGCGACCCCATTCTGCTCGGCGCCGTCACCTCGCCGCATCATCGGCGCGCGGTGGAAATCTTGCAGGGCGTGGGCGCGAAGTGATCGGCCGGAGTCGTGGGAACGGCGGCTTCCCGAACGGTCGAAGAGCAAGGCGGCGCGCCGCCGCGTTCGAAATCGTCAGTGGTCGTGGTCGGGGATCATTTGCGTGGTTGCGTCGCCCAGCACGCGCGTGAGCCGCTCGCGTAGCATGAGCCGCGCCCGGAGCAGCCGGACCTTGACGTTGGATTCCGTGATGTTCAGGGCCTCGGCCGTCTCGCTGGTCGACAACCCCTCCACGTCGCGAAGCAAGAACACCAGCCGATACTTGTCGTCCAGTTCGTCCAAGGCGCGCTGGAGCAATTCGTTGATCTCGCGCCGCTGGGCCAACTGTTCGGGCGATTCGTGCCATTTGGCGATGTACTGCGGGTGCGGCACGTCCGCGTACGACTCGCTGGACTGGTCGTCGCGGAACTCCACGGCGCTTCGGTTGGACCGCTTGCGAAGCAAGGCCAGCGCGTGATTGGTGGCGATCCGCGTCAACCACGTGTGAAACGTGGACTCCTCTCGAAAACCGTCAAGGTGTTCGATGACGCTGAGAAAGGTCTGTTGGACCACCTCCTCGGCGTCGTGCTGGTGCCGCACGATCCGCATGGCCAAAGAGAACAGCCGCCGTTCGTACTTCGAGACCAGCGCTTCAAACGCGGCGAAATCGCCTTGGCGGGCTCGTTGGACCAGGCCGCGATCCTCATCGGCGACGTCTGCCATCCAAGAGCCTTCACTCAACCAGGCGTCCCACCCGAAATAGCGTGAACCAGCGAATTCGCCCGCATTCTACCCGCTCACCATCCGTTGTGGGAGTAGGGTGCCTGAGGGCCCCTTCGACCAGACCTCCCCTCAAGACGGGACTCGGTTGGAGAAATTGAAATGATTCTACAGAGGGGGACGGGCTCAACGCGCGTCTCGCCAGTGTCCACGTAATCGGCAATCTCTTCCTGAACCCAACTCTTTTCGCAGCCCTTAACACTTCTGTAGCTTGCGTCGAAATACTATACTGGAAGACTTTGCCAGCCGGGATGAAGGGAGCAAGACGTGAGCATTCTGAATCTGGATAAAATATTCAACCCCCATCGCGTCGCGGTGATCGGGGCAAGCGACACACCCTCGAGCGTCGGGTATACGGTGCTTCGGAATCTGATCGGCTCGGGCTTTGCCGGCGTGGTCTATCCGGTGAACTCGAAGCGAGAATCGGTCCAGGGCATCCAGGCTTATCCCGACGTCAAGTCGCTGCCCCACGCCCCGGACCTGGCGGTCATCTGCACGCCGGCGGTGACCGTGCCCGGCCTGGTCCGCGAATTGGGCGAGGCGGGCACTCGGGGTTTGGTGATCATTTCCGCGGGGTTCCGCGAAATCGGGGAAGAAGGCCGGAGGCTCGAAAAGCTCGTCCTGGAAGAACAGGCGAAGTTTGACGGCATGAGGATCCTTGGTCCCAACTGCCTGGGGATCATCGTGCCGAAGATTCATCTGAACGCCAGCTTTGCCGCGGCCACGCCGAAGAAGGGGCACATCGGTTTCATTTCCCAGTCCGGGGCCCTCTGCACCTCGGTGCTGGATTGGGCGATCGACGAGGGGATCGGGTTCTCGTATTTCGTTTCGGTGGGCAACATGCTCGACGTGAGCATGGGCGACTTGATCGACTATTTCGGCTCGGCCACGGACACCCAGTCGATCATCCTCTACATCGAATCGATCAGCGAGGCCCGCGAATTCATGTCGGCCACCCGGGCCTTCGCCCGAAGCAAGCCGATCGTCGCTTACAAGGCCGGGCGGTTTGCCGAGTCGGCCCAGGCGGCGGCGTCGCACACCGGGGCGATGGCGGGCGTCGACGCCGTGTACGAGGCGGCGTTTCAGAGGGCGGGCATCGAACGGATCTTCCAAATCGAGGACATGTTCGACTGCGCCGAAATCCTCGCCCGACAGCAGCCGCCCAAAGGGGATCGGCTGGCGATTGTGACCAACGCGGGCGGGCCGGGCGTGATGACGACCGATGCGTTGATCGAGCGCAACGGCGAGCTGGCCGAGCTTTCCGAGGAGACGATCGCCAAGCTCAACGCGGTGCTCCCCCCGTTCTGGTCGCACAACAATCCCATCGACGTGCTCGGGGATGCTCCGCCGGAACGCTTCGCCAAGGCCGTGGAGATTGCCCTGGCCGACAAAGGGGTCGACGCCGTGCTAGTGATCCTTACGCCCCAGGCCATGACCGACCCGACGGGCACGGCCAAGGCGATTGGTGAAACGGTCCGCGGGATCCACAAACCCGTGCTCGCCGCCTGGATGGGCGGCGAAAGCGTCCAGGAAGGGGCCAGCCTGTTGAATCAGGCGGGCATTCCGACCTATCGGACGCCGGAGAAGGCGGTTCGGGCCTTCATGCACCTGGTGTCCTACGCCCGAAACCTGACCACCCTCCACGAGACTCCCCGCGACCTGCCCATGTCGTTCACCCTCGATCGCCAGCGGCTCCGCCGCGTGTTCGACACGATCTTCACCGAGGGCAACGAGGTTCTTTCCGAGAATCTCTCCAAGGCGTTCCTCGAGGCCTACGAGATTCCGGTCACCAAGCCCTACCTCGCGCGCTCGGCCGACGAGGCCGTCGACGTCGCCCGGCGGTGCGGCTATCCCGTCGTGCTGAAGATTCATTCGCCGCAGATCACGCACAAGACGGACGTGGGCGGGGTGGTGCTCAATCTGAGCAACGACGCCGCCGTGCGCCAAGCCTTCGAACGCATCGTCAAGACCGCCGCCGAAAAGCGGCCCGACGCGGAAATCATCGGCGTCACCGTGCAGAAAATGGTCAGCTATCCCGTCAGCTTCGAGCTGATCTTGGGCACCAAGAAGGACCCGGTGTTCGGCGCGGTGATCATGGTGGGCATGGGCGGGGTGGCGGCCGAGGTGTTCCGCGACCGGGCCTTGGCCTTGCCCCCCTTGAACGAATCGCTGGCGCGGCGGGCTTTGGAGTCGCTCAAGTCGTGGCCGCTGCTGCGTGGATATCGGGGGCGGCCGGGGGCGAACATCGACCGGCTGATCGAGATCCTCATGCGGTTCTCGTACCTGGTCGCCGATTATCCGGAAATCAAGGAATTGGACGTCAATCCGCTCCTGGTCACTCCCGAGGACGTGATCGCCCTGGATGCCCGCGTGGTCGTCGACCGCGAGCTCGCCGCGCATACGGTCCGGCCGTACCAGCACCTGGCCATCCGCCCCTATCCCGAGGAATTCGTCACCGAGCGACGGATGAAGGACGGCTCCACGGTCGTGCTTCGTCCGGTGAAGCCCGAGGACGAGCCGCTCTGGCACGACCTGGTGGCCAGTTGCTCGACGGAGACGATCCGCTTCCGGTTCCGCTATCTCTTCAAACGCACGACCCACGAAATGGCCTCGCGCTTTTGCTTCATCGATTACGACCGCGAGATGGCCATCGTGGCCGAGTTGGAGCAGAACGGGCAGCGCAAGTTGATCGGGGTGGGCCGCCTGGTGGCCGACGTCGATCACCACACCGCCGAATACGGCGTCATCGTGGCCGACCAATGGCAAGGGCATGGTCTGGGCGCCGTGTTGACCGACTACTGCATCGAGGTCGCCAAGCGATGGGGGATCCGGCGGGTCGTGGCCGAGACGAGCAAGGACAACGTCCGCGCCCGCGCGCTGTTCCGCAACCGCGGCTTCACCATCGACGAAAGCCAGGAAGGCGACGTCGTCCTGGCGAGCAAGGACCTCTAGTCCTTGAGCTGAAACAGCTTGGACAGGGCGTCCAGCAGCGCCCGCGGGAACCCATGGCGCGCTTCGTCCCGAAGCGATTCCATGGGCGGGTGGAGGAGCTTGTTCAAAAGCCGGTGGAAGGACTGGCGGATTTCTTCCCGGCCTCGTTCGTCGAGCTGGGGAAGCCGGTTGAGCAAGCGGCGCAGCTCCTCCTCTTTGAGGGCCTCCCAGTCCTGGCGGAGCTGCTGGAGCACGGTTCCGGTCGCGCGATGGCGCCAATCGGCCATGAACCGGCCGGCCTCCTCGTCGACGATCTTTCGGGCCTTGGGCATTTCCTTGTCGCGATCCGCCCGATTGCGCTCGCACACCTGGCGCAGATCATCGACCGAGTAGAGGTAGACTTCAGGCCGGTCGGCGATGGCCGGATCGAAGTCGCGGGGCACGGCGAGGTCGAGGATGAACAAGGGACGCTGCCCGCGCGCCGCCTCGATCTCGGCGAAGCGGTCCGAGGTCATGATCGGTTCCTCGGCGCCGGTCGTGCTGACCACGACGTCGGCGGCGGCGAGGGCCCGGGGCAGGGCCTCCCAGGGTAGGGGCCGACCTCCCGTCCGCCGCGCCAATTCCGCTGCCCGGTCCGGGCTGCGGTTGACGATCGTGATCTGGTCCGCGCCCTCCGCGCGGAGGTAACGGATGGTCTCCTCGGCCATTTCGCCAGCCCCGATGACCAGCACGCTCTTGTCGTCGAACCGCTCGAAGATCTGCCGGGCGAAGTCGGTCACGGCCACGCTGGGGATGCTCACCCTCCGCTGCTGGATGGTCGTCTCGCTGGCCACGCGTCGGGCGACTTTCAGGGCCGTCTGGAACGCCGTGTGGAGCAACGGTCCGGCCGTCCCCGCCTGCACCGCCACCTGATACGCCTGCTTCACCTGAAAGGGGATCTGCGGCTCGCCAACCACCATGCTGTCGAGGCTCGAGGCGACCGAGAACAGGTGCCGGATCGCCGCGTCGCCGCGATGCTCGTAGAGCAACGGGAGGATCGCCGCGGACTCCTGGCCGTGGAATTGGGACAGAAAGCCGGCCACCTGTTCCATCGAGGGGCAGGAACCGGTTTCGGCCGCCGTGTAGAACTCGATCCGATTGCAGGTCGACAGCAGGACCGCCTCCACCTCGGGAAACCGGTTTCGAAACTCAAGCAGGGCCGCCCGGGCCTGGTCCGGGCTGAACGCTAGCCGCTCGCGAACCGCGATCGACGCGCTCCGATGATTGCACCCCACGACGTGCACATTCATGCCAGGCATTCCCTAACGGATCGCAACCGTTCCCACGCCGGGGACGGGCCGATTTTTCGGGCCGTTTCGGACCGGAAAAAGCGTCCATCCCCTTCCGGGCCAACCGGACTGTCCCATTTTCCCGTGCTTCGCCGCGAAAACCGGACTAGTCCCCGGGAACGGTTGCCACGGATCGTGGGGCGATGGGCAAGAGCGGAAGCCCGTCCCGCGCCCGCCGAGCTTCGCCACGCCCCTCGTCCCAGATGCTGCGTCATGTTGCCGAGCACGCTCCACAGGGCAATCACCAAGAACACGAAGCTGACCAAGGTGAAATAGACGACTTTTCGCCCCTTGCGCGCGGGCCGGTAGGCCACTCCGACCACGCCTGAGAGCAACAGCCACGCAAACATCGAGACGGTGGCCACCACGACGGGATCGTTCCACGGAAGCGGCTGTTGGGCCGCAGGGCGAGTACGATTCAAGGCGACGCCCGAGAGAATGCCCACGCCCATCATGATCAGCGCGATGACCAGGCTGCGGCTGTTGATCTGTTGGAGCCGTTCCAAGCTGGGCAAACGCAGACCGGAGAAGGTCGCCGACTTGGCCTTCAGCCGCCGGTCCTGGCCCAAGTACATCAATCCGGCCACGAACGCCACCAGCACGGCCACGGTGGCCAAGAGGAGCGAACTGCCGTGGACCAGGCCCCAGGCGGCGGACGCAGGCTCGCGGGCCGAGGGACGAGGGTCGGCCACGAAGACCCCCACTCCAATCAGCCCCAGCACGAGCGGCAGCAGGAAGAGCCCAAACGGCGTCTTGGCGTGATAACACGTCAGATACAGATAGACGATCGCCAAGAGCCACGCGGCGATCAGATACCATTCCTTCTGGCTGGAAAGCGGGGCGGAGATCGCCCCGGCCGACCGATAGGACTCCACGATGCGGTAGAACAGGTAGAGCGTGTGCGCGAGCAACCCGGCCACCCCGAATCCCAACATGATGGCCCCGCGAACACCGCTGCGAAACAGGAGCCTTGTGAGTTCCAGGACCAGCGCCACGGCGTAGCTGGCCGCAAAACAGATGATGCTCACCCCGGACAAGGCCAATCCCTCCCCCAAAATGTCCTCATTATACCACGATCCTGCGTCGTCCGCCGTGTTCTCGCATCTAGTTTCCCAGCAATGAGTTATACTTCACGCCGAGAGAAGCGGCACGTCGTCGGAAACCGGGGACCGTTCCCAGGCCGGGGGAGCGGTTCGTTTTTCGCGTTTTTTGGGGCCGTTTCGGACCGAAAAAATGTGCCCGGCCCCTTCCCGCCCCAGGGAAGGACAGCCCCTTTTGCCGGTACGGCCGGCAAACGGTTGCCACCGCCGATTGCCGTGCTCGCGTTGTGCATGGTACACTGAGCGCATTGGGCGAGTCGAACGACCGGTCGGGCTTGGCGGTCGGGGTTTTCGCGGGAAATGCGAGGCCGTCGAGGGGACGCATGGCCGACGCCAGCGCCGGCCGCCGCGGTTCGGTCGCTACCCCATTCGCTGGGCGGCAAGAGGGCCAGTGGTTGCGCCCCGCGCGGAGCGAACGCGCCGGAGGGGAATTGCTCGCCCCAAGACGTCCCACGATTTCGCCAGGCCACGAGGCCCTACGCAGAGGAGATGGACGGTGAGGATGCTGATGCGCATCGCGATGCATGTCTTGGCGGTGCAGGCCGTGCTGACGGCCGCGGTCGCCGACGTGGTGAAGACCGTGGACGGAAAAGTCGAAGGCCGGGTATCGGCCATGTCGCCGCTGGAGGTCACTGTGTCGCAGGACGGGAGCACCAAGACAGTCCCCGTCAATCAGATCGAGTCGATTAGTTTCGACGAAGAACCCGCCTTGCTGCGCCGGGCCCGGGAAGCGGTCGCCGCGGATCGCTACGAAGAGGCGAGCAAGGCCCTGGAGAATGTCAAGACTGACGAGATCGAGCGACCGGAAATCCTTCAGGACATCGAGTTCTACGCCGCGTTGAGCGAGGCGAAGTTGGCCTTGCGAGGCGATCTGGAGATTCGCGAGGCCGGCAAGCGGATGCGGGCCTTCCTCACCAACCATCCCAACAACTTCCATCATCTGGAAGCCTGCGCCGTGGTGGGCGACCTGTTGGCGGCCTTGGGCCAGTATGCAGGGGCGAGGGAATACTACGAGCGCGTGGGCAAGGCGCCGTGGCCCGAGTACAAGTTGCGCGCCTCGGCCGCGATGGGCCAGCTCCTTCTGGCCGAAAAGAAACCCGAAGAAGCCCTGAAATACTTCCAGCACGTGCTCGACGCCAAGGCGGAGGGCGAGCGGGCCGCCGCTCAAAGGTCCATCGCGACCCTCGGCAAGGCCCGCTGCCTGCTCCAACTCGGAAAACACGACGAGTCCCTTCAGCTTGCCAACGCCGTCATTGCCGGGGCCGATCCGGACGACGCCGAATTGCTCGGCCAGGCCTTTCTCGTCGTGGGGATTGCGCAGCAAAAGGCCGGACGCCTTCAGGACGCGATGTTCGCCCTGCTACGCGTCGACACGATGTATCCCCAGAGCCGCGATGCCCACGCCGAGGCCCTGGCCCATCTCGTCGAGGTCTTCACCGCGCTGAAGAAAGAAGATCGGGCCCGCGACGCCAGGCGGGCGCTCGAAGACCAATACGGCGACACGCGATGGGCCAAGGGCGCCGAATAGTCGACCGGATCGTTTGGCTTTGCCGCCGACGGCGAGGCTCGGGCGCCGCCGAGGCGAGAACGGCCGCCGGCAACGGCGGCTCGGCCGTAAGCACGCCGGTTGAAGACTCCGCGGGCTCAACCGCTTTTCGCCCCGCCGACATGCCTGCCTGGCTGCTCAAGCGGGCCGATCAAACCGCCGTGGCCGTGTTCGTCCTCTTCGGCCTTGTCAGCACGTTGGCGTGGTGGGGGCTCCGCGGCGGACTCCGCGGAGGCATGGTGGAACTCGATCGGGCCGAGCGGAAGACCGCCCGCTTTGAAGTGGACCTCAACTCGGCCGATTGGCCCGAACTCGTCCAGTTGCCGCAAATCGGCGAGACCCTGGCCAAACGCATTGTCGAATCCCGCCGATCGCAAGGTGCTTTTCGAACTCATCAGGACTTGCTCCGCGTCCGCGGAATCGGCCCGAAGACCCTGGATCTAATCCGGCCGCACCTTCGTCCCCTCCCGGAGCAGGGGACCCTTGCGCAGAAGTAGCGGCCAGTTTCCGCCGGAAAACGACGGGGCGCCCCTCCGCCCCTTCGCCCCTTCGAAGCGGCGGTCAACTGGTCTTGACGGGGGATGGAATCCCTGATATTCCACCAACGCCCATGGGTCCTTGCGAATCGCGTCATGAAACCCTTCCTTTGGCGAGCATTGTTTCTGCCGGGTCATGGGATGAGGCTGGGCTTTCCGGCCACCCGGCCGGGTATTGGCGTGGGCGAAACCCCCGGAGTGGCGGTTTCCCAGACGCTTGGCCTAGGGCAGCTCCTTGGCGGCTTGGGCATTTTTCTGGCTGTCGTCATGTTTGGCCCCGCGAGCCAAGTGGCGGCCCAGCGGGTTGCGATTCCGAGCCCCATTCCCGAATCTGGTCCGAGCGCCCCGTCGACCGCGCCTGGCGGAGGAATAGCGCAGCCGGCGTTGCCTCCGTCAACCCCAGGGGCAGCCGTCGCGCCGGCTTTGCCTTCGTCGGGAACGCCTCAAAGCGCCCCTGGCGGCAACTGGCTGCCCCCCGCAACGTCGACCCCAACGCCCCCTGCCACGGCGCCCCAGACGTTCCCGCCGTCGTCGGCACCTTGGCCCAGTCCGCCATCAGCGACATTCCAGGGAGGCATTCAGACTCCGCCGGGATGGGATCCTTATGGAACGCCCGGGACGCAGGCCCCTTCCCTCTTCCCGCAAGATCCCTTTTTCTCCTCCGGTCCCAATTCGCCGCTAGGGGTTGCGACGCCCGCTACCCGCGTGATGCAAGAGATCTTCCTGGAAGAGCGCTGGTTCGCCAGCATCAAGCCCAACAAGTTTGGGATGAACGACATCGAGACGTACGCGACGTTCGCGTTGCCGTTGTTTTACAATCAGCTCACGCCGCTGTTGGTCACGCCTGGTTTCGCGATCCACCTTTGGGACGGCCCTGTCACCCAGCCGGGCAATGCGGCGGACCTGCCGCCGCGGGTCTACGACGCCTATCTCGACGGCGCATGGAACCCGCAAATCACTCCGTGGTTGGGCGGAGAACTCCAGGCCCGCGTCGGCGTCTATTCCGATTTCACCAAGGTCGTTGACCAAAGCATTCGCTTCCAGGGCAAGGGGTTGGCCGTCCTCTCGTTTTCCCCGAGTTTCAAGATCAAGGCCGGGATCTGGTATCTCGATCGGCTGCGGGTCAAGCTCCTGCCGGCGGGCGGCGTCGTTTGGACGCCCAACAGCGACGTGCAATTCGACATCCTCTTCCCCAACCCCAAATTCACCAAGAGGCTCACCACGATCGGCACGACCGATTGGCGCCTGATGCTCCGCGGCGAATACGGCGGCGGAAACTGGACGGTGAAACGCGCCTTCGGGATTCCCGGCGAAATAGACCAGGTCGATTACAACGACCTCCGCGTGGCCGGGGGACTCGAATTTGAACGGACCGGGGGAATCCACGGGATGCTGGAAGCGGGCGTGGCGTTCGATCGCGAAATCCTGTTTCGCAGCGGCAGCCCACCAAGCTATTCTCCCACCACGACGGTTTTCGTCGGCGGCGCGATCGGATATTAACCCCCGCTCGCCCATTCTTGCCAACCGTTTCTTGCCCGATGGCTTGGCGGTTGGCGCCGTCGCGCCGCCGCCGCGGGGCGGTTGTTCCGGCCAGCAACGGGGCGCTGGGGGCCGGCTTGCGGCCCAATCGCATGACGGCGGCTGACCGGCTCACGCGGACAAGGGACCGCCTTGCCGGTTGGAACGCCCGGTCTCGACCAGCGGCAACAAACGATCCACCGTGCGTTCGGTCGCTCCGAGTTGGCTCGCGACGAGGGCCCGGGCCCGCTTTGCCAAGACCGCGGCGAAGTCCGGCTCGGCGAGGCAACGGCGCACGAATTCGGTCAGTTCTTCGGGCGTGCGGACGACCACGGCTGCCTGGCAAGCGAGCATTGCGGCCACAATGTCGCGGAAGTTCCAGGTATTCGGGCCGAAGCAGACGGCGGCGCCGTAGGCGGCCGGCTCGATCATGTTCTGTCCGCCCCGCCTGCCGAGGCTCCCCCCGACGAACGCGATGTGGGCCGTACCCCACCACGCGCCCAGCTCGCCGACCGTATCCACCAGCAAGATGCGGCCGGCTGGTCCCGAACCCCGAACCCCGGAAGACGAATCCCCCAGCGTCGTCCGCCGCTGCCATGGGAGGCCTGAATCCTCCAGCAGGCGGGCGACGGCTTCAAATCGCTCGGGGTGGCGAGGCACAAGCACCAGGCGCAGCTTGGGCCAGGAGTCCTTCAGCGCGACGAAGGCGGCCAAGGCCGCCTCTTCCTCGGGGTCTTGCGTGCTGCCGGCCAGGAACACCACGTCATCCGCGGCAAATCCGGCCAGCCGCCGCAATTGCTCCGTGGCCGGATTGTCGCGGTCGGTCTGCGCGCCGTCGAACTTCATCGAGCCTGTGACGGCGATCGTCTCCGGCCGCGCGCCCAGGCCGCGGAATCGCTCGGCGTAGGTCTCGTCCTGCACGGCCACCAGATCAAGTTGTCGCAGGATCCAGGCTGCCAGCGGCCGGATGCGCCGGTATCCGCGGAAGCTGGAATCGCTCAATCGACCGTTGACCAGGGCCACCCGCGCGCCGCGCTCCCGCGCCGCGTGGATCAGGTTCGGCCAAAGCTCGGTCTCGGCCAGCACCAGCAGGTCCGGCCGGACTCGCCGCATGGCGGTTCGCACCGCCCAACTGAAGTCCAAGGGGCAATAGAACACCGTGTGGCCGGCGTATTTCTTCTTCGCCAAGGCCATTCCGGTCATCGTCGTGGTCGAGATGACGCATTCCCACTCCGGCTTCCGGCGCCTCAGCGCGCTGAGCAAGGGCGCCAGCAGGTTCACCTCGCCGACGCTCACCGCGTGCAGCCAAACGCACCGCCGATCCGACGCCCTCCGCGGCACACGGCCGAAGAACTTCTCGGCGAAGCCCTCGCGGTACTTGCCCTTGCGGACCGACTGCCAGAGGAGCCAGGGCAACGCCAGGAGAATCATGAGCGCATAGATTAGATTCAGGAAATACGGCGCGACCGGCAGAGCCACATAGGGCGATGCCATCAGGAAGATCGCTCCGGAAACCATTCCAAGCAGCGATATTCCAATCCCCGGCCCGACGTCGAAGTACATGTAAACGGCGAACGCCGAGTCGGGAAGTCTCACATGATTCGATTCTCGGCAAGCGGTGCCGTAGTCTCCCAGATCGGTTGACAAAGCCTGCACGATGCCTGGCGCAATGGCGACGATCGATCCCGCAACAACAAATAGGACCGCGAGAACCGCCCCGCGCCGACGCCGCAAATACGCAACCAAAGCAACCGCTGCTGCTCCCAGCAGAACGAATCGAATCGGCAGGTCCAAGCTTAGAAGTCGGGGAATGTAGAGTCCGGTCATCAGATCACGTCTCACAGTCCCCAACCACGTCATGAACCTTCCTGTACGTCGTTGGGTCGATCGCGCCCGCCGGCGTCGCTGGAATCGACGAGGTCATTTTTGTGCCGCTCCGCAAAGCTCCATGGAGTGTCTTGTGATCAGCTCCGGATCATGATTGGCTCACTCCGGGATGAGGAGTTTTGCTTCTCGGATTCGTGCTAATCGGAATCGTGTATGTTGTTCGGGGGCTCCCTTCCAGGCGGCTCTTCTTGTCCGGCTTCTCCAGTGGTTGAGCAAAGCGATCCGCGTATTCCTCTTGCTCCAATTTCACATAATGCTCGACGAGTCTGGATGGATCGTGCCCGAATTCCTCCGAGATGCGATGACGGATTTCTCGGATTTCATCGATGATGGGATCGGACTGTATGTCACAGTTCCTGCCCAAGAAGTTCCAGGGGTGTGACGAGCGTGGGGACGTACAAACCCAATAAGGAAGTCTCAACGTAGAGTCGTGGAAAAGTCGCGTGACTGCCCTCTGCCTACTTCGCCCGGCCGCAGCAGTGCTTGAACTTCTTTCCGCTGCCGCAGGTGCAGGGGTCGTTGCGGCCGACGCGCTGTTGGCGGTTGCGGATGGGCTCGGGCTTGTGGTCGACCTGGGTGCCGTCGATGGCCGCCTGTTGCTGCTGGGCGATTTCGCTGGTGGAAGGGGCCGCGTCGTGTTTCGCCTCGGTCTCCTTCCATGTGGAACCGATGAAAGTCTCGTCGAGCTGCTCGACGCGATAGATCAGGTCGGTGACCCGCTGGCCCACGCTGGCCCACATCGTCTCGAAGGCCTTCATGCCTTCGCGCTTGTACTCGACCTTGGGATCCACCTGGGCATAGCCGCGCAGGCCGATGCTGGAGCGCAAGTGATCCATCACCAGCAAGTGGTCCTTCCAGGCCGCGTCGAGGATTTCCAGCAGGAGGGTTCGTTCCAGGCGGCGCATTTCCGGCCGGAAGCGCTCGGCCAGGGCGTCGCTGACGCGGTTTTGGATTTCGTCGGGCGGGAGGCGGTTGAGTTCCTCGACCGGGAGATGGAACTCGACGTTGCGCCGCAGCCAGTCGGCCAGCGAGTCCAGCTCGCCGTTGACCGCCCGGCGCTCCAGCGCGGCGGCCACATAGCGCTGGGCCTCCTCGATCTTCCGCCGGGCGTCGAGGGTCGCGCGGCGGCTGTGTTCCATCAGCAGGGCGTGGATCTCGTGCCGCTGCTTGTTGCGGAGGTCCTCCACGGACAGCTCGACGCCGAACCGCTCGCGGGCCCACTGGACGAGCTTCTCGCGGTCGTAGCGTTTGTGCCCGGTCGCGTCCTTCGTCGTGAAATGGTACAGCCCGGCCATCACCGGGAATTCGATCTCTTTTTCATCATACGCCTGCTCCGCCCGCGTCCGAACGAGCTGCTTCAGCGCCGCGGGCTCCAACTCGCGGACTTCGTCCAGGGCCAGCGCGATGCCGAATTTGTGTTTGACCCAGGCGCAGGCCGTGGCCAAGCCGAAGTCGGGATCCAGCAGCCTCGCCCCCTCGGTCAGGTCGGTTTTCTGGATCGCCTCGCGGGCCTTTTCGAGCAGGAACTCGGCGACCCCCTCGCGGCCCAGTCGCCGCAGGTCGCGGTCGCGGAGGCCGAGTCTCCAGCGGGCGTTGGCGGCCTTGGCGAGGGCTTCCCAGTTCCACTCGCTGGGATCTTCCTCGGAGGGAAGGTTCTCCTCGATCATCTCGAACACTTGGGTTTCGGCCGCCCGTTCGGCGGCGTCGCGGGCATGGAGGTCCGCGGTGGGGAAGTCCATGCCGCGGAACTCGCGGGGCTCGAACTCCACGCCGAGCTGCTTGCTCACCCACTGGCAGAACGAGTCGGTTCCATAGTCCCGGTCGAGGAATTGGTTCAGGTGGCGGTCGATCTCGCCGTGGATCATCTGGAGGATGAGCTGTCGGCAGTCGGCGCCGTTGAGGATCCGCTGGCGGTATCCGTAGACGCGCTTGCGCTGCTCGTCCATCACCTCGTCGTATTCCAGCAGGTTCTTACGGATCTCGAAGTTGCGTTCCTCGACTTTTTTCTGGGCCCCCTCGATGCGGCGGGAGACCATGCGGCTTTCGATCGCCTGGCCTTCCTCCATGCCCAGCCGCGTCAGGACGTTCTTGACCCACTCGCCGGCGAAAATCCGCATCAGGTCGTCTTCCAGCGAGAGGTAGAAGCGGCTGCTGCCGGGGTCGCCCTGGCGCCCGCACCGCCCGCGAAGCTGCAAGTCGATCCGCCGGGCCTCGTGCCGCTCGCTGCCGATGATGTGCAGGCCGCCCATCGCGGCCACCTCGCGCCCCTCGGCCTTCATCTGTTCGCGTTTCTCGATCTCCTGGACGAGGGCGTCCCATTCGGCGCGGGGGACGTCGAGGCGGGTGGGGTATTTTTCCTGAAGCAGGGCCCAGGCCATGGCCTCCGGATTGCCCCCGAGAATGATGTCCGTTCCGCGCCCGGCCATGTTCGTGGCGATCGTCACTGCCCCCTTCCGTCCCGCCTGGGCGATGATCTCGGCCTCGCGTTGGTGGTGCTTGGCGTTGAGCACCTGATGGGGGATGCCGCGGCGTTCGAGCATGGCGGAGAGCATTTCGCTCCGCTCGATGGAGACGGTGCCGACCAAGATCGGCCGGCCCCGCCGCTGGATGGCGAGGACGTTCTTGCGGGGGATCGTTTCCTTGTGTTTCTCGTCGCGGGGCTGGAACTCGATCGCCTCCTCGGTCTCGCGCACGATCGTGCCCCACAGCTCCGTGTTGCGGTCCAGAAGGAGCACGTCCCATTTGTGCATCCGCTCGATCTCGTCGACGATGGCGTTGTATTTTTCGCGTTCCGTGCGGTAGATCACGTCGGGATAGTTGATGCGCCGCAGGGGTTTGTTCGTGGGGATGGCGATGACGTCGAGCTTGTAGATTTTCCAGAACTCGGCGGCCTCGGTCATGGCCGTGCCGGTCATCCCGCAGATCTTGTCGTAGAGCTTGAAATAGTTCTGGAGCGTGATCGTGGCGAGCGTCTGGTTCTCTTGCTTGATGGAGACGCCTTCCTTGGCCTCGACCGCCTGATGCAGCCCGTCGCTCCAGTTGCGGCCGGGCATCAACCGGCCGGTGAACTCGTCGACGATCACCACCTCGCCTTCCTGGTTGACGATGTAGTTCACGTCGCGCTTGTAGAGGTGGTGGGCCTTCAGCGCGTTGTCGATCAGGTGGGGCCATTCCATGTTGCCGGCGGTGTAGAAACTTTCCACCCCGGCCAATTCCTCGGCCTTGCGCACCCCCTCGTCCGTCAAATGCGCGCTGTGCTCCTTCTCGTTGACCTCGAAGTGGACGCCTTTTTTCAACTGCCGGGCGATGCGGTCGGCGCGGCGGTAGCGGTCGATGTCGTCGTGGGCGGGGCCGGAGATGATGAGCGGCGTCCGGGCCTCGTCGATGAGGATGTTGTCCACCTCGTCGATGATGGCGTAGTGCAGCGGGCCTTGCACTTGCTGCCATTCCTTGGGGAAGCGGTCGTCGTTCCGCGCCGCCGGCCGCATGTTGTCGCGGAGGTAGTCGAAGCCGAACTCGTTGTTCGTCCCGTAGGTGATGTCGCAGCCGTACGCGTGCTGCCGCTCGGCCGTCGAGGAGCTGTGCTGGATGACGCCGATCGACAGCCCGAGCGCCATATAGAGCGGGCCCATCCACTCGCTGTCGCGGCGGGCGAGGTAATCGTTGACCGTCACGACGTGGACGCCCTTGCCCTCCAGGGCGTTGAGATAGGCCGGCAAGGTGGCCACGAGGGTCTTGCCCTCGCCGGTCACCATTTCCGCGATCGCGCCGGAGTGCAGCACCATGCCGCCCATCAATTGCACGTCGAAGTGCCGCATCCCCAGCACCCGGCGGCTCGCCTCGCGGCACACGGCGAACGCCTCGATCAGCAAATCGTCCAGCGTTTCGCCCGCCGCCAGACGCTTGCGGAACTTGTCGGTCTGCTCCCGAAGTTCCGCGTCGGTCATCTGCTGGTAGATCGGCTCCCGCGCGTTGATCGCCTCGACTTTCGGCTGCAGCTTGCGAAGGTATCGCGCGTTGGACGAACCGAAGACGCTGGTCAGCCCCCGTTCCACGCCTCGGGCAAGGCCGCCAAAGACCGTGCTTAAGATATCCCAGATGCGTTCAAGAACGTCCATGGTCGTCCGCCGTTGGAATCGGTCCGAAAAGGCAAAACCCACCCTCGCGAACCCAACGCGGGCCGCTCAAGACTTGGTTTCCTGCGCATAACATATTTCCGCCAACCAGCTTACATATTCTAGCCGGGATGGTCAAGGACGTCCGCCCCCAGCCCGGACTGTCGCAGGAGGGCGGTGGGGCTATGCGGCTGAAGAACGGCCGGGGCGTCTTCGTCGACGGATGTGGGCCCCCCACGACGCCACCCTGCCGCACCGATTGCCCCTTCCCCCCAACCGGAGGCCGGCGCGTGGCGGCCGCAGCCCCCTCCCCCGCCAAAAAACGCGCCCCGGCCCCATGAACTTGCAATCGCTTGGGCGGCGAATCATAATCCCCCCTGGCACTACAAAGGAGGCGTCGCCATGGGTTCCGCATCCCAATCCGCACCGGATCCGGCGGTCGGCCGGATCGCCTCGATCGACGCGCTGCGCGGCTTCGACATGTTTTGGATTGTCGGAGGCAAGACCGCCCTGGTCGCCGTGCTGGCCATCTTCGTGTCGCCCTTGCCCGACTGGTTGAAGTACCAGCTCAGCCATCCCGATTGGGAAGGATTCTCCGCCTGGGACATGATCATGCCGCTGTTTCTGTTCGTCGTCGGCGCGGCCATGCCCATGGCCTTCGCCAAGCGCCGCGAGCAGGGAGCCACGACGGCCTCGATCTACTGGCGGGTGATTCGCCGCGTTCTGGTGCTCTGGGTCCTGGGGATGGCCGTGCAAGGCAATCTCCTCGTCGCCGACCAGAAGTGGATCCACTTGTTCTCCAACACGCTCCAGGCGATTGCGGTGGGCTACCTGGTCGCGTCGATCCTCTTGCTGCACACGCCGGTGGTCGGGCAAGCGATCGCCGCGGCGGCGCTGCTGATCGGATATTGGCTGCTGATGCTCTGCGTGCCGTTTGGCGACCATCCCGCCGGCACCCTCGAACCCACCGCCAATCTCGCCCGGCACATCGACCAGTGGGTGCTCGGCCCGTTCCGCGACGGAACAACGACCTACACCTGGATCCTCAGCGGCATGGGCTTCGCCGCGACGGTGCTGTTGGGCGTGCTGGCGGGCCACCTGTTGCGTTCGGCATGGTCCGGCTGGATGAAGGTGTTTTGGCTCGTCGCGATGGGCGGCATGTGCCTGGCGCTGGGCTGGTTCTGGGCGGGCGGATTCGACGGCCTGCCCTGGCTGGGCGGTGCCACCCTCGTCGGCTCGTGGCGGTTTCCGATCATCAAGCACCTCTTTACCAGCTCCATGGTCCTTTGGGCCGCCGGATGGAGCTACCTGCTTCTGGCGCTGTTCTATTTGCTGATCGACGTGCTCCGCTTGAGGCGCGCCTTCTTCGTGTTCGAAGTGATCGGCGCCAACGCGATCTTTGCCTATGTGAGCTGGAATCTGTTCAGCGCCAGCTTCGAAAACGTGGCGGCGAAGCTGCTCGGGGCCCTGGCGCGGTATTTCAAGACGCTCGGCGATCCCATGCCTGCCATCGGACAGGCCCTGACGCCGGTCGGCGCCGTCGTCGTCCTCTGGCTGGTCCTCTACTACATGTACCGCAACCGGACGTTCCTCCGGGTGTAGCGAGGGGGCGACGATTCGCTTCCCGACCGCCGCGCTTGCCTACGCGCGCTGTTGGAGGTAGTCGCGGCGGGCGATCCCGGCCGCGCCCAGATACCCCGCGTCGCCGCCCAGCGCGGCGAAGTCGATCACCGTGCGGTCGGCAAGGAATCGGTAGGCCCGGCGGCGGACTTCTTCCTGGACCCGGGCCAGGAACCGGCGGCCCACCGGCGACTGGTTGCCCCCAAACGTCATCGCGCCCCCGAGGAGGATGACCTCGGGGTCGATCGTGTGCATGAGGTTGACGATGCCTACGCCCAGGTAGGCGGCTGTATCGAGGATGATCTCCCACGAGAGGGCGTCGCCGGCCGCGGCCTCTTCGGCCACGATCTTCGGCGAAAGCTCCTCGCCCGACGCCAAACGCGCGGCGAGCGAGCTGGGCCGCCCGGCGTCGAGTGCTTCCTGGGTCCGCGACGTGACCGCCGTGGCGCTGGCGTAGGCCTCGAAGTGTCCTCGCTTCTTGCACCCGCAGACGCGGGCGTTCTCGTGGTAGTCGATGATCGAATGGCCGAATTCACCGCCGTGGCTGTGCGCCCCGTCCAAGATCGTGTTGCACACAATGATTCCGCAGCCAATGCCGGTGCCCAGGGTCAGCAGGATCAGGCTCTGATAGCCCCGGCCCGATCCCAGCCATAGCTCGCCATAGGCCGCCGCCCGAGCGTCGTTGGCGAAGCTGACCGGCAGGCCGCAGGCGTCGCGCACCCGGTCGCGGAGCGGGTAATCGACCCAGCCGGGCAGGTTTGCCGGATCGACGAGCTTGCCGGCGGGGATGTCCATCGTGCCCGGCGAGCCCAGTCCGACGCGCGCGATGTCGGCGGGCGAGAGTTTCGCCTCGCGAATGGCCGCGTGAACGGCCTCACCCAGCCGACGAGCCCCGTCGTCTGGACCACGTTCTACTTCCGTGGGCGCGGTCAGATACGACAGGGTCTGGCCCAAGTCGTCCACCACACCGACCTTGATGTTGGTGCCGCCAAGGTCCAATCCCACGAACAGCGGAGGCCTGGCCTCGTCCTTCGAGATCAATCTGCGGGCTTGCGTCATTGCGGGCTCCTCACACCCCTCGTTCGGCAGAAGCGTTGAATATACGCAGCCTCCGGCCTGACCGCAATGGCCGTGAACGTGCGGAGAACATGGCCGGGGCGGCGTTTCCGCGGTTTTCCTCCGCCCGTCGCAGCCCATGACGGGGTGGTGTTCAGCAGCCCTCTTCCAGGCTAGCATGGCGGGAGAGGCGGATCGTTCCGGCAGGCCTTAACCGCCTTGGGTGGCCGATGCGCGGGGGCGACAGGGGCCAGCCGCGCGCCTTCCACACGGAGTTTCGACATGCCCAGCGAATTCAAAGGGATGGGGATCTCCTTCCAGTACCCCGACAATTGGAACCTCGACGAAGAGGAAAACGACGGCCATCATGGATCGGTCACCATCTACAGTCCGAGCGGGGCGTTCCTATCGGTGGGCGTCCATCCTCGGGCCATCAAGCCGCTGGACCTGGCGCGCGGGGCGGTGGATGGCATTTTGGAAGAGTATGCCGAGGTCGACGTCGAGGAAGTTCAGCAGATGGTCCTGGGCCGGAAACTGGTGGGGTTCGACATGAGCTTCTTCTGCATGGATTTCACGAGCACGGCCACGGTCCGGTGCTTGCGCACCCAGGCAGCCACCTATTCGGTCTTCTGTCAGGCGGAAGACCGGGATTTCGAGCGACTCGCCGCGGTGTTTGACGCCGTGACCGCGAGCCTGTTGGGCTCAATAGCGGAGCACCTTGCGTAAGAGCCAGGCACCCCAGACGGCGAGCAAGAAGTTGCCTGCCCACACCGAAATCGGGGGAATCGTGCCGTTTTTCGCCCCGCTGATGCCATAGGCCAGCAGCGGGTAGTAGACGATCAGGATGGGGGCGAAGCAAAGAAAGAAACTGGTCAGGAAGTCGCGGTTTCGCAGCCAGATGGCCATGGGGGCCCCCACCCAAACAAAACACAGGCAACTGAAGCCCGCCGACCACCGCCGGAAAGGTTCCAGCCGGAGTTCACAAAGCCGGATGTGCATCAAGCGGCCCAGGGCGGCCCGCCTTGCCCAATCCGGCCCGCCGAGGCGGTCGAATTCCCCCATCAGAAGCTGTTCTGCGGCGGCCGCGGCCAGGTGCTCCCGATGCTGTTCGATCGCCTGACGCTGTCGCACGGTTTCCCCGGGGATGCGCCATAGCGGCAGGTTCGCCGGTCGGACGCCGCCTTCGGCTTCCGCGCTGGGGTCGCCCAGCGGCATCTCGTATTTGTACATCGAAAAGAATACCCGGCCGCGCCCCTCCACCTCGATCGCCCCATGCACCGCCTCGATTTGCAGCACGTTTTCCCGGTGGTCGACCTCCAGCACCGCCGACTCGGCGTCGAGCGTGATGCTGGGGGAGTTGCCCCGGGCGTTGATCGTCACGACGGGTTGGATCAGCGTGCGCCCCTCCACGCGCTTGACGTTGATCGTGAAGTAGGGCGACGCATAGCAGCGTTCCGTGCGGAGCATGCTGTAGGCAATCTCTTCCATCGCATCGACCACGACGCGACGCACGCCCTGCCGACCCCAGGACACCGCCACGTCGTTGAGCCACACCGTTGCCAGACTCACCAGAAACGCCAAGATGAACGCCGGCCAGAGAATCGCCATCGGCGAAATCCCCAGGGCCTTCAAGGCCACCACCTCGTTTGCCCCGGACATCCGCGAGTAGGTCGTGGTGGTTGCCAGAAGCAGGGTCACCGGCACGGAGTATCGCAGGGCCTCCGGAAGGATATAGGGCAACAGCGAGGCGATCTGGAGCAGCGGCAGCCCTTCCTTGAGCAACTGCTTGACGAGAATCCCCACCTCGAACAAGCCGGTGACCACGACCAACGAGAAGACGAAAACCTTGATCAACTCGGTCAAAACGTGGCGAGGCATTGTCCGCATAGCGCGGTAGTGTGGAGAACCGGCTGACCGGCGTCAAGACCGGTCCGGTGGAAGGTGTCCGTCAGGGGCCATCAGACGCACCTTGTCGCACCTGGTGGTGTACGAAAATTCTCCGGGAGTCTATCGCAGGCCGCAGACCGTTCTCTTGGGCCGTTCCCCAGTTGGACGAAACCCATCGTGGTCAAAAGGACCGACTCCCTTGTGGAAAGGATCCTTGCGAAAGAGGGGGGTGTGTCGCTCGAAAAGGCGCGAACAAGGATAAACTAGATAAACGGGATAGACAGGGGCGACTTTCCGCCTGGAACCGTCGGAACGCATTCCGAGCGCGGCGATCGATCTGCCGCACGAGGCGTGTGGTCCCAACGGCAATTCCCAGCAGCGGAATGAGGCCACTTGGACTGCGGGCTTGGGGATCGAGTCCCCAGATGCCACCGTCGAAGAGTCGAGCCTTCCGGGCTCAACAAGGCTCAGCGCAGGAATCGGTCGAGGAACGCGAACGACTCCTCGCAACGGACCTCGTGGACGCCGTCGAACTGGGCCAGCACAATCCGCTCGCCCAGGCCCAGATGGTCGCGCACCGCGGCGAGCTGCTTCCAAGCGCGGGCCGTCCATTCGGGCGTCGTGATTCCGTCCCGCACGCCGTATTCGATGCACACCGGCCGCGGCGCGTCCATGGCCACCAGCTCCACGTGCGTGAAACGGTGCAGAATGTCCCAGGTGTAGAAATCCTCGTCGGGGTGCAGCAAGTAGCTCGTGGCGGTCGCGTCGGACGTGATCTTGGCTCGCCAATCGTTGAAGTGGCCCGAGACCACGACGGCGGCCAGGCGATCTTCCAGCGGCGAGATCCACAGCGCCGAGTAGCCGCCGTAGGAAAGCCCGTAATAGCCGATCCGCTGGCGGTCCACGAAGGGAAGGCCCTGGAGGAAATCGACCACGCGCCGGGTTTGGGCCACGGCCAGGGCCACGCGCATCATGCCGACCGCGTCGGCCATGCGGGCCTGCTGGTTGGTCCATTCGACGGGGTGGTAATGAAGAACGAGCGGCGCGAAGACCACGTAGCCCCGCTCGGCCAGACGACGCCCGAATTCGTGATACGGGGTGTCTTCCTTCTGGCCGAGGCCGGTAATCATCTCCGGCGTGCCGCTCAAGCCATGTTGACAGACGACGGCGGCGGCCCGGCCTTGAATCCCCTCGGGCACGAGCAGGTTGCCGTAGACTTCAAGCCCTTGGGCCACGTCGAGCAACACGCGGTAGGCCCGGTATTTTGGGGCCGCCAAGGCCAACGCGCTTCGCGGACGCAGGGGAACGCCGCCGGTCGCCACCTCGCCGACCATGCGGCGGTACTCGGCGAGCATTTCTTTCTGGACGGTGGGGAATTCGTGGGGCGCGCGGCGGGTGAGCTTCCATCGCGCCTCGCGATGGGCCTCGCTGTCGGCGATCCGCTGGCGCAGGGCCTGGAGACGCTCCTCGAAATGCCGGTTCCGAACGGATTCGACCTCCGCCTTGCTCATGCGTCGGCCGGGAATCGCCGCCTCGCCGGCGGGCGGCGCCAAGGCAAGCTTGTCGGCAAGGAGCGACGCAACCGTCGCTTCCAATTCGGGCCGGGGAACCTTGGCCTGGAACACGAATTCCGCCGGCCGCCGAATCGCCTCATAGTGCCGCCGGGCGCGAGCGATTTCGCCGGCAAGGCGGCCCGCGGCGATCGGCGATCCCTGACTCGCCACGACGCAGAGGCTCCGCGGGGCGACGAGGGCCGCCCATTCCGCGTCGCCGCCAACTACGAGCTGGCCGGGCAGTCGCCGGTCGACCGGCTCCGCCCAGCAGCGATCTCGACGATCGAAATAGTCGGCCACCACGGCCGCCTGGACGCGCCGGTCCAGGCCCGCGACATACAGGGCCGTCATCCCTCCCTGCCCAATGCCCGCGACGCCGATCCGGCCGGGATCCACGTCGCCACGGCGGCCGAGGTAGTCCACCGCCGCCACGGTCTCGCGAACGTCGAGTCCCGGCATGGTGCAGCCCACGGGATAGGCAAGGCGGTACAGGATCATGCGTCGGTCCTTGCCCCTGGTCACCGTGCAGTAGGGATGGTCGGCGATCCGCTCAATGGACTGCGGCACGTACACGACCGCTCCACGGCGCACGAGCTGCGTCAACCACGGCGGTGGCGCCTCCCCCTCCATCAGGCCCACAAAACGCTCGGGCCACGTATCGGCGTCCGGACAGAGGATCATCGCCGCGCGGCGGCCGGGCGACGCGGGGGCGATGACAAGCCCGCGGGCGAATGTCCCGTCCGCCAACGGGAGGGCAACCCGTTCGACCCGGCAATCCTTTCCCGCCGCGAGCATCTCGACCTCCGCCGGTCCCGACGGAGGCCCCAGGTCCTCGATGCCCAGCATGGCCCGGCGCCGCGCGCGCTGCCCCTCCATGAAATGGTCGTAGGCGGCCTGCGAGGCGTAGTCCGGCCGCCACATTTCCCGGCACGCCTCTTCCGCAGCGGCAATTCGCTTCTCCAGATAGCCAAACGTCTGCTTCAACTGGATCCGCACGATTTCGCCCACATCCGAAGTCAGGACCAGCGGCTCGGTGCCGAGCAGACGGTCCGCCGTGGCGGTGGCTTGGGCAGCGTTCCACGTCAACGTGACCAGCGCGACGTACGGAAGGAGTTTCTCGATCATGGGACCCCTCGAAGGTTCAGGATGGGGACGACCAGGAATCCAGACGCCTCGACGACCCTTGCCAGCTTGCCTGCCCGGCCCGCCAGAATCAAGGGCTTGCGCAGGGTGTTCAAGTTTTGCGACGCCCTTGCCTGCTTTCCTGATGCTTGGATGCTGAAGGGGTGATCCGGCCCCCGCGCCAGGGCGCAAGCAAACCGGACCCAACGCGTCCGTTGGCCGCCTCCGCTTTTTCGCGGGCGTCTTGGCCGATGACCGGCGTGAGGCTACGATGGAGCGGTGCGAAGAAAGCCCCCGAAGGAGCCTCGCGACATGGCGGATGACTTGTTTTCGGTGAAGGACCAGATTGTCTTGATTTCCGGTGCAAGCCGGGGGATCGGCCGGGGGATTGCCCAGGCGTTCGCCGATCGGGGATCGGTGGTGGTGATCACGGGCCGGATCGCGGAGACGCTGGAGGAAACCGCCAGACAGCTCGGCCAGTCCGGAGCTCAGGTCCACGCCAAGGTCTGCGACGCGGCCGACGCCAAAGCCCTCCAGCGCCTCGCCGACGACGTGGTTGCCCAGTTCGGCCGGATCGACACCCTGGTCAACTGCGCCGGGGTGAACAAGCGGATGCGGGTGGAGCAGTACGACGAGGCGACCTACGATTACATCACGAACATCAACATCCGCGGGGCGTTTTTCTTATCGCTGGCCGTGGGGCGTCACATGATCCGGGCCCGAAGCGGAAACCAGATCAACATCGATTCGATCAACAGCCATCGGCCCTTGCGCCGCGTGGCCCCCTACGCGATGAGCAAGGCCGCGATGAGCCACATGACGCGGAGTCTGGCCATGGAATGGGGAGAGTACGGCGTTCGCGTCAACGCCGTGGCGCCGGGCTTCATCGCCACCGACCTGGCCAAGCCGCTCTTGGCCAACCCGGCCATCGACCAATGGCGCCGGAACAATACGCCGCTGGGGCGTGTGGGCACGCCCGAGGACATCGCGGCGGCGTGCCTCTTCCTGGCCTCCCGCGCGGCCAGCTACATCACCGGACACGTCCTCTACGTCGACGGCGGCACGACCTGCGGATTGTTCTGGCCGCTGGACGTGTGATTCAGCGTTCCTTGCGCTTCAACTCGGCGTGGTGCTCTTCCATGAATTTGCGCAACTCATCGGAGAAGGCCAAGGAAGGTCATTCCGGCCGCAATTCCGGGGACACAATGCCAAATTACTGACCAAGACGCCGAACGCACGGAAACTCGGGGCATGGCGCGCTCGGCACGAGTCATCATTCCCGGAATGCCCCATCATGTGACCCAACCGGGTAACCGCCGACAGCGAGACGTTCTTTCACCAGAGGACGACGACGCGGCTGTTGGCTTTGGCTGTGGATTGGAATGCGTTGTTCAACCGCGCTCTACCGGAGGAGGCCCTTCGGCGGTTGCGAGAGCACGGTCGCACGGGACGGCCCCTCGGCGAAACCACCTTTGTTGAACGTTTGGAGCGAAGAATCGATCACCTCTTCACGCCGCAGAAACGCGGAGAGAAGCCCAAACCGCGAATGAATTAGTCTCTTACCGCTGAACTTCTCCGCAACATGCGGAGAAGTTTGCGCCGTTAGGCGGCATTTGCAAGTTCAGGCCAATTCTGCTGGTAGAGTTGCACTGCCAGGCTGAGCAAGCGGCGGCCGGCATCGGTGACGCGCCAGCGCCGGCTGTGCGGAATCTTGGCCACCA
>Ga0073932_1001130_pt1 | contig 53703 bp, 41 predicted proteins | sample DewCreD2012metaG_FD_76967 | JGI IMG/M metagenome (GOLD analysis project Ga0073932, IMG submission 76967) | Hot spring sediment bacterial and archeal communities from British Columbia, Canada, to study Microbial Dark Matter (Phase II) - Dewar... ...
GCCAGGGCCCGCCTCCTCGTCCGGAGCAGACCGTGCAGCCCGCGCCCCCGCCATCGCGTCCCGCGCCGTCGCGTGAGCCTGAGCGTCAGGGGCCACCTCCTCGTCCGGAGCAGACGGTTCAGGATATGCCCGCACCGCCACCCGCATCTGCCCCCGCGCCGTTGAGCGCAGCGCCGGTTGCCCCGGCGGCCGAGCCTGTATCTGCGCCGGCTGCCACCGCCCGCCCAGGTTCTTCATTGCCGGTGACGTCCATTGCCCCCCGGGATCGCCAGTGGGTCCGTCCGGAACAGACCGTTCCGGTCAACCGGCCTGCCGTCACAGTCACTGGACCACCGGCGAGACCGGAACCCGCGCCGCCGGCGGATCCCGCGCTCATCGCGCGCTATCTGAACCAGCAGACCTCACGCAATCCCCGGGACATCAAGGTGCCGTCCGGCCACTCGTGGGACCGCTACGATCGCTCGCGCTGGGCGTGGGAATACCGTGAGCGTCTGCGAAGCGACGCGCGCCGCCGCTCGGACTGGAGGTGGGATTTCTGGAGCGGATTCTGCCTCAGGAGCCCGCGGGTGACCGTGGTGTACAACAACCGCCCGGTGCCCGTCCCGGTGTACTATTACTCTCCCGGCTACCACTACTGGGGGTACGACTGGTACGACCCGTTCCGGCGCAGCACCGTGGTGGTGGTCAACCAGCCGGCCACCCGGATTGTGGAGACTCGCACCGAGTATGTCGTCCGCGAGACGCCTGTCGTCAGCTACTCGGCGGGAGCTTCGTCCGAGGAGCCCTGGCCCGGCTACCGGGACGAGCGCCGCGATGTTGAGCGCGCTGCGCGTGTCATCGAGCGGGCCTGGGAAGAGGCGGATCTGAACGCCTTGGCGGACTGCCTGGACAACGACCTGCCGGTGCGGCTGTATGAGTCCGGCGACTACCTGTACTGGGTGGGATACCGGCAGTTCCTGGAGAGAGTCCGCGAGGATATGGAGGAGCGCGGCACTCGCAGTTTCACCGTAGACCGGGTCGTGCCGGTCCGGCCGGGAGAAGCGTTCGTGTTCGCAAGGCACCAGCTGCGCGAATCCGGCGCCCGCAGCGATCTGCGCTACGAGCGATACACCCTTGAGCGGGTGGGGGAGCGCTGGGTCATCAGCGCGTTTGAGGTGTCATTCGACCCGATCATCGAACGCTAGCAGCAGGTTCGCCAGTCCCCTGAGGCCGGGGGCGGGCGGGGCCGTCCGCCCGCCCTTTGTGCTACAATCCTTGCGCGGGCCCATAGCTCAGCGGTAGAGCGGACGGCTCATAACCGTTTGGTCCCTGGTTCGAATCCGGGTGGGCCCATCTCCCCCTCCCTGTTCCCCTTCCCGGGGTGGTGTCATCCTCCTGCAGCTGCCTGCTGAGGCGTAGGTTCCGGAGTCTCCGCTGTGCCGATGACCCTCATCTCTCGCCACGCCCCATGCCGGAACCGGGCCAGAAAGCTGAACGCCAGCACGATGACATAGAGCGTTAGGAACGCCCACGCCAGATAGAGATTGGCCGACCCGGGCCGGCACACCAGCCATGTGGGGATGACCATCAGCGTGAGCCCCAGCGATGTGGAGAGCAGCATTACGAACAGGGTGTCGCCCGCGCCCTTCAGCGCGGATGCCAGGATCAGGTTCATGGCGTCGAACAGGCTGTAGAGCGCCACAAAGCGCAGGATGATGACAGCCGTTTCCCGCATCTCCCGGAAGCCTGAAGGATCGGCGCCGGCCTGAAACGGCGCAAGGAACACCTCGGGGACCAGGACGTACAGAATGGCCATCAGCCCCATATAGGCGGAGGTCAGATGAAGGGCGGCCCACGTGCTGCGCACGGCCAGCACGGGCCGGTTCTCGCCCAGGCGCTGTCCCACCAGGGTGGATGTCGCGATGGAGAACCCGATCATCGGAAGGAAAGCGAGTGTGTTCACCTGAAAGGCCAGGTTGGTGGCGCCAAGCTCCAGCACCCCGATGCGTCCGACGAACAGCACAAACAGGGTGAATGCCACCAGGTCAAGCGTGAACTGCACCCCGCTCGGCGCGCCGTAGCGCATGAGGCGGCGGAAGATGTCACTGTCGAACCCGAAGGACTTCAGGGTGCCATAGGTCCTCCGGTGCTCGCGGTTCAGGAACAGCGCCAGCAGGATCAGCATTCCGGAGGCGCTCGCGGCGACCGTGGCGATGGCGGCGCCTTTGATGCCCCATCGAGGCAGCCCGAAGTGCCCGAAGATTAGCGCGTAGTCCAGCACCACATTCACCAGCGTGGCCGCCAGGTTGGCCCACATTACCGTCCGTGTCTTGCCCAGTCCAGTGAAGAACGCGCTGAGCGCGCTTGAGAGGATCGCCAGTCCTCCTCCCGCCACCAGGATGCGGAAGTAGATGACCTCCTGACGCTGGACCTCGGGGGCGTGGCCCGCCGCCCGGAAGATCGGCTCCGCCAGAGGGACGAACCCCAGCACCGCGATGGCCGCGAAAAGCGCGAAGAACACGGCCTGCCAGACCGAGCGCGCCACGTTGTGGGGCTGTCCCGCTCCGTGATACTGGGCGACGAAGGTGTTCGTGTAAGAGACCGTCCCCAGAAAGAAGCAGAGGACTGTGAAAGAAAGCAGGCTGGCCGGCAGCGACGCCGCAAGCGCGTCGGGGGAGTACCAGGCCAGGAACATCCGGTCAATGAATTGCTGGATGGTCATGGAGGCGGTGCTGAGCACCAGCGGCCCGGCGATGGCGAGCACGTCGCGGTAACCGGACGGCGCCCGCCACCAGGCGATGATCTGGGCCAGATTGCGCGGCTGCTGGTAGAGGACAGACATCTTGCCTTCAGCGGCGGCCATTCGGGGAGTGCAGGCAGAGCCGGCCGCCGTGGGATGTTACCTTGGCAGGCTGCGCGGGCGCAAGGGGTAGCGTCATACTATGTCGGCATGTCCACAAAGAACCGTCAGGTTGTAGGTTTCAATCCTCACCGGCCTCGAAAGGCCGGTGCAACTGGAGGTTCGCCTGCCATACGATACTCCGGCCATGAAGGTTTCAATCCTCACCGGCCTCGAAAGGCCGGTGCAACAGAGCCGTCCAGAGTGACAGCCGTTCGCCTCGCTCTGTTTCAATCCTCACCGGCCTCGAAAGGCCGGTGCAACAAATCTAGGGCGCGGTCTCTATCCTCCACCCAGATTGGTTTCAATCCTCACCGGCCTCGAAAGGCCGGTGCAACCGAGGAGGTACCGGATGGTACGGATTGAATCAATCGTAGTTTCAATCCTCACCGGCCTCGAAAGGCCGGTGCAACCGCGCAGCTCCTCCCACGCGCGGACGCGGTGGTGTTTCAATCCTCACCGGCCTCGAAAGGCCGGTGCAACACTGTTGTAGTGGCCGATGTTGTGGCGGATTTTGTGTTTCAATCCTCACCGGCCTCGAAAGGCCGGTGCAACTTCGTGTTCGAGATCTGCCCCTCTTCCCATTCTCCCGGTTTCAATCCTCACCGGCCTCGAAAGGCCGGTGCAACTTTGGTGCAGTGGGACGACCCGCCGGAGTTTCCCCAGTTTCAATCCTCACCGGCCTCGAAAGGCCGGTGCAACTCGACGCCGGCATTGCCAAGTTCGGCCAGGCCGAAGCGGTTTCAATCCTCACCGGCCTCGAAAGGCCGGTGCAACTCCGTTCCGGTCCACGCGATACCCGTTGCCGGGTTGTTTCAATCCTCACCGGCCTCGAAAGGCCGGTGCAACACAGGCGGCCGTGGATCGTCGTCCTGCGGGCCAGGGTTTCAATCCTCACCGGCCTCGAAAGGCCGGTGCAACGATCGGCGCGGGCGTGACGTGGCTGGAGACTGTGCTTGTTTCAATCCTCACCGGCCTCGAAAGGCCGGTGCAACTATCAGGCGGATGTTGGCCTTCCCGTCCCTCTCGGTTTCAATCCTCACCGGCCTCGAAAGGCCGGTGCAACGCACGGTTTGTCAAGGGATCTGGCAAAAAAAGTTAGTTTCAATCCTCACCGGCCTCGAAAGGCCGGTGCAACGCGGCGGTACTACGGCGGGATACCGCGAAAGGTTGTTTCAATCCTCACCGGCCTCGAAAGGCCGGTGCAACGATCGAAGCGGAGAGGAGGGGATAGTTCCATCATACGTTTCAATCCTCACCGGCCTCGAAAGGCCGGTGCAACCGGTCGCACTCCACAGGTAGTTGAGATAGTCCCTTGTTTCAATCCTCACCGGCCTCGAAAGGCCGGTGCAACGACAGCGCGTTGCCAAATATCGCTTCCATGATTTGTTTCAATCCTCACCGGCCTCGAAAGGCCGGTGCAACTCTAGTGAGCCGATAGAGTTGTTGTTCGAATACCGGTTTCAATCCTCACCGGCCTCGAAAGGCCGGTGCAACGACCGCATAAGCATCCCTGACTGTATGGCGTTCCTGAGTTTCAATCCTCACCGGCCTCGAAAGGCCGGTGCAACAAAACTGACCGTGACAGGAAATACCGTCCTTCTTTGGTTTCAATCCTCACCGGCCTCGAAAGGCCGGTGCAACTAGCTACGAGCCGATGGACGAAGGGTTCTACCTTGTTTCAATCCTCACCGGCCTCGAAAGGCCGGTGCAACAGCCACTGTGTCTGCAACACTTCCAGGTCTCGGATTGTTTCAATCCTCACCGGCCTCGAAAGGCCGGTGCAACGAATCCTTCGAGGGTGATAAGCGACCCTTCGTGGTTTCAATCCTCACCGGCCTCGAAAGGCCGGTGCAACAATCTTTGCCGCTTCAATGGATTGGATTATTAGCGCCATGTTTCAATCCTCACCGGCCTCGAAAGGCCGGTGCAACAAGTTAGACTTTTTTTCAGCGCAGGAGTATTCCTAGGGTTTCAATCCTCACCGGCCTCGAAAGGCCGGTGCAACGGGGAATTCTGCCGCTATGGCGGCGGCATATCCGAAGTTTCAATCCTCACCGGCCTCGAAAGGCCGGTGCAACAGAAGCACGCTAGCGGGGCGAGCTGTGGGAAACGACGTTTCAATCCTCACCGGCCTCGAAAGGCCGGTGCAACCTGATAATGCGGAACAGATTGAATGGCATGATCCAGTTTCAATCCTCACCGGCCTCGAAAGGCCGGTGCAACGAGAGATCGTGTTCACCAGAACCGGCGCGCAGGCGTTTCAATCCTCACCGGCCTCGAAAGGCCGGTGCAACCCCGCAATGGGAGTGCCTGTGGGTTGTGATGCCAATGTTTCAATCCTCACCGGCCTCGAAAGGCCGGTGCAACTCTGCAGGCCGGTGTCAATTACCCCCTGATGTCCATGTTTCAATCCTCACCGGCCTCGAAAGGCCGGTGCAACGCCGGACCCGTTCCCGTCCGGATTGGTTGACTGCGAGTTTCAATCCTCACCGGCCTCGAAAGGCCGGTGCAACGACTCCGTTCCGGTCCACGCGATACCCGTTGCCGGGTTGTTTCAATCCTCACCGGCCTCGAAAGGCCGGTGCAACCTCCACGGGCTGGCGCAGTTTCGCCCCGACCCTGCGGTTTCAATCCTCACCGGCCTCGAAAGGCCGGTGCAACATCATCTCGCCGGCCTGCGTGGTCCAGGTCTCGTCGTTTCAATCCTCACCGGCCTCGAAAGGCCGGTGCAACACGCTACCGTGCAGCAGGAGGGGAACGGTGTATCGGTTTCAATCCTCACCGGCCTCGAAAGGCCGGTGCAACTAGAGGTTCGCCACTCGGCGTCCAGTACAAACACTGTTTCAATCCTCACCGGCCTCGAAAGGCCGGTGCAACATGCAGGATGTGGGCGCAGCTGCGGACGGCGTCACGGTTTCAATCCTCACCGGCCTCGAAAGGCCGGTGCAACGGGGATACCGGGATGAGGCTGGAACGATTCCGCTGGGTTTCAATCCTCACCGGCCTCGAAAGGCCGGTGCAACCCCCATCTGCAATCTCGTCCGGCCCGCACTCGCTCGTTTCAATCCTCACCGGCCTCGAAAGGCCGGTGCAACAGATATGAACGCTGTTCGGTTGGAAAGGATATACTAGTTTCAATCCTCACCGGCCTCGAAAGGCCGGTGCAACGAGCTGTTCCCCTTGATAGGGGGGCCCCTGCAGTTGTTTCAATCCTCACCGGCCTCGAAAGGCCGGTGCAACGAATGGCCTGACCCCGTTTACGCACACGCTCTTATCGTTTCAATCCTCACCGGCCTCGAAAGGCCGGTGCAACCTCGAGGTCGGAGGAAGGCTGACGGCCTTCCTCAGTTTCAATCCTCACCGGCCTCGAAAGGCCGGTGCAACTTATCGGGAAGGTAAATGGGCAGATAGTTTTGTCAGTGTTTCAATCCTCACCGGCCTCGAAAGGCCGGTGCAACGTGGACCGTGAATCCGTTCGGGCCTGCCGCCACGATGTTTCAATCCTCACCGGCCTCGAAAGGCCGGTGCAACTAATGGTTGGTGACCCAAGAGGGTCATCCACGATGAAGTTTCAATCCTCACCGGCCTCGAAAGGCCGGTGCAACCGGGATTCCCAGCCGGACGTGGTGGCGCACCGGGAGTTTCAATCCTCACCGGCCTCGAAAGGCCGGTGCAACCGGGCGGGTCACCAGTGCGAACGCATTGCGATGGGTTTCAATCCTCACCGGCCTCGAAAGGCCGGTGCAACGGGTGTCCGGATGTCCGGGATGACGCCGCGGATGACGTTTCAATCCTCACCGGCCTCGAAAGGCCGGTGCAACCCAGCAGCCGCATCGCCGATGTCCTGGAGGATCGGGTTTCAATCCTCACCGGCCTCGAAAGGCCGGTGCAACGCGTTCCTCCCGCCTGATGCCGAGGTCACCGCTGGTGTTTCAATCCTCACCGGCCTCGAAAGGCCGGTGCAACTTCACATAGGCCGCGAGAGCGGCTGGACGTGGGCTGTTTCAATCCTCACCGGCCTCGAAAGGCCGGTGCAACGGGTCTGTCATTTCGTCAGCACCATACGGAACCGGGTTTCAATCCTCACCGGCCTCGAAAGGCCGGTGCAACTTCATTCTCAAAACGCAGCTTATACTCGCGCCTTGTTTCAATCCTCACCGGCCTCGAAAGGCCGGTGCAACCTATATACGAAACAGGTGTCAGACAGTTTTACGTAGTTTCAATCCTCACCGGCCTCGAAAGGCCGGTGCAACCCAATCTTCCTGCACGAAGTCGCTAAAACTACGAGTTTCAATCCTCACCGGCCTCGAAAGGCCGGTGCAACCCACCCAGCCTAGGGCCGCCGCCCGGCTCAGACTGGATGTTTCAATCCTCACCGGCCTCGAAAGGCCGGTGCAACTAGCGAATAGCGTTCCTCCGGAATCCTGCCGCGAAGTTTCAATCCTCACCGGCCTCGAAAGGCCGGTGCAACATGTATGCCTTTTCTATAGATAGTCTACTACAAGTGTTTCAATCCTCACCGGCCTCGAAAGGCCGGTGCAACGATGGCCTGCAGATGTCCCTCGACGGCCGCCTGCGCCATCGTGGTTTCAATCCTCACCGGCCTCGAAAGGCCGGTGCAACCGGTTCCTCGCCGCCGGTCTGCTCGCTGGTGGCCTCGTTTCAATCCTCACCGGCCTCGAAAGGCCGGTGCAACGAGCGTGACCGGTTGTCCGCCAAACGCCTGCCGCCTGTTTCAATCCTCACCGGCCTCGAAAGGCCGGTGCAACTGATCGTCGTGATCTCGTCGTGGCTCATCGGTCAGTGTTTCAATCCTCACCGGCCTCGAAAGGCCGGTGCAACCACCACCAGCGGGCGCACGTGGGAGGATACCGGCGTTTCAATCCTCACCGGCCTCGAAAGGCCGGTGCAACTGGAACAATGGCCGCCTGGCCGTTGAGGCCGCAGGTGGCGTTTCAATCCTCACCGGCCTCGAAAGGCCGGTGCAACGGTCCGCAGCAGCGGCAGACCCCAGCATGGTCTCGGTTTCAATCCTCACCGGCCTCGAAAGGCCGGTGCAACCGTGGGTGGAACATCCCATCAGTCTACATCTCTTTGTTTCAATCCTCACCGGCCTCGAAAGGCCGGTGCAACGTCGTCATCGGTCTGGGAGACTGGCTCCACAATGTTTCAATCCTCACCGGCCTCGAAAGGCCGGTGCAACAGATCTGGTTCGAGCCAGTGCTGGCGGAGGTGGACTATGTTTCAATCCTCACCGGCCTCGAAAGGCCGGTGCAACCGTCGTTAATAATACGACGGTAGACCGCTGAATCCGATGTTTCAATCCTCACCGGCCTCGAAAGGCCGGTGCAACGGACTCTGATATCCGTCGTCCGCGTCCAGCCGATGTTTCAATCCTCACCGGCCTCGAAAGGCCGGTGCAACCCAGTTCGTTGCGCAAAGCAACGAACTGGTCAGCTAGTTTCAATCCTCACCGGCCTCGAAAGGCCGGTGCAACTACTTCCACGCCGGGATGCCACGGGCCGCCAGCTGCTGTTTCAATCCTCACCGGCCTCGAAAGGCCGGTGCAACAGGCAGACGGCCGAGTTGATCGAGCGGATTTACGGTTTCAATCCTCACCGGCCTCGAAAGGCCGGTGCAACATATAGTTCGACGTCTATCAGGTTCCCGGCCGATATGTTTCAATCCTCACCGGCCTCGAAAGGCCGGTGCAACTTCAGGCCACGTGGCCACCTCGTCGCCATATGCGTAGTTTCAATCCTCACCGGCCTCGAAAGGCCGGTGCAACCGGACTGTATCCACGGTCAGCGCCGGCCAACCGGGGGTTTCAATCCTCACCGGCCTCGAAAGGCCGGTGCAACGACAAAGGGTGTGTGCACTTGGAGGGTACTTTTTTGTTTCAATCCTCACCGGCCTCGAAAGGCCGGTGCAACCCTGGCTCCGGCCATTCTATCAGGCCGGATAGCCGAGTTTCAATCCTCACCGGCCTCGAAAGGCCGGTGCAACTTTTGTCAACAAACTGTTGACAACCGTGGAGGTGTTTCAATCCTCACCGGCCTCGAAAGGCCGGTGCAACGGCCCGTGGTCCGAGATCCGTATGGCCTGCGGCTACGGTTTCAATCCTCACCGGCCTCGAAAGGCCGGTGCAACTCCATGCGCTCACTGATATATACGAATCAAGTGTCAGTTTCAATCCTCACCGGCCTCGAAAGGCCGGTGCAACGTGCATCCGGTCCGCGAACACCGTCGCCCAGGTGGTGGTTTCAATCCTCACCGGCCTCGAAAGGCCGGTGCAACATAGACCGTATAGTGCGGCCTCAGGCGGCCCGGGCCGGTTTCAATCCTCACCGGCCTCGAAAGGCCGGTGCAACGGCTGGTAGGTGCCGTTTTCTGCCACCACCGGCAGGTTTCAATCCTCACCGGCCTCGAAAGGCCGGTGCAACAGCGTGACGCTGATCGCCGGGGCGGCGGTCACGGGCGTTTCAATCCTCACCGGCCTCGAAAGGCCGGTGCAACCTGGTGGTGGAGGCGGAGAAGGTGGGCAACGGCGGGTTTCAATCCTCACCGGCCTCGAAAGGCCGGTGCAACGGCTCGGCGCGCTGGAGCGCCTCTAGGGGCGTCCTGGTTTCAATCCTCACCGGCCTCGAAAGGCCGGTGCAACGGCTGGCGTGCTTGGTACTGTGCAGGTGTCGGGGCGTTTCAATCCTCACCGGCCTCGAAAGGCCGGTGCAACGGAGTTTTCCACAGGGAATGGGGGTCACGGCGGTGTTTCAATCCTCACCGGCCTCGAAAGGCCGGTGCAACACGCTCTCCACCGTCACTCTGTCCGGGGCAACCCAGTTTCAATCCTCACCGGCCTCGAAAGGCCGGTGCAACCCGTATGGTCGGCTCTGAGGCGCTCCATGCTGTGGTTTCAATCCTCACCGGCCTCGAAAGGCCGGTGCAACGCCTGTGGCCGGTTGGGAGCGGGGCTGGCGCGAAGTTTCAATCCTCACCGGCCTCGAAAGGCCGGTGCAACACAACAACCGGCCAGCACTACAGAAGGCGATGTATTAGTTTCAATCCTCACCGGCCTCGAAAGGCCGGTGCAACTCCAGGCGGTTCTCTGATCCGCGGTCAGGGTCTGGGTTTCAATCCTCACCGGCCTCGAAAGGCCGGTGCAACGGACCCTGGAAAGCCCCCTCAGAGGGCCTTCCCAAGCTCAAATCAGGGCTTCTGGACTCCCTACCCCTATTCCTCCTCCCACCGACGATTTTTGCAGCCTATGCCTGCCCGCGTGCGGCAAAAGCCACAAAATCGTGCGCGGACCTCCTTCGTGAAACACCCTCACTCCCGATCCGCGCAGAGGCTAATGGGTCCTGAAATGAGAAAAGATATCCCACCTAGACGATCATCGGCGCATCAGGATCCACGTAACGGTCCACGCCGTAGGTCTCCACGCAGCGTTCACGTCCGCCAGGCAGGCGATAGATGCGGATGCTATCCTTCTCAGGATCAATGATCTTCAGCAACTTGGCCCGTAGCCGCTCCAATTCCCTCTCGTTCAGGCGGCATTCGAAGACAGAATACTGGACGCGCTGCCCGAAATTCACACAAGCTTTCGATGCCCTGCGCAGGCGTTTCTGGCCCGCCGCGTCTTCCGTGTTCACATCATATGAGATCAGATAGTCGTCTCGCATAGTAGCCTCTTAGCGAGGGATAAAGGGGGTATAGAACGGGATATCACCTCGCAGGCAACGAGCCAGGATCCTCGCCTGCAGATGAGGGACTACCCCTAGTGGTACGCGAGTCTTCAGCATGGGATGGGATACCTCGGTCTGCTTCCGCGTCTGGTAGGCGACCACCACCTTTTTTCGCCCATCCTCATTCAACAATACTGCGCCACCAGGCCTCTCGCGAAAGTCTTCGGGACCGATCTGCTTGCGGTTGATCAGCGTCAGCGCCAGGCGGTCTGCAAAGGGTGCGCGGAACTCCTCCATCAGGTCCAGAGCCAACGCCGGCCGCCCCGGCCGGATGGCGTGAAGAAACCCGAACTGCGGATCAAGTCCCACCCCTTCGCAGGCCGCGCGGCAATCGTTCACCAGCAAGGCATACAGGAAAGAGAGAAGAGCATTTACGCGATCCTTTGGCGGTCTACGGCTCCGGGAGTCAAAGCGGAAGTCCGTCCGTTGCTGGGTGATAAGGGAATCGAACGCCTCGAAATATGCCGCTGATCCGTGTCCCTCGGCTCCTCGCACGGCATCGAGCGAGCGTGCTTCCTCCAGACTTTTCAGCTGACCGGCAATAGCCTCTGCCGCCCTGGAGAGGGCGGCCACCGCTTCCTTTGCCCTTTGTCCTTCCCCGGCTTCGCGGATGGCCCGGTTCAATACACCTCTGCAGTTCTGAAGCTTCCCTGCAACAATGCAACGGGCCACAGCTGCAGCGGCTGACTCGTCCCGGTGCGTCTCATACTGGGCCTTCCGGAGCAGCACATTCCCGCTTGTGGCCCCTTCCACCCGTGCCAGAAAGCGGCCGTTCACGTCCATAAACGTTACCGCCCGGCCATCCTCGGCGCACCGATGCATCAGGTAAGGGCTTACTGTCACCAAGCCGAAAGTCACGATGGCACCAAGGTGATGCAGAGGGGTCTGCTTGAGCCTCTCGTCCTTTAGATCCACCCGGACCGTGTCTCCCTCTAGGTGCACGTAGGCTCCCTGCGTGAAGACGTAAAGCGTGTTCAGCAGCTCGGTGGTCACGTCTTGGAGAGTCCTTTCCCACCCTTCGTCAATCGAGACCCTCGCCCTCGCCCGGGACGAACAGCCGGCGCTCCCCCCGGCTTTGCTGCAGATGGTCTATCAGTTCGGGTTGACAGGCTTCAATCAGCGAGCAATCCGGGCAACGCCGGTCGTTTACGGGCGGAGGCGTACAACCGCTTGCCAGCATCTGGCGGATGCGGATGATGGTCTCTTCCGTGAATGCACGCAGTTTCTCGTCCAGCTCCACCTCCTGACGCCGGCGTGAGCCGCGATAGTAGACCGCTGCGCGCGGAATGCCAACTCCCAGCATCTCTTCCAGACACATCGCCTGCGCGCACACCTGCGCCATATCGTTCAGTTTGCCACGCCGGTAACGGCGGCCATGCTTGTATTCCACCGGTACCACACGGCCGTCCGGCCAGAACTCAACCACGTCGGCCACGCCGGAGAGTCCCAGCCGGCGGCTGTAAAGGGGCAGCGCGAACTGCACCACCACACCGGCCTCAACCTCGTGGCCGGCCTCGTGGATCTCCTCGTGCTCGCGCCGCCCCTTCAGCGTGAAGACGTTGTCCTCGAAGATGTCCTCCAGGTGGATAAGCGCGCACCGGCGTGGACAGTAGCACCAGTGCGATATGGCGCTCACCATCACCAGTTCATCTTCAGGCCAATCGCCGTCCATCGAGTCCCTTACAGCATCTCGATGACGTCCACCCCCGCCGGAACGCGCTCCTTATGGATTTCCACCGCAAAGTCGGAGAACTTGCGCGGTGGCCTGGTCGGATCCTTCTGCCAGACGCGCACAATGGCTTGCCCGTCGTCTTCCGCGCCCCCCAGGTCCAGGAGCCGATGCGCCGGAGCGCAGCCAAGTTTGGCCTGCCGTTCCCGCTGAGCGGGATCGCTGTCCGTACCGACGTGCCGGAACACCACCAGCTTGCGCGCTGACATTGTACCCTTGCTGGCGCTACGGTCGTGATCGTACATATTCATCAACGCTTCCCACAGGAGTTGCAGGTCTTCCTCCGTGAAGCCCGTCCCTTCCGCCAGATGAGCGCTGATGAAGCCGTTAGCGCAATAAAGGCCATACGGGATAAGGGCTTTTCGCCCCATGGTGCGCAGCTGGTCTTCCGGCTGTTCTTTTTCCCACTCCAGGTAGTCCTCGCTGGACTTCGCTTCGCGCACGTCCTCAGCGACAGCCATCCTGGTGACGGAGGCATCGAGTGGCAGGATCGGATGCAACGAACGTGCGAACGAAAGCTGGACCGGTCCGCGCACCTGACCCGCATTCGGGCCTGTGCTCATAACGGCCCCCAGGGCGCGCACATCGTAGAAGTTCTGACACATCCATCTGCGTGCCAGCTCCACCTTGTCCTTGCCGGCTTTAGCGCCTGGCTGAAAGCCGCCATCAGTCTTCTCGTGGGCCATCACGATGGGGCGGTTCAGGTTGGTGGCATGCTCCACGAAGATGCAATAGGGAGCCTGATTCCCGCGGGCGATCTGCACGTAGTTGCGGATCCGCCGCTTCAGCGCCACATCGGACACCAGACCGTGCATGTCCTCAGGGTCCACCCGGGGAGCGTTCCCCGCGTCGGGATCTCCATTGGGATTCCCATTCTCGCAGTCAAACAGATACAGGAACTCATAGCGATTCTTGATGATGTCAGACATTGCTCTCCTCCTTGACCGGTTCCGTCAGCGCCGCGCCGGTCCTCCCGGCGCGGTCGGCAGCAAGTTGCTGGTAGTACCCAAGCGCGAACAGGCTCTGCTCTTCGAGCTTCAAAGCTCCGGGCGGTCTGTCTCCGATGCGAGCCCAAATGTCCGCGATCTTCGACTCGAAGTAGTGCGCCAGTCCCGGATCCAGTTTGTTCAGATGGAACTGGCTGAGGCGGGCCAGACGGCCCAATACCAAGGCGGGAGTGGCGCTGGCGGCAGCGAAGAACCTCTGCACAATGCCTGCGCCGACATCCCCCAGCGCGGCATACTGAAGCCGCGCATACTCCGCCATCAGCCTCCCACAGTGATAGGCGGGAGACGGGTGGTCTTCATTCAGATAGGGTTTCACGTCAGTGTCTCCTTCCCGAACAAGAAATGCCTTTATCAGCCCGAACCGCGCGTGGTTGGCGGCCTGGTCGTCAATGATGTCACACCGCGCGCGGGCAAGCGCCTGCGCCACGAGCTGCCGCGGAATCGGTCCTGCGGTCAGCGCGGAGCGCCAGAGCGCAGCCACCGCCGGGGCGGCAAGGTCATCGAGCGCCCTCACCGTAGAACCCAGCACCGCCATGAACTTGGGTGGCGGCGCCAGGCCGGTTCCGTCCCGGTTGACGATGGAGAAGTCGTCGAACCAACCATTGATGTTGCGGACAAGCTCCTCGAACTGCCCTTCCATCCAGTCCCGCACCATAGCCCTTCCCGCTGCCCCGCTAATAGTCAGGGCATAGAAGTGGTTTTGCTGCAGATCGGGCCTCTGACCGGTCCGGATGGCGTCCAGCAGTTCCCGTGCTCGCTGCTGAGCGGTGAGTTTTTCCGTTTCCTCTGCGCTTTCGAGCCACTCCAGCGGGTCTTCATCAGCGGCAACGCGGTCCTTGAACCAGTGGGCCACCTTCGCTCCCGCCAGACGCCGGCTGTGGCGGTCCAGCAAGTCATTCAGGGCGGCGCGATATGCGGCCGCGGCCTCTTCCGAGACTGCTCCGTTTTCGGACTGAGAGAGACCGAACGACTGGAAGGAGTCCTTGTCGTATCCGATGAGCGAGGAGCCCATCCCCATCCCACCTACGTCGGAGAGTCCCGATATTTTGGGATGGGTGCGAGCCGGTTCGACGGTCTGGCCGGTGGCGAGGCAGATCATCTGGCTTCCCGTTCCCTGCCTGGTCAGCGTGCGGCGGAACGTCTGCCACCAGGCGTGCCAGGAGCAGTCCTCAACCGGGAAGGCCCCATCCACCCGGATGGTTATCTTGTCCGTCGGGCTTGCCTTTTTGCCCGAGAGCCCAGCCTGGATTTGCGCCAGAACGGCATCATCCGCCAGGCTGTCCGCCACCGGCTTCAGGCAGGGCGTAACGCTTGAGGCATCACGCAGCAGCCGCACGAAATACTCGTGCTTTGCTTCGATATCGCGGATGACTTTCTCGGGTGTCCCGCTCTTCGGCCAGTTGGCCACCACCTGACAGGTATCAACCAGGAAATGGCTCCGGGTCTCGCTTCCTGATGTCAGCTCAGGCTGGGTAAGGTCCGGGCATTTCGCGAACTTCTGCCCCGGATTGCCTTTGCCGGCAGGGTTCCCGAGGGGCAGCACTCCCAGGAAGCGGCCGCCCGCGTCGAAGTCCAGAGCCCATCGGACGTCCTTCGGCGCGAATCCTGGCTGAGTAATGAGTTCCTCGCTGTGCGCGTACTTCACCAGAAGGTCAAGCATGGCTTCCCTCCTTCGGCGGTTTGAGCACCCGGTCCGACTCGAACGGTGGCACCTCCAGCACTCCGTCTTTCACCTCCGCCTCAAACAGCGTGATGTACGGGCGGTCAGTAGACTCCCCCGGCCGCGAGAGGTCGAACACGTCGTAGAGCATCCATCCGATGCGCGCATCCACTTCCGCTGGAGGTGGCCCGGTCTCCCCGTGATCCAGAAGACGGAAGAAAGCCGGGAACTCCCTGCAGCCCAGATAGGGCTGATAGAAGCACTTCCCGCTTCCTGCAATGCGCCGGAACTTCGCCTCCATCTCCACAATACGGTCTTCGAAGCCCGGCCAGGGCCGCACTTCGGCGTGGATGCGGTAGCGGACGTTCTTCAGCGCCATGGTCTGGCGCTGTGTGTTCGCCTCCTCTCCGGCTCCGGCCAGAATGGTCTGCGGTGGCGCGCTTCCGCTCATCCACTGTCTGATGGTGCGGTCGGTAGGCGCCTTGCATTTGACCTCGTTCCGTCTCAAAGCAATGAACCGTGGCGGCTCAAGCATCTCGATCTGCACAATCTGCCAGCGGTATTCATGCCGGTTGACGCAGATGGCATCGAAGATGCCACGGGCTGCCGATGGCGTGATGACGGGGTAGCTGAACCGCTCCACCTTCAACTCAGGACGGGTGAAGCAGGCCAGCGCCCCCCAGACTTCAATGGTCTGACGCGATGGCGTCATCGTGCACCTTCTTTCAGGCGATCAGGACTTGCGACTCGGCCGGCACCACCAGGCCGAGATCGGTCTCCCGGTCGTAATGGTCCGGTTCCAGATAGATGAACCACTCGCTGGAATCACCTCCCTTCACAACAGGCACCGGCTTTAGATACCGCAGGATGGGATCGCGTGGCCGGGGCCTGAATATGGAAACCGAATGTGGTCTGGCTCTCCGCAACCATGTGGCGGTCAGGCCGGTCTTTTCCACCTCTGTGCAGAGTCTGTCGAACTCCTCCAGGTCGTAGGGGACGAGCACATTGATGGCATCATCCGCTATCAGGCGGAATTCTCTAGCCACGGTCTCGAAATCCTGCCGTTTGATCGCTTCCTGCAGATCGGGGCAATGAGACTCGGGGCGGGAGAGATCGTAGAGCTCTCTAAAATAGCGCCGGAAAAGCTCCGGGTCATTCAGATCCAGACCATCAGGTCCCAGCCTGTTTAGCAGGGTCTCAGTTACTGCTGCCGCCTGCTGGTAACCTCCAGGTGGGTAAGCATTGTCCTCAGGTCGGAAGACTTCCACCACACCGCCGTCCCCAAGCAGCCCGTTACGGTTGCAGCGGCCCGCTGCCTGGGCAATGGATTCCATCGGTCCCATGGCTCGAAAAACAACGGGGAAATCCAGATCCACGCCGGCCTCCACGCACTGCGTGGAGACCAGACGGCATTCGGCTCTGCCGTTTTCCAGGGCCTGCCGCACCTCCCTGAGCACTTTTTGCCGGTGGGCAGGGCACAGATTGGTGGAAAGATGGCGGGCGCCTGTCGCTCCTGCTTCCCGCAAACGGCACACGAGCTCACAGGCGTGACGCTTCAGATTGACTACACAGAGCACCCGGGGATGCGCCTTGAGTCTCTCGGCTAACTCGTCCCACCCGATCGCTGCCTGCCCCGGCCACCGGACGCTGGTACGCCGCAGACGGTTGAACAGATCCAACCGGGGAGGGGTGATCTCGACCGGTTGCCACCCACAGTTGCGGTCTTCCTGGACCGCTGAAGCCAGGGCCTCAAAAGCTGGTTGAGTGGCGGTGGCCAGAACAATGCTGGTGTTGTATCCCGCGGTCAGTCTGGAAAGCGCCTTCAGGCTTGGAACGGTCAGTGAGACCGGCAGGGTCTGAACTTCATCGAACAGAACAACGCTGGAAGCGATGCGATGGAGTTTCCGGCAGGCTCCCGGTCGGTTGGAGAATAGAGACTCCAGGAACTGGACACTCGTGGTGATGATCACGGGCGCGTCCCAGTTCTCTGCAAGGAGCCGTTCGCGGCGGATCTTCTCGTCCACGGAGTCGGCCTCCTGCGTTTCCGCGGCTCGCGTTCCCATCAGGCTATGGTGTTCAATGATATAGCCGTGGCCGAAAACCGGCTCCAGGATGCGCCGGTACACCTGCGCAGTCTGGTCAATGATGCTCAGATAGGGCAACACGAAGATAAGCCTTCTGGATCCGGTGCGGATGGCAAGCTTCAAAGCAAAGGCCAGCATCGCCAGGGTCTTGCCAGATCCTGTCGGGGCCGTAAGAGTAAACACCCCGGCCGACGGAGCCTGATCGGCTGCTTCCAGACAGGCTTTCATTAGCTCCTCGCGGGCGCTTAGCACCGCCGCATCGGCATTCGTGTTGCTTTTCAGCTGTTGCACGTGCCGCAGAACCTCATCCAGCGCTCGTTCGGGCTGCAGGTCAGGTGCCTGTGGCCGTGCCTGGCCACACTTGAAGTGGCGCTCGGTGTCCAGGAAGTCGGCGTCTACGAGGGCCGAAAAGAGCATCCGCACGTCCAGCATGGCGGAGACTGTCTGCTGGATTGAGCTGCCATAAACCGAATGGGGTGAAGAAGCCGGCAGCAAGCCGGCCACAGTGAGGGACTCCACCATCGCCATAGTATCCGAGACAGACAGATGAGGTCCGTCCGGGTGCGTCTGTTCCCATTTTGTGGGGTCCAAACGGATTAGTGCATCCTTGCTGATCTCTTTCAGCCCCTGGTGGTGCCCCTGTACGGCTACGGCGGCGGCCACATTGCGGAAGCGCTGCAGGGCGGCCCACGCGCCAGGTGACCAGTGATCCACCGCGGCGCTCTGTCCCTTCAGGCGTTGCTGGAACGCTTCGCCGAGCTTACCTGCATCGTGAAGGGCTGCTACGAGACGCGCCTCTTCACCGGCCCCGAAAACGCTGGCAAACTTTGCCGCCAGATCCGCAACGCCTTCGAGGTGATCCTTAAGCGGTTGGGCGTGGCCGCAAGGATTCTGGCTATGCGCATGACACTCCTGGAAATCTCTCAGCTCGGATCCCAATTGAAAAACCTCCTTTTGGGAAGGTACGCTGCGATGGCTATTCCTTCCTGCCTTCCGGTGGCCCCGCAGGCCGCTGCTTTTCGCGAATTTCCACCTAGAGTAACCTTGTCGGCTGTCAGAATCTGTCAGTCGAGCGAAATATCTGGTCCCCGCTGTGCCCGTAGGAGCCGCGGACGCGGAAGGTAAGCGGAAGATTACGCTCTACGGGGAGAGGGAGGAAGGCGGCATTCCTTCAGGGAAATTGCTTCACTGCCTGGCAGGCCCGCCAAGCGATATGTCAACATCATCACCAGCCACGAGATGCTAAGCAGGACGAACGCCTGGTCGAGAGGCGAGTGGCTCGCTTTTGACTGCTCCCAGATTCCAGCTGTTCTCAACAGCCTTGGTTGAAAGCAACTGCGGGATATTGATGGGGGATATTGAACGTAAGGGGCCCTTTCCCGGGCCATTCCTGCTCTTTGCGGCAGACTCAAGCTTCCTGATGCGGTGACAGGAGGAAAGGTGTGATCCAAGCGGAAGTGAGGATGCTACTCCTGGAAAATGGATTGTATTGTGAATCCTGCGGCATAGTGGAGACAGCCAAGATCTTGAACGATTGTGTTACACGTCTGCGAGAGGCTTTCGACAGAAAGGATGGCTCGCCGGGATGATTCGCCAGGAAAAGCCGGAGCTTTCGGAATCTGTAGGTATCTACTGTACTGCCCACGCCATCCGGCGTTATCGCGAACGGGTCAGCCGTGTGCCCCTCACACCTGAGCAGGCCAGGCGCGAAATTGTTGAGGCGATGCGCCGGCCGCTCTTCGCCCGCGAGCTTCGACCGTCCGGGCTGGTGCTCTGGGGATGCCGTAACGCCCATGGCTTCTGCTTTACAGCGGCCACGGCTCCTCTGGACCGGCATCCGGGCTGGCTCGTCGTCCAGACGGTCGGTCCATGGTGGCACTGGCACGAAGTGAAACGGCTCTGGCGCGAAGAACGCCACCGCCTGGAGCAAAGATGACGGGGAGGCTGGGGGAAGCAAGAGGATGCCTTCAGGCCGGGTACCGGTGAGCCGCTTCATTCGCTGAACAGAATTGGTTGGTGGCCTTCTTGCCATTAGAGTGCCTCTCTGCCTACAACTACCTCTAGGGGCTAGACGGGCGCAATTGTATTTGGATTGCCCCTGCGCGGATCGGGAGTGAGGGTGTTTCACGAAGGAGGTCCGCGCACGATTTTGTGGCTTTTGCCGCACGCGGGCAGGCAAGGGCTGCAAAAATCGTGGGTGGGAGGAGGAATAGAGGTGGGGAGTCCAGAAACCCTGATTTGAGCTTGGGAAGGCCCTCCGAGGGGGCTTTCCAGGGTCAGTTGCACCGGCCTTTCGAGGCCGGTGAGGATTGAAACTCGGAATATTCTATCAAAGGAATACTGGGTACTTGTGTTGCACCGGCCTTTCGAGGCCGGTGAGGATTGAAACCCGATGGTTGCCTTGCTCCAAGGCTTCCCTCCCGAATGTTGCACCGGCCTTTCGAGGCCGGTGAGGATTGAAACCATGACTCGTTCTCAAAGAACCATGTTCCGGTACCGTTGCACCGGCCTTTCGAGGCCGGTGAGGATTGAAACCTACATCGCCGGCGCAAACGACGAGAAGGCTGTGACGTTGCACCGGCCTTTCGAGGCCGGTGAGGATTGAAACGGCGGGGAGAACCTGAGACTGCGCTAGTATAATTGGTTGCACCGGCCTTTCGAGGCCGGTGAGGATTGAAACCGGGTCCGAGAGGTACGTCTGGTCGAACCGGGCGAAGTTGCACCGGCCTTTCGAGGCCGGTGAGGATTGAAACTGCAAAAGCGCGCCAGTCTGTCCGTCGCACCAACGGTTGCACCGGCCTTTCGAGGCCGGTGAGGATTGAAACGGTGGCAAGACATCCGCATACCGCCAGGTGGGTAACGGTTGCACCGGCCTTTCGAGGCCGGTGAGGATTGAAACGGTGCTTCCCAGTCGTGCTGGTGGCATCACATAGAGTTGCACCGGCCTTTCGAGGCCGGTGAGGATTGAAACGATGTCGAACACGTTGTATCCGTCCAGGGGGCGCGAGTTGCACCGGCCTTTCGAGGCCGGTGAGGATTGAAACAGTAAACAGAACATCTGTTCGTGTATACGCTTCCAATGTTGCACCGGCCTTTCGAGGCCGGTGAGGATTGAAACACAGGAGTTTTCGTATCAATGAATATGATTGTTTCGTTGCACCGGCCTTTCGAGGCCGGTGAGGATTGAAACCCTTCGAGCTCGCCCCCCATCCCCTCACCGCCGGTGTTGCACCGGCCTTTCGAGGCCGGTGAGGATTGAAACTACAGGTTCCCCGTCGTCTCGGAGAACCGCTTCTCTGTTGCACCGGCCTTTCGAGGCCGGTGAGGATTGAAACAAAGAAGTATGTTTCGGTACCAACAATGGTACCGAACTCGTTGCACCGGCCTTTCGAGGCCGGTGAGGATTGAAACGACGTTGCGGAGGCGCAGAAACGGGTCGAACGCGTTGCACCGGCCTTTCGAGGCCGGTGAGGATTGAAACGTCATCCCCGAGAGCACCCCGATGTCAATGTCCAGGTTGCACCGGCCTTTCGAGGCCGGTGAGGATTGAAACAACTGCAGGGGCCCCCCTATCGAGGGGAACAACTCCCGTTGCACCGGCCTTTCGAGGCCGGTGAGGATTGAAACGAGCTGGACTGTTTCGGGCAGACGTATTCGGCCACGTTGCACCGGCCTTTCGAGGCCGGTGAGGATTGAAACCAAAAAAGGACGGTATTTCCTGTCACGGTCAGTTTTGCGTTGCACCGGCCTTTCGAGGCCGGTGAGGATTGAAACCATGCTTGTTGAACCCATATCCGCTGATAGAAACAGTTGCACCGGCCTTTCGAGGCCGGTGAGGATTGAAACTCTACCGCGAATCACGAATGAATATCGTGCTTTCCTGTTGCACCGGCCTTTCGAGGCCGGTGAGGATTGAAACTACAGGTTCCCCGTCATCTCGAAGAACCGCCTCTCTCGTTGCACCGGCCTTTCGAGGCCGGTGAGGATTGAAACATGGATGACGGAACAACGCTTTTTCGCCAACTTCGTTGCACCGGCCTTTCGAGGCCGGTGAGGATTGAAACTTGCGTGCCAGACCGGCTGTGATGGCTTCTTTATCGTTGCACCGGCCTTTCGAGGCCGGTGAGGATTGAAACCTGAGGGAGATAGATGTGGCCCAGTCGTTATCGGGTTGCACCGGCCTTTCGAGGCCGGTGAGGATTGAAACTAACTTTTTTTGCCAGATCCCTTGACAAACCGTGCCGTTGCACCGGCCTTTCGAGGCCGGTGAGGATTGAAACCCGGATGTTCAATGCCGTGCCCGACTCCGCCCGGCCCTGTTGCACCGGCCTTTCGAGGCCGGTGAGGATTGAAACACAGCGCCCGCCGCCGCGGCGCGCTAGCAACGTTGGTTGCACCGGCCTTTCGAGGCCGGTGAGGATTGAAACACAGGGCCGATCTGGTTGATCCGCACGGTGTCCCGTTGCACCGGCCTTTCGAGGCCGGTGAGGATTGAAACAGAAGGAAATCCCCCTTCTGGGCGCCTTCATCGCCGTTGCACCGGCCTTTCGAGGCCGGTGAGGATTGAAACATCCCGGTTTCGAGTGTTTCAGATAAACGAGTTGCCGTTGCACCGGCCTTTCGAGGCCGGTGAGGATTGAAACTCAGCACCCTGACCACTTCCTCCACGTCGTCGGGTTGCACCGGCCTTTCGAGGCCGGTGAGGATTGAAACAGGAAGAGGCAATACAACTTGCACCAGGGCCAGATAAGTTGCACCGGCCTTTCGAGGCCGGTGAGGATTGAAACGTGGTCGTTGGCCTCGAGAGCCTGCAAATGCCCCTCGTTGCACCGGCCTTTCGAGGCCGGTGAGGATTGAAACACGGCCGAACTGAACGCGTGGCTGGACAGCCTGGTTGCACCGGCCTTTCGAGGCCGGTGAGGATTGAAACATGACGCCAGCGTGCCAGGCAATGCAGGCGGCGGTGTTGCACCGGCCTTTCGAGGCCGGTGAGGATTGAAACCGAGATTAGAATGGCCTGCGGCTACGGACTGGCCGTGTTGTTGCACCGGCCTTTCGAGGCCGGTGAGGATTGAAACTGCTGGAACAACTGCGGGCCGAATGCGCCGACGTGTTGCACCGGCCTTTCGAGGCCGGTGAGGATTGAAACTGCGATGAGGTTGATGGCCGAGCGCGACGCCGGCGGTTGCACCGGCCTTTCGAGGCCGGTGAGGATTGAAACCTGCTGTCAGTCGGCAGTTCCAATCAGGTGCCTCCGTTGCACCGGCCTTTCGAGGCCGGTGAGGATTGAAACCAGTTCGGCCGTGACCTCAGCGTCCGTGAGCTGACGTTGCACCGGCCTTTCGAGGCCGGTGAGGATTGAAACATCCAGCGTGAACCGCCAGGCCCGGATCCTGCGCCGTTGCACCGGCCTTTCGAGGCCGGTGAGGATTGAAACCAGTTCTTCGCCTACTGCCGATACGGTTACGCCTGAAGTTGCACCGGCCTTTCGAGGCCGGTGAGGATTGAAACTGGCGACGCCCAGGAACCAACCCAAACCTGCGCCAAGCCGTTGCACCGGCCTTTCGAGGCCGGTGAGGATTGAAACTTTACCGAAGCGGGTTCCGCGATTCTTCGCGGCAGGTTGCACCGGCCTTTCGAGGCCGGTGAGGATTGAAACCAGCATGCAGACGGAATGTTCTCGCTGTATTCGTGTTGCACCGGCCTTTCGAGGCCGGTGAGGATTGAAACGCGTAGAACACAGCTGGCCTGGAGAACATTCTCCTGTTGCACCGGCCTTTCGAGGCCGGTGAGGATTGAAACTATACCACTAAGACGGAGGTACCGGCATGGTACAGTTGCACCGGCCTTTCGAGGCCGGTGAGGATTGAAACCAGAACTCGCCCGTCGGAACAGGCGGATTCACCACCGTTGCACCGGCCTTTCGAGGCCGGTGAGGATTGAAACAATGAATAAACTATGAAATAGTATGAAAAGTTTGTGTTGCACCGGCCTTTCGAGGCCGGTGAGGATTGAAACTACTACCCATTCTCCGGTTTCTAGGTCGCAGGCGGGTTGCACCGGCCTTTCGAGGCCGGTGAGGATTGAAACATAGCCTCCGCCGGCCATCGCTACACCTCCATCTCATAGTTGCACCGGCCTTTCGAGGCCGGTGAGGATTGAAACCCATATCGCGCGGCTTCCACCACATCACTACCTGCGGTTGCACCGGCCTTTCGAGGCCGGTGAGGATTGAAACCAGCGGGCGGGGAGCCCCGGGGGGCCGGGGAACGGTTGCACCGGCCTTTCGAGGCCGGTGAGGATTGAAACTACAGGGTTCTTTGTATCAATAGGTGAAAGTACTGAGTTGCACCGGCCTTTCGAGGCCGGTGAGGATTGAAACTCCTCCTGCCCTAGTCTCTTCAGCACCCGGGCGGGCGTTGCACCGGCCTTTCGAGGCCGGTGAGGATTGAAACTCCGGATGGTCGAAGTCTATCTTCGGCCCCCCCTGTTGCACCGGCCTTTCGAGGCCGGTGAGGATTGAAACCTCGATCCGCGCGGCGGCATCACTGGTGACAGAAGGTTGCACCGGCCTTTCGAGGCCGGTGAGGATTGAAACAGACAGGCGCTCGGTGGTGCTCCACGAGAAACCCAGCGTTGCACCGGCCTTTCGAGGCCGGTGAGGATTGAAACGTATTCCCATGCCGGAAAGCGCTCCGGCATTTCGTGTTGCACCGGCCTTTCGAGGCCGGTGAGGGTGAGGATTGAGACTTCCTTGTAACGGAGGGGTGCCACAACCACCCTACGTTGTCAAGGAAAAGGGCCTGTCGCAGGGCGCGACTGCGATTGCTTTGCCGCAGCAGTGCTGCGGTGAGTTTGCGGGATGAGTCAGGTATCCACAGCTTCCTGGACCAGCTGCGCCGCGCACTGCGCACTGGCTTCGTCGGCTGCAGTGGTCTCTACAAGAAGCTCGATGCCGGACTGGCCGTCCGAAAGACGCACGCGAAGGAGGCCGCGGGAAGCGTCCAAAACGGCCGCGCTGTTCTCGCAGGCTGGCAGCCCGTCGCGATAGGAGATACGGGTGACAAAGGGCAGGCTGGCAATGCGTTTCACAGCCTCGTCTGAGCCGGACGGACGGTGATGGTGCACGGTGCTGATGTCTATCTTCTCCTGATCTGCCCTTCCGGAATCGGGCAGATGGAGTTCGGGTTCGACACCGGTCCGCTCGCGCCATGCCTCCAGCAGCGCAAGCCCCGCCGGAGACAGAGTGCAGCCTTCGGCTTCGAAGGAGACCAGTGAACGCAGGCGGGGCAGCTGTTTCAGACGGGCTTCTGTCTCTTGCTCATTCCTGAAGTCGGAGTCCAGCCATTGCAGGAACTCAATGCTTTGCTCGTCGAGATGTGCTACCCAGTCCACCGGCAACGGAGGCAGGGTGATCAGACTCGCGAAGCGCTCGTGAACGTAGTGGACAGGGCATTCCGCCAGCAGTCCTGCCACATTGAGATAGGCCAGTTCGGGCTTGAAGCCACCGGTGGCGCAGATCTCCACGGTGCGGCCGATGCGCCGGGCCTGGCGGATGATCCTGAAGGAGGCAGCAAGGAGTTCACGAAGACCCCGGTCTGCAAAGTGTGGCTCGCTGTAGGACAGGTATGGTATCTCCACAGATCTGCACTCGCGGCACCGGGGTGAAAAATGGCGTTCTAGCGCGTGCGCGCACAGCCGCCCTTCCTCTGTGCTGCTGTGCAGAAGGTGAATCCTGTCCTCTGTTTCCAGTGGAAGCCGGAAAAGGGTGTGCGTCTCTGCGGAGGCCTTTTCGGGAGGTTGCTGGCCGGCCCAGTCCGAGAGGACCTGGCAATCTGGGAGATCCTGGGTGTCGTTGGCCCTCCGCCAGTTCAAGAGCAGCGATGTTCCCACGCTGACGATAAGCTCTCTCAATGTCACGATTTTCCTTCCGCACCGTTGCTATCGGGATCGTCCCCGTCCTGCTGCCTCACCAGCGAACATTGCCCCATTCCCATCGTCGTCTTGTAGCCCACACCGGAAAACGGGGCGAGGTGTGCCAGACCGTTGAAAAGGCGTATGGCCCCGGATGAAGGATTCCCCGTAAGCTGGTAGGTGGCCGTTCCTACGAACCCGGTCATCAGGTATCGTGGGTATTTCCATACGCGCGTGTGGATTTCCGCGGCAGCCAGCGCTGTCAGTGCCTGTACTTCTTCGAAAACGTCCTCACCGAACGCGGTGTCGGAGTATGCCTGCCACTTCTGCCAGAGGCTTCCCAGGACTAGCCGGGGGTCTGGCAGGGGGACATTCAGACCCGCCCGCCGGAACGATGTGGGAGAGATAAACTTCAGCGTCACCTCGCGCAACTGGTGGCGGCAGAGATCTTCCCATGATGCCACCCCGCCGTAGGGTGCGGTCAGGGCTGCTTCGTGCAGAACGTAGTCGGTGCCGTTGATGACCAGGCTGGCCCGGGACGCCGTCATCGGCATCAGCGCGGACGAGAAGACGTCGAAAGTGGTACGGTCCAGCGTTGTGAGGCGCACGCGGCATTCAGTGTCCTTTGGCACCTCCAACGTGGTCCCCCGGATGCGGATGCGGGGCCAGAGCGTACTGATGGCGAATGGCTTTACCTGGGCATCGCTGTGGAGCGCCCTGGCCTGCTCGGGATTAACTCGATTGACCGCAGCCAGCAGAGCCGCGTGCACCTGGTGCGCGCAGAGGTGGGGAAGCAATGCATCATCTGCCGGACTGAGTCGAATATCAAACGCTGCGAGCATAAGGCGGTTCCTTTAGAGTTGTCAGTCAGCAGGGGGAACCTCTGCATTGTCCAGGGACGGCAGATGGATGGTCTGAAAAGCTGGAGAATATAACATAACTACCTTCTCAGGCGGGCAGTCTCGCGCACTGCCTGCAGATTCAGGATCTCGGCGACTTCAAAGCGCGGCAGGCTGTTGCCGGCAGGACGAAGGCGCAGCACGGCGGGTAAGTATCCCATCCGACCATGGATCTCTGCCACAACAGCAGCCGCAATAACGTGGAGGGTGGGGAGGTTTACGAGAATTGGCAGTGTCTGCCACTCCTCCGGGCGCAGCCCCACCGCATCTACTAGGGCTCGCGTCTGCTCCGCGAAACCCTGCATATGGTCGAACTGGCAGGGGATCTGCCGCACGTCACCTATTGGCGCACCCGAAATAGCCTCAATCTGCTGCAGCTGTTCCTGAGTGAGGGGGTGGGAAAAGTTGACAACAGTCAACACTCCAGTGCCCCCAACAGATCGTAAATCTCATCAGCTTCAGCAGCCAGGCGATTGACGTGTCTAGGGTTACTGCGGAAACCACAATGGGCAAGGTCATTCCGCAAGTCTGACAGCCGATTCCAGATATTCCGTAGCTGCTCGCTCGCCTCCAAGTCTTTGACGCTTTTCAGGATGTCATTTCCATTGGTTGGGTCATGTCCATGACTCAGCTGATTCAACGCGTCCTCAATGCCACCACGGTGTTTCAGATCCCCGCAGTTGATGGCTTCAGCCGTCCAAGATATCACCCATTCTCTCGCAAAGATCAGTGCCTGCAATAAACGGCCATGTTCCAGATACCATTTGATGAGATCTCGTTGAGAGGCAAGATCACCCCTCTTCAAACCTCCGAACTCGACCTGCACCTGTTCCCGCACAAGTTCGAACGGGCGGGCAAATACTCTGATCTCAGGCTTTGCTCGATCCAGTGCTTCCACAAGCCTTTGACCGTAGTTACAGATCTCTTTAGGGCGGACAAGATCGATTGCCTGGGACAGGCTAGACAGTGCTCGGCCAGGATTTTTGAGCTGCGATGGCAGCCCTTTTCCTGCGGAGCCCGCTCCAGATTTGCGACGCCTCTGCTGGATGTCCTGAAGAAGGTCACCGAGCTTGCGAGCGTCTCCGGTCTCGCGGAACCGGTTGGTGGCGACAGCCCATTGCACCAGGTCAAGTAACGGCGAGAGGTCAAAGATGGGCGCAGGCCCTCCTTTGTCCACGTCACGAGCTTCAAACGCTCCGTAAAAGATGTGCCTGAGCTTCACCCGCTGGCTTTCATGAAGGAACACTGCAGCCAGCAACACAATTACCGGCAGAGAGCGAAAGCCATGCGTGATATCCAGGATAACCTCTTCAGACCCACTGAGTTCTGAGGTAATGATGTCGAATATCTCCCAGTATTCCTCCTCAGACCGGCCTTCAGGGATCGGGGCAGGCTGACAGTACGGGACTTTCTCTCTGAGCAATTGCCAGTTGTTTGAGTTCATTGCCTGTTGCGTCAACAGCACGATCATCTTGGTGGGCTGGAACCACTCGGCAAGGGCCACAGGAACGAGGCTGGTGGTGGACTGCCGTTGGCCGTATTGATAGGTCACATTAACATAATTGCCAGTGCCAAGCGATGTGAGTAGGGTAGGACCTGAAGGTTCCTCAGCGGCATTGGGAGAGCCTGTAGGCTGCGCAGTGGATTCCATTTTCCTCCCTCATCTTCGTAATAACTTACCGACACTACCGCCTGCGATTAGGTCACTTCTTTTGTAGAAAGTTGTTGATATCACTGAGCCACGGGCCGCGCACACCTGATATCCGAGATTTCTCTTTAATGATCTGCCCAACCTGCCGTTTCATGCGACCACTCTGAATGGTGTGCCACCGGTCCGCGAACTTTGGAAGTAATTTCTTGATATACTCACCAGAGAGACTCTCAATAGCGGTCTTTAGATCTTCATCGGGCATATTGGAAGGATCAACAAGTGGCTCAGGGCTTGATGCTTGCCCAGCAGATTGCGTTGACGAACCCAACATCGCCGTATCGTCCCAGAACCGGCCGTAGCCGCTGCTGGTCTTCGCTCCGACCCCCAGATGACAGAGTCCGCCCTGAAGGAGGACCATCGCCAGCTGCGACCATTCTTGGGTAGGCCCCTGCACGGCGAACAAGAAAGCACCCTTGGCGCTGACAAAGCTCACCGGGTTCGGATCATCGAAGTCGGTCGGCGGCTTCTCGCCCTTAGTCGTATAGTATTGCTGATGATGGACGGTGATCACGTCCTTGCACAGCGGTGGTTCACCTGGCACCCACCAGGCATCGAAGAACGTGATCCTGCCGCCGAAGTCACGGTCCCCGAAGAGGAACTGGACCTGCTTTGCGTAGTCCCCGGTTTTGTCCTCTTCCTCGGGTGCGAACATCTCAGCATATCTTCGGGCAACACCTTTCAACGCCGATCCGGGGATGACGGGAACACCGTACAGCCGGTTCAGGGTGATGGATGTCTCCATCGGATTCTCAACGCCCAGCCCGACGATAATCCGGTCCGTGACGGAGAGCTCTTTGAGCACGATGTTCGGCAGTTTTTGCAGCCTTGCCCGGAACAGGCGAAATGCGTCGCGATAGAGGTCGCCGCCGTCCCAATCCTCAACGGTCTTGATTAGTGTCGCGATTTTTTCGGGTTTTTGGGTCGTGTCGCTCAGGTCCGGGACAAGCCGCTCAAGGAGCAGCCCGGCATGCGACGTCTTGAAGTGCGCCAGATCGTTCCGCATCGGACCTACGCCTCTTCTTCCTCTGCAACGTTGTCTTCCGCTGAGTAGTCGGTGGCCTCGACACCCAGAAAGGACTCCGCGAAACGCTTATGGAAAACCAGCGATTGCAGGAGGATGCGTGTTGCGAGGGCGTACTGCCAGGAGTTTAGCCCCCTTACCGCGTTCAGAATTCCCCCTTCGTCGCCTTGCCGGGGACTCACGCCGCAGTGCCGGCTCAGGACTTCCGTGACCTCGCTCATCACCGCCTGATGAGCCGAGCCTCTGTTGCCTTCGGCTTTTGTCTTGGAGTTCACGAACGCGAGCGCTTGGCACAGCCCGCATGTCCTGATGAGTACGGGCAGCTTGTGGTAGAGTCCTCCGTAGATCTTGTTCCACTTGGTAATCGCCTCATTGTGAGGATCTACCGGGTGCCGCGTGATGTGCTCGATCGCCTGACCCATCAGATCTTGCTGCCTGCTCATTTCACTCTCCTCCAGTCTGCTCAGGCCTGTCCATCACGATCCGCATCAGACCCCGGCCCACACTGGCGTTTCCACCGATCTGGACGGGCGAGAGTTTCTGCTTCGCCAGATAATTGGTGATCAGGTCATCCTGGCCGTCCCGCTCAACATTGATGAGAGGACTTACGAAGATCGCCTCAGCGGGGATGGCTTCCTCATACCAGAGATGTCCGCCCTTGACCACCTTCTTCTCGTCATCCAGGGCAATGCGCGCGATCACCTCAGTAGCGGTCTCTGTCAGGGTGCTGAACATATCGTCGTGCACTACTGCGAAACGCTTCGTGAAGTGGTCTTGCCAGCTCTGGTCCGAAAAGACCTTCTTGGCTATGAAGTCTGCGAGATCGGAGACGTCCGCTTGGACGGGCGTCAGATCATACTCCTCAAGGATCACCCGGTCTCCTTGCTTCAGTGCAGTGTTGCCTGCCAGCGCCGCACTTTCGAAAGACCAGCTCTGCGGGACTTTGAAAGCTGGCGGCTCATCGAGTCCCACAGCGGCGCAGTCTCTGCTGAACCGTGTTATGGCCGACGGGCAGGAGACCCAGGCGAAGACCCCGCTGAAAGACCGGACTGGAAAGCACAGAAGCCTGGCGTCGCAGAACAGCAGGTTGCCAGCTGATTGGCTCGCGTTCTGCGTCTCTGGGCCGAACGCCCTCTTATGCTGGTCTCCCTTTGCGGCCGCGTCCCGCAGGACCCCCTTGATGCTCGACCCTGGAATGTAAGGCCATCCTGTCACCTTCTCTCGGGCGACCGGCAGATCAATGACATCCACTGCCTGCCCCGTACCCGTGTGAACAGGCGTCAGAGCGTGGAAGAAAAGAATCGCGTTACCCATCGGATCTCCTCACTGTGCCTCTCCGGCGTAATCCCACACACCCGGCAACGCCAGGCCAAAACCATCGTTACTGAATCGAGACTCGTCACAGAGCGGCGCCAGGAAAAGCTTGCCGAGCTCGTCGGCGTCGGCGTCACCACTCGTGATCTCAAAAAAGTACACGCTTCCCGCAGGTGCGGCGTAGCTTGCCGCTTTGGGTTTGCCCTTCTCATAGTCCCACCCGCTGAAGCCGATAGGGCGGGGGACGCACGCGCTGACAAGCCGCACCCGGATCCCTGTTCCGGGTACGGTTCCACTCAGGTCATCTCCGATCCAACCCGGACGCCATCCGTTGGCAAACACTGCCGGCGTCACCAGCTGGAGCTTGATCCGTTTCTTCCCGGACACGGTTTTCGCCAGCTTCTCCAGCCAGCCTTCAGGGGGCTCCGGCCACGGGAATTTCCCGTCCGTCGCAAGCGCGGCGCGTCTTTCCCCTCCAAGTGGGAAGAAACAGTTGCGGGGAGCTTCGTAATCCGCCAGCACCTGAACCAGCAGGCCGGTGCGGCGTGTGTTTGTCCGTTGGATCGTTACATCAGGGATGCATAACGACTCCGTCGAGAACAGACCGCCAGGGTCTGCCGTTAGAGTCTGTGCGTTCATCCGGACGTGCGTGCGAGCCTCCCGCGGGAAGCGCTCAATGCACTCATTCGCGTTAGGCACCTTGCCTTCCCGCAGGAAGGAGAGAGCCGACTCCATCGGCCAACTGGCGATCCGTGTGCAGGGCTTCTCTTTGGCGCTCACGCTCACTGGCATCAGTCCAGCAGCGGGCATCGTACATCCCGCCCCTTCGGGCAGAGTTCGGCGCGGCCGCAAAACGTCGGACGATTTGCCTTCCTCGAACCACAGGACGTCCGCAGGGGCGGGCACATAAATGCCGCACTCTCCGTCTTTGCCTTCCACAACAGCCAGGGGGCCCCGGATACGGATCTGCAAGGCCAGCTGCGGGCCGCCTTTCTGCCAGGCGAACCCGTTTGCGTTACCGATCAGCGTGCGCACAGCTCCGGCCACGGTGGAAGGCATCGGCCAATCCAGAGACTGCGCCATCGCTCCAGGATCGGCGGTGAAGGGGCGCCCATCCCGGAACAGAAGCGGGTCACGCGGCTGTATCAGCAGTTGAGTCGTCACTCCTTCTCTCCTTTCCCCCCCGGCAACACGAGCACCGGCCCGATCTTCCGGGCGATCAGGATCTCGTCGACCGCGTCGTGGAGGCTCTCTGGTGTCATCGCCTTACCGCCAGCAGCACCCAGCAGAGTCTCGATGACGTCGTCATCAAGCTCTTTGGCTCCGTAATCACCACGTTTGCGCTTCAGGATCCGTTCGGCCTCCTTGTAAAGCACGTCGTTCGCATTAATTCCCCGGAACTCCCGGGCCAGCTGGCGCAGATGATACGCCGCCTGCGATGGCAGTTTGCGCTCAGCTAGCAAGCTGGTCCAGAGATTCCAGCGGTTTGTGACCGGGTCGCCATCCCAACTGTGCCTGGCTGCGACGTACTCTTCTCCGGCTGTGCGTGTGTGCAGGTGAACGGCCAGTGCATTCTTGCCCGGGTGCGTCTTGGCGTCTCGCTCCGCTTCTCTGGCCCACCGCACCGCCGTCTGCAGGTGGGCAGCGAAATGGACGATCGCTATACCGACCGACATTGTGCCCCCGGTCATCCCGTTGAACTTCCGCCGGAGAGCATCCGCGCAGGGCAAGGCTGTGTCCAGTGGCAGGAACGCCAGCACATCGTCGCCCCCTCCGTAGACAAGGGCTCCGTTATGGCTATCCTCCACAATCTCCCGCACCTTAGCGCTGAAGTCCGACAAGCACTCGGAAAACTTCGTCAGCTCCTCGGCGCCTCCACTACGCGCCTTCTCGGAGACTTTCTGGCCCATCCCATCGCCGTCGGCCGCCAGGATGGCGTAGTAGGCTGGCAGTTGTAATGGCAGATCGTGATCGTGAAGAAAGCGGTTTAGCACGTTCGTGAACTGTTGGGCCTGGTCCTTTGCCGGATCCTCGGCTACCTCCTCTCGCCCTTCGCTGAAAAACAGAGATGTGTCGTACGGGAACGCAGCATATTGCGGGAAAGACTCAGGGGAGAATGATGTGCAGAGCTGACTCTTCTGCTTTATCATCTCCTCTGCGAGTCCCAGTAGCTCCTTCAGAGTTGGCGATCCTGTCATTCTACGGATCAGAGGGTCGGCGGCAACTCTCGCGGTGGAGACAAAACGCTGGGCAGGGCCGAAGCGCTTCGTGAGGGATATCGCATCCAGCATCTCGCCTTGCTTGATGTCCAGGTTATGTTCCTGCCCCTTACGGCCATCAAGCACTGCGTCCCGGCCGGGGTCCAGGCTGCTCTTCGGAACGCCGGCGCTGCTTGCCGATGGTGCGAAGTCCCGGAGCGCTTTGCGCCCGGCCATCAGCTCTTCCACCTGTTCGCGGGCTTCCGCCAGATTGCCGTTCTTCATTGGCCACCAGGCCGCGTAGAGCTCCAAAAAGGACCCAATTTGGTTGCAGCAGACCTCTTTATCAATGTGGGGATATTGGTCACAGACGTTCTGCAGCGCCTTATTGAGGAAATCGCACAATTGCGCTTGCGCTGCACACGATGCTTTTTGGGCCACCTCTGCCGGTGATGCCCCCTCCGGCGCGATGGCCAGAATCTTGTTAGGCACGGAAAGAGCTCTGTTTGCAACGGTCTTGGGAGAGGGATAAACCAGCTGGCACTGGTTCTTTTCCAGCTTCTGAGCCGCTGCGCGGGATACCTCGCTGAGCAGGTAAGAACCTGCCCAGAGATCCCGGGTTTTCCTGGCCGCCGCGATGAAATCCTGCACAGGCCCGATGGAGATGGAAAGGAGGTATGTCATTACAGAGTCACCTCCTTGAACTTTTTCACCTCGCGTGCAAATGCCACGAAAGCGTCACGTGCATTTGGATAGGTCTTGCCGTTGACCTTCAAGGGCCCCTCAAAACGAACCCCGCTCAAGGGGATAGGGTTAGCGCTCTTTGACTCTGGTTCCAACTTCCCTGTACCCATTACCCAGACATGAGGGGTGTCGAGAACCACTATAAGCGACTCGGACAGATTTTCTGCAATGGGGAACGCTTTCGTGATAATCGGCGATGCCATTCGGTCATATTCTTGTAAAGAGAGGGTGTGTTTGGGTGGGGCTGGATCATCTTTAAACTCAAAGATGATAGGCAACCCGAGATCAGCACGGGGGTAATAATCGGGCATACTACTTCGTGCCGGGTGCCTGTAACGGGTTCCGCCCGCATAGCGTCGGATTGCGTCTGTCTCGGGCCAGTTGCTTTGACTGTTGTGATCCTTACGACCATAAGGTATCTGGCGAAAGCTCCGCAAGACGTCCACCGTATCCAGCCAGCACTTCCAATGATCTGGACGCCGACCGTTCGCCTGGCGAAGCAAGAGAGCTCCTTTTAGCCTGGGAGTTCCCCCTGGCCTGTAATCTTGGCCCTCGTTCTGGATGGCGCAGACTAGATCGTCCAGTGTCAAGAGATTGTGTGAGGAGCAAACCAAGCGAAGGGAACCACATCCTCGGCGCGTTCGGGCTCCAATCCCTCCAAGGTGAACCCAAGCTGACAGGGCACGTATGAGCTGTTGGACCGCGGAATCAGCACAATTGATGCAGAGTGAAAAACGGAGTTTCTCCGTGTAGGGAGGATTGGGATTGCCTTCAATAAAAGGAAAGAGGGCGTAGGTGGCTTGCGGTGTCCACTTCCACTGTTCCTTGCGGTCTTTATACCCTGTCGGCTCTCTCTTTTTCAATCCATTGGTCTCGGCTATTGTCACGTGATGACATGAGACTGATATATCAACGCATCCTGGCCCTATGGTTAATCGTTTACCATCGTCTGTTACCTCCGTTGCGCTCTGACCAAAGAGTCTTGCCTCATCCTGAAACATGGTGTGAGGGTCTTGATAGAGGTGAGCGCGGCAGGCCCGCCACCAGAAGCGCAGGTGTCCGCGGATGGACTTTGCGTTTACAGGCCTGTCGGGGTCCACCTGTCCTGCCTCAGCGCTGCCGCCGAACATCGGGGTGATCAGGCTCAGCTCAAGAGAGATGATCTCCCGTCGCGGCGGGGCAGGTGGTGTGGAGACTCCGGAGCCGGGCCGTTTTAGCCCGAACAACTCAAAATCCGGAGAAAGAAGCTCTTCAGAGTGCGTCATATCCCCCTCCTGTTTTGCCCCGGCAGCATCTCGTGCCGGGAGCTCGTCGGCCGCCAGGGCCGGGCCACTTCCCATCAGGACCGCTCACGCGCATCCGGGACGGGCGTCGGACTCCCGCTGGCGGGCGTTCTGGAGCGACTATTCTCGGCTTCCGCCTCCCATTCCTCCCTGCACATTTCCAAAAAGTCCATGGTCCGTCAACTCCGCTCTGGACCGGTGTGCCGCTTTGCAGCACATGGATGTCTCGATCACATATCGGGCACGGTCGTACAGACACCGGCTCGCAAAGTGGAAGGCGGGCTTTGGCGCGGGTGGGGTGTCCGAGATGAAGAAGAAGCAGAGGTCTCCCTCGCGATCGGTGCCGTGAAAGAGGATTTCCAGGACACCCGAGAGACGCTCGCCGCATACCGGGCACACGTGGATCATTGCGCCGTAGGCCTCGGCGGCGACAAAGGTCCTAAGCAGAGAGATCTCCCTCGCCATACCCGTGCTCCTAACCCGTTCTAAAAACGTAGTGTATCTTCAAGTTGCCACCGTGTCAATACCCTGGAAAGGCCCATTCTGTCCGGTTCCGGGTATCACTGCTGGATGGTAGAAAGCTCAGGAGGAGTTGGGCTTCGTGGCCGCCGACGGCCTCTCACCCACGAGGGCCAAAAAGGATTGCCGGGGTAGCGAGACGCGGATTCAGGAAAGAAAACCAGCGGAGAGGGTGGGATTCGAACCCACGCTGGCGACAGGCGCCAGGACGGTTTTCAAGACCGTTCCCTTAAACCACTCGGGCACCTCTCCGCATCGGGGCAGAGCCCATTTTACCCGAATTGCGCCAACCGTTCCGCGGGCCGCGCCCGGTCAGAGAAGCTCTTTCGCCTTCTCCGCCAGCTCGTCGAACCGGCCCTCCAGAAGCAGCGGCGCATAGTAAGGCCAACTGTTGCGTGCTATCTTCTCCCAGGCTGCCCAGGGGCCGATCTCGCGCCATCCTTTCACCTGGATATCCGTTATGGCCTGCTCCGCCCGGGCGAAGGCCTCTATCTGCTGCGCCGTCCATCCCACCATCGCCCGCGCGAGCGCGGCCAGCCTGTCCGTTATGAGTCCCGTCAGCGTGGCTCCCAGTTCCACGGATGAGCCCTGCTCGATGTGTCCGTCCCTGCCGTAGTCCGGGTCGCGCCGGATCCGGTCCATTCTTACCAGCTCCGGTTGGAGGTGCATCATCAAAGACGTCTCGGATATGCCTGCGTGGTCGCCTCCGTAGCCCCGGTCCATCGTAAACCAGTACTCCGGTGACCCCAGCACCGGTATCCCCAGCCGCCGGGTCATGCGGTACGCCACTTCGCGCACGACGATCTGCTGGTTGTGCCCGTAATGCCCTGTCAGGATTATGACGGCCCGGAACCCCTGGCGGTGGAACTCCATGCAGAGCTTCTCCAGCCAGGGACGCAGCAGCAGGTTCTCCCACGTCATCTCGCCTTCGATGACTACCGTTCCAGGCTTATCGAGGGCTCCCATCCCGCCGTAGACGGGGGGATGCACCACGCCGCCTCCGGCCTTCCTGGCCGCGATCTCGCACAGCCGGTGAGCCTTTAGCGCATCCAGTCCCAGCGCATTGTGCAGACCGTGCCACTCCACGGTGCCAAGCGGCAGAAAGACCACCGGAAGCGCCTTCTGCTGCGCGAAAAACTCGTCAGGAAGCAGCCGCTCCCACCGTACTTCCCGTTCGATCTCCTGCATAGTGCCGTCTCCTTCAGACCCGCAAACGGGCCGGGCAGTCGCCTCAAGTGTACAGAACACTTGGCACAGAGTCAAGAGTCTCAGAAGGCATCCCGTGCATTTTTCAGCATGGAGACCGGCTCAGTCCTGAGGGTACAGCTTGTTCGGCCCCGATAATTGATGCCGGATACCCCTTGACAGGAATACGGGTGGCCAGTATACTACAAAGTGTTCAGTACGCTTGTCCCGGTGGAAGTCTGGAAAGGTGAAGTCTGGTCGTGAACGCCTCTCTCCCGAAAAGGATCGCCAGCCAGATCCTGGACGAGTTCATCCGTAGCGGGCGCGTTGCCCCCGGGGAGCGTCTCCCCGGTGTGCGGGATCTCGTAGAGCACTACGGCGCCTCGCGGGCCACCATCTCGCACGCGCTGGGGCTTCTGGAAGAACAGGGGTGGGTCCAGCGCAGGCTGGGATCGGGCTGCTACGTAATGGACCGGCCTGCCGGCGGCCCTCTCGCCCCGCCCGGCCTGATCGGCTACATAGCCCCGAACCGGCGCAGCGACCTCCTGTTGAGGATCTACGAAGGGCTGGAGCGGGTGTGCCGTTCGCACGGCCTGCACATCCTGATCGCCACCACGGACAACGACTACGAGATGGAGCGCATCCAGGTGGCCCGGATGGTGGAGGCGGGCTGCAGGGGCATTTTGCTCTACCCCGCGACGCGTTCCCGCGTTCAGGAGGAGACGGACTACCTTAACAGCGAGCACCTGGACCTGCCCATCGTGCTGGTGGATATGGCCAGCACCGCTCAGAAAAGGCCTCAGGTGGTGTTCGACAACCATCGCCTGGGCTTCGAGATGACGCAGCTGCTGCTCAGGGAGGGCCACCGGCGTATCGCTTTCGTGGATCTGGGTCTGCCAGAACTCGAGATGCGCCACTACAGCACCCTGGAAAGGTACCGGGGCTACCGCGACGCCCTCGCGGCCGCCGGCATCGAGCCGCGCCCGGGGGACCGTTGGTACTACTGGACGGCCTGGGACGAAGAGCCTGGACTACACGCGGCTTCGGACATTCCCTCCCTCCTTGCCGCCTGGCGGGACGATCCTGATCGCGCCACGGCGGTCATCGCTCTGGAGGACGCCTGCGCCATCCAGATCATCCAGACTGTGCAGACGATGGGCCTGCGGGTCCCGGATGACCTGCGGGTGGTGGGTTTCGATAATCTTGCTGTCTCGCGCAGCTTCACTCCGGCGTTTCCCACATCGAACCCGGATTTTGTATCGGCAGGGCGCATCGCCGCCGACGCGCTGGTGCGGATGATCGGCGGAGAGCCGCATGAACACTGGCGCTATGTGCTTCCGGTCCCTCTTCTGAGGCGGGGAGTCTCCGTCCCTCCGGGAAGGCTTCAGATGTCCTCCGGCAGGGAGGTCCCGGCTGGATGAGGTGACGCGGGGGCGCTGAAGGAGGCCGTCACTGTGTGCCCGGTGGTGCCTGAAAAAGGAGTGAATGGACCGATATGAACGCAAGATCACGAGGATTCACACTCATCGAACTGCTGGTCGTCATCGCGATCATCGCCATCCTGGCCGCCATTCTGTTCCCCGTTTTCTCGCGGGCGCGTGAATCGGCGAGAAGGGCGAGTTGCGTAGCGAACATCAAGCAGATCCTGCACGGCATCTCGATGTATGCCGACGACAACAAGAGTTGCTATCCCCCCGTGAACCGGCCCCCCTATGACCCGCGCCAGGACAGCTGGCAGCTTTTCATAGACCCGTATATGAAGGTGGATTCAGCGGAGGCGTTCGACTGCCCGTCGCGGGTGAAAGGTCTGGCCTATCAGCGAGGGGGAGGGGCTGGAAGCTACGGGTTCAACTACTTCTATCTGAACAAAATGACCGCGCCGAACGTCTGGGCTGGCGTGAAGGAATCCTCGGTGGCCAATCCCTCCGAGACCGTCGCCGTGACAGAGGGGGCCACGTATGACATCGCGATGTACGGCGTGAAGCCGAATACGGACTACGGCTGGGCTGTCCACATATGTCCTCCCAGTGAACCGTCCGGTCCGGTCTGTGCCCGGCCCTCGGTGCGGCACGCCGGCATGATCAACGTCGGGTTCGCTGACGGCCACGTGCAGACGATGAAGCGGGAGATGCCTTTCTATCCGCCTTTCGGAGACCCGAAACTGGGCAACGGCATCCGGGATCCGAAAAACCCCAACTATCTCGACGGCCTGTGGGACCGTGAGTAGTGCCCGGAACAGTGCCTGGCTGCCGGCGCACAGACACACATACGCGGGGTGCTCCGGGGTGATGAGCTTGGGGATCTTCCTTTTTCTTCTGCTCGTCTGCGGTGCGGCACAGGCATTTGCCCATCCGCATCCGGAACCTTCGCCGGGCACCCCGCAGGCGGCGGCTGTGCCTCTGGCGGACGCTGAGCGTCAGTATCTGCAGCATCTCTGCCGGTTGTTCTGGGATGTGGCGCTTGTGGCGCCGGGGAGCATCCAGCCGGAGCTGCTGGAGCGCGCCGAGCAGATCGATACCCTGCTGAACGGCCCCCACGGGCTGCCTGTCTCACCGCAGTGGTGCCGTTACGTGTCCGCGCAGTCCCGGGCCACATACGGCCGCCTTCGCTCGTTCCTGCCCCTGGTCAGGACCAGACTCACAACGGAAGGCCTTACGGTCACCGGCCAGTCCCGGCCCGTGCAGCTGGGCCGAGGCATCCCTTCCGTGGCGCTGATCGAGGTGGAGAACTCCACGGCCGCCGAGTTCCGGGCTCACGTGACCAGCCCTGGACCTGCTCCGCCGTCTCCGTGGATCATTGTGGCGCCGCGTCAGACGGGCGCCTGTCTGGCCGCCCTTCAGGCCGACACCTGCGAGGTGTCATCACTTGACGTGAAGCTCCAGCCTGAAGGGACCGGGTTGCAGGAGGCTCATATTCCCGTGGCTGTCACCGTGCGCGAGCCCGCTGTGATCCGGGGCAGGGCTCTTGAGGAGGGGGGTGGTCTGACTCCTGCGCGCATATGGGTTCGCTGCGCGGACGGCATCTACCGGCACGGTGCGGAGTTCGCCGGTGATGAGACCCTGTCCCGCAAGCCGGTCATCTTCCGCCCCGCCTGGTATACGCTGCCTTTCTTCTACACCTCCGGGGAGTTCGAAGTGCGCGTCCCGCCCGGACCGGCGACCGTCACTCTGGAGAGGGGATTCGAGCATCTTCTGGTCAGCCGGACCCTTGAGTGCAAACCCGGTTCAGAGGTGAGCGTGACCCTCAGGTCTGGGCGGTTCCGGGACATGCTCCGGCTTGGCTGGGTCTCAGGCGACACTCACGTCCACTGGGTGGAGAACAACTGGTATGTCAACAAAGATATGCGGTTGCTTTCCCTGGTTCAGAGGGCGGAGGATCTGCGCGTGGCAAACAACCTCACGCTGTATCAGCATCGGCCGGAGGAGGAGGGTGGTCCGTTCATCAAGCCGGACCAGTATCCCATGGGGCCCGTTCCCGGTCTGTGCGGCCCCGAGTGGCACATACAGATGGGAGAGGAGTACCGCAACGACCACCACTACGGGCACGTCAATCTGTTGAACATCCGGGAACTCATCCAGCCCATCGCCACCGGACCGGGCAGTGGAGGGGATGAGCACGCCATTGATTATCCTCTCAACAGGTCCATTATGGAGGAGGCGCACCGGCAGGGAGGTATCTGTTGCGAGGCGCACAACCTGGGGCCCTATAACGCCTCGGGGGTTCCCGTCAACGTCATCCACGGGCTGAGCGACTGTCTGGACCAGCTTGAACCGGAGCATTACTACCGCTTCCTGAACTCGGGCATGCACATCGGCCTGGGAAACGGCAGTGATCACCCGGCGCGTGTGGTGGGGTGTGTTCGCGTTTACGTCTACACGGGGGTACCGTTCACCTATGAGAAATGGATCCAGGGGCTTCGGGCGGGACGGTCGTTCACGACGTCCGGCCCCCTCCTGTTCCTGACGGTGAACGGCTCGGGGCCGGGCGAGACGCTGGATCTTGAGGGAGGCGAGATCCTGACCGTGACCGCCCGGGCTATCTCACGTTTTCCCATCGGACGTCTGGAGATCGTCTCGAACGGTGAGGTGCTGGCCGCCGTCTCCAGCCAGGAGCGCGAGGCCTCCGTGAGCATCAGAGTCCCGGCGGACAGGAGCCGCTGGTTCGTGGCGCGGTGCTCCCGGGGACAGTCATTTTTCGTGCTTTCCGGTCCCGACATCGCCCACACCAGCGCTGTGTATGCCCGGGTGGGCGGCCGGGAGGTCATCCGTCGGGATGCCGTCCAGTTCTGGCTGGACAACATCGCCATCCATCGGGAGAGACTCCTTGCCCGGGGCAATTTCAGCAGCGATGCTCAAAGGCAGGAGGCTCTGGACTACATAGACAGCGGACTAGCCCGCTACCGCGCCCTTCTGGAGCAGGCCACACAATGACCATCCACGACCTGCTGGACCGCCACGTCCTGACGCGGCGGGAAGTCGAGGCCTTTCTTGATCCCAACCACCCCACGTGGGCGAAGTTCGACCCGGAGCTTGGCTACCTGCTGCAGCCCTTTGTGGTGCAGGATGGTGTGGACGGAGCCTACACTTTCACCTCGCTGGGCCCGCACGGCGAGCGCGCAATGGTGAACTACGCCGCCAGACCCTGCCGCATCAACACCTACGGGGACAGCTACACGCAGTGCCAGCAGGTATCCGACGGGGAGACCTGGCAGGAGGCGCTGGCCGCGCATTTCGGGGAACCGGTACGGAACTTCGGGGTGGGGGGATACGGAGTCTACCAGGCCTTCCGCAGGATGGTGCGTGAGGAGTCCACCGGGCACGGGGCCTCTTACATCATCCTCAATATCTTCGGGATGGATGACCACCTGCGCAGTCTGGACTCTTACCGCAGGGTGCGATGTGGAGATTGGTTCAGGCAGGCACCCATCGAGATGTTCCATTCCAACCCGTGGGACCACGTCCGCTTTGATGAAGCGGGCAACCCGGTGGTGCGCCGCAGCATCACTCCCCGGCCGGAGGATCTCTACAACCTGTGCGACCGCGATTTCGTGCACGATGCCTTCCAGCACGACGAGATCATGCATCTTTATCTGGCGCAACTGCCGGGAGGACGTCCGGATGTCTCCCTGCTGGAACAGCTCTCAGAGAAGACGGGTGCGGGAATCAGTTTCCGGCGCTCCACGGACCTCGCCGGCGACGCGCTGAGGCTTCACCATCACTGTGGCCTGAAGAGCACCATGGCGATTCTGGGGTGGGCCGCAGACTTCGCAGCGGAAATGCATAAAAAGCTGATGGTGCTGCTTTCACACGGCATTCCCGAGCTTCGAAGAGCGTGCCTCGGCGGCGAGCGCGAGGATCTCCCGCTTCTCGGATTCCTGACAGACGCCGGGATCCCGTTCGCGGACGTGATGGAAAGCCACGTCCGGGAATTCAGTGAGTTCGCGCTTGGAGTAGATGATTATCTCGCCCGCTACTGCATCCCGCACTACAACCCGCGTGGGAATCAGTTCTTCGCCTTTGCCGTGCGGGACGCGATTGTGCGCTGGCTGGATCCTCCGCCGCCTGCATTCCCCGGACCGGGAGTCACGATGTCCTTCGACGGCTACCTCAGGGAGTCCCACCAGGACGGCTGACGGCCTGTGAGGCGATGGTTCAACTCGATGATCACGCGCCGTACGCATCCTGTAAAGGTTGCCGGGTCGGTCTCGGGGGTCACGCGGGCGGGCTCCCGGTACCACGTCTGCACCTGGATACCCGATGGGGTTCCACCTGCCGCGAGATATTCATCCAGGTACTCCAGTGTCTTCCGGGTGAACATATCCCCTCCGGCCGCACCTCCCGCCTCGGAGTTCAGCAACAGCTCGAAGTGAAGGCCACGCTTCTCCACCTCGCGCTCAAGGTCCAGCAGTCTCTCCTTCCAGTCGATCTCCGAAGGCTGCGGCGCTCCGGGTGATGCGGGGATCTTCAGGGCCAGCTCGATCCACGGCTTGCGGTCCTTCACTCCCGCGAAGTACTCATACGGGTAGTCCGCCACCACTGCATTCAGTGGGATGCCGCGCTTCCGGGTGACCCGGTCCATTGCGTCCAGGGCCTTCAGGTAGTCGCCGTAGAACATGCCCGCTCCTTCCCAGTAAGCCGGTTCGCCCTTCCAGCCCCAGTTCGGGAAGTTGGTGATGACATTGAAGCGTATGCCAGGGAAGGCCCTGCGCCACGTGGCCATGTAATCCGCAAGCTCCTCTGCTGCCCGTTCCATAGAGCTGAAGCCCGGTGGCAGGGCCTGACGGGCATCGTTGCCGGGGTGCATCATCCGGCGGATGGGACCGTCCAGATTGAGGTAAGCCGGCACGCCCCCTGCCTCAAGCAGGGGTTTGATCTTCCGGATCTCTGCGAGCGCAGTCTCCTCTCCCACGCGGTCGTGCCAGTCTTTCCTGACGGTGTCGGTGATGCGTTTCGGGTTGGGGCGGGTAAAGTCGTCCTCCGTGGTCTGCCAGTCGAAGTAGCCGCATTCGATCCCGATCTCTATCCCCCGCCGCTTGAGGAGCTCCACGGTGCGCTTCAGGTCTTCCTGGGGAATGATGAAGGCGATGGTGTTGATGTAGATGGTGACGCTGTCCAGGTGCCGCTGCACAAAACGCCAGCCGTTCTCGTCTGCTCCCAGCAGACCGGGGGAGAAGTGGCAGAGGCGCACCGCCGGAAAGTCCGGCAGCCGGGCGCAAGCGGTCTTAGCACTCGCTGCCTGCATCATTATGAGCGCCGCCATCAGAAGCCAGACCTTCATTTCCCTCCTCCTCATTTCTTTCCGGTGTCCTTTTCGGGGTCGTAGGGCTCCTGCATCGGGATGTCGGGGTATGCCTCCCACGGCTTCCACCTCTTGACCAGATCGCCGTAGAGCTCGGGTTTGCGCTGGTGGAACATCCGGTAGTTGCGTCTCTGAACGCGGAGTCCCGCCAGATCCAGCTCGGTGGTCACGTAGGCGAATCCCGGTTCTCGCACCTGCTCGGTCTGCCAGCCGGGATGCTTACAGAAGCCGGTTCCTCCTCCGCCTTCGAAGTTCGTTGCCACGATGTGTGTGCACGTCATAAAACTAGCGGCCTGGATGATGTGCGGCTCCACCATGCCCATCCGGGAGTTGATCCATACCAGGATCTCCGCCCCCTTGAGCGACGGGATCTCAAAGCTCGAAAAGAAGTAGCCGTCGTAGCACGTCAGGACTCCGATGCGGCCGAAGTCCATATCGAAGACCGGGTGTTCCCGTCCGGCCAGCATCGTCCACTCGCCCATCTCCCCTTTGTCTGGAGGCCAGCAGAAGGGTGAATGAGCGCCTACGGCCTCATGTATCTTCCTGTACGTCCCGATGAGTTTGCCGTCCCGGCCGATGATAAGGGCGGTGTTGGCGTACGTGCGGGGCAGGGGAGGATGCTGGATGGGTGCGTCCGGCAGGAATTCCCACCCGGCGGCGATCACGTTTACGTTGTTCTTCTTTGCCTGCTCGCACAGTTTCCGGACCAGCGGGGACTCGATCTTGAAGTTCCCCAGCAGATATTCCGGGAACACGATGAGATCCTGCCCCTCCCTGCCGGCGCGTTCGATGTGGGGGATGAGTGCATCGACCGTGTCGTGGTCTTTGAGGAACTCGTCCTGGATCTTCATCTGGACGGCGGCGACCCTGACTTTGTCCTTACGGGAGGTGAGAGGTGTGACATTTCCCTCCTCCGCGCGGGCCCGGCCTGGACCGGAGACCAGCAGGATGATGACCAGGAACGCGGCGATTCTGAACATTGAGATACCCCTTTCTGTCCGGAGCCAGCGCCTGTGACGGAAGTGTACAGTACGCCTGAAGCGCAGGCCGGTTCATACCCCTCTAAATTGACTTCTGCGTGCCCGCTCTTTTTCCTCTCACCTGTGACGAAAGGTTCACGGGAATCTCTGTCTGGCAAAGCGTACTGTACACCATGGAGGATAGTTTGAATCCTTTCCCGCACCTTGCGCAGAGGGGGATGGCTGGGCTATTGTGTCCCCGCGACTTCGGGGAAACGAAAGGGTTGGCGGATGCAGGGTGTTGCGGGGATCAGGCGGAGGCTCGGCCCGGGCGAGGCCAGCTTCGGTGGATGGATGCAGATCGGGCATCCGGCTGTCGCTCAGATCCTGGCGGGCGCCGGGCTGGACTGGGTGGCGGTGGATCTGGAACACGGGGCGGTGGACATCTCGCAGTGCCTGGCGCTTGCGCGCATCCTGGAGGGCGGGGGATGCGTTCCTCTTGCCCGTATTCCGCACAACGACCGCATCTGGATCCGGCGGGCGCTGGATGTGGGCTTCAGGGGGCTTATCGTCCCCCTGGTGAACGATGCCGGTGAAGCGGCCTTCGCGGCGCGGATCGCGAAGTATCCGCCGGAAGGCGAGCGCGGGATCGGCTTTGCCCCGGCCAACGATTTCGGCGACCGCATTTCGCCGGCCTGTCTCGCCGATGCCAACCGGGCGCTGTCCCTGATCGTCCAGATCGAGACCGCGTCCGGCGTGGAGAATCTGGACGCCATCCTGGATGTGCCAGAGGTGGACGGCATCTTCATCGGTCCTTACGACCTTTCCGGCAGCTACGGTGTGCTGGGCGAGTTCGACCATCCCCTGATGCGGGAGGCACGCAGGCGGTGTCTGGATGCCTGCCGCCAGCGGGGCAAGCTCGCCGGTGTGCACGTGGTGCAGCCCGACCCGGATGAGGTCCGGGCGCGGCTTGCCGAAGGGTTCAACCTGATCGCCCTCAGTCTGGATGTCACGCTGCTGCAGCACGGAGCGCGCGCGCTGGCCGCCGCCGCCAGGGAAGCCGCAGGTGCAGGGGAGGGCGCGCGTTGACTCATCTGGTACCCGTCACCGCCCCAGAATACAACAAAGGGCGGGAGGTGTTCGAAAGTCTCTCAGGAGAGGATGTGACATTCATATCCGCTCCGGATGAGGAAGACGCTCTCGCGGAGACTGTCCGCGGGTGCGGCGCGAGGGCCGTCATCATCGGTGTCCGGAAGTATGAAGGGCCGCTTTACGAGGCCCTTCCGCCGGGGGGATTGATCGCCCGGTTCGGAGTGGGGCACGACGGTGTGGACAAGGCTCTGGCGGCATCGCGCGGCATCCTGGTCACGAATACGCCCGGCGTGCTGGACGTGTCGGTCGCCGAGCACGCGATGGGGCTGGTCTGCGCGCTGGCTCGCGGGGCGCCGCGCCTATCCGCCGGTCTCAAGGCGGGTGATTGGGCCCCGGAGCGAGGGGTGGAGCTTCGCGGCAAGCTCCTGGCTCTGGTGGGATTCGGGCGCATCGCGAAGGAGACCGCGCGCATTGCGGCGATGGGTTTCGGGATGGATATTCTGGCCTGCGACGTGACGCCGCCGGCCGCACACGCGCAGTTTCTGGAGGACCTATCGGTTCGCTCCGGGGTGCGCGCTGCCTACACGACTTCCCTGGAGGAAGCCCTTGGGCAGGCGTCGTTCGTCAGTCTGCACGTCCCTCTCCTGGAAAGCACGCGAGGGCTGATCGGCACCCGGCAGCTTGCCCTGATGCGCCCGGATGCGTGCCTGGTGAACACCTCCCGTGGGGGGATCGTGGATGAGGATGCCCTGTTCGATGCGCTGGCCGAAGGCAGGCTTGCGGGGGCGGCTCTGGACGTCTTCGAAAACGAGCCCTATGCGCCCCGCAGCCCCGGAAAAGACCTGCGGACGCTCGCAAACGCCGTCCTCACCCCGCATGTCTCCAGCAACACGGACATGGCCAACCGGCGGATGGCTGAGCGATGTGTCGCTAACGTCCGGGCTCTTCTGGAGGGCCGCCTGGAGGATCTGGACCGCGTCGGCTAGAACGCGCAGGCGCGAGGTGTCCCTCAGCGGCGCACCTTGTGTTTGATGATGTCCGGGTTCGCCCGGATGCGGGCGGCAGCCTGCTCCATCAGATCCACACACTTCTCCGGTGTGATGTCTCCGTTCAGCAGCCGGCGCAGGGCGTCCTCGGCCTCCTTCTTCATCTCCGGATACCACTGAGCGTACTGCGCGGTCCAGATCTGCCGGGACTGCGAGTAAAGCTTCGCGGCGCCCTTCAGATAGGGAGGCAGCTCCACTTCCTCGCTTCCGCGGATGCAGGTGAAGGTGTTCTTCTCTTTCACCCACTCCCGTGTGTTCTCCAGGCTGGTCAGGAAGCGGAAGAACTCGGCTGCCATTTCCGGATGCTTCGCCTTCGCCGGGATGATCCAGTCCTCGGTGCCAGTGCAAAGCGCCGTGGGATCGCCTTTTCCCCCCGGGACGTAAGGCGTCAGCATGAACTCCATCCGGAACTCCGGGTGCGCGGCTATGTCGTCTTTCTGCTCGCTGGCCAGCCAGGTCCCGCACGGGATGAATGCTGCCTTACCGGCCACAAAATCCGACTGCGCCTGAGTGTGCGTCTTGCCGAGAGCTCCCTCCGCGAAGTACCCCCGGTCGCGAAGTTCGGCCACCATCCGGGCGGCCTGCAGGAAGGCCGGGCTCTTCCAGGCTCCCGGCTTCAGATCCTGCGCGTCATTGAACGCGTCGATCCCGCCGATGGAGATCACCCACGGGAACAGGAACCCACGCAGCATATAGTCCGGGTACTTCCCCTGGAAGGTGATGGGGTCAATCCCCTTCGCCTTGATCTTTTCGCAGAGCTCCAGCAGCTCGGGGTAGGTGCGCGGCGGCTTCCAGCCGTTCTTCTCGAACATCGCCGCGTTGTACCACCAGCTGAAGAGGTTGTTGTTGAAGGGGATGATGTAATACTTGCCCTGATAGCTGCCTTTTTCCAGCAGAGCCTTGTCGAAGGTATCTTTCCAGGGGATGTCCCGGTCCCACGCCTTCTTCTCCAGGAAGCGGTTCATCGGCATCGCCTGGTTCTCGGCCACCAGCTTCCAGTAATCCATCCCCCACCCGGGCCAGGTGAGGTCCGGCACCTCGCCGGAGACAAACCGGGGACGGAGCTGCTCCCAGACCCGCGGGCTGCCCCAGAGCTTGATCTTCAGCGGCTTCTCCGCCCCGGGCGGGGTAAGGATGTCCGGGTGCTCCTGCTCGAACTGGCGGGCCTTGCGCTCGAAGAAGTCTATGCCGTAGCCGCCCTGAAAGACCGCGACCTCCAGCACCTCCTCCTGAGGCGCGCGGCCGCATCCGAACACCAGCCCCGCCAACACGGCGGCGGCAAGGGAAGCGATGATGTTGCTCTTGCGCATGCCGTTCTGAGCCCTCCTGATGACCCGGCGGAGTGTTCGGCGCGTGCGGCCGCAAGTCCTCTCCCGGCCGGAGGCCTTCATCTCAGAGGCGGGTGATGGCGTTATCTCCCGAAACGATAAGAAGCCTGAAAGTCTGAGAGCCTTCGCGGAAGCAGGAGCTGATGCCGCGGACTCCAACCATCTCGCCGGGAGCCAGCCAGGGCGGCACGCCTCCCGAGACCCGCACTCCCGCATGCCCCGAGGAGTCCGTCACGCCGCTCCCGTCCGAGACCACAAAGAAGCCGCCCCCCGGGTCCACGTAGGTCACGCGGCCCCATATGCGGACCAGCAGCCCGATGTTGCCCGTTCCCGAGCCGCCCGTGACTCCGGCCTGTCCGGCTCCGGTCTGAGCCTCGTGGAACCACGCGCCTCCACCCAGCGCGGCATTCGAGATTCCAAGCGGCTCCGGTGCGGCTCCCTGCGCCGTCACACCCGCCACTCCTTCCAGGTAGCGTTCTCCCTCCGGGAGAGTGCGCATCTGACCACCCGCTTCCACACGGCTCCCGGGTGCGATGCCTGCCGCGGGCGCGAGCAGCTGCAGCCGGAGGCCGGCGGCTCTGCCTTCGTCCTGCACCCAGAGCTGTGCGCCGGACGTCTGGCTGACAACGGCGCCGGAGATCCCGGCGGACGCTCCGTCGGGGAGCAGTTTGGCTACGGCGGGAGTAAGCCCTGCGTTTTCAACCACGGCGATCCCGTCGCTCCAGGGTGACCATCCGCCCACGTTGCCCGCTCTGTCCCGGGCTCGCACCCGGCTGAAGTAGCTGCGGCCTGCCTCTCCCTGAATGCTGTGCGAAAGGACGTTGCCGGCGTTGCCCGAGAAGACATCGGCTGTTCCGGGCGCCGTGCCGGCCTGCAGATCATATCCGGCCACGCCGCTCCCTCCGGAGTCATCCGGGGCGCTCCACTGGAACAGAACCGTGGGCGAGGTCGTGTAGACGCCCGCGTCGGTTGGCGCTGACGGCGTGGCGGGCGGTTCCGTATCCACCAGCACACCGGCGCTCACCGCGGAGAGGCCGCTGACATTTCCCGCGTTGTCCACCGCCTGGACGCGGCAGTAATACGTCTGCCCGCTCTGTCCCGTGATGGTCTTGCTGAGGGTATTCCCGACGCTTCCGTTGAAGACGTCCGACCCGCCCGGCGTCGTCCCGATCCTGCAGATGTATCCCGCCGTCCCACTCAAAGCGTCCGTGACAGGATTCCAGGTGAAAGTGACCTGCGGATCACCGGTGAACGGCGACGGACCGGACGGCTGCGCCGGAGTGGGCGGTGGGACGCGGTCCAGGACAATGGTATCCGACACAGCGGGGGAGATATTCCCGTAGGTGTCCCGGAACCGCGCGAAGACGGATCTTGTGCCGTCCAGGCTCACCAGGTTCCAGCTGCGCGCCGGTACGAACGGCTCCCACGCCGTCCAGGAGACTCCGTTCTGACTGAACTGCGCGGCCAGCACTCCGGAGTCGTCGGTGGCGGTCAGGTTCAGGGTCACCGCGATGTTGTTGGTGAACGGGGCGCCACCGTTGATCAAAATGGACCCGGAAGGAGGCGTTGTGTCCGGGGAGGGGGACGTGGTCAGCTGGATCTCCTCGATTGCGATGCGTCCCGCGGAGGCGTTCGCCACCGGGTCCAGGCGGATGCGGGTGATCGTGCCCGTCCACTGGGCGCTTGAGCGCATATCCACGAAGTACTCCGTGAACCCCACGTCGTTGGGAAACAGATTGAACGTGACGGTGCGGGATTCGTCCCAGCCCGGCGCGGATTCTGTGGAGAAGAAGACCTGCCCCAGCGTCCCGGAACTGGCGTTGCGCATACGGATCCGGAGATAGCGGAAGCGCGAAGCGTCGGCCCGGATCTCGGGAGAGATGATGTACGGGTCATTGCCTCCGATATCGAATTGCAGCGCGCCTCCTGTGGTGGCCGGAAGCAGTATGTGGTTTGCCATGTCCCAGCCCTTGAAATAGCCGGGCGTCTCGAAGCTCCATGTCAGCCAGCGGACGGCCGGGGATGGCTGGCTGAGATTCCCGGCGGAGTCATAGGCCCGGACCGTGAACCGGACATTCTCTGGATTGGCCAGCCCGGAGATGGTGGCCATCGGCTCGCGGACGTCAGCCACCTCTTGCCCGTCGGCATAGACTTTGTAGCCCTTAACGCCGAAGTCGTCGTAGGGCTCCTCCCAGGAGAGGCGGCAGCTGTCCGGGCCGCTGTAGCGCGCTATGCACACCCGCGACGGAGCCGTCGGCGGCGTGGTGTCCTGCTTCCCGATGACAAAGACCTGCATCTCCGTGTGCATCGAGAAGGATATGGTCACCGTCCCGTCAGGGTTCACCGTGTGGGTGGGGGTATCTGTTCCTTCCGGAGTGACGCGGTAGACCTGCTGTACCGGTATCCAGGAGGGAACGGGGACCGTCACGGTACCGGAGAGCGGGCTGATGCTGTAGTTCGGAGACCAGGGGAAGCCTCCGACAGTGTAGTTGTTGTTCAGCACGATCACGACGACCGCGTTCTCACCCACCAGGGAGCGCCCCAGCGCCCGCGTGGTGCTGAATGTCAGGTTCGGGATGGACTCTCCGTACAGGCAAAGGTTGCGAATCTGGCTGAGCTGCCTGCCCAGCTTGACGGCCTCCTGGAACTGGGCGGGGTAGCTGGAAGCGGTGTTCGGCTGCAGGACGAACCACAGGATGCCCCTGGAGCCGGTCATCACGTTCGCCCAGAACTGGTAGTTGACGCCCCACGGCTCAGGCTGACGGTTCCACGCACTGCCTGCCAGCTGGCTCCAGTTCCACATGATCTTCGGTTCGGTGTTCAGCTTGAGCTGATCGCTGAACTCGATAGCCTCCTCCATCCGGGCGAAGCGGGTGATGCCAGTGCCGGGGATGTTGTTTGGCGCGTACATCACGTAGTGATCCTGCCCGATGATGTCCGGGATGTGCCCGTAAGTATTGAATGCGCGGGTGGTGTTCAGGTTCAGGAAGGAGGGGTGGGTGGGGTCCGCCCAGAGGATATCGTTTCCCTCCTTGATCTGCAGAACGGGCACGCCGTTCAGGTCGGGCTCGTCGCGCAGAAACCAGGCGCGGATGTCGGGGTTGCCTGTCTGAGCCGCCACCACGGCCGGGTCCGGATACTTCGGATCCCCGGTGTTGATGATGTTGAACGTGCGGATGAAGAACCGGTCGGCCATCTGCCGGATGGCCTGCCAGTCATTGCTGCCCGTCACCGTATCGAGCAGCGCCTGCCGGGAAAGTTCCTGCCCGGCGTCGTTCGTCGCCATGCTGGAGCTCCAGGAACCCACCGGGAACCATGGCTCCACCAGCCTGACCGGCGCGCCCACGGTGACGATCTCTCCTCCCGTCCGTGTGGAGCGCACGCGCACCGCCAGAGGGGTCAGAGGGGAAAGCGGAGCAGGGTAGGTGACTTTCGCGATGCCGACGCTATTCGGCGCGATGACCGGCCCGCCGGCAAGCGTCATTGAGGCTGTCACGTCCTCGTTCAGAAAAAGCTGCGTGACCGTGTGGGACACCGTATCCAGATTGCGCAGGAACACATAGACCGTGCGCCAGTCCGGGGATGGCAGCACCCCGCCGATGCGCAGTCTGGGAGTAGTCAGGGTGGCGGCCGCGCTGACCGGCTGGCCGACCGCTGGCGTGACCGTCACTGTGACGCTGGCTCCTTCCGTCAGGGGCGCGCCCGTGGCTTTTACGGTCATGGTGGACACCCCTCCCGCGGGCACAACGGCGGGCCAGATGCGCCACCAGGAGATCGTGCCGTTCGTCTGCAGATCCTGCAGCGGGGTGCCATTGATCCGGACCTCGCTGACGGCGGCGGGCACGGCTCCGGCATTGCGGAGGAACACGAACATCACGCCGCCGTTGTCCACGGGGTAGTTCTCGGTATAGGCTTGCGAGTATGTGGCGCGGTGGAACGAGATCTGCTCGATCGTCAGAGATGCCTCAGCAGGATGCATCAGCGTGCCCGCCAGCACTGACAGGAAAAGGATGTGACGGATGACTTTCATCTGGGCTGCCTGTTCGAAAGCGGCTCGTCCGGGTCATCTGGGGAGACGGGTCCGGCCCCTGGTGCCGGACCCGTCTTTTGCTGTGCCTTGTCTTGCTCTACCGCGAGGGTGTTACAGTGCGATCATCTGGGTCTGCCAGATGACAGGCGACGGGACGCTGCCGGTCACGGGATCGCCCACCGGGACCACGTTGTATCCGGAACATCCGGTCACCAGGACGAACTGTCCCACTGCGGGGCTCGGCTCGCCGTTGATGTTGTAGACGCAGATGCCCTTGCGTCCGCTGCCATCGTCGAACCCGCTGCCGTCGTCGATGTAGTAGCAGTTGCCGTACGGCACGGCGGTGACGCGGCCGGCGGTGTGCACCAGCAGACCGTATGTCTTCAGACCGACGCCGTTGAAGGTGTTGGCCTGAGCCTTGTTGGCGATCACCAGAGGCCGGATGGGAGCGCCCGGAGCGGCGGAAAGGATCTCGCCGCCGGTCAGCCACTTCTCCTGGCCTCCGCCCACTGTGACAACCGAGCCTGTAATGGTCACACGGTCATTGACGTTCGCCGACGCTCCCAGCCACCAGTCCGCGCGGATGCCGGAGGTGCGGTCCTCGTCCTGGATATAGAACCACCACGGGAACCGCCCGGTCACCACTTTGCCTGTCAGCCGGGCAAACGTCCCGTCCGGCAGCTCCTTGAGCTGGGCGATGGAAGCCACATCCACAGGCGTGGGGTCGTTGAACTCCGCTGCTCCCAGGTCGGGCGCGGATGCCGTGGCCGGAAGCGGGCGCGGCCGGCCGTCAATATCATCCACCACGTCCGAGCCGATCGCCTTGGCAAAGGCCGGAACGCTGGTCGGATTCAGGCGGCCCGTAGCCGACAGAGCGGGGAACCGGATGATGGTATCCGGTGGATAAACGCCGAATCCTACCACGCCAGGGCTCGTGACGCTCCAGTAGACCAGGTTCTTCTGGCCGTTCAGGTCCAGGTTGGAGAAGCTGATGGGCTGCTGCTGATGCGCGTCGAAGATGCAGTACTCAGCAGTCAGCACGTCCGTCGTGCCGTCCCCTTCCTCCAGTCGGGATCCCCAGATGAAGGTTCTCGTTATCCGCCCGAACATCGTGCAGTGCTTGAGGTTGATGGTGGCGGGCGCAAGGATGAATGTCTGGGAATCCTTGGTCCAGATGAAGTGATCCTCGCCAGCTCCCTGCCAGATGCAGTTGGTGGCGTAGAGATCCACCGGCTGGTCGCGGAACACCGGATTTCCCACAGAATCGCGGAGCACCAGGTTGAAGACGCCCGCGCCGTTCAGGAACTCGCAGCGCTCCAGGGACACCGTCAACGGATTGAGCAGCGGCCCTTCAAATGCGCTGTCCATGAAAGTGGACAGCGGGCCTCTCACGGTGACCGAGACGTCCCGGAGGGTGAGACTCGCTCCGGCGAACCGGATGGGAAGGATGTTCCCGCCCTGCACGATCGGATCGAAGGATGCCTTCGCGCCCGGGCTCCCGGCGATGGTCAGCTTCAACGCGCCGCCGGAAACGTGGATGGCCACGTCCCCGCAGCCGTCCAGGAAGGTAGGGTTGTTGAAAATGAACGTGCCGGCGCTGTTGTCGCTGAACATCCGGTAATAACCGGCTCCACCACCCGAGCCCAGCGAGCAGCTCTCGAAAACCACCGTGCCGCTATACACGCCGTTCGTCCGGATGGTCTGAACGCCAGGAGGCGGAGCGCCTGGAGCAGCTCCGATGAAGCAGCGCGTGAAGGTGTGGTTACCGCCCGTGATATAGAGCACAGCGCCGAAGCCGCTGGCGGGCCGGATGTCGCAGTCCTCGAAGACGCAGTTCTCGGAGGCGGGCGATGCGTAGACCAGTGCCCCCCCGGCAACGTTGCCCGGGAAGATGCAGCGGCGGAAAGTGCTGGCCTTGCCCTGCAGATAGATCACGGTCCCCGGGTTGTTCTGGCGGAACGCACAGTCCTCCACCGTGTGCGGGGCGGTGGTGACGTTCAGCACTGCTGAGGATGCCGTGGAGGGCGAATGCCCCACGAACTCGATGTTGCGCAGAACGGCCGGGCCGTTGTGGTTGATGTTCGCGAAGAGCCCCGTGCTCCCACCGCCGTCTGTAGGCCGCTCCAGGATCAGGTTCTCTGCGATGTAGGTGAACGATCTCGCAAAGGCCGGCCCTCCGCCGAGGATCGGGCCTGTCCCGACCGAGTTCTTCACGGTCATTTTCTCGGTGGGCGAGGCTCCCCGGATGATGAATGTGTCTCCGTCCTGCCCGGCAAAGCTGATCACCTGAGCGACGCCGCTGGCGCTCGAGACCTTGTTCAGCGTGGGCGTCTGGCCGGGAGCGGCCTGAATGGTCAGGCTCTGGGTCGGGCGGGGGAAGTCCTCGTTATAAGTGGCGCTGTCCAGAATCGTGATGACGTCCGCGCCCGGATTGGCGTTGGCGGCATTGATAGCTGCGGACAGTGTGGTGAAGTCCGCAGTGCCGTCCTGTTTCACGGTGTACTCTGCAGCCATCAGGGCGGACGCCGCCACCAGCGTGGCCACCCCTGCAGCTGCGAA